>Ga0116226_10003812_pt1 | contig 13300 bp, 11 predicted proteins | sample S1TSphfallax_FD_89692 | JGI IMG/M metagenome (GOLD analysis project Ga0116226, IMG submission 89692) | Host-associated microbial communities from peat moss isolated from Minnesota, USA - S1T2_Fa - Sphagnum fallax MG | ecosystem: Host-associated > Plants > Peat moss > Unclassified | place: USA...
GATCGACGATTTGCCGGCCTCCGACAAACGCACTCGCACCTGGCTCCGCAAACACGCCGATCTCGTCATCAAGGCAGAAGGCCCCTTCAACTGGTCGCGCTTCAACAATCTCGGCGCCCGCGCCGCGAGCGGCGACGTGCTGCTGTTCCTGAACGACGACATCGAAATGACCGGCCCGGGATGGCTGGAGCCGATGCTCGGACAGGTGCTGCGGCCCGAGGCGGGCGTAGTCGGCCCTAAACTGCTCTATCCGGACGGCCGCGTGCAGCACGCCGGCCTGTATCTAGCCGAGGGCCACGGCCGCCACGCCTTCCGCTTCGCCGAGCACAGCGACCTCGGGCCGTTCGGCATCGGCGGCATCACCCGCGAAGTGGCGGCCGTGACCGGCGCCTGCCTGATGGTGCGGCGCGACCTGTTCGAGCAGCTCGGCGGGTTCGACGAAGCCCATAGCGTCATCAATAACGACATGGATTTTTGCCTGCGCGCACGCGCGGCCGGCCATGCCGTCATCTACACGCCGCATGCCAGCATGATCCACCACGAGCTGGCGAGCCGCGCGGCGATAGACGATGCTTTTGACACCGGCCGCTTTGCCGATGCTTTCCGAACCGAATTCGCCGCCGGCGATCCGTTCCGCAATCAGCACCTGGCACCGCATGCGGATCATTATACGCCGGAGGATGAACCGGCGTGTTTGGTGCACATCGGCAAGGCCGGGCCGAAGCGCGAGACGGTCCGCAACATCCTTGCGATCAAGCTGGACCATATCGGCGATTTCGTGACCGCCCTGCCCGCGCTTAAACGTCTGAAAACACGTTTCCCCGCGGCGAAACTGACGCTGCTGGCGCCGCAGGCAAGCCTCGCCCTGGCGCGTCGCGAACCGGCAATCGATGAATTCCTACCCTTCGGCTTCTTCCATGCCCGCTCCACGCTGGGGCCGCGCGATGTCACCGCCGCGGAACTGGCGGCGTTGCAGGCATTGCTCGCACCAAGCGGCTTCGATCTCGCCATCGATTTACGTATGCAGCCGCAGACGCGCACCGTGCTGCGCCACACCGGCGCCAAAATCCTCGCCGGCTACGATCACGACGGCCGCTTTCCCTGGCTGGATATCGCGCTGGAATGGGAGGGCGACCGCAAGCTGCACCGCAAGCGCACCCATATCGCCGAGCGCCTGGTGCAGTTGGTGGAGGCCACATCCGCGGCCTTCCAGGACCCGACAGACCCCCTGCCCCCCCCGGACCTGGCGCCGGAGGCGGTGCTCGCCCTGCTGCCGCCAAACTTTGCCGGTCGGCGCCTCGTGTGCGTGCACCCCGATGTCGGCAACCCGCTGCGCCGCTGGCCCGCCCGGCATTTTGCCGCCCTGATCGACTTGCTGATCGCGCGCGACAATTGCGCCGCCGTGCTGATCGGCAGTGCGGACGAAACCGCCACCGCCGACGAGGTATTGCGCCACGTGGCTCCCGGCGCCCCCTGCATATCGCTCGCCGGCAAACTGCCACTCGCCGATCTGCCGACGCTGCTGCGCGCCTGCGCCCTGTTCGTCGGCAACAACAGCGGGCCGCAGCATATCGCGGCCCATCTCGGCGTGCCGACGGTCGGCGTCCACGCCGGCATTGTCGATGCGCGCGAATGGGGGCCGTTCGGGCCACTGTCGGTCGCGGTGCAGCGGCGGATGAGCTGCGGCCCGTGCTACATCGAGTTCGCCGACGAATGCCCGCGCGAATTTGCCTGCCTGACCGGCCTGCGCCCGCGCGATGTGCACGAGGCCTGCCGCCTGCTGCTCGCCGCCGGCGCGCCCTGCGGAGCGGAGGCCGCCGAACAAGCCGAGGCGTCAACGCCGCCCGCCGAGCCCACGCCCCAGGATCCGCTGCGGGCGGCAGCGGCCGCGATGGCGCGTCTGCCGCTGCAAGCGGGTACGGCCGGGCCGCAAGGCTACATCGAGACAATCGCCATAGGCGATGGTTCGGTCTGGATCATGGGCTGGCTGAACCCCGGCCACGCACTGGAATTCGCCGGCGTCATTGCCGAGGGCGGACAGCAACATGGGGTCGTCGTCTCCCTCATGGCCTATGCGCGCACGGACCTGCCGCTGGGCGCGCGCGGCATCATCGGCCTGGCCGACGGCGCCTGGCAGCCGGCGCCGGGCAATGGCCAGGATTTTTCGCTGTTTTTCGGCGCCGCCGGCGAACACCATTTGCGTTGCCACCAGCCGCTGCGGCTGCTCGGCATAGCTGAATTGGCTGCCGAGTATCAGGGGTTGCAGGCGCTCGGCCTGACCGCACACCAGTCGCCCTCGATCCAGCGCGTGCTGGGCGCGCTGGAGAGTTGGGCGCCCACCAAACCGGGCGCCGCCTGGATGGGCACCGAATGCTCGGTGGACCGTATCCTGCTCATCCCGGGCCTCGGCTGTTTCATGGAGGGCTGGGTGCTCAGCCCGCTGCGCCGGGTGGTGGATTTGCGGATTCGCATCGGCGGCGTGGTGATGGCATTGCAGCCGCACACGCTCACCTGGAAGCCGCGGCTGGACCTGGTCTCCGCCTACCCGGCGAGCGAGGCGATGGCGGCGCGCGCGGGTTTTGTGGGCCTGTTTGAAACCCCGCAGGAGCTGACCGATTACGCCGAGCCGGTGTTGAAAATCGTGTTCGAGGGCGGCGTCTCGGTGAATTTCCCGATCCCCGCAAAGGTGTTGCGGCGGCTGGGGCAGTCGGCGCGGCCCGAGGACGGGCAAAAATTCTTCCCGGCATTGGAGGAGGAAGCGTTCTTCCCCGCCTACGCCCAGGCCGCAGCGCGCGCCGAGCGCGCCGCGCTGGCCCCCTTGGTGCCGGTGCAAGTGGCGGCGGCTGAGCGCGTGGTGGTACTGACCCTGTCCGACGAACGGCCGGACATGTTTTTGGCGTTTACTACCGCGGCACAGCACGCGCGCCGCGGCGGCGACTGGGGGATCGTGTTCCTCACACCCGCCGGCGCCGCCCGGTCCGACGCGCTGTGGCTGTTCCGCGACTTCACCCGCGACTTGCCGAACGTCGCCGCCACCCTGCTGACCATCGCCGAGCCCTCGCAGGCTTTTGCGTCCCTGCCGGACATTCTGGCCGCCGTCGGCGCGCAGCATTTTGCCTTTGTCGCCGATGGCGCGTTCCTCACCGAGCAAGGCTGGGCGCTGCTCCCCCGCGCGCTGGCGACGCAGGCGCCGCTGTTCTTCGCCGATGCCGCCGACACGCTGGGCGCGCGCTGCTTTGCCTGGTCGGCGGCGGCGCTTGCCCGCTGGGCCGCAACCTCCGTCGCCTATCTCGGCGGCGTTTACGGCGACAACGGACTTCCCCTACAGGGGGCTGTGGTTGTGCCTGAAACCGCCTGGTCGAGCCGCCCGGTGGTGCGCAGCGGCTTGCAGGCCTCGGTCAACCGCGCGCTCGGGGGCCGGCTGTGAGCCACGCGCCTTTCGCCATCATCGCCCACACCCACCCTTCCATCAGCAAGGGCGGGGCGGAGATTGCCGCCTTCGCCCTCTACGAGAGGCTGCGGCCAAGCTGCAGATTTCTCCGGATGGTTGCGGCGGCCGGCATGCTGCGGGGTTGTCCGACGGCGCAACGGCGCAAGACCAGGTGGTGCGCATCGGCTATCAGAAATATGGCAACCTGGTGCTGGAAAAAGTCCACGACACGCTGCAGAGCGGCAGGGGGCTTCGTCGTGATGAAGGCGCCGCCGGCGCCGGACCATCGCGCGCCCGCCTACTGGTAAGGCTACGGCACCGATGGTGAACCGGGGCAATGATGTCCGCGGCCATGCGTCTGGACCCCAGCGCGGCCGTGCGGCAGCGTAAAGCCGCATGGCACCGAGCGCCGCGGCAAGCTCTGCGATATGACAAACATCCTCGAACGGCCTAAAGAGCTTGAGAATCGTCTGGTGCCGGGCCATGGGGAGGGCGATCTCATCCTGGGCGCCGGCGCGTCGAGTGCGATCGCCAGGCCGCCCTGCTGCACCACGCGCTTTGTCGTGCTTGTGCGCATGCCGATGCGCAAGGCCGGCGTTGCGGCCTGCGCGTTTGCCGGCGCGCTGAATGCGATTCCGGCGCCGCTGCGCAAGACACTGACCTATGACCAGGGCCGGAAATTGCGGATCATTGCAGCCTGGCTGCGGATACCGGCATGCGCATCTTCTTCGCCGACCCGCATTCGCCCTAGCAGCGCGGCTCAAACAAGAAGACGAACGGGCTGTTGCGGCAATATTTTCCCACAGGCACGTCGTTGTCGGGCTTCGACCAGGTCGATCTTGACCTCGTCGCCGCCAGCCTGAGCGACCGCCCGCGAAAGACGCTCGACTTTGCCACGCCAAAGGCGCAATTCAGCAACTTGCTAGCCGCAATGGCCAGCGCAAACCGGACCTCGGCCGGCGGTGTTCGCTCCGAGATTTGAATCCGCCAAGCAGAAAACTTTTATTCATGGAAAATCGGTCAAAACCTGGCTGACGGAAAATTGGCAGCGCGTTTCTCCACAAAAGCACGCACGCCTTCCATGAAATCGGGATCGTTCGTGCACGCAACGGTCGCCACGGACTCTGCCCGTAACTGATCCGCGAGTGGCGTCACGCCCGCGGCATTGATCAGGCGCTTGGTGGCCGCGATTGCCATTTGCGGCGCATGCGCGAGACGGCCGGCAATCTTCGCAGTTTCCGCATCAAGCTCGCCCGCGGCAACCACCATGCTGAGAATTCCAAGCCTGTATGCTTCGGTGGCATCGAGCTTTCCGCCTGTGAGCATCAAACTGCGTTTGGCGCGCACGCCGACAACCTGCGGCGACAGCACGCTCAGCCCCCTATCTGGCTGAGACGAATGCGCTGATGTGCAAACACGAAGCTGGCGCTGTCGTCGCCAATGGCGTAGTCGGCAGCAAGCACGTGCAACATTCCGGCCGCTGCCGCCGCGCCGCGTACCCGTGCCACGATCGGCCGGTCGAACGCGACAATGGCTTCGACGAGACTGGCAACCGTTCAGTAAAATCAGCCTCGCGCGCCGCGGCATCCTGCTCCAGAGTTTTCGCAAAAGCGGCTAGATCACCACCGGTCGAAAATACCTTGCCGTTGGCGCCTATGAGCATACAGCGCACCGCATGGTTGTCCTGCGCTGCGCAGAACAGCCGAGCCACGCCCGGCACGGCACCGTTCGGCACCGCGTTGCCCTGTTCGGGTCGGTTGAAGGTGATCCGCAAAATGCCGTTGCTGAGATCAACCAGATAACTGCCGTCTTCGGAAGATTGGATCATGTCTGTTGCCGTCTCGTTGCGTTGTTGAACCATGAAGAGTAAAAATCTGTCTGCGATGGCCAGGAAAGCAGCGCGGGTTACCGGGTAATTTCGCCAGGGTATTTCATAATGCACCGCTTATGCAAGACCGTGATGAATGAGGTGATCTTCTTTTTTTCAAAAAAGAACTGCTTTCTTGCTTCTTAACACGGCTACAGCCAGTCGTCCTGCACCTCCAGAGCAAGCCAGCTTTCTGCCATGATCGGCGCCAGCCAGGCCGTCACTTTGGGAATTTTGAATGTGCACAAATACCGGCAGGCTGAGATTTTGCCTTTTGCCCACTTCTACAGGCCCGAGCACGCAATACGGGCCGCTTGGATCGCCATATTGCGTGCAATATCAATTGCACGCCATAATCGCATGCAATAAGCGACGATTCGTGCTGACATCAAACCGAAATCAGACCCCCAAGGCCCTAATCGCTGGAATATGGCTCGTGTTCACGTTTCTTGAGGTGCAGTTCTACACGTGCGGGCCTTCCGACCCTCTTAGCAGCCTGTCCAGTTTTCGGCGACCCCTCACCGTGATATCTCTGACAGTTATGAGAACCAGAAGAATCGTGCTTCCGTGCTCAACCTCATCGTCACCGCGATCATCCTTTTGAACATCCGCTCCCCCAAACGTGCTGTCGCCACCCTCCGCCAAATCGGAAATATCCCCGATCACCTGCGTGCCCAGCTATCGCCACTCGGCTGGAAGCATATAAATCTGACCGGCGACTATTGTGGCGCGCCGCGAACTGCCCGTCGGAAAACGCTGATGGATTGCGGCACTCCGTCCGCCGCCACAGACCTCCAGGAAGGCAGTATGATGTTCATGATCTGTCACGTTGTGCTTACCAAAAGGCAAGTTTGTTAGTTTCAGCCGAATTTGTGCAGGGATAATGCAATGCTCTCCGCCACTTTATGGACTTTACCCGTTGCGCCGCTTACGGCGCTAGGACTAAAAAAATTTAGTAAGGTGCCCATCATAGTCATGGCAGAAGATGCCAACGTCCGGTCACTGTTACGATCTACTACACTCGCCGGTGCGCTTGTTAACTTCGTATTCAGCATTTCGATCTACGCTCTTTTTCGATGTTCGCCAAAGCTCCGATGATCTCTTAATCAAGTATGGACATGGCTGATTGTCCTGATTCGGTCATAGCTCAGTTGGAGGATCAATGAAAATCCTACTCGTTCTTTCCGCACTTTTGTTCGCCTCCAGTCTTGGAAAACAGGCTTTTGGGCAGATCGTAATAAGTCCTCAACCTTTCGTTCCAAAACCTGCGGTAGTACAGCCGTTCGGTTATGGCCCGGTCATGCAGCAACTTCTCGTTGCAAACGCCACATCCGGGAGCGCTGTTTGCGCTAGGAGCCACCTGATTTGCTTGTCGGTCTCGGGCGGACATAGCTGCGGGTCGTCGGCGCCGGCGGGCGTTCTTTTGACGTGCGGATTTAAGCCAAATACCGTCAACGAGACGCCTTTTGCACCCGTAAATTGCTACGGGCACGCGCTGGGAGACGGAGGGGTGAGTGGGTTACTTGGCTTACAAGATTATTGCCTAACGGCGAACTACATGCCGGACAGAACGAACGATACGTTATACCAATACGATGACTATGTCCGACTGGGTGTTAACCAGCGGTTTGGGGGCACTATATTTGAGCTTTACGGGACAGATAAAGTTGATCGCATTCTGCAAAACGCTGGGGGTGGAGCACAGCTTTCACTTTGGGCATATACATCACAGTACGCCCCGCCGGGATTGTCTAGAGCCTGGTACGCTATTGCTTCACCTACCTCCTCGACATGGAAAACAAATTGGAACGTTACCCCATACGAGAGCGACGTCGCTTGTACGATAGCTAACCCAGAACTTAGCTGCGAATACGGCGTTGATGGACCAAATTTCCTCAACGTTGGGCCAGTATTTCCATGCGCGGACAATGGTTCAGCGGCCGGCGCGCCCCTTAATGTAATCCAAGGAGCGTCGCTTGGTTGTGCGGTAGGAACCGCAGGGGGAGCGATTGACAGCGTTAGTTCGGTAAGTCCCGGGGTGCTTACGGTTTCCAAGTCAGGTCCTGCTCAGTTTACCCAGTCAAGCTCGCTGCCAACAGTATCGTGGTCTCAGACAACCTCTGTCTTAGGACCGTATGCTCAGGTCACTTATTCGATTACCGACAATTCAGGAGATTCTTCAACCTCATTCCAGCAAATTCCAGCGATCAATTCTCACGGAGGCATCGGCGACCTTATTTTTTTCTATAATGGGCCCAATCCCTACAATGACGTTGCAGGTAACGTCATGGAGTTTGCTCCCGTGGCTGGAACGGTTTACGCATTGCAGTTACCTCATCGGGTAGGCCCGTTTGGGACCGGCTCAGAGGCACAACTAACCGAGGATTGGATTAGTAGTTGTGATAGCACAGCTACTCGCTGCTTAACGATAGCGACCTTCGGCAGCGCCACGCAGGACATGATTGTTATTACCAATCCAGATACGCCTTACATGGGCGTGCATGGATTTTTTTCGTTGGGTTTGAGCCAACAGAGATCCGTAACTATCTTCCTCTTTCCGTATCGTTTTGATCAAGTTGTCGCGGGGCTAACTGTGCGCGCCTGGATATATCAACTTTCTCACTCTATAATGTATCGGAGATAAGACCGAGCCTGGTTTGCGCTCAGCATTGCAGCACGGCACCCGGCCCTTAGGGCGCTCTGCGCCGCGGCGCTGTGACCGGCAGTCACCGTTGACCGCCGAGCGCTACCTGCCGCGTAGAAAGCAGGTTATGATGAAGGGTGGCCTCGAAGGGTGGCCTCTTCGACCCATAAAAGGATGATTTGGGGCTCACTCAGATGCGCGCGCATTGCTGCGCATGGGGCGCGCTATGATCGACCATTATTGCGAAAGTTTTCGGCGCGTGCCGAAGCATATTGTCATCGATATCGACGATACGTTCGATGCCGAGCACGTCGGCCAGCAGTTGCGTCTGTTCAATGCCCCCTATGACGAGTATAAATTTCAGCCGATCGTGGTGTTCGACGGCCAGGGACGCATGATCGCTGCCGTGCTGCGCCCCACCTGCCGCCCGACCGGCGTGCAGATCATCAAATGGCTGCGCAGTTTGCTGGCGGGCTTGCGTGCAAACTAGCCGCGCGTGCAGATTTTGCTGCGTGGCGACCGCCATTTTTGTAAGCCCGAAGTCTTGCGGTTCTGCCGTGCAGAGAAAATGGATTAGGTGATGGGCGTGGTGTCGACAGGCACATTGCGCAAACGTGTCATTGCGCCCAAGCAAGGCTTGGCCACATGTGCCGCGCAGAAAGCCGGCGAAAAGCTACGGCGTTTTGCCGAGTTTTATGAAGCGGCTGCAAGCTGGGATCGTGTCGAGCGTATCATCGCCAGGATCGAGGCCGGCCCGTTAGCAGTTGCAGGCTCAGACGTTGCCATTCCACCATGTTGTCCTGGCCCACCGTGCGGTCTTCCTGAATGCACAGAGTCTCGCGCCACGCGCCCATCGCATCGGCCACGAACGCGGTCCCCTCCTGAACGGTGTCGATGGCAAAGTGCCTGTTTTGCTCGGCGATGTAGAAATCGGGCAGCCAGCGGTTGGCGGCTTGCACCGTGCCGATCCCGGCCAGCGCCAGCTCCTTGGGAACCCGGTCCGCAAGGTGTGGAACGCCCGTTCGGACAGGCCGCGCGCTTGCGGCGAATAGGCGGCGATGTGCTCGATGCCCACCTGCTTCAGCGCACGCCCGACCTGGGTGAGCGCCGTCTTCGACACCGGCGCGCCCGCCTCCGGCGTGGTGAAATGGTGGCTGCCCCGGTCGGTGTAGAGCGAGCAGAACCGACCGTGTGACGCGACCACCTCGCCGATACCACTCAGGCTCGATGCGGTGGCTTCTCGTCCACCAGAAACATCGAGTAGATCGCACTGGTCGCGTCATCCATGGTCCTCATCAGGTCCTGCTTTGCCAGCCTGGTCAGGCAGCCAGGCGTGCGTTGAGGCCTCCTGATGCAGCATCATGCCAATCAGCGGCCAGCGTGGCCGCTTATTGCGGTGCGTCGACCGTTTGTGGCGATTTGCACCAGGCCGTCGCGCTGCAAGTGCAGCTTGGTGACCGTAACCCAGCGTGTACTGGTGCCGTTTGGGCAGCTGCGCATGGAAATGCTTGACCGTAAAACCGCGATAGAGCACGCGATGCAGGCCCAGCATCCGCTCGATCTCAGCCACCGGCACACGCCGCGGCGATGGCCCCAGCCGACGGTCCGATAGATCCGCGGCTCCCGCCTGCGCATGCCGGTCACGCCACCGCCGAAACGTGCGCCCGCTGATCCCAGCAACGACGCCGCCTCCATCTGGCTCAGCTCCGACCGCTCCGTGCGGTCCAGAAGGCTCAAAAACGCATCCGACGTATTCCCTCGTGAATGCGTGCCCGGCCCATGAAAATCCCCACAACAAGGAACCAACATGACCGGACACTTCACGAGCTTGCCACACGGTGCGCAGCACAGGTGGACCGACGCCACGATTGCTGGGATGTTGACACACTTGCCTCGATGGTACGCTGTGAGTTACTAACAGCCGAGATTGAGTCGTCCCCTGCTCGCCTCTGAATCAGGGTAAGTTGCCCGGGGCCGCCTCGCTCGCCGTCAACTTTGACTCTCCCGACAAGTCACGATCAACCGCCCCGCTCAGGTAATCGCATCGGTCGAAAATCCGAACATGCAGAATCGTCCATTTTTTGTGGTTACAACCGCATGTTGTATGAATGCAGGCCGAGTTCGGGATAAAATCCAAATCGGCAGTAAATGACTTCCAAGAGGCACCCCCACCGCATGATTCCCCATGGCTCAAACACCCCGGCTCAGATAGCTGGAATTCGACTAGCGTGGCGCGTCGTCTTTTCAACAGAAGGTAATTCAGAGGCGTTTTGCGCCAGGGGCTGGTCGTATCCAGAACGTGGCTTTAGGTGGTCATTGGGGGGTATATCTACACTCCGCTTACCAGCAAGAGCGCCTATGCACCACTACGTATTAGTTGTTCGGGGTCATCCATTTTTATCCCCGCCCCATATTGTTCATCAGAGAATAAGTGTATTTCTGGACGGTGAGCAAGTTGGGTTTCTTTATTCTTCTACAGATTCCGTATATTCGTTTCATTTAAGCCCCTGCGCCCGTGTTCGTGAGTCTTCGCTAACATTTCAGTATCTTGACGTAGCGTCACCTTCAGACTTTGGCGCTTCCGATACGCGGAGGCTTGCGTTTGCATGGCATAGCGTAGAACTGATCGAGGTTGTATCTGAACTTGTTGAGTACTTGATTGCCTATGGCTCTGGCCTTAATGGCAAGGCAACCAATTCCGATACGCTGATAACTTTGGCAGGCTGGGCGCTTCGCGAAATGGGCCCCTGGCTCATTCCGCGGGTGGATGACGCCCATATAAAAGCCACGCTTCGGGACCTAAACGCCACGAGACATTGGTCTGCACTGTATCAAGCTAGGGAGGGAAAGGTAGCCTTGCTTCCGAAGCCGAAGGGAGTACCTGTCGATCGTGTTCCTTTTGATAGAGCAAAAGTCTACGAAAAATTCTTTCGGAAAATAAGTGCTAGACTGCCAAGGTGTTTTTCGACAAGCTTTTGTCTTGTGTCAGCCGATCAAATCATCGGCGCATTCAACGTTCCAATTTTCGCATTTCAACGGATGTCGGGGGAGAGCACAATTCTTCTGCCTGACATAGAATTCCTTCAGTATGACTTTTATGAGGCTCCGGATTTCCAAGACAATATTTCATTCCAGGAGAAAAGGCCAACCGCAGTATTTGCTGGCTCAACTACGGGAGTTCCTTTAATAACAATGGAATACGCCCAATCTCTCTCGGTTCCGAGATTGCAAGCAGCAGCGTTTTTTGAAAATAGCTTAAGGGTCGATTTTCGCCTTCCTAGTATAGTCCAGTGTGAGTCTCTTCAGGTTAGAAATATTTTGCGTCAGCATTCGTTCTGTCAGCGGCCGAACCTCTCATGGTCTGAACAATTTCAGCACCGTTTCCTTATCTCTATCGACGGGAATGGTGCTACGTGCTCCCGTATGGCCATTGCGCTGTTGAGTAATTCCGTTCTGGTTAAATACGACTCTCCCCATCTTCTATACTATTTCGACGCATTACGTCAAGACGTACACTACGCACCAGTATCTACTCACACCGACGTCAATATGTACCTCGATTCTGCCTACAGTGACCCTGGTAGATTTAAGCAAATAGCCCAAAAGGGAAAGGAATTTGGCCGGTCGTATTTAACAAGGCAACGCGCCGAGGAGTATACTGCCATGCTCTTTATTTTGTATGAGCATTGCGTTAAGCTAGGAGATAAATCGATATAGTAACTTTTTGGGTTAAAAGACTGCGCAAATTGAACCCCAAAGCTGGGCGTTCGGTCAGGTAATCCCCCGCCAACGAGAGCTTGGTGCGGGCTTCGGTCAGGACGCGCTCCCCGGCCAGGGCAACGCCACCGCGGCGAGCTTACTGAAATTGACCTTGGCGTAGATCGCCGAATTATCGAGGCTGCGGTGCCGCAAGATGTCGGCAATATTCTTCATCGGTGCGCCGGCGCGCAGAAGCCGACTGGCGACACTGTGCCGCAGAATATGGACCCCTGTGCGGGTCCATCCGCATCTTCGATAGCCTGCCAGACCGCGCGCGCGACGACGCCGTTCTCGATCGGCTCGTCATAAGGCACGACGTGGCGAACAAATATCGCCCGGTTCAAGGTCTGAGGTCGCTCCTCGCGCAGATAGGCTGCGATCGCGCTGCCGGTCGCCGTCGGCAAAGGTAGGACATCAGCGCGCCTTCCCTTGGTTCGGCAAAAGCTGATCGTGCCGCCCTTGCCCCAGTTGATGTCTTCGAGGCGCAGATTGACGACCTCGCTGTATCGCAGGCCGGGATCGATCAAACATCGCGTCATCGCATATGCTCGCCGGCGCGACCGGAAGGGTTGATCGAATGACCGCAGCAGTTCGTCTACCTCAGCGTCGGTGAGAACCTCCGGCAGGGACGCCAATCGCCAGTGGGGGCTGCCCGGGAATGGCGGCCGGCAGTGCGCTGACCCGGTTGCCGGACCTGCTACGGAACCGAAGATAGCAGCCGATGGCGCCCCCACTGACGCCGATGGACCCAGCGCTCCGCCCAGGCTCGCCGAGAACGAAGCGCCGGACGGCGGCCGCGCTGACCTTCGACATCGTGATTGGCTGGTCGCTGAACTCGGCAAGCAGAAACTCGTGGACGACCCGAGTGCGCCGAAGGCGGGTGTTATGCACCAACCCCCAGACATCACTCATATGGGCTTCAAAGCGCGCGAGTTCTTGCGTAATGGCAGTGGCCAATGCTGGGTCTAGCGCTCCCACGCCGTCAGCGCTTAGCACTTCCAACAGTCGAGCGAGTGCGGCGCGCAGTTCGTGGCGCAACCGACGGACTGGATAGGGACAATCGCACGCCGGGATATGCTCGATAGGAAGCGGGCGACGGCGGATTCGTCGATCGCGTTCAGCATGTACCGTTTCGCGGTAAGCCAATGGACGAAATGCGCAACGCAGCACACGTAGACACGCTGGGTGTGGATGGCATACCGCACCATGCTGCAGGTGCTGCCCGTATCGTGAAACGAAAGGCCGAAGAACACTGTCGTCCAGCCACGTACGAGGGTGCCGCTGGATGATGATCTCATCGGACATGTCGAACTCCTCCCAGGTTGAACGAGCCCGTGAGGAAGCCAGGATTATGTTCAGAGTAAAGCCGTAACAGTCGTAGCCTACGCCCAGTTCAGCTACGGAAATAGAATGCTCTCAGCAAATACACATAATCACTTGTTGAGCATAATTGCGATTATGTAGATCGACATAACAGAAAAAATTATCTGTTCGCCGGATCCAACGCCGGCGGTGATCGCCCGCCAGCATCTACACCATCGTGCACACCGCCCGCGCCAATGGCGTGAGCCCGGAAGCCTATCTGAAGGACGTGCTGACC
>Ga0116226_10003813_pt1 | contig 13298 bp, 10 predicted proteins | sample S1TSphfallax_FD_89692 | JGI IMG/M metagenome (GOLD analysis project Ga0116226, IMG submission 89692) | Host-associated microbial communities from peat moss isolated from Minnesota, USA - S1T2_Fa - Sphagnum fallax MG | ecosystem: Host-associated > Plants > Peat moss > Unclassified | place: USA...
ATTTTTTTGGTGGGGTTTGAAACTTTTTTTTTCTGCATATTTGTGACATCCAATTTAGACATTCATGGGATATTTATGCAATTTAACTTGGCACCCATTAAGGGGAACTTGTCAAAAATCCTTTTTAAAACATTGGTTGTGACACTAGTACCTAGCCTTGGTCACAAATCCGAGCTTTTCTTTCAGAATGGCTTTTGAAATGGCTTATTTCTTTTAAAAACAAATATAATTTTTTTTTACCTACATTTTAAAAACTTAAAGTAATGAGAAGATTTTTAAATCCAATGTAATTATTTCTTCGTATTCAATTTGTGAAAATTATGTTATTTACTCACTCAAAAAAATGGAAGGCTTTGAAAAATAGTGAAGTTTTTTTTTTCTATATTGTTCAAAGAAACAAGAGACGACAAAAAGAATTATTATTTTATTATGGATTAGACACATAAGTAGATTGGAAATAAAAAAGGTTGGAATTTCATAATTTTATTGAAAATGTCACCATTCGGATTTGAACCAAGATGCATGAGGAAGGAACGTGTCTACCAATTTCACCATTTTTTTTTTCAATTTATTTATAGTATTTGATACATATGTGCTTAATCCATAATAAAATAAAATAAAATAATTTTTTCACCTCTTATTTCTTCAAATAATATAGAAAAAAATTTGACTATTTATTATGATATTTATAATCTTGGAATTTATGTTAGCCACTTCTTTTTCTTTTTCTTATTACTCTCATTTTTTGCAGAAACAAGACCAAGGATGATTTTCTTTTTTAATTAGCATTTATGAAAATCATCTACCAAGTTTATTATTATTTTATTAATTCTTATTATTGTGGCCTATGCCATAGGCTCAAGTGTGAACTCATTACCTAACACCCTTTTTCATGGAGAGCTTTCCAATGGTACTATAAGTGTTTTTTTTAATAAATTAAATTTTCAATGATATAAACTATTCAAAATTCAATATCTTTCACACTTTAGGTCTAAAAATTTCCAAATCACCTGAATTAAATTATACTCATTAAAGGTTGTCCATGAGCACCAAAATGTGCCCCAATCCCATTGTTGTTATTATTTGTTGATTTAAATGAATTTTTAATGCAAAAAAGGTTCAATATTCAAAATATTCAAAATATTTTTCATTGTAGGTTGAAACATTATGCAATCAACTAGACGCACCCTTATTCATTGAAAGCTTTCCAACGATACCAAGAGCATGGCGAAAGGCACTTTGGGTTGGGAATTTTCAACATGACAAACAAAACAAATAATCAATTTTCCTTCATAGTCAAATTGATCCAAGTGTTAATTCAAATGAAAGGTTATTTTAACTATTTAACATTTTCTCCCCCCATGTTAGGTGTGTTAGTTTAGCTGCTCAGTTAGGTCATAGTTAGTTAGGGATAAACTAGGTTAGTCAAGCTAAATAGTTAATCTCAAACTATTACAAATATGAACGAAGTTTGGGAAAAATTTGTCATAGGATATAATCCCATCTTGTGTGACCTCAAATCACTTTTGGTGAGTTAAGATTCCACAACATAGTTTTTTATTTATAGTTCTCTTCATTATGTAGGTGTTTTGGTTTTTATGTTTTGGGCTTGGATTCTTGCATTGTTGTAGGTTAGTCAATTTTTTAATCACAAAAAATCAACTAGTTGGCTTTGTGCTACAATTAGGCTAGACTTGTTTAACGCTATGTTTTTCTTTTTCTTTTGTGTGTGTTATCCACATGATTTGATTAGCAACAAATGTTGGGTAGTTTATGTGTTGTTTTGTGTTATTACAAGTTATTTATGCAAGAGCTTTGCTTTGGTGCAAACACCACTCATTTGCGGATCTTGGTATGTTCACCTAACAATTTTGATGATCTTGTATTTATTTTTCATGTACAATTCCTTTGGGAATTGAACCCAAACAGGGCCAAGTCCCTAGAATTTGGAGGTTGCAAAAATAACAACAAAAGTGTTCAAAAAGCATAAGAAAAAACCCCCTTTTGTTGTTTTCGCATTTATTTCTTATCTATCCCCTCTCTCTCCCTTCCTTTCTCTTTCTCTTGGTACCATATATGTACAATAGCAACGATGGCAACCAGCCACCACTTCCATCACCATGACTAGCTTGAACTCCTTGCTGCATGGTTGTCAATGCCCATTTTCCAAGGTTGGGAGGGGGGCTAGTCACACCTTCCTTCATCATCATTGTCATCGTCATCCTAGGTGTTGTCATCATCATGTTTGTCATTGTTTAAAGGAGCGCAAAATTTAAGAATTGTAATGGTGGGGAAAAAAGTTCCTTGCCATGTTTGGTTTTTGTGGGCAGCACCTATATCAAAAAAAAAAAAAGGAAAAAAAGAAAGGAAAAAAGGTGGTAATGGCAATAGGAGTGTGGAACTCCATTACGCCATCGCTACTAGTTCCAAGCTTTGCCAAACTTCCCCTTCAAACCTGCTAGGTTGAGGAGGTTGGGAGGTTTGCAAAGCCCGAAGGAGGCCCAAGATAATGTGATTTGAATGAATCCAATCTAGGCCTCCTTTTTATTATTATTATTTTTCCTACTTTTCTAAACCTAAGGTGCAGGTTCAACACCAATCCAAACCTATCGGGAAAAAAAAGGAAGAAAGGAAGGGGAAAAAAAGGTGGCAATGGTAATAGGAGTGTGGAGCTCCACTACACCATCATTATGAGTTCCAAGCTTTGCTAACCCTCCCCTTCGAACCCACTAGGTTTGGGAGGCTAGGAAGTTTGCAAAGCTTGAAGGAGGCCCAAAATAATGTGATTCGAGCAAGTCAAATCCAGGCCTCCCTTTTATTTTTATTTGTATCCTATTTTTCCAAACCTAGGGTGCAAATTTGACACTAATCCAAACCTACCAGCATTGTTATTTTAATTTTAATTTTTGTTTTTTTCATCCATTAAGAGATTTCATCCAACTTTTGGATTAAAATTTTTCATCCATCTAACCAGGGGTAGCTAGTGGATGAACAAGGGTTAATGACCATGTGGGTAGGCTAGTTAGCAAACAACCCACCTATGAGTGATACCAAATGATTTGATCCCTAAGACTAAACAAAAAATTCATTTTTAATTCATTTTCATTTTGGATTTTTTCATAAATTCATATCTTTCATATATAAAATTAGATTAACAAATTGTTTGCACATTTGAATTTTTGGAAAGGAAAATTAGATGCATGTGAAGCCACAAAGGTTTTGGAAACAAAATATTTTGGAGGCTAGAGGTTGATTTGGCATTTGTCGAATTATTTGCCATTCAATCTTTGTGAATTTAGTTTCCACCTATACAAAGGTAGAATCTAAAGCTTTTTATGTCAATGAATTCCTTGTGAAGAACATTTCCATCATGAAATTTTTTCTATGATTTGGACATAGGAAGTTTTGAAGGTTCATTCCAAGGCACATGGTGGTTTGTGGCCAATTTTTTTCACATTAAACCTTTAGTGATTTAACATTGTGCTGGTGAGTCATATTTTCTACACCTTATGAATGGTGGAGTGTTGCGCCATCAATGAACCTAGAAGACTTGAATACATGTCGTGATTTTTGTGTGGGAATCACAAAAGTGGAGATTTGTGTTGCATGAGTTGTGCATCTTCACTTATGTTTGTTGGGTTGTGTATGTTGTTTGTTAACATGTTGGTCAAGTTGTTATATGTTTTTGGGGGTAGAGGGATTACCAAGGTGTGTGCCATTCGGCTATGACCTAGGGGTGAGTGCATGTTTTTAGGTTGACATCTTAGTAGTTTGTGTTTATTGTTCAGTGTGAAACTTCAATTGAAAAGTTATGTGCCTTCCCATGCGTGTCATTATGTTATAATGAGTTTGGGGGTTGTGATTGGTGTGGTTAATGGTTGGGCATGGGACAAGGTTACCACCCAATCCTAATCATTAAACAAGTCCTACTTGACCCTTAGTTTCCCTGGACATGTTGATTAAGTTTTAGTCAAGGTTTAGGTTGTATTGGGAGGTGCAATTGGAGATATATATGTCTAGATTTGATCACTAGGATATCCCATTGTTTATTATTGTGATGAGATTGGGTTGATAATTAATAAATCACCTTATTATGTTCATAATGTGCCCTAGTTTGTTAACCCTATGAAATGTTTTTGTGGGTGAAGGTGCCCTAACCATACAAATGTAATATCCCCAGGTTCATGTTATGAGGTTTGTGTTTTGGGGGTTTAGTTAAACCGCAATAGGTTCAACATCTTTGTAAATTTAGTTTGAAACAGCATAAGTGTACCATCCTTTTGTGATTAAATTTTAAGGGGGATACCCAAGTTAGGGTTTAAGGTTCATCATGGAGGTGACATGAAATTCAAAGGATAAGGACATTATTACTAGTGGTTTCACCATGCAAGGAGTGTATTCCGACCACCCACACCACCTTCATCATCATTTAGGGGACATTCATCACATTTTTAAACAAATTTTTTTCCAAGGTCTATCACCCCGCCATTGTTGTGGGACATGGAAGAAATGTATGGAACCACCAAAGGGCCTCATCAATATTCAAGGGCAATTGGCACCATTGAATTAAATGATTTCATTTAAAAGTTTAAGAGTTGGTGTGAAATGCAACAAATGTGTAATCCCCATATGTTCACAACATTCATGACATCACTAGTACAAAAGTGGGGTGTAGTTCACTAGCCTAAATCACTATGGGACCTTAAAAGTGAAATAAGTTCATTACATTTTAATGATTTCACCCTAATTAAAATTATTTCATTATAATATCATTATGTAAACATCGTGTTTCACTACTAGTTGACATGATTCATTATTATATTTACTACGGTAAATAAATTTATTTTTATGTTGATGTTTTAAATACCTTGTGCTACTTTATGATACACCTTGTATTATTTTTGTATACTTTAGTTATTATAACTTACACCCATAGTTATTATAAATTATTATACCCTAAATTATTACACGTTATTCTATCTTAAGGTATCTTAATTAACTTATTATAGTTTTTTATTTTAAGTTATTTTAAATTAAATTATTTGATTAACCTTAGGTTATATCTTTTATTATTTTATTTTAAATTATAATATATTATTTTAAATTATATTTTAGGTTATTCAAGGTCATTTTACTTTATGTCATTATAAGTTTTTTAATCCTAAATATAACAATTTAAAATAATCTAAAATATAATATAATGACCTAAGGTAAAATAATTTAAAATAACCAATAATAGCCTATGATAATATAACTTATAATATGATAACTACCAATAGTTGTAATATAACCAATAATAACCACCAATAGAATAATCACCAATAGCCATTAATAAAATAACTATGAATAGCCACCAATAGAATAACCATCAATAGTTACCAATAAAATAACCATCAATAGCTACCAATAAAATAACCATCAATAGCTACCAATAAAATAACCATCAATAATCATTAATAAAATAATCACCAATGGCGTACAATAGAATAACCAACAATAACCACTAATAAAATATCCACTAATAACCTATGGTAATTTAACCACCAATAGCCTATGTAATTTAACCACCAATAGCCATTGATAATCACCAATAACCTATGATAATTTAACTTAAAATATCCACCAACAGAATATCCATTAATAACCACTAATATAATCATTATTAATATCCATTAATAGAATAGCCATTAATAACCATCAATAAAATAAACACTAATAGCCACCAACAAAATAACCACCAATAGCCATTAAATAAAATAACCACCAATAGAATAACCAACAGTAGCCACTAACAAAATAACCACTAGTAGCCACTAACAAAATAACCACTAGTAGCCAATAATAGAATAACCATCAATAGCCACCAAACCAATAGCCACCAATAGCTTATGGTAATATAACATATAATAACCAATAATAACATAAGGTGAAATAGCCTTCAATAGCCAAAAATAACCAATAAAATTTTCACATAGTCGAAAATAACTTAAGATGAAATAACTTAAAATAGCCAAAAATAATTTATAATAGACGCAAATAACCTAAAATGAAATAGCGTACAATAGCCAAAAATAACATAAAATAGCCATAAATAACTTACAATAGTCGAAAATAACCTAAGGTGAATTAGTCTAAACTGACCAAAAGTAACATAAAATAGCCAAAAATAACTTAAAATAATGGAAAATAACGTAAGGTGAATTAGTTAAAAATAACCATACATAATTGTAAATAATGTAGGGTGAAATAACTTAAAACAATGAAAAGTAGCCCTAGAATAGCTGAAAATAATTTAACATGGGTAGTATTATTATATTAACAAAAAAAATCCATTTATTAAACAATTTTTTTTTAAAATGGTGATTGAAATGTTATTAAATAGTGATATTTTTTTTAAATCGTTCAAATGATTTTACAGTTTTGAAAGGAAAAAAATATAATTATGTACATTATTGAAAAAAATTACAAATTAAATTTTAATTATTTCATTTGCATAAAATTTCAAAAAGATATGAATTTTCAAAGTTTATGTTTAATAATTTTAAAATGAAATATTTGATAAATAGAATGCAATGTAACACAACATCACAATTTTCAATGTGGTGGTTTGATGTTAGGGGTTTACCTCCATCCTAAAGGTCACAGGATCAAACTTCACAAATGGTGTGTTTGTGATCAATAGTGGTAAGTTAATTGAATATTCTTTTATGTAGTTTTTTAGAGTAGGTGTCTACTTAGGTTGATTATATGGCCTATGTATATAGGCTAAGTTTTTAATATAGCATAGGTAGTGACATGTGTCAATAATTCATAGGTTGAAAATCATGATATTATCAATAATATTATATATTGAATAACTTAAATTTAATTAATTTCCATGCTACGTAATTAATTAATTAACAAGTGAAATGGCTTGGGTAAATTTGTATTTCACTAAGTACTAGTGGACCAATTCATTGTCCATACCAACTTGTCCCCGTTCATTAAAGGGTTGATTAGTTTCACAATGGTAAAAATATCCAAATTCACTCAAAATCTAATTAAACTCAGAGTGAATTAGGACGCATTTTGGTGTAGTGCATGGAAGGGTTTATTTTCAACATTTGGAAAAAGGGCACCCATGGATGACTATCATGAATTCAAATGTGCCCATGAAATTTAGATTAAAGAGTGGTAGTTATATTGGTCTCCCAATTATGTTTCTATCACTAGGGGAATTGTGGCCCCAAATGGTGCAATGACAACTCTTGGCATTAGTTCAACGAGTGGTAGCAAAAACACCAGTGGTAGTGGAGCCACCAAAAATGGTGGAACCACTGGAAGTGGTGGAACTACTTGGATGGTAGTGCAAGGGCATCCATTAATATGCGAGGTCCATTGCTTGCATTTAACCTAGTTGTGGATCTTTTAATGAGTTTCAATGAAATTACCAAGGGGTTAAAATTGAAAAGTTGCGAAGTTTGCAAGTGTTCCAACGTAAAGCCCATGAATGCTTATAAAAAACCTATGCACATATGTGTAGGTTGATCATGGCCTTGTGTCATAGAAGCCCAACTAGTTCAATTTGGTATGACATCTTGGACAAGGAACTTAGGCATTGAGTGTGAAATGTCATCTTATTACATCCTACCCAACCCACTTTGGCCAATGTGTTTTAGTTATTAGAAATGATTGAGATGAACATGGTGGAAAAACGAATGCTGAACCTTGGGTCATTCTCCAACACCATCAATCAACAATCACAAAATCAACCCACCAAATCTACACCACCCAAGGCCAAGGGGGCCAAACCAAATTGAAATGGTCATTCCACATCCTATTCAATGGAACAAAGTGGAGAAGACAAATGTTGGAGGTGTGGTGGGCCTCACAAGAAGGATGGTCCCAATCCACCACAAGCCACAACTTCTAACCCTAACCCCAACTAACCATGTTCCCATTGCAATGTATATGGGCATGATGTCAATCATTACTTCACACTTCACCCAGAGTTATGGTAGGGCCAATCACTGAACACGAATGTCAATAAGGGCCAAGGTTTTGGGAAGGGCTAAATGGTGAAAAGTTCTACCAATACAAGGTCAACCACCAAGCCAACGCAGGGCCAACCCAACACCATGGAGGCTAGGTTTGCACAATTGGAAACCTTAATCACAAACATGGCAACCTAGGTGAAATCTACTACATCTAGGTCAGGGAAGGCCAAGGATTAGGAAGATGACCAATCATATGGGTCAAATGTTGATCCAAGATTTTTTTTGTGGAGTTGGTTTTTCGAAATCAATAACACCAGATGAAACGATGCCACATATGTAAATAGATCATGAGTCATGGGCAGCAAATGATGGAAACCATGTTATGTTTCCAAATCTTAGTGCAATGATTTCCATAACTACACCAATGACAAAGCCTAGTGCATGGGTGCCAAAACCATGAAGTGCTGATGAAAAATCAGATTTTTAGCATGGTGAGGTTCAACATCAAGTGCATCTCCCACAATCATTTGTGTTGACAACCACCATTCCCAATCCCATGGGGGCATTAACTTTTGGTGAAGTGTCAAGGAATTAGGTGCCTAGTTCTATTCCTAAATCCAAGGCACCCACAACTTTGATGGGGGTGGCCAAAGTAATATATCAAGCACCCTTGTTTTCTACTGAGACATGGCCATTTTAGGTATTCAACTAATAACCATGTTTCGTTTGGTGGCCACATTATGTGAAAATGGTGGACCACTAGATGTGATGGTTAAATTAAAGGATAATTTTGTACCTACTATAGTCCATTTAGTTTTTAAGGTCAACCACACGAAGGTGTCCAAGGTTCAACCTGAATCTTAGCATGTAGTTGTGGCCAAACTTCATTGACCTTCTAGCATGGCTAGCCATTGATCAAACCAATGTTATTCTTGAGGTTGTGGTTGTGCACAATGAGGAAGGAATGTTTCAATTAAAGGGGGCATCAACACATTGGCATCAACCCCATAGAGTGTTATTGGATTCTAATGTTCAACCATTGATGTTAGGCAAAGTTACTATTGATGGTCTTGGACTGATCGATGTCAATTTGGACCCATGCCCATATCAAAATTGACATCCATGGGTGGGTTAGAGAAGTCATGATAGTTAATCAAACAAGAAATTATGATCCAAATCAATCCCAACAAGCCAACAAACTACACTACTATGCAAGCCCAAGCAATGGTCATGCATGCTACGTCTTATGATGTGTTGGTTGGAAGTGTGGTGTTATACCTTTTAGGGTTACCATTGGTTTTGGGAGGAAACCACATATTACCACCCAAGTTGGCAAACTAGAATTAATCACAAGCTTCATTGCTACTAGGGGGCAAGTAAGAAAATCTAACAAGTCAACTATGTTGGTTGGATTTTTAGGCCTTCCACATGAACTCAAAAGTTGTTGGAAGGTAATGTCCACAACCATGATGCACCTCCTAATGGTGAATTGGCGATGTCAGGGCCACATGAAATGATAATAATTCCAATTTTTCCATTAGATCCCTGGCCACCATGGGGCGTATTGAATGAATTCCAATCATCAATTAGTCATTACATTCATCAAGTTTGGCACACTTTGCCATCACCAAGCCTATGTTCATTAATGGATGTTAGTAATGGGCCTCCAAGTTTGAGCCCATCAGATACAAAGATTTTTCAGTGGGATATTCCCAAGGATGGAATATGCCTACTTAAGTTATTTGGAAGCATTAATCTTGGATTAGCTACGGTTTTACAATTGAGAATCCTAGTCTGGAAATGCCATTATGTGGAAAAGGATCAACAAGCTAGAGAAGCCTCCATGCAGTGTGTCATGATGTTGCAACAAAGGTACCCCCACTTGTTACCATCATCGGCCATACATGGTTATTAGCGTTCCTTACCAAACAACATCACCTTGACGGGGGCACCAAATTTGGCCAAGATTGGACCAATTGACTTGGTCATTTCTGGATTGTTGTGCCAAGGTCTTTCACAAGCAAGTATGGGCCAAGGATTTTCAATCCTAGATCAAGTTTATTTTGGGAATTGATTTGTGTTGTACAACATTTTCAATAAACAAATGCACCCATGTACGTATTTGTAATTGGTAAAATGTCGCACCAATGGGCGATTTTAGGCCAACTATTTTGGTTGGATGGCAATAGATCAAGGCTTGAATTATTGAGCTAGTGCAAGTGGATGTTGCTTCAATTGGCTCACGAACCCATTGGTTTTGATGGATGTGGATTAACCTAGCACTACTAGAATTGATCCAATGAACATATGAGTTCAATCATAGGTCACCGACATGCTTAATGGATGACATATTGGATCTGGGACACCATTCATGTGCGGTTTATCATGATGACTGATCACCTTTGGTTGTGGTCAATAAGGTTGGCCTTCCATGAGTAGCCTTGCCAACATTTTTGAGTTTTTCACATTTTCAACATTTAGGAATGGGGGCCAAGGATGATTTTGAATTCCCATTCATCTAATATGGAAAAACCTAATGTAAATGAAAAGGAACGGGCCATGGGGTTTTGCACTAACATCACAACCATGCAATGCATTTCTAAAGGAGCCTATAGGCGGATTTTGGGGCAAGTTTTGGATCTCAACTGCTTCACATGGATTTTCAATTTCATGTTTGTAAAACAATTATGTTTTAGCCAATCACACCCATACACTCCACCCCATCTTTCATTATTGCACATTTTGTTGGGTTAGCTATGTCGATGTAAGGGGGGGGGGGGTGATGTTATAATAAGACAAATACATCTTTGGCAATTATGGGATTAGGGATGCCAAGGGACATTTTATGGGTATGGAATAGGAAATTGGTGATGTGGGAATGCTAAGACATGATGGCACCTTTCCAGATTTTGCATAACAATCACATGCCATGCCCCCAACCTTAAATGTTGGGGATACATTTCATCATTTGAACGCAAGGTGCAAATGACTGTAAAAACATGGGACCCAAGAATTAACTCAATAATCACAAGAGGTGAAGTGCACAAAGCACAATGGATAATATGGAATTTCACTAAATGTTTTGCTTTTAGTTTGAAGGAATTGAGTTAGTTAAGGGGACAAGAGGTTCAAATCATATTGGAGGACAATAATCCAATTTTTAGGCAACCTTATAGACTTAATGAGGTGGAGAAAACCTTGGTTCAGGCTTGAACATCAAAATTGTTGGATGCTAGTTTAGTGGAGTTGTCTAAGGGTCAAAATGTTTCAGCACCAATGACGCTAGCTAAGAAGGACATTTTTGGCAATTGGATTGAATGCCACATGTGTGAGGATTACCCTTCGGTGAATAAACAAACCCATTTACACAAATATGCCATGGCCCTTTTGGAGGAAATTTTTTATGCCCTTGGACAAGCCAAGGTTTTTAGTACCTTAGACTTGAAGCATGGTTACCATTAGTTGCCATTGGGGGAGGGTGACAAGGTCAAAACAACATTTTGGGGGATTAATCCCCATGGGAAAGATTGTTTGTACCAATGGAGGTTTTTGCCACTTGGTTTGAAAAATGTTCTTGCACAATTTTAGAGAATCATGCATTGAATATTGGTGGGTTTTGGTTTTGTGAAATGTTATATTGATGACATCATTATTTTAAACCTAATTCTAGGAGATCACATGCAACATTTGCAAGAGGTGTTTGGAAGACTCAAGGAACATAACCTTAAGCTTCATCTAGGCAACTGTTGGATTTTTCATATTCATGTAGAATACATGGGTCACATGATTTATCCAAGTGGATTGGGGGCTCAGAAGGCTAAAGTGAAGCCATTTCACAAGTTCCCCAACTAATAAATGTTAATTGATTATGAACTTTCCTAGGCTTATGTAATTACTGCTGGAGGTTTGTGAAAGGGTTTAATAGCATAGCCAAACCTTTAACCTAATTAACACAAATTGAACAAAAGTTCATTTGGGATGAGGTGCAAAAGCAGGCCTTTCAAAAATTGAAGGACAAGCTTTCATCAACTCCCATTTTGAGGTGACCCATTGAAGGAGGACCATTCCAATTCCACATTGATTAGAGCATTATAGGGTTGGGAGTTGTGCTTATTCAACTTGATGATGATGGTCGAAAGTTTGTGGTGGCATATGCCAATTGATCCAACAACAAAACAAAGGTTAAATACATCTCATATGAGGGGGAATGCCTTGTAGTTGTTTGGGTTGTTTCATCATCTTGATGTTATTTTTATGGTAGCCCATTTATTTTGCACTACTATAATTCATGGTTTTTTCAACTAAGCTTTTAAGTCAAAAAAATACCCAAAAATGACAAGCGTACAAAAAACCACCCTGTCAGTTTGGACAAGTTGTTTTGGCCATGTCCAACTCAACTGGGTAGTCAAATTGGACCTTTTCATTTTGATTGGCAAAGTGGTTGACAAAATGATTGACTATCTAATTGGTAGATAATGAACCATTTGACTAAGTCAATTTTATACTTAAAACATTTAGGTAGGTAGGTGCTAGTTTAGCCTAAACTAACCTAACTTAACCTTAGTCTAACCTACCTACCTTAGCCTTCTAAGCATGCACATAGGTTGTAAGTATAAGGAATTGAACCCCAAATCTTCATAATGATAAACCAACTCCATGCAAGCGGACTACACCATCAAATTTGCTCAATTTTCATCAAGTTTGTTATTTCACATGTTTATTTCACATTATTAAACATAATGGCTAAACTTAAGTAAACATAATCGTTAAATTCAATAACTTCAAGTAATGGTTAAACCTAGTGGCTAAACTAAGTGATTTAAAGTAATGGTTAAATTTAATGACTTAAAATAATAACTGAATGGCTAAACTCAGTGACTTAAAGTAGTGGCTAAACCTAATGGTTAAACTCAATGATTTAAAACAATGGCTAAAACTAATGGCAAAATTGAATGATTTAAAACAATGGTTAAACCTAGTGGTTAAACTCAATGACTTAAATTAATGGCTAAACCTAATGGCTACACTTACTGACTTAAACTAATTAGCTAAAGCTAGTGGCTAAACTCAGTGACATAAACTAATGGTTAAACCTTATACTTCAACTCAATGACTTAAAGCAATGGTTAAACTTAGTGATTTAAAATAATGATTAAACTTAGTGGTTAAATTCAGTAACTGAAAGTAATGGCTAAACCTAGTGGTTAAATATAGTGACATAAACTAAATGTTAAACCTAATGGCTAAATTTAGTGACATAAACTAAATGTTAAACCTAATGGCTAAATTTAGTGACATAAACTAATGGTTAAATCTAGTGGC
>Ga0116226_10003814_pt1 | contig 13297 bp, 15 predicted proteins | sample S1TSphfallax_FD_89692 | JGI IMG/M metagenome (GOLD analysis project Ga0116226, IMG submission 89692) | Host-associated microbial communities from peat moss isolated from Minnesota, USA - S1T2_Fa - Sphagnum fallax MG | ecosystem: Host-associated > Plants > Peat moss > Unclassified | place: USA...
ATGCGGCGGCGCATTTATACGCCCATATCGGCGTGCAGCTGACGGATTTATTCTTCCGGCCCTACACCAAAAAAATGTGGGGGCTGGATTTGGAGGAGATGGCGGCGGCGGTGGTCCAACGGATTCCGCTGCGCTTTGACCGGACCGACACGTATTTTGCGGACGAAGACGTGCAGATGATGCCGCGCGCGGGATATACCGCGTTGTTTCAGGCGATGTTCGCGCATGAAAATATTTCCTTAGAGCTGGAGACCGCGTTCGCGCCCGCGATGCTCGCGGATTATGATTTTTGTTTCAACGCCATGCCGATCGACGAGTATTTTGGCTTCTCCCTGGGCGAGCTGCCCTATCGCTCATTGCGGTTTCATCATGAGACGCTGGAGGGTTTGCCGGCGCAGGATTGGAGTGTGACGAATTTCACCGATGCCGGGCCATTCACGCGGGAGACCAGTTGGCACGCTTTGCCGCACCATGTGGTGCGCGAGACCGGGCGGCACACGCTGACCCGCGAAGAGCCCTGCGATTACCGTGATAACCGGATGGAGCGCTATTACCCGGTGAAGACCGCGGATGGCCGGTACACCACGCTCTACGAGTGCTACAAGGCGCTGGCCGCGGCGGAACCCAACATGGCATTCATCGGCCGCTGCGGCACCTACCAGTATCTGGATATGGACCAGGTGATCAACCAATCGCTGATGAGCGCCGAGCGCTGGCTGTCGCTGCGTTGACATGGACCAAATGATGGTCTAATTTTTGACGATGAAAATGTCCGTCTCCGACGCCAAAGCGCAATTGACCGAGCTGGTGCGGCTGGCGGAAGCCGGGGAGGATGTGGTGCTGACGCGCCATGGGGTGGAGACGGTGCGGCTGGTGCGGGTGGTGCGCCCGCATGACCAAGCGGCGAAGCGCGCGAAGATTGAGGCGGTGATGGCCGCGGCTGAGGCCAAGGCTTTGCCCGGCCCAATGGCCGCGCGGAGCCAGGATTTGCTGTATGATGAGAACGGCCTGCCGGCTTGATCGCGGTTGATAGCTCGGCGCTGATGGCGGTGCTGCTGCGCGAGCCGGCGGCAGATTTGTGCAAGGATGTTTTATCCGGGGAGCCGCGGCTTTTGATTTCGGCCGGCACTCTGGCCGAAGTGTTGATTGTCGCCGGCATGCGCGGGCTGGGTGCCGAGATGCAGCGTTTGATCGACGCGATCAGTTGCGAGGTGGTGCCGGTAACGGAGGCCGCGGCGCGGCGGGTGGCCATGGCCTATGCAAAATGGGGCAAAGGGGCGCACCCGGCGGGCCTAAATTTTGGTGATTGTTTTGCCTATGACGTTGCGAAATCGCATGATTGCCCGTTGCTCTATGTCGGCAATGATTTTGCGATGACCGATGTGAATCCGGCGATTTCACCGCAAGCGTAAATGACGAAACCAGATCATTTGAAGTTCACGCAAGCGCAACAGCCGTGCATGTTGAGGCGCCCTAACCCGCCAAATCTTCCTTGCGCAGCACATCCAGCGCCAGCAGCGCGCCGTCGCGCTCAAAATGCCAGAACGTCCAGCCATTGCAGCTCGGCGCGTTCTGCACCGCCGCCCCCACCTGGTGGATGGAGCCGCGATGCGCGCCGGAGACGAGATTGCCGTCGGCCGTGATCTCGGCGGCGACGCGGCGGGATTTATCGGTCAACTGGGTGCCGGGTTTTAAGATCCCGCGCTCGACAAAACTGCCGAAGGCGATGCGCGGCGCGTCCCGCCCGGCAGGCGGGGCGTGGATCGCCGCCGCCGGGGCCGGCTGCTCGGCGGCCAGCCGGCCCCAGGCGGCCTCCACATAGGCCGGATGCCGCTCGATCCCGATGAAATGCCGGTGCAGCCGCTTGGCGACCGCGGCGGTCGTCCCGGTGCCGAGAAACGGGTCCACAATGATATCCCCCGGATTGGTGGAGGCGATGATGACCCGGTGCAGCAGCGCCTCGGGCTTCTGTGTCGGGTGGAGTTTCAGCCCATGCACGTTGCGCAGGCGCTCCGGCCCGGTGCAGAGCGGCATCGTCCAGTCGCTGCGCATCTGCAGATCATCGTTCAGGGACTTCATCGCCTGATAGTTGAATTTGTAGCGCGATTGTTTGGATTTCGCCGCCCAGATCATGGTCTCATGCGCGTTGGTGAAGCGCCGGCCGCGGAAATTCGGCATCGGGTTGGTTTTGCGCCAGATCACGTCGTTCAAAATCCAGAACCCGAGATCCTGCAAAATCGCGCCGATGCGGAAAATATTATGGTAGCTGCCGATCACCCAGAGCGTGCCGTCCTTGTTCAAAATGCGGTGGCATTCGCCCAGCCAGTCGCGGGTAAAGGCGTCATAGGCGGCGAAATCGTCGAACCGGTCCCAATCATCATCCACCCCGTCCACCAGGCTGTCATCGGGCCGGCGCAGCTCGCCGCGCAGTTGCAGGTTATAGGGCGGGTCGGCGAACACGCAGTTGACCGAGGCATCCGGCAGCATGCGCAGCATATGCCCGGCGTCGCCCAGCAAAATCTGGTCCAGCGGCAATTCGCGCAGCACTTCCACGGGCAAGGCAAACCCTCAATTTGATACGCGAATAAAGTGCCGGGAGGGGCGTGGTCACGTCAACCGGGGGATTTTAGGCAAGCAAGTAAGCGCTTTTTTAAAAAAAAGCGCTGCAAAAAACTTTTGATACGCTGGGGCACGGGTGGTGACGCGGCGAAAGCCCAGAGGGAATCGAAAGTTTTAGCGACCGCTTGCTCACCCCACGGAATTTCTGGCGCCTTGTGCCGCGCTGGGGTAGGATGCGCCGATGAGCGACGAGCCCGAAAGCCTGATCTTGCGGAGCCTGCGGCGGATTGAGGCCGGGCTCGATGGGCTGCGCGAGGATATGCGCGAGGTGAAGACCCGGGTCGGCCTGATTGAGCAGCAGGTGGCGCTGCTTTCCACGCGGGTGGACCGGCTTGAGCTAAGGCTCGAACGGATTGAGCGGCGGCTGGATTTGGTGGCGGCCTGAGCCGGGCTGCAATAGCGGCCCAAACCCAACCCGGTGATGCGGCGTGGCGCCGAACTGCATGATGGCGGCGCGGTGGGCGGCCGCCGCGTAGCCGGCGTTCTGCGCCCAGCCATATTCCGGGTGGCGGGCGTGCAGCCGGCGCATCAGCTCATCGCGGCACTGCTTGGCGGCGATCGAGGCGGCGGCGATCGAAAGGCTGATCCCGTCTCCCCCAATGATGGTGGTGCACGGAATGGCGATGCCGGGCGGCCGGTTGCCGTCCACCAGCACATGGCCGGGTGCCACGGCCAGGCGCGCAATGGCGCGGCGCATGGCGAGCATGCTGGCGTGCAAAATATTGAGCCGGGCAATCTCCGGTACCGAGGCCGCGCCGAGCGCGATATGCGCACCGGCCTCCCTCAGCGCCGCCAATGCGGCGGCGCGGCGCGCGGCGGAGAGTTTTTTGGAATCATCCAGCAGCCGGGCCAGGCCAGCCGGCAGCGGGCGCGGCAGAATCACCGCCGCCGCCAGCACCGGCCCCGCCAACGGCCCGCGCCCGACCTCATCGACACCCGCGACGATACCGCCCAGCCGGGATTCATGGAACAAATCAGGCATCGCGCAGGGCGGCGAAAAAATCCTTCAGCAACGCGGCGCAGGCAACCTCCTGCACGCCGCCGATCACCTCGGGCTTATGATGCGTGGTGGCGTGCGAGAATATGCGGGGCCCGTGCTCGACCGCGCCGGATTTCGGGTCATAGGCGCCGAACACCAGTTTTTGCACCCGCAGCGCCGCAATCGCGCCGGCGCACAAAGCGCAGGGCTCCAGCGTCACCGTCAGCGTGCAATCCGCCAGATATTTATCCCCACGCGCCGCGCGCGCCGCGCGCAGCGCCAAAAACTCCGCATGCGCCGTCGGGTCCCGCGCCGCCTCGGTCCGGTTGCCGGCGGCGGCGAGAATATTGCCCGCCGCGTCCGTCACCACCGCCCCCACCGGGATCTCGCCGGCGGCGGCGGCCAGGCGGGCCTCGGCAAGCGCGCGGTCCATTGGGGTCATGAGCGGTTTATTGCCTTGCAGCCTTGCGCGGGTCCAGAGCCTGTCCGCTTTCGGCGCGCGCTCTTGCGCTGCCTCAAACGATCGCGCTCCATTTGAGAGGGCGATTCACGTTTTCGGCGCGCGCTCTTGCGCTGCCTCAAACGATCGCGCTCGATTTGAGAGGGCGATTCACGTTTTCGGTGCGCGCTCTTGCGCTTCCTCAAACGATCGCGCTCTAAGTGCCGCCATGAACAGACGCGCTCTGATAGGCCTGACACTGGACGCCGAACCCGCCGGCGGCTGGTCCAAATACCCCTGGTACGCGCTGCGGCAGAATTATTTTGCCGCCATCGCGGCCTGCGGCGGCCTGCCCGTCGCCCTGCCGCACGAGGCTGATCTGGCGCTGGATTATCTGGACCGGCTGGACGGCCTGATCGTCTCCGGCGGCGCCTTCGATATCGACCCGGCAATGTATGGCGATGCCGACCGGCACGAAACCGTGGCGCTGAAGCCGGCCCGCACCGGCGCTGAGCTCGCCTTGCTGCAAGGCGCGCTCGCCCGCCACATGCCCGTGCTCGGCATTTGCGGCGGTGAGCAACTGCTCGCCGTCGCGCTCGGCGGCACGCTGATCCAGCATATCCCGGACGCGATCCCCGGCGCGCTGGCGCATGAACAAACCAACTCGCATTATGAACCCGCGCATGACGTGGACATCCTGCCCGGCACCCGGCTGCACGCCATCGCCGGGCCGCGCCTGCGGGTCAACACCTCGCACCACCAGGCGGTCAAAACACCCGGCCGCGCCACGGTGAACGCCGTTGCGCCGGACGGGGTGATCGAAGGCATCGAGGACCCTGCGGCCAAATTCTGCATCGGCGTGCAATGGCATCCGGAATATCTGGCGAGCCCTGGCGATCAGGCGATTTTCCAGGCCTTCCTGGCGGCCGCCAATGGTTGAGACCACGCCAGAGCGCGGCGAGCGCATCGCCAAATATCTGGCCCGCGCCGGCATCGCCAGCCGGCGCGACGCGGAGGCGATGATCGCCGCCGGCCGCGTGCGCATGAACAACGCCGCCGTCACCCAGCCCGCCACCTTCGTGCAGCCGGGCGACCTGATCACCGTGGACGGCAAAGCCGTCTCCGAGCCCGAGCGCACACGCCTCTGGCGCTACCACAAACCGGACGGCCTGGTGACCACCCATAAAGACCCGGAAGGCCGGCCCACCGTGTTCGAACATCTGCCGCCCGATCTGCCGCGGGTGATCAGCGTCGGCCGGCTCGACCTCACCTCCGAAGGCCTGCTCCTGCTGACCAATGACGGCGCGCTCTCCCGCCAGCTCGAACTGCCCGCCACCGGCTGGCTGCGCCGCTACCGCGTGCGCGTGCATGGCGGCGTCGCCCCCGACAAGCTCAAACGCCTGGCCGACGGCATGGTGGTGGACGGCACCAAATTCGGCCCGATCGAAGCCTCGGTCGATTCCATCCAGCGCGCCAATACCTGGCTCAGCGTCTCGCTCCGCGAAGGCAAAAACCGCGAAATCCGCCGGGTGATGGACGCGCTCCTGCTGCCCGTCACCCGCCTCATCCGCGTCGCCTACGGCCCCTTCCAACTCGGCAACCTCGAGCGCGGCGCCGCCGAGGAAGTCAACGGCAAAATCCTGCGCGAACAAATCCCGGGACTGGGGAGGTGATGCTTGGGGTGTCCAAGACCAGGGGGGCGCTGCCCCGTCGCGCCGGAGGCGCGCTGTTGGTTACCCGGCGGCCCTCCGGGCCGACGACCCCCCGCTGGGGCCGGGAGGCCCCAGACCCCATGAATAAGGTTCTGGGAGTGAAGGGCGCTCGCTGTATGGACGTTTTTCGAGACGGGAGCGAGCGCCCTTCACTCCCAGAACCTTTACTTAATTCGAGGGGTTTGGGGCCTCCCGGCCCCAATGGGGGTCCAGGGGGCAAAGCCCCCTGGCCTTGCGTGCCCCAAGCATGACCCCTCCAGGCCCGAGATTGATCGCAGGGCTTTGGCGTGGCCGCCGTCTGGTGGCGCCGGCGGGGGTTGAGACGCGGCCGACCGGGATTCGGGCGCGGCAGGCGGTGTTTGATATTTTGATGCATGCGCCCTGGGCGGGCGGCGAGTGGCTGCGCGGGGTGCGGGTGCTGGACGTGTTTGCCGGCACCGGGGCTTATGGGTTGGAGGCGTTGTCCCGCGGCGCGGCGGGCGCGGATTTCATGGAGCTGGCGCGGCCGGCTTTGGCGGCGTTGCGGGCGAATATCGCGGCTTGCGGGGCGGCGGCGGTGGCGCGGGTGGTGCCGGGCGATGTGCTGGCGGCGGGGCCGGGGGCGCCGCACGGGCTGGTGTTTCTGGATCCGCCTTACGGGCAAAGCCTGGTGGGCCGCGCCATTGCGGTGTTGGGCGCGCGCGGCTGGCTGGCGCCGGGCGCGGTGATGGTGGCGGAGCTGGGGCCGGGGGATGAGGTCGCGGGGCTGCAGGTTTTGGCCGAGCGGCGGCACGGCAAGGCGCGGCTGCTGTTCTGGAAATTCGCGCCGTAAGCGGGCATGCTCTCCCGATAACGATAAGGGGGCTGGGGGATGTTCAAGGAATACGCCGATTACGACGCGACCGGCCTGGCCGGGCTGATCGCCGGCGGCCAGGTGAGTGCCGCGGAGGTGCTGGACGCGGCTTGCGCGCGGATTGCGGCCGGCGAGCCCAAATTGAACGCGATGGTCGAGCTGCTGGAGGCCCGCGCCAAAGCGCAAGCGGCGGGGCCGCTCAGCGGCCCGTTCGCGGGGGTGCCGTTTCTGCTGAAGGATATTTACCAGCAATATCAGGGGGCGAGGATGACCTGCGGCGCGGTGGCGCTGAAAGATTTCATCGCGCCGCATAGCTGTGAGCTGACGAAGCGGTTTTTGGCGGCGGGGGTGGTGGTGGCCGGCAGCACCGCCACACCGGAGCTGGGCCTGAAGGCGACGACCGAGACGATCCTGCACGGCGCGACGCGCAACCCGTGGAATCCCGCGCATACGCCGGGCGGCTCGTCCGGCGGCAGCGCCGCGGCGGTGGCGGCGCGCTACGTGCCGATGGCCGGCGCCTCCGATGGCGGCGGCTCGATCCGCATTCCCGCCGCCTATTGCGGCTTGTTTGGCCTGAAACCCTCGCGCGGCCGGGTGCCGAACGGGCCGGACCATGGCGATGTCTGGGATGGTGCCGTGGTCAGCCACGTGCTCAGCCGCTCGGTGCGCGACACCGCGGCGATGCTGGACGCGGTGGCCGGGCCGGAGCTTGGCGGGCCGTTCAACATCGCCCCGCCGGAGCGGCCGTTTTTAGCCGAGGTCGGCGCCAAGGTTGAGCGCCTGCGGATCGGGTTTTCCACCGCCTCGCCGATCGGCGGGCGGGTCGAGCCCGAGCAGATCCTAGCCGTGCAAAACGCCGCAAAACTCCTGGAATCGCTCGGCCATCATGTCGAGGAGGCGGCGCCCAAGATCGACGGCGGCAAACTCCTGCGCTGCTTCATGACGATGTATTACGGCCATGTCGCGGCGCTGCTGAAGGCGGTCTGTGCCCAGGCAAACGCGCCGGAATCGGCGTTCCATATCGACACGCGGGTGATCGCGCTGCTCGGCCGCACGATCTCCGGCGCGGATTTCGTGGCGATGCGCGCCGGCTGGCATGAGTTCGCCCGCGCGCTCGGGGTGTTTCACGAGACCTATGATATTTTCCTCACCCCCGTCACCGCCATGGGCCCGGCGAAGATCGGCGCGCTGGAGACCAAGCCCGGCGAGGCCAAGATGGCGCAGTTGATGATCGCGCTCTCCGCCGGCAGACTGCTGATGAAATCGGGCATCACCGACAAGCTGGCGTTTACCGCGCTGGAGCGCACGCCGTTCACCCAGCTCGCCAATATGGCGTTTGTGCCGGCGATGTCCGTGCCGCTGCATTGGCGGGCGGACGGGCTGCCGGTTGGGGTGCAGTTCGCCGCCAAATTCGGCGCCGAGGGGCTGCTGCTGCGGCTGGCCGCGCAGCTGGAAGCAGCCAGCCCCTGGGATAAGCGCGTACCCCCCGGTTTTGGCGGTTGATTGGGCACCCCGCGCGCACCATCCTTCAAGGGTCACACAAAAAGGAGACCGGCCATGGGCGGATATAAAATCGCGGTGATTGTGGGAAGTCTGCGGCGGGAGTCCTTCAACGCCAGGCTGGCGGCCGCCTTGGCCAGGCTGGCGCCGGCGGATGTCACCTTCACGACCGCCGCAATCGGCGATTTGCCGCTCTATAACCAGGATGATGACGGCGCCCAGGCAGCCCCCGTGCTGCGGTTCAAGGCCGAGATCAAAGCCGCCAGCGGCGTGCTGTTCGTCACGCCGGAATATAACCGCTCGATCCCCGGCGTGCTGAAAAACGCCATCGACCACGCCTCCCGCCCCTACGGGCAGAGCGTTTGGGCGGGCAAGCCGGCGGGCGTGATCGGCGTCTCCGTCGGCGCCATCGGCACCGCGCTGGCGCAGCAGCATCTGCGCAACATATTGGCCTATCTGGACATGCCGACCATGGGCGGCCCGGAGGCGTTCTTGCAAATGAAGGACGGGCTGTTCGACGCGGCCGGCAATATCGGCCCGGCGAGCCACGCGTTTTTGCAGGGCTGGATGGATAAATTTGTCGCCTGGGTGAAGCGGCACGCCTGAACCGTCGCGGGCGAGACAGCGGTTACTTTTTTAACCATTTAGCGCGGCGCGATTCAGACTTCGCTTCGCTCCGTCATCGGGACGCGGTAACCAAAAAACTTTTGATTCCTTTTGGGCCATAGCCGCGCCACCAGCTCCGCCCCAGCGTCAAAAAAATTTTTGGCGTCGCTTTTTTTAAAAAGCGACCGCTTACTTCCTTCCTTCTTTCAATAAAGCTCAAAATATTCCTGCGTCTCCGCCTCCGGAATGAAATCCCGCAGCCGGGCCAGCTCGGCCTGTTTCACGGTGGTGTAAACATGCACGAATTCCTCGCCGAGCGCGGCCTTCAGCCTGGTGTCGGCGGCCAGTGCGGCGAGTGCCTCGTGCATCTCGGTCGGCAGCTTGGTGAAGCTCGGGTCGTTTTCCTTCAGCCCCGCGCGCTCGGGCGCCAGAACCGCGTTGTCCTGCACGCCGAGCAGCCCGGCCGCGAGCGTCGCGGCGGCGGTGAGATAGGGGTTGGAGAGCGCGGACGGCACCCGCACTTCCAAATGCTGGCGCTTATCCTTGCTGGCTTTGATCCGCACCGAGGCCGAGCGGTCCTCCACCCCCCAGGAGACATTGCTGGGCGCAAAAGTATGCGGGCGGATGCGCCGGTAGCAATTGGGCGTCGGGTTCCAGATCGCCTGCGCCGCCGGCGCATGGTCCAATATGCCCTGCGTAAAACTCTTCATCAGCCCGCTCATCCCGGCCGGGTCGGCCGCGTCCAGGAACAAATTCTCCCCGGTCTCCAGGCTGAACAATGAGAGATGGAAATGCGAGCAGGAGCCCGACAGCCCCTTATAGGGCTTGGTCATGAAGGTCGCGAGCAGGCCCTCAGTGCGTAAAAATTCCTTCACGGTGTTTTTGAACACGAAGGCCCGGTCGGCGGCGGCGATGCCGTCGAGTGCGGCGAAATTCAGCTCCCATTGCCCGGGTCCGAACTCGCCATTGGCGGTGATCATATCGACGCCCGACTCCCGCAGCACCCGCATGAGCCTGTCCATCGCCGGGTGCTGGTGGATCAAGGACGAGACGAAAATCGGGTTGCCCTGGTAGAGCGGCGCGCGGGTTGCCAGATCCACCACGTAGAACTCGTATTCATGGCCCATTTTCACGCCGAACCCCAGTTCGGCGGCGGCGGCGAGCAAGTTTTTCAGCACCATGCGCGGGGCCGCCTGCTGGGCCCGGCCGTCATACCATTTGGTATCGCAGATCACCCGCGCGGTGTTGGGCAGCCAGGGCACGTTGCTGACACTGGCCGGGTCCGGCACCATCAGGCAGTCGGCGTAATTCGCATCCTCGTTATACCCGGTGCCGGTGATCGGCAGCGAGGCGCTGTCCAGCGTGACCGTGCCGCCATATAAATTCAGCCCGTGCAGCGTGTAGGATTCCACATGGTCAATCGGCACGGTCTTGCCGCGCGAGAGCCCGGCCAGGTCCGGCAGCTCGAAGCGGACATACTCCACGCTGTTTTCCCGTAAACCCTGGGCGAGAGACTGCGCGGACTCGCGCGTATGGCTGTGGCAATTGGCTGGCATCTTGGCTCCTGGGTGTCGTTACGCGGCGGCGGCGAGGCCGAGAAAATTGCTGAAAATCCGCGTCGCCGCATCGTGCAAGGGCGCGAAGCCCGCGGCAATCTCGGCCTGCATCACGGGCAGGGCGCCGGGGCCGCGGGCGCGCTCCAGGGCGGCCTCATAGGCCGGCAGGCGGGACCAGCCGGCCGCGGTGGTGGCGGTCAGCTCCAAATGGAATTGCAGCCCATAGGCGTTGTCGCCCAGGCGGAAGGCCTGGATATAGCAGCCCGGCGAGGTCGCGAGCTGAACCGCACCCGGCGGCAGCCGCGCCACCTCCGCGCCGTGCCATTGGAAACAGGGGCAGATCGGCGGCACATCGGTGAATAGCGGGTCGGGCCGCAGCGTCACGCGGGACATTCCCACCTCCGGCCGGCCGGCCATCTTTTGCACATGGCCGCCACAGGCCTGCGCCAGCAATTGCGCGCCGAGGCAGATGCCGAGATAAGGCCGCCCCGCCGCCACCCAGGCGCGGATCACCGCCATCTCCTCCAGCAGCCAGGGGAATTCCTCGGTCTGCCAGACATCCATCGGCCCGCCCATCACCAGCAGCGCGTCATAGCCCTCCAACGGCGGGATCGCCTCACCCTCATCAAGCTCAATCTGGTGCATGCTATGGCCCTCCGCGCGCATCACGTCCCGGAACGAGCCGGGATGCTCGGTGGCGACGTGCTGGAAAACGAGGATGCGCATGCGGGCTCCGCGACATGGGGTCATGCCATTATTGCAGGCAGGATATCTTTCGTGAAGCGGCGCCGTTATTGCGGGTTTGCCGCCCCGCCATCGAACGGGCTAGGGTCGGCTTATGTCCGCGCCGCAAATCCGCAGGCTCTCCGCCCAGACCGTGAACCGCATTGCCGCCGGCGAGGTGATCGAGCGCCCGGCCGCGGCGGTGAAGGAGCTGGTCGAGAACGCGCTGGACGCAGGCGCGCGGCGGATCGAGGTGATCCTGGCCGGCGGCGGGATCACCCGGATCGAGGTGATCGATGACGGCGCCGGCATCGCGGCGGCCGAGCTCACGCTCGCGATCGAGCGCCACGCCACCTCCAAGCTCGCCGATGAGGCGCTGGTGCGCATCAACACTCTGGGCTTCCGGGGCGAGGCGCTGCCCTCGATCGGCGCCGCCGCCAAGCTCACGCTGATCAGCCGGCCGGCCGCCCAGGACGGCGCCTATAAAATCACCGTCGCCGGCGGCGCGGTGGGGGAGGTGACGCCGGCCGCCGGCGCCGCCGGCACCCGCGCGATCGTGGAGGATCTGTTCTACGCCACCCCGGCGCGCCGGAAATTTCTGCGCACCCCGCGCGCCGAGGCCGACGCCGCCGAGCGCGCGGTCTGGCGCCTGGCGCTGAGCGCGCCGGAGGTCGCCTTCCGCCTGGTCTCGGAGGAGCGGGTGCTGTTCGATCTGCCGCGCCAGGACGAGGCGGCGCGCGTGGCCGCCCTGTTCGGGCGCGAGACCGCGGCGGCCATGCTGCCGCTGGCGGGCGCGCGGGACGGTGTAGAGCTGAGCGGCCTCGCCGGCCCGGCCAGCGTCTCCCGCGCCACCACCGCGCTGCAGAGCTTCGTGGTCAATGGCCGCCCGGTGCTGGACCCGCTGTTGCGCATGGCGCTGCGCCTCGCCTACCGGGACGTGGTGCCCGCCGGCCGCCACCCGGTGGCGGCCCTCAGGCTCATGGTCCCGCCCGAGGCGCTGGACGTGAACGTGCACCCGGCAAAGACCGAACTGCGCTTTGCCGACGGCAATGGCGTGCGCAGCCTGGTGATGGGCGCGCTCGCCCAGCTATTGGCCCGGCCGGTGAGCCTGGCCGGGGCGCCGATGGCGCGGCCCGGCCTCAATCTGCGTCCGCCCCCTGCCCCCGCCCCCAGCCCGGCCGCGCGCGGCTTTGCCGAGGCGGAGCTTGCCTTGCTCACCCCGCCCGCCGCCCGGCAGATCACGCCACCGGCGCTCGTGCCCGCGCCACACCCTTTGGGTGCGCCAGTCGCACAGATCCTGGACACCTATGTGCTGGCGGTGGCGGCGGATGGCGCGCTGGTGATCATCGACCAGCACGCCGCGCATGAAAGACTAACCGAGGAGCGGCTGCGCGGGGAATTCGAGGCCGGGCGGGTGGCGAGCCAGGCGCTGCTGGTGCCGGTGGTGGTCGATCTGCCGCCGATCGAGGCCATGCGGCTGCTGGCCGCCGCCCCGCTGCTGGCGCGCCTCGGGCTGGAGATCGAGGCGTTCGGCCCGGGGGCGGTGCTGGTGCGCGCCCTGCCGGCCGCGCTGAAGGACCCGGACGCCGCCGGGCTGCTGCGCGACCTCGCGGAGGAATTCGCCGAGAGCGGCACGCCGGTGGCTTTGGAGGCGAAGCTGGACGCGGCCCTGGCGCGCCTGGCCTGCCACCGCTCGATCCGCGCCGGGCGGCGCCTGGCCGCCGATGAGATGAACGCGCTGCTGCGCCAGATGGAGGCCACCCCGCGCGCCGCCACCTGCAGCCATGGCCGCCCAACTTTTTTAAAACTATCCCGCGCCGAGCTGGAACGGCTGTTCGGGCGCTGAAAGCATGTCATGATGCAGGATGAACCGGCACCCCTCATCGATTTTGCGGCCTTCACGGCGGTGGATATCCGCGTCGGCACGATCATCGAGGCGCTGCCCTACCCCGAGGCGCGCAAGCCCGCCTATAAATTGCGGATCGATTTCGGGCCTGCCATCGGGATCAAACGCTCCTCGGCGCAGATCACCGTGCACTACACCCCAGAGTCGCTGATCGGCCGGCAGGTCGCGGCGGTGGTGAATTTCCCGCCCCGCCAGATCGGTAAATTCAGCTCCGAGGTGCTGACCCTGGGCTTCCCGGACGCCGCCGGCGCGGTGGTGCTGGTGGCACCCGGCAAGCCTGTGCCGAACGGGGCGAGGCTGTTTTAGAGCCTGATCGTTTGAGGTTGCCGCGCAACGCGCGGCGACCGAAAACGTGAATCAGCCTCTTATCATAGAGTTAGAGCGCGTTCAGAGCGGCGCGTATGCGTCGATCTGAACCTATCGCG
>Ga0116226_10003816_pt1 | contig 13291 bp, 6 predicted proteins | sample S1TSphfallax_FD_89692 | JGI IMG/M metagenome (GOLD analysis project Ga0116226, IMG submission 89692) | Host-associated microbial communities from peat moss isolated from Minnesota, USA - S1T2_Fa - Sphagnum fallax MG | ecosystem: Host-associated > Plants > Peat moss > Unclassified | place: USA...
CTTTTGATCAAGACCCATCAAGCTCAAATGTTTTTTGGAAGTTGAAAAGTCACATGCTACACCTTCACCAAATCCTCAATCTAAGGATTCTTGTGATTCACCAACTCCTCCAAATGAGGAAAACAAAATGGAATTCATTTGGAGGACTCAAAGGGGTAAAAGGGGCAAGAAGAGAAGGAGAATCAATTCACCTCTAATTACTGACATCAACTAAGAAGAGGTTACATTTATGAAGAGGGGGTATAAAATCACTTCATTGCTAATGGACTTTTGGAGATCATTATTTGCTAGCTACTTAGAATCATCTATTAAGAAGGGGAAATTTTTTTCCAATCTTTGTCACATTTGAAATTAACGAGAAGGCTGAAAAATGACGCATATCCTTAAAGATATTTGGGAATAGAATTTTTTTTAAAAAACCAATAGCAATGGTTCAAGTGTTTATTACAAGATGAATAACACAATGGACATTAAAACTAACGAAGAAATACATTGTGAATGAACCTCTTTGTAACTGCACAAGATCATCATAAATGAACATAACAAAGGAAATCCTTTCAAGACATGGAATGATGCCTTTTGGTACTAGACATGACTAGAAGGAATTGAGGGGTCACCACATTGTGTCTAGATGGGAATCATTCTAGTGAACAAATAAAAGATACTCCTCCAAAAGCCAAATAGGAGTGGAGAGAGCAATGGCCATAGGAGCAAGTTTGGGTGGGGAGATTCATATCCAAGATGTTAATACACTTTTATACCCTCTAGTAAGTAGAGAGGTGATAGACAAGGACATCCCCCAAACAAATTTAGCTTTCAAATGAAACAAAAACACATTTGAAATTTTGACAAAAAAGGAGGGGCACTCTTAACAAACTCTACTAAAAAACTCCCATATAATTGATGAATAAGGGTGAAAGCACATTATGGAGGCCAAAAAATGTAGTCACACATTTATTTTTTTGAAACTATGCAACTTTCAACTTCCACCAAGCCAAAATTTTCATAAATTATACTCAAAATAAGGTAGTTCAATAGCCAAATAATGAAATTGTCAAAGGAAACTAGATTTTTGGATTAATATTAAATGAGTAAAATATATATTTGTGAGAATTTTGATGTTGTCATGATATACTGCAAAGTCCAAATATAGTTTTTAAATGATTCAAATAATTGCAAAACATAATGAAGTGTATAGTCATATATTGAATATGAATTGATAGTACCATTTCAATTACAATTGAAAATTTTAATTCATGTGATTTCACAAAAAACATTTAGACAAGCTTTCATTCAAATGATCATAAGTGTGTTGAAAAAAAACATTTTGTTGAAAATTTATTTATATTCATTCAAAGATGACAATAATTTGTCTTAAAATCCATTTTAGGGTGAAAACACACTACAATGGTCAAATATTGTTGTCACAAATATTAGTTTTTTGAAACTACATGTATTTGAACTTCTACCAAGTTAATATTGAAAGTTTTTTTTGCAAATAATACTTGGAATAAGGTGGTTCAAAACCCAAAGAATAAGATTGTAAAAACAAATCCCATTTTGAAATTGATATTAAATGATTGAAAAGTATATTAATGAAAAAATATAATTGTACCAATATATTGCAAAGTGCAAATATACTTCAAAAACCATTCAAATGATTACCAAACTTGATGAAGTACTCAATCATATCTTACATATTAATTCATTGTCCCATTCCAATTATATATGAAAATTTAAAGTTGCACACATATGATTTGCCAAAAAATATCTAAATGAGCTTTTTTATTCAAACAAGCATAAGTGTGTGAATACATAAAAGTTTTTTGAAAAAAAACTATCATTTGAAATATAACAAGAATTGTGAGGGAGCATTTGTGTTAAAATTCCATTTTCAGTGTTTTTCAAAACGGTAGATGAAATAAAAAGAAAATTTCCCCCAAGATAATACAAAATGTATTAAAAAACAAGTACATTTTTTTGCCCAAAATGTACGACCATAGTGTGCTTTCACTCTTTATATGTTTATCAAAACACTAGATGAAATCAAAGAAAAACTACCCTCAAAATATACCAAAATATACCCAAAAAGAATACATTTTTCTTTGTTTAAAATGGCCCCCCCATAGTGTGCTTTCACCCATAAGCAAGATGTGGTGATAGCTTCATTAAACATTAGGAGTCTTGGCCAAGGGATTCAAGGCATTAGGCAATGTTGTGGCATATGCAAGTTTTTTAGGAAAGCTTCACCTCAGCTAGAAATAATTCTGCTTTAAGAGCATCACATAGGTTTGCATGATTGTTTGAAGAAAACAAGCCAAATGGACTTTAAATGAGGTGCAAGTTTTTGGAATGAACAAAAAGCAATAGATTCAAAGGAGGCACATCAATAATATTATCATCTAGATTAACTCCATTAGTGGAAGAACATGGAATATTCATTCCTAGAAGGGTTCAATATTTGATTTTGAAATTATCCTCTATTGTAAAGGTGGGGATAATGTGTAGTTTATTCACAAAACAAAACTACAAAACATGCAAGATTTTGGCAAACCTTAATAGATGTAGCATTACCAGAAGCTAAATGGATTGTAGGAGGAAATTTCAACAATGTGGAATCAATTGAAGACTGTAGTCAAGGTTATTTTGGTAGCACAATGGGAGGGAGGAAATTGAATGCATGGAATGCATTCATGGCAAGCTTAAGGTTGATGGATGTTTGGAACTTAAATGAATTAAGGAAAATAGGGCACAAGAATTTTACCTAGTGTAGGAGGGCTCCATTTCCAATTTGGTCATGCCTACATAGGTTCTGTGTAGATGCTAATGTTCAACAAATAGGAGGCAAGGTCGAGATTTGATCTACAATGGCCCATATTTCAAACCATTCTCTTACTTTTCTACAATTATCTTCATGGACCTATAAAAGAAGGAGCCAAATGGGATTCAATTTGCAATTGTTACACTTAAAAGATACAAAACACTAATTATTGGAAGCTTGGAAATAAGAGATGGAGGAGGTACTTGGCGCAACCATGAATAACTTCAAACATAGTTATGGTAATACCCAATTAGTCTTAGAAAAGACCTAAGTATTGGCGATTGTCCTTAGTTCCGAAAAGTGTAGCACTACATCAATTTTACCAAGGTCTAGTTTGGTGCCTTCATTACTAACAACATGGCCTAGAAAGGTAATACTTTTTGTAGCAAAACAACATTCATTCGGGTTTAACTACAAATTCATTTCCCTAAGTTTGATAAACATAACATCCAAATGCTAAAGATGTTCCTCCCAACTTTCACTATGCACATTGAGATCATTAACAAACACTTAAATTTTTTTATCTATTAGCTCTTTAAAAACTTCTAACATTTCTTGGTAAAAGTGCTAGTTGCATTTTAAGACCAAATGACATGACTATCTAGTCACATAACCTAGTCTTAGTGATCAAGGTTGTCTTTTTCATATCTTCAAGTGCCATTTAAATTTGCAAGAAACTAGATTATAAATCCAACACAATAAACCAAGAGGATTTCCCTAGTTGGGTAATCACATCAACAACAAAGCGGCATTGGAAAAAAGTCCCAATGGGTCTACATGTTGAATGGCCAATAGTCACCATAGAAATGCCTATTCCCATCCTTCTTGACTAGCTTAGTGACGCAACATGTGTATTCAGAGTTGTTGGATTTCCTTTTACCTGAATCTATTCAAACATTAATTTGTCTTTTTACTTATGCCTCCTCCTAGTATGACAATTGATCAAGAGACACCTTACAAGGTGGGAACCTTTGTGTATCCACAACATGTTTTCCAATGGTGCAACAACCAATTCACCTTTGTTCCAAGCAAAAACATCTTGGTAACACTCTAAGAGCTTCCACAACTGTTGTTTCTTTTGTTAATCCAAGTTGGGATCTACTCAAATCTTCTAATAGATTTCCCTCCATCTTGTGTTTATTTCATCAATGTCAAATAATGTTCACTTCTTGTTGGAGTTCTTATTGAAGTCACCATATTCTAGTTCATGAATTTGTAACAACACTAGAATCCCTTCACGGTTCTTAGATTCAAATATGGTATGCCTTCTTTTTTCTACATCAGAAACCCCTCTAAGCTAATCAACATAGTCGTTTACGTCTATTATTTTTTTTCCATAAATTCATCAACTTGTTCCTACAATATTAGTTGCGAAATCTATTGTAGTCCTTCTGATAGGACCGGATCTTCAAATTCAATACCCCAAAACTCATTATCATCAACAATATGTTCAACTTGGTGAGACCTTTCATCACAATGTTCACTAATATATGTATCAGTGTCCAAATTTGAAACAAAGACATCCACTCCCTTGGGTATGATGGAATTGTATTGATACAAAATCTTGATAGTCATATCAAAATCACTAGTGATCAATGTGTTCTTTAAGGGAGTAGTGACATCATGGATCACAACTTTTGAGCTCATCCTCTATAACATATTCACCATAGTTAATGGTAATAACTCCACATTGGTTACTGGATCATGCTTCACTTGGATCAACCCTTGTCCCACATCCACGACTACACCTATTTTTATCAAAAAATCTAATCCAAGCAGTATGTCATAGTTGTCAATGCTTACCACCATAAAGGTCATGGTACATTGTACACCTTCAACCTTGATAGGTATTTCGTTAAGTCTCCTCGTGGCTTGTGTAACAACTCCAAACTCAGTTTTGTAGGTCTCAGATCTAGTGACCAAGTGACGCGCTCCCAAATTCCTTAATGGACCCAAATGTGAGTCTAAACTGAAAACAACGAAAGAGTATGGAGTCAGGGCATGTTCCTTGGTTCGTAGCACTTTAAAGGGGTAGAGGGGCATACTGGAGCTCCAGCATGGGACTAGGAAGAATCACAAGCATCAACTACTCACACGGACCTGCACAAAACCAACACAAGGTGGTTAGTGCATAGTTGGAACACTTTTGGTGCTAGGACGAGCCACGGGCAACTTGGACTAACAAGATTCACCACGGACTGGACTTAGGGGAAGCCACCACCTTCCCCCTTATAGTATACTTTGTGCCTCTCCACGAAGCCCACATCCAAATGGCATTTTGTTTCGGGACTTCCAAATGGGAGTCTCGAAATTCCCAAAGTTGGAACTCTCGCAACTTTGGGACCCCATAATTTTGCGTGTAAACTTCCAATTGAGATGAGGTCTAAAGTAAAGTTGTAGCTTTCATAAAAAAAAATTCAACAGTATGTTGCACGCCACCTACATGCAAGGAAATTAGGTTGATTCCTGACTTTTAATGGTTGGGAGTCAAATTGGCAATTTGACTCCCGACCCTTCTTTTGGCCATAACTTGTGTTTCAAATGTTCAAATGAGTTATGTAAGCCCATTTTAACATCTACGTTTCAATATCTTTTCAATGGTATAAAGAAATTTTCAATCCATTGGGTTTTGACCCTTGAAATCATTCTCTGAACATTCGGGAGTCCATCGGGACTCTAACTCCCAAGGTGGAAGCTCCCTTGGGAGTGTGAGGGTTCATTCCCTCACACTTGTTTTCACTCCCATGTTTCCTCTCTTGGTCTGCAACCTTGCAAGCCTTTGCCTTGGTCGTGAGCCCAAGGCTAGGGTTGCGACACCAAGTGCATTATGCCTAACTTTCTAACTACTCCAGTAACCATGATCGACATGGATGTTCCAATATCTACTAGTCTTTCAACCACATAATTGTTTATTTCTACCAACAAATGGAGATTCTTGTTCCAATGTATTTTGTTGATACAAGTCTTCATGACTGTTGGAGATACTTAAACCATGCATACTTGGTTGTCTGTTATTTTTGAATCTTTTATGCGTTTAGCCAATTTTACTAGACTTTCGAGGTGTTATAATTCCCTTAGTATCATGAGAATTGTCTCCATATATGAAAAGGAAATCTTCCTTTTAACGAAGTGGGAAAGAATCTTAGACCTAATAAAAGTTTCCTTATTCATTCTTATCCCCTCTCCTGTGACTTTAGGGGTGTGCATAATTCCACATGGCACCATTTCAATAGGCATCCTCCTTCTAGGTACTTGAGTGTAAGAGAAGACATTTTCATTTCCACATAGCTTGTTTAGTTGTTGCATGGTTGTTTCTTCATCATCCAACAACACCTTTAGAAAATCTATTGCTCCAAAGTTGGACTTCCCATCCTTGGGTTTCTTCCAACACATGTCCTTCAAATGACCTAACCCCAAATCGAAAAAACATTTTATCCCATAGTTTTTTTTCATATGAGACATGCCACACTTGGCACATTTTGGTCGTGGCACATTTAGTCTCAGATAGGTAGTGGTTAAATGGTCTCCTTCCTTGCAAATTTGGCATCCCTTGAACATAGTGGAAGAATATGAAGTATTAGGATTGGGCACATTCCCTTTGAAGAAATTGATGAATGTGTTGTTCAAAGTAGTGACCTACTTTTCCATCATGGTCTCCGAAGCTCCTTCTTGTTCCTCCTTTAAAGACTCATATGGTGTTTCCCTAAGCTCTCCCAACACCCTTTCTAGTTTTGTCGTAGTTCCTACCAACTTTTTAATATCCGTAAAAGTTTTTACCACACGTAACTTCTAAATTTCTAGCCTTAGTCTAGGTAGAACTCTTCATTTCTATTCAACATTTGGTATCTTGCCCTTCTAAAAGAACTTATCAAGATGTTCAAATATTTAAAAACCCTTTCCTTGGGTTCCTATTTGATGGCATCAAGTTTCGTTCAAATGTCATCAACATCAACATCCCCATATTTTTGTACTATTAGAGTTCACAATTCAGTCTAATCAACTAGGGTTGGGTTCAACCTCCTAAACCATTCCTTAGTCTACCTTCTTAAATTTAACTTTGCAAATTTGAATAGTTTGTTTGCATTCAAATTTCACACTTTTAAGACCATTGTAAGTTTTTCTACCTAGTCATTAACATTTTCATGGTCTTGCCCCCATAATAATTCATCCATACCCTATAGGCTAATCATTTTGCAATTTCCAACTTTAATCTAAAATTAGTTAATGCAATGCAATTTGTTGTAGATCTAATGGTTTTACTTTCTCCTCCACTTCTCCTTTTGAAGTGACTGCCCATATTATATTATTGACGCACCCCCAAGCTCCTTGATGGATTCAACTACCAATCCAAAAGTGAAAACAACGAAAAAAAAAGTTGGGGCACACTTCTTGGTTCGCAACACTTCAAGGGTAGAGGGGCATGCTAGAGCTCCAGGATGGGACTAGGAAGATTGACAAGCAATTCAATCACTCACACGGACTTGCACAAACCAAACAACAAGTTGGTTAGTGCATAGTTGGAGCATTTTGGTGCATAGACGAGCAACGAGCAAACATGGACTCACAAGACTTAACATGGCCCTGACTTGGGGGAAGCCACCACCTTCCCCCTTATAGTATACTCAATGCCTAGTCACGGGACTAGCACCTAAATGTCATTTTGTCCATGGGGGTCCCAAAATTCCCAAAGTTGGGACTCTCGCGACTTTGGGGGCCCATAACTTTGTGTGAAAACCTTTGATTGAGATGATGTTTAAATAAAAGTTGTAGCCTTCATTGAGAGCTTTCCAACGACATGTTGCATGTCACCTGCACATAAGGAAATTGGGGCGATTCCTGACTTTTAGTGGCTGGGAGTGTGCAATTTGACTCCCGACCTTTCTTTTGGCCATAACTTGTGTTTGAAGTGTCCAAATGGATCATGTGAACCCATTTTAAACATCTAAGTTCCAAGAGATTTCCAATGATATAAGGAACTTCACAATCTAATGGGTTTTGACCCCTTCGATTATTTTTTGAAGATTTGATAGTCCATCGAGACTCCAACTCCCAAAGTGGGAGCTCACTTGGGAGGGTGAGGGTTCATTCCCTCACATTTTCCTACACTTTTGGGAGCATGAGATGTGATTCTCGGGGTTCCTTTTTGGCCCCCACCCTTGCAAACCTTTGCCTTGGTCGTGAGCCCAAGGCTAGGGTTGTGACAATCACCATATACCTTGATGCTCTAATTAGTGTCATTATAACTTACATACCTCCAACCTAGCTTGCCAAACAAGTCCTTATAATAACTCTAACACAATAGACGTGCATTCTTACCAAAATATGAAACTTTCAAAATGCAATCCCCCCAACTTGAATCTTGTGATCCAACTCAGGACAGTAAAATCGTGCACAAGATATGTGTCTATAGGTATCAAGATGTTTCCAATATGAAGAATAGACACACTCCTCTCCCTAATTATTCTTCTATTTTCAAGTTGAGTTAGAAGGCCAAGGATTGGTGAAATAAAAACAAAATTCATTGGATTGTATGAAGACCCATTGCCATCCATTAGACCCTACCTTGGTATTCAACCATATTGTTGTTTTGGAAAAGAAACCAACATGAATAATGGTGATGGCAATATCCCCAACCGCTACCTCAAAGGGATCAAAACCAAGAATCTTCAAAGATGTAAACCTTGTTATTTATTCGGATTAGTGAGCCTGCTTGTGGTTCCCATGAAAATTCCATTTCATCAAAATCAAAGACTCTAGAACTTATTATTCAATTCATTTCATCATCATACCCTCCATGCTTAATCTCCTAAAGAAATCATGAATTTGTTGTATCATCAAATTTCTTCAAGTAAGTCATTTAGACTAATCACCTTCCCTGATTGGACCCAATGGAATGAAATCAAATGGTGTAAGGAAAAATAACTACTCATCTAAAGATTTGATTTGGTGTTGAAGTGGTTTTGTTGTTGTATGCCATATTTTCCAACACAATAAACGAGACCTTGTGCCAATGTGTTCTAACCTAAAGATCCAATCTTCAAATTGGAACAAATCCTCCACATCAAGTATGTAAAGTCTAGGAAAATGATTTGGTGAGAGGACTAGCACTAGAACCCAAATGTCTCCTAACCTAGGTACTCTATTTTGTCTTTCAAAATTAAAAGCTAATATTTTATGCAAGGTATGAGGTAAAATGGTATTGTTTTTAGAGTGCTACTATGGACTCCCATCCTCCCAATCCATTGCACATTTTAAACCAAACTTGAGCCTTGGTGTAAAATCCATTGCGATTTAGTTCAATTGTGAGATCAATAACCTACATTTTTTCAAGATTCATTCAAGCCTACAATTACTACAATTCCAAAACCCAAAAGGTGCAAGATTAAAGTTCCTATTTGAGGCCCAATTTTCCTTTTTGGATAGTCAAATCTATTGACAAGTTCTTGTTCATGTAGTTCCTGGGTCAAGTCATTCATCCCAATTTCATACTCATTAGATGATGACATTTTGTATTGTGGTGAAGGTACCTAGCCATAGACTTTGTCATGTCCTAAGTATGTGAACCTTAATACAATAATGTCGTATCCATACAACCAATTGTTTTGATACCAAAAGAAGCATACCATAAAAACAAACTGCTTTAAGCTTTGAAAAAGGTTATTATATCCTATTAACAATTGTAATTTTGTTAAACAACAAATTTAGATATGATGAGTTCATAAACCAAAAACCTACAGCTCCTATTCCTATGCTACAATACATTGTAGATATGTTGAATCCAAAGATTTCTACAAAGCCATTAACTTCATCATGACATTTAATCAACTGCTACTCTACTTAGCTATTGTACTATTCAATTTTAGACTATGGCCTAACTATTCCTTAAAGATTTTTGAGGTTTAGCCATGAATTAGTTCTCTTAGTGTTCAACTAATTTTATGAGTTGTTAAATCCCCATCACTAACATGCAATGCAACGATTTTCTCTTTGCATTATGATAGTATGCTTGCAATAATGTTCAATGATCCTTTCCATCTATTAGTTTAAGACTATGGCACGAGTGGTGTGGATGGACAATATTAAGTCTAAGCAAGACCACTACAAACATAAACAAGATTTCTATGTAGAGCTCTGAGTGCTAGAATAGGTTTTCATATTAATAAACGTGTTAAAGTACATGAATTCTTGTCTTGACTTGAGGATACCCGTCACACATTTTTCATACTAACCATCCCAAAGGACCAAATCCCAAGTTGTTCTTTCCACTAATGTCTTTCTCTTCAACGATCACGATTCTAGATTTGTTTTTATGCTTAGTATGCTACAGCTTAAACCACCTAAAAAATTCATCATTTCATGGCACCAACCTTTCATATCACTTCTATAATACATAATGTTTTGCCCTAACTAGTCATTAGCACAATGGAAGACAAGGAAACAATAATTATCAAACAAAACATCACTTTCAAAAAAGAAATTCAATCTTCAAAAGTTGACCACTTTTCTCCATTCCCCACACTGCCCTTCTTTTATATCTTCCCTTGTCCTTTTCAATTGAAGCTCCACAATTGCTGCTTCATCCTCAACCATTCACCTCTAGCATAAGATCAACCTTGCATCACACATAAACAACAAACAACACCACTCTTTCAATGCTCTCTTCAAGTTCTGATGTTTAATTTGCATAAACAAACATTGATTACCAACTTTTAGTTGTCATAGTTATAACATAAATAAGAACATGAATTATGAAACCCTAAACCTTAATGTTCACATTGAGAACTTATTTGCAGCCACATCATTGAGGGTCACAAAAGAACCGACCCAAGATGGTGCAAATAGGATAAATCAGCCAAGAAGATTATTGGAAAAAAGAACTTCATGTCCTTTTTGTGAAATTTTTTTTTTTCATATGATTGAATTTTGGAACAATTTTTTTTGGTAACTTGTTATAATAAATCCTTATAGTTGTCCAAGTACATGACATATTTTTTTCTTCATCATTTTTGAATAAATATGAATTTTTGAAAGTGTCCCGATTCCTTGTAAATATAGTGTTTCGTCTTTAAAAATGATAATAATTTCAAATCATAACCAATTTTTTTTTTTTTACATTTTTATGTTTTCTTGTATGATAAACTAAAACTTTTCTTTAAAACATCATCTACATTTTACCCCATTTATGTGTGGCAAAGGACTTTTGAAGTTAAAATTTTTTGGATCAATTTTGGAAAGTTTTTTGAATTTTTAAAGTTTTACAATTCCACTTATCTTAAGGTATGAATGTTTTTTTAATGTGGTTAATAGGTCTTTATCATCTAATTTTTTTTCCATCAAATTTGATTTATTATATGAGTCCTTTTGATAATCCTTTGCAAAATTGACTCTTGTCCAACATGTTTTTGTTCATTTCTAGAGGTCTTAAATCAAAACTTAAAACTTAAAATTTCATCAAATGGATTTTGGGTTTGAATTCCTTAACATTCATATGAATAAAATAAAATAAAATTGCCATGATTACCATGGCTTTAAATGGTAAAACATAAATATTTATCAAAATTTTGATTATTTTTCTTTATGGTCTTATGCCCTTTTTGGTTAGTTGGATTGTGATTACACCCAAAAATTGTCAATTATTTCATTAAAATCATTGATTTTGAAGTTTTTGAATAATCATGATTAGTGAGTCTTTGATATTAAGTTTTTTCGAAGAACTAAAATTGATAATTCTTTGATTTTGCAATATTTAAAGAATTAGAACCATTGGTTCTTTGAACTAGCCAATGTTAGTTTGAACTAGTGTTAGATAAACACAAGCTTTGATACGTCAGAACTCATAACCATCAATTCTAGTTCTAGCTAGTAAAAATTGAATAAAAGCTAGGATTGATTTTTGTCCCTAAAATTAGATTCAAGGTTCTATTAATGTGTGAAATTGGAATTAGAACCAAAAAACATGTCTTTGAAAAAAACAAGAATGATTAGAATTGAGGTTGACCAAAGGTTACCATAGAGTTAACCATTGATTTTGATTTTGGTTTGTGTTACTAAAAACTAAACCAAATTTGGATCTAATTTCCATAAATGAAATTAGAACTTTTCTTTTGAAGAATCAAACTTGAAACTGGATTCCTAGCTCCATTTACACCATAACTAAGCTAGTTCTAATTTATTTTTCAGAACTAGATTGGAGGATTTTCGTAAAAATAAAGTACATAATGGGCTTCCAATGGATGGTGCTTTGGGGGATTTTGGTGCACTTTGGCCAACTTGACTTCTTTGAGGTCTTCTTTCACGAAGATCATTGGAGGCCCTTGTTTTGAAAATGCCCACCTTTGCACTTTGACCTACTACACTTAAAAGACTACTAGTGTGGCCTATGCCATTTGGTCCAAGTGTGAAGTCATTACTCAACTAATTTCTTCTTTCAAATTGAGTTGTTGGAACTTAGTTGAGTTACAATTAACAAAAATTACCAAAAATTATTCGATATCTCACACTTCTTAGGTTTAAAAATTAGAAAATCACCGTTAAGAAATCCCACTCATGAAAGGCTTTCTAATAATACCAAGGACTCACCCTAATTTCCGTAAAAACATTAGTTTTGATTTTGTTAAATTTTCAATGGAAAAATTATACAATATTCAATAACTCTTCCTTTGTCTTGGTGTGAATTAATCTTGTGTAGATATTGACATTTTAATCAAACCTATGGTCCCAATACACTTTTAAAAAATAAAAATTAAAGAACCTTTAGGTTAGAAGTTAAGAAATTTTCCATTTTGCTAGAAGATTCAAATAAGGTTTTTCATGTTTTCCCTAGAACATGGAGGGGATTGAATTTAATGGTTTAGGGGTTTAAAAAAAGAAGTAGGTTGGGTTGTAGTCCAAGTTTAGGTTTATCAATTAAAATAAACATCATAAGCGAAAAAATGATGGAAACCATAATTGATGTTCATTCAAATCACAAGTATTTGCTAAACCCTAAACCTTAAACATGACAATTATAAATAATAGAGGTTTTATCATTGCCCATTTAATTGAGTTGGCACACCTTCTCGCCATGGTAGGCATCAAAGCAAATGTAAATCACAAGTTGATTCATTTCAAATTATGGAAATGTTTATAGTATAAAACTATTTCTTGCACTAACATTTTATTTCTTCTTTTGCCCTTTGATTTACACTTTAATTTATGCAATAATCATAATCATTTTGATGCACCTTTCAGTTCTTTCAAAGGTTTGAAAAATGAACCCTTAAAGGGTAGCATAAAAAAAGGTAAAAAATAATAAAAAACATATTCATTAATTTTTTGACACTAGGGAAAAAAGGTGTGTAGGAGCTTTGGGATGGGGATTAGGATGATGGAATAAGTTCATTAGCACCTCATGGACAAGTCATGTGCACAAGGTAGATAATATAAATGAAAATGGAACCAACTTTGGATTATGGACTTCCATTAGATTCA
>Ga0116226_10003817_pt1 | contig 13289 bp, 14 predicted proteins | sample S1TSphfallax_FD_89692 | JGI IMG/M metagenome (GOLD analysis project Ga0116226, IMG submission 89692) | Host-associated microbial communities from peat moss isolated from Minnesota, USA - S1T2_Fa - Sphagnum fallax MG | ecosystem: Host-associated > Plants > Peat moss > Unclassified | place: USA...
ATGGTGCCATTTCTATGGATGCCACATTTGGCACAAATGACATGAAATTCCATCTATTCACCTTGATGGGGTTTGATGATCATCACATAGGTGTCCTATTAGCTTGGATCAAGTATGCAAACAATTGAGGATTTGATCGAATGGTTGAAACCATTAAAAGATAAGATGTTATCACACATGCCACATTAGAAACCATCATGTTTTCTTGTTAATGATGCACCTCAAGAATTAAAGGCATTATGGTTAATTTTATACATAGTACCTACTTTGTGTTTATTTCCTTAGATGTTTTTTAATATTTTTCATGAAAAATTTGATTACTTCAAATGCAATTTATGTTGTATTAGCCCCATCCACTCATGGTGATTTTATTGCATATGTGTCCTTATTAGGGTCATATGGGGTATGGACAAGGTTCTCATTTACTTTTGTTGTTGGCATGTTCTCAAAACATGGCACTTATGTGGTACTAAAAAAATTAAGGATGTGGAGGTACGAGGTGGAATCCTCCAAGACCTTCATGATGTGATGTACATGCCCATCACATCATGGAGGAACAATTGATGACTTCAAAGAGCATGGGAAGGTTGCTTTGAGAGAAAGCTTTCACAAACATAAGCTTGGAGATGTGTGGACAAATTACTTCTAGACTTATTACCATCAATTTGGTAAATGATAATATTTATCATGGTTTAGTATTCAATTTTTTTTGGTAATAATGTTATTCATCCTTGTGCATTGTGTTTATGTTTACAGAATTATGGATGGTGGGTGTTCAAAAAGTGCCCCATTTTAACCAAGACACCTAAGCGAACATTGAATCATATCACAATATATTGAAATATTGGTTTGCTCTTGACACAAAAGGCTTTAGAGGGCGTAGGATTGATTGGTTGATGTGGCGATTAACAACAACCATTGCACGCCACTACATGCACACATTGGAAATGAAAAAAAAAGGTTTCATAAAAAAAGGTTGTGGAGGCCATTATTACACAAAGTGTGGAAAAGGCAACCCTTATTCCACTCACCCATGTGTACCAACCAACCCTTAAAAGTGATGGAGCTTGGGGTGTATGGAACCAACACCTTCCCAATATAATTTATGCAGTGAAATTTTCATCCACCAAAATATTTTGTTGCACATGTGAATGGGCATTGCGAAGGAACATGTGTAAACACCAAATTGTGGTCATTCTCACATGCATAGACATTTCTCAAGAAGATATCATTCATTATTGTGGAACATGGTATGGATCATATTGTGGAGGGTTGGGTCACATGTTTGTGGACCCACAACATATTCCAAATGATATGGAGTCCAATGATGATAACAAAGATGAACATTTTGAAGGTGATGATGGGATCATGGAATTTGATGGGTTCATGGAGCATGGAGCTTTTGTTCCCGAAGTTTCAATTCTAATGGAATAACATTTTGCTCCCTAGGTTTTAATTTTGATGGAGTATCATTTTTGCTCCCTAGGTTTTGATTATAATGGAACAACATTTTGCTCCCCAAGTCTTTATTGTAATGGATTAACATTTTACTTCCCAATCGTTTATTTTGATGAAATAACATTTACTTTTGAGCTCTCAAATCACCACCTTTCTTTAATCTCCTTCCTTTAACCATTACAACCTTCAACATTAAAAAAACCCACCATTTCATTGTTAATTTTAAATTCTAATGAACTAGACCAAAAAAACCAGAAAAGAAAAAACAAAGGTAATGATAGCTTGCGCCATCGCCTTTTTCACATCATCACCACCATAGAAGAAGGTGACAACATTGTTATTGTCACTTTCTTTATAGTATAACCACTAAAATAGGCTACAATAATTGTTGTTGCCTTTTTTTGCAACAAAGCCATTTAAATTATGATAGAAGTTATCATCATTTTCTTCTTCTTTTCAAACATTGAGAAGAAGGCAATGGTAGCTTGCCTTCATTGTTACAACACCATCATAAAAAAAGGCAACGACAACAATTGCCATGACGACAACAATTACCATGATGGCAATAATTGTTGCCTTCTTCTTCCCTACAACATCACCATAGAAGAAGGCAATGGCACATTGCCATTGTCTTTTTATCAAACAAAAAGAAGAAGGCAATGACAACAAGTTGTCGTTGTCTTCTTCCTATAACACCACTAGAGAGGATTGGTGTCATCTTCTTCTTTTCGAACACAAAGATGAAAGCAATGATAGCAGCTAATGTCACCTTTTTCACTGCAACAATAATAATTGTCGCAACCTTAACCTTGGGCTTGTGACCAAGGCCAAAAGGTTGCAAGGTTGTGGGCCAAAACGAAGCCTGGGAGTCATTCTGCATGCTCTTGGGAATGTAAAAGAGTGTGAGCGAATGAAGCCTCACACTCCCAAGGGAATTCAACTTTGGGAGTTGGAGTCTCTGTGGATTCCCAAATCTTCAGAAGGAAATTTAAGGGGTTAAAACTCAATGACTTGAAATTTTGTTTATGCCATTGGAAAGCTCTTGGAATGTAGATGTCTAAAATGGGCTTGCATTGCTCATTTGGATATTTGAATCGCAAGTTATGGTCAAAAGAAGGACCAGGAGTCAAATTGCCAATTTGACTCTCGACCATCAAAAGTCAAGAATCGACTTGATTTACTTAGCTATAGATGGTGTGCAACATGCCATTGGAAAATTCTTGACGAGAGTTATAACTTTGCTTCAGACCTCATTTCAATCGGAGGTCTGTTCGCAAAATTATGGCGCCCCAAAGTCACGAGAACCCTAATTTGGGCAATTTCGGGACTCCCACTTGGGAGTCACGGGACAAAAAGCCATTTGGATGTGGGTCCTATGGGCAACCACAGAGTATACTATAAGGGGGAAGGTGTTGGCTCCCCCCAAGTCCGAGTTGTAATGAGTTTTGTGTGTCTGTGTTGTTCGTGGCTCGTCCTAGCACCAAAGGTGCTCCAACTATGCACTAACCACCTTATGTCGGTTTTGTGCAGGTCCGTGTGAGTAGTTGAAGCTTGTCAACTTTTCTTAGTCCCATCTCGGAGCTCCAACATGCCCCTCTACCCCTCCAAAGTGCTGCAAGCCAAGGAGTGTGCCCCAATTCTTTATTTTTTCATTGTTTTTTGTTTGGGACTCATAGTTGAGTCCCTCAAAAAGTTGGGAGCATGTCAATAATGCACCATCGTTTTTTTCTTTTCAAACACAAAGAAGACGACAAAACATGTAAAAAAACCAAAAAAAAACGAAGAAAAGGGAAGGAGCTTACCTTCAAACTCCTGCTTTTGCCCTTTCATTTCAAATGTTTTATCTTAGTTGCCAATTTTGCCCTCTCACTTTTGGTTCCTGGTTTTGCCCTCTCACTTCAAGCTTTCCCAAGCTTTGACAATGGAGTGAACAAAAAATGAGGTGAGGTAGGTAGGAGGGAGGTAAGTAGGAAGGAAAAATTTTGGGGTAAAAAAGAGGCTGACAAAATCAAAAACCTTGGGTAAAGGAGGATGTGTTTTTGGTTCATCTGCAAAATGGCTTGAACGGCCTCATCCTAAACTATTACATTGGTGGGTATTAGTTCACTGGCAATGGATTGATAGTATTTTGGTTATGGGGTTTGTAGAGTCTTCCTTGTTAAAGAACATTACCAATTTGCAAGAAAGAATTATATGGTAATCCTTCAACAAGCAATTAGGTGATCAACAATTATCATGCATTCCAAATGGAGTGAAATGGTTTTTTCTTCAGATTTTTTTTTAAAAAAAAATTCCAAGTTAATTTGAAGCTTGGGCTTGTGAAGAATATGGAAGAATGCACTAGATTATTCTGGAATTATTTTTATTCTGCAAAAGAAAATTATTCGTGAATTTGTGTGTAAGGTTTTGTTTTCATCTACTTTTGGGTATGGTTTTGTGTTTGTCTATTGCTGGGTATTTTGTGAGTGATTACAAAGGCCACAAGCGTACCTTTTTGCCTCATGAAGATGTACCTTGATTCTGTAGGTTAATAATTGTGACTATTGATTAAGTACAACTTGGGCTCATTTGCAAATTTTACTCTTTATTGCAATGCTAAAAATAGTCTAACAAGAGTTGTGATAAAGAATATCTAGTTTATTGTGTAATATACACTCCTATTATTGATATTGACTTCCAATAAAGTGCAACAATACATTTTGATATTAAAAATTTCTTTTCTGCAAATTCATATTATTTCTTTTGTTATTAGTAACGTGGATTAAAGCATTATCCATTCATCATTAGGAAAAAGAATCTCTGTGTCATGACTCACAACATGTTCTAAGCTTGGACTTTCATTTCAACATGAAGGAAGTGGTTAGACCGATGCACAATTGAAGAGAGAGTGGAATGGAAAAGAGCTTAGGATTGTACTCATGGTGTAACATATGGTACAAATGTTGAAACTTGAACGACTATGCAACTAGTACCCATAAGATTGTACATCCTTCAAGATTCTTCACATCATCCTGCTCAATTGCAAATTACATGATACTAACATGTGGACTAAAGCTCAAAGAAATCTCAATGACCAATTTGAATGTGGTGATTGCAGTCATTATTACCCTATGAGGGTCACTCACAAACTGACAGATGATCACCTGGGGCACCACAAATAGCAGTGGAGACACGGTGCCATGATTGCCCACTGACTTCCATTAGCTCCCAAAATTGCTCCCAGCTTGCATCACTTCTTACATCACTAGTAGGTATTAAGGAGAAAATTTTTGGGCAAACCCTTATATGAAAAGCCCCATCCTCAGTTTCTGTTTGCATGTCTGGAGGCAATGGAAAGACATAGTAATTAAATTGGGCAGGGACTCAAGAGACTACCTATGTGTAATTTATGAGCCTATTAACACTGAATGTGACAAAGATTTAAAGCAAACCTTCAGCTTATCAAAGGAGAAGAGGTGTTCTTTTTGCTTTGGCAAAACATATGGAAATCATCACATACAACTGACTGCTTTTTGGCGTTACCATGAAATTTAGCAAGTATTCAAGAGGTTAACTGTGTGAGACTATGTGTAATTTGCAAGTGTATTAACACCAAATGTAACAAAGATTTTATGCAAACCTTCAGCTTATCAAAGTAGAAGAGGTTATCTTTCTTTTGCTTTGGCAAAACATGTGAAAAGCATCACATACAACTGACTGTTTTTTTGCTGTTACTAACCAGCTCTATCACATGGTCAATGAGCTAACATAGCTTTTTTTAGCTTGCAGCACACATTACCACCATGACTGAAGTCCTGTACTGATTGTATGATGGACTACAATTTGCTGGTCCCCCACACCCTCAATGATGAATTGACTTGAATCATCCAATGGCACCCCAGTCAGTGCTGGACTTCAAATTACTGACAAATTTACTCCACAAAGGGACTTCTGTTTGAAAATTGGAGTAGCTTCTAACCAACTCTCTCATTGGAGCATGAACACAGCACAAATATATGTTTAGCCACGAAGGGATCCCCAGCTGCGGTGCCTCTGTTGGACCAAGTGATCAAAGCAACCCATCAGCCCAACAAGAAAATGGCACTTCTGCAAATCTGAATCAGACCCAGAAACAAGCCATCTTCATCATAAGACAAAAACATAGGTTACACCCAACATCGCCAAATCAGATACTGCCAGCAGATGATTTACCTGAGAAGTTGGGGTCCCTGAGGACTTTGCAGGAACCACATCATTGTCATCATCTTCCACATCATCATCATCAATGAAACCAGTCCTTGCCACTGAACTTGATCCACGGCCTCGCTTTGCTGTCACTCCTCTGCCCCTCCTTTGAGAAGTAGGTGCTGGTCTCTTCCGATCCTTTGTGCTTACTACAGGCTCCTGCTTCCTCCCAAGTTCCATAGACATTCTACCAAGTGAGATATCAAATCCAGCAGATACAAGGATCACAGTACCATGCAGGTCTTTTGACACTACTCTGCTTGTTCAATTACAACCAAAAACCCCAACTTCCTCTTTCACTGTACAGTCTCATCATGTTCACAAAAACCAAAACCTGTTACTTGGTGTCCACTTCTGAAGTGAAGTCTCATTGTTAAGAACACTCAGAAGGAGGATTGCTTTATGTCTTAGAATTGATAGTAAAAGACTTAGCTGACTTGTCTGTTGCTGAATCAAGGCACAAAAAGTAAATTTCCACCACTGCAAAGAAAACAAAATTGCCTTCTGGAACTAACTGGTTATAGAAGATGAAATTACCGGATCACTTTCCGGCTCCCCGAGCTCTTCATCAGAATCCTTGTCACTGGCTGCCAGAGATGCAGGTTCATCTTCCTCACTCTCACTTATTCTTTGCAAAGCAACTGTAGCAGCTGCAGATGCGGCTCTGCACTCAAGCACTGCAAACTCAGGTGGTCTATAAACAACAAACAGCCTCCTATTCAAAACAGAGTTGTATTCATCAGTAAGTTTCTTAAACTGTCAACCTCACCTCCTAGAAGGACGTGGCTCCCGGAGCACGTCTAAAGTAGTCTGGGTGAGATTACCCCGGGATCCCCGCCCTCGACCTCGAGTTCCTTTTCCACGACCACGAGAGCCGTTGGGTTCATCTTTGGTTTCTTGGCGAGCAGGTTGTTTTTGCTTTGCTGCTGTTGCAGCCTTTGGTGTTGCCTCTCTTTGGCCAACAACTTCATCATCACTAAAAGTTTCAATTTGTTGGATGGATTTGCCACCAGATCTCCCTCCCACAGTCTGCTAGCAGTAAACATCGAGGCAGGTTCAAATTTTTCACACAATAATGATAATTCAAGACAATTGAAAAAACTCTGGTTCTTGAGGTGACAATTACACTGTTGGATGGCAAAGAGATATTCTCCCCAAAAATGATTCTGAACAGATCTAACCTGAGCTTCATGCTGCTGAATTGATGGAACAGGGCTGTTCAAAGGCACTCCCTCTTTATATCTGGGAACTGACTCATTCTCACGTTGCTGCACACCACAGATAAATCAACCCTTCAGACCTCAGTTACAATCCAGCCATAGTTGTATGGAGCAACTTCTAGAATACATTCAAGAGCTATCAATTAAATACCGTATCCAAACTACATTTGACAGGGAACACAAACAGTTCACGAATATATGAAACAAAGAATCAGGGGTTTGAATGTGGGCCCAACCAGCATTGAGACTTAATCCCCATGTCTTAAGGTAATGATTGAGATTACAACTGCACTAGTCAGTAACAAGAAGGAGAAACTCACTTGCATGTGTTCACCAACTTTCACAACTACATCGCTCTCCTCCTGTATTTGTCTTAGGTCAGCTTCCTCAGTGAGCTTGTTCTGTACCAGTACAACCCCATTTTCACCATAGTATACACAAAAGTGCTATTCACAAAAGAGAATTTCCACACAACCCAGTGTCTAGATAGATTTGCAACAACAAATTGCATATAATGTGACCAATATATACAATTGCTTTCACATGCCCAAGACAAGTGAAAATTTTTCCTTGTATCTAAACCAGAGGATTTCAGTACAAAAGAGTATCCATATGACAAAAACAGACACTTCTTGACTTTAGACAGGTTCAACTTATCACCTGTGTGACATCCAGGTTTTGGTGGACACAGGCATAGAAAGCTTGCTTATCATCTTTGTTCACAAAATCATGAAGTGCCATGCCCAGATCTGTAACAGGCAATATCTCCATTTTCTGAAACAGGCAGTAGGCAAGGTTTAAGCTCATAAAACCAACAAATTCTATTCCACCTCTATTATCACCCACCCAATTCACCAATGCGGCCACTCCAGAGAACACTGCAATGGTTGAAAAAGGAAAATTTACATGATCACTGGGTGTAAAACCATCTGTTCCAATAATACCCAGCATGAGAGATAAAGAACATGTTCCTTAGCAATGTCTCTGTTTCAACAAATGTGCATTGTAGGGAGTGCCTTACCAAATTGCTCTCAGCAACAAGAGCTTCAATGTTTTGCTGATTCAATTCCTCAGGTCGCAACTTTTCCTTTTCATCAATTGGGCCTGAGTCCAGCCCAACTCATTAGGGTGCTTATTTTTTTGAAAGAAAATTGGACTCAAAATCAATAATGCTAAGAAGAAGATGACCTCAGCAAGTGTGGCAAAGTATAAGAGCACCAGCACAGAAGAACTTATAGAATGTACACATACGAGTTCATTTGCCAAACCCTTGGCCTTTGGAATTGCTAGAGAGGGGCAAGTGAGAGGTAGATGACACAGAGTAGCTGTATCTATGAGATTGCAGAGAAAAACTCCACAACACTTTTGAAGGTAACTGTTTCTGTCCATTTCAGCAAAACCCCCAAAACTAAAAATGACAAGAATGAGTGCAGTCATGACTTTGTGAGTGTTACTCACAAAGTATAGACGATCAATTTCATCATGAACAGCAGTGGCAAGCTGCCATGGCTGCCCACCAACTTCATCCTAAACCCTAAACCCTAAACCTGGGTACTTTGCCAAATTTTGACCAGCTATGGACATCAGAACATAAACCCAGCTGCATTGCCTGATCTGTGCATTGATTAAACCTTGCAGAACGGTCTGCAAGCAATACTAAATGAAGAATTATCATTAGAAGCCACATGCAACCATGCTTTCTATGACCTTATTGTATGTACTACAAGCACCACCTGAGTTTACAATGTCAGAAACATAATAGATACTGAAAAGGAACCAGAACTCCAAACATCCCTACTTCTCCTCTCATCAAGGTAATATCAAACCGGCCATGAAAAGAATCAGACAGAGTGTCCCCACCAAATAAGTCCTTTGATGGAAGGTTCCTAAGGGCAGGGAATTACTCTATTTATAAGCCCTAAAGAAAGCTCAAAAGGTTCTTCAAAACTGAGAAGGAAGACCAGGGTCAGAAGAATACCATCAGTTGAAGCTCTCTTCTTTGCTGCTTTTGTAAACAGAAGTATATCATGTGGATTAGCAACCTGCAAGAAATTGGTTTGACTATCTGTACTGTATGTATGCTGAATGATATTACATATCTGAGATTGCAGAAAAATCTTGACAACAACACTTTGAACCACATGCTCAATGATAACCGCATTGTCTCCAATTCAATTCAACCATTAAAATGGAAACTGACCACAGGAAAGCAACCAGTTCACTTTTAGCTGGTTGAGACATAGACAACTGAGACTAGGAGAAGAAATAGGAAATAAAAATAGACTGCACACCTTGCCAACAAATTTCTGGCCAAAGCGTTGTGGATTGATAGTTGTAAACCCTGTGTAGTCCACCTGCATTTGTGTGCAGGGAACTCTTCAGATCATTGTAGCAGAAGCAGCTCAGCCTAGAATGTGCTGACAGCAGATTTATGTACATCAGTTGCAGTTTCCAACATCAACACCTTTAGGAGAAGGCAGCAAAGAGATATGTTCTAGACAACATTCAACAGGAGTTTGGAACAGAAAGCAAGGGCATCACTACGTGAACTTCACAATTCTGGAGGAAACCATCTATCAAAGTTCAGATGACAATGAACTGGAAGAGAGGATATCACGAAGTGGCATTTGATGCAGGATATTGAACAAGGAAATAGGAGGTAGGCTTGGAACCACATCAGCAAGTGACTGAGGTGAATTTGACTTTTCAACACCAACATACAATAAGCATCATGATCTAATCTGTTCATTTTGTCCAGAATAAGACCAAATGGAATCTTTGACTTCTCACTTACCCGCACTCGAATCAAGGGCACCATAGCTTCTTGATGGCCTGCTTCATTCTCAGCTGCTTTCGAAATCAAGTCATTCACCTAAAGACAGGGAATCTCTAGACAATGGTGAGCCTTTTTGTTGCAACATCAAGAAAATTATGAAACAAATTAACAAATCTTAGAAGGTGCATGGAGCATTTAACACCACAATGAGAGCCCTGGATGAATGGAGCTCTAAACAATACTATTTGAACATCCAACTGCTGTGTATGGTAAAGGAACACTCAATTCTCAAAAGACTGACCTGGATTCCAGTTCGACACAATAAATGACTGGCAATAGCAGACAATATACACAACACTTACCACCTTTCCCAGGTACTCAAGAACAGCTGTTTGATCATTAGGGTCCAGATCAGGCTGATCCTTCAGAGAGACCTACATGTGCACCCACAAGTACTGTCAAATGATAGAACACAATTTTCCTTGGCCTTCTTGTTATGCCTAAAATTGACCCAAATATAAACAACTGCAATGCTGCAACATCTGTCAACTAGGAACATTCCTGCTCACAAATGACACAGGTGCAAGCATAAAAAGATCCATGACCAAAAGTCTGCACATAGTTCATGTCTTAAAACAAAGTTTGGAGCACACAACAAAATTTGCTGTTATTGGCCACATGCACTTACATCCATGAACTCAAAAGGCCTCACTGACCCTAGTGGAATCTTTGTTGGTCGGTACTGGTTCCCCTGCAATGAAAGTTTTTCACAAATCAAAACACCAAGCCGGTCTGGTTGGAGCTCAAAATCACCTCACAGCTAAGCAAATAGAAAACTTGTGAGCATTGTTGTTGAACACACAGCCCGAATTCTGCTTCTCAGCAAAAAGACAAACACCCACAAAGTGTGGTGACAGGAACATTGAGAAGCAGTACAAAGCTCCTATCAACCTTGATCTCGAGAAGTAGCACATGTTTGGGCTTTGCCTCCCCAGCAACCAGTGATGTTGCCACTGATGAACCCGGTTGGGTGACATGGAAGTCCATTCCCAGCACTTCCTGAACAGTACCCCAACAATTCACATTTAGGGTACCGTGACTGTGCTTCAACCCCTAGTCAAAAACCTGATTCTGATCCTTGCTTATCAATCACCATTTAGTAGGTCATTGCCAAAAATGTTGTCAAAGAGCACCTGTGGGTCTATCAAACACTCATGCTCATGGCCCCAAATCACAAAATCCAAGAATCGAGCTAAAAAGTGCTCATTGATGGCATTCTTAGGATTTGTCTTCACCCTGCCATGACAAGAGGTTCAACAATCAAATAATGTAAATTTGGATAGCAGATATGCAGCTAGAGTTGAGAATGACCCAAAACCATCCATCTGTCAAGCCCATTCTTAGGAACAAAATCAGGTCTGTAAACAACATCAATGTACAAATTTCACCACACCATGACAGTCACCACCACATCAAATACAGCAAATCCAAATAACTGCTTTCTTGTAGAAACTGTCTACCAGTCTGACAGCACATTGCAAAGACACACCAAGAAACTACACTTAATACAAGAGTAGCACCTATTTTGATGGAGAACAAAAATGTTGAACCACTCTGAGGTAGGGCAGCCTTCAAGACTCTCAGGTCGAATCCATTGCACTGCATGTGGAGTCTGCACAATAGGACCATGAATCACAGTGAAGAAGAAACCAATTAATACTGTAATAGAAATTTTGAGCTTCCACTTCCCAGAATCAGGTCAACTGTCCCCTCACAAATTTCACAAACAGTGAATTCAAAGTGAAAATGGTCAGTGTTGATAATTTAATCATGCAACAGACCTGGAACATGCGATTCAGACGCTCATCACGAATATTTCCAAGACCGTATAGAGCAACCTTAGTAGAGCCCTGGCCAGACACCACAACTTCATTATAAAAAAATTCCAAAGAAGAGGCACATGGTGAAGGCACAAAAGGCAATACTTTAACAAAAGTGACCAACAAGAAGATCCATCCTTTCTCTAAGAGACAGAACCTTCTGCAGCAAAACTGGATACATTGATATTTGACCAACTCCATTGCCCCCCAACACCGCTTTCCCAAAATAGTTGACCAGATTGCATGCAGCCAGAATATCTATTGCTGACAGATGATCCTGCAAAGCACAACTAGCATCAGTATGACAGGATCTCTGTTCTCCTTGCAGAGCATAATAGGAGATATTACAACACTCTTTGTCCCAGGTATCCACTGAAGAAGACAGTAGGGAGAAAGGAAGGTATCAATACCAAGAAACAGGAAGATCAATCTAATGGTTGAAGATGTGAGCATTGATACGCACCACGCCTGCTGGATCATCATGGTTGCCATGGATGGTGAATACAGGCAGGCCAACATTGAAGTGAGGGTCCTCATAGTTGACATGCCCAAATCTACATTGCCACATGACTCAGATGAGATAATATAAGCTCAAAATCTAGGAAACACTTATGCTCCTTTATTGTCAGAAATAGTTTACGAATAATACTGTTCAATAGCAACCATATGAGGTGATCACTCTGTTGACATTTTGCACAAGTATTTCAAACAAGAAACTTCTGCATAAGTACTGAGAGTTACTCCATACTTAAGATTTATGTCAATAGAGGAATGACCCAATAACAAGGTTATGCATGTTTGGACCACATAACAACAACCAATCAGCAAGGCATGGGAAAAACAGAAACCCCACCCTACAGAAAGGAGAAAACAAGACCCAAACCAAAACTGCAGGCATCTTCAGAGACTCAAGAGCAAAATGCATTGTATTGAATACCTACCATATCATCCACACTCCCTTCACCAGCTCTGGGCAATAGGTAGATGTTAAACTCAAACATTAACCAACGTATTCAGTTTCTATCACAAGACTAACAGTAACTGGAAAACTTGCCTGTGATACCATCTAGCTCAACAAAACCTAAAAGAGAAGAAGACCAATAAACCCAAGAAGAAAGAAAATCACAACAAGAATAAGAATAAGAAAAAAGAAAAAAGGTAAGAATAGGAAAAAATCTGACATGAAAGGAGAAGGAAAGCAAAAGAAGTACAGGGAAAACTTTGAGAACCAAATCTTCAGAGAACAACATGGACTTAGAAAATCTCCTCACTTGGGATTAAGAAACCTCTGAAATGGTCATTTTAAAGATTCCAACAGTAGAAATACCAGACATTTCAAACATGAAGCATGAGAGTCAGGTAATAGAAGAGGAGAGTCTATCTTGTTTCACAAAGATGGTTATGAGACTGCAGATGAATAACTAGATACTTTCAGTCATTGCTGCTGCTCACAGCACAACAATATTAAACCAGGTCCTCAGCAGACATAAAATCCAAATAAAATTCCAGAATGCCATTGCATTGTCATAGAGAAAAAAACGCTTTGAGAGTGTGTACTTGTTTGGGAAGTTGATAGTCTGATCACTGACAACTTGGAATTGGACTGGACGGTCATTGAGGCAGTATCTTCGCAAAATTTCTATGGTCCTCACAAGGGTGGACCGAGAAGGCTTATTTTCATGGAACAGATCTCCTCCTAAGAGAAGAAAATCCACCTGAAGGAAAACAACA
>Ga0116226_10003819_pt1 | contig 13282 bp, 8 predicted proteins | sample S1TSphfallax_FD_89692 | JGI IMG/M metagenome (GOLD analysis project Ga0116226, IMG submission 89692) | Host-associated microbial communities from peat moss isolated from Minnesota, USA - S1T2_Fa - Sphagnum fallax MG | ecosystem: Host-associated > Plants > Peat moss > Unclassified | place: USA...
CGAGTGGGTCCACAAGGAACTTGGGAGCGCGACAAAGGGGTTGCATGGGTGCGGGCCAAGAGAAAGCTCGAGAGTCACATCACATACTCCCGAGAATGTAGGAAAGTGTGAGGGAATGAACCCTCACACTCCCAAGGCAACTCCCACTTTGGGAGATGGAGTCTTAGTGGACTCCCAAAACTTTAAAAAGAAATTGCAGGGGTCAAAACTTAATGGCTTGAAGAGTTCTTTATATCAATGGAAAGCTCTTGAAACAAAAATATCTAAAATGAGCTCACATTGCCCATTTGGACATCTAAAACACAAGTTATGGCCAAAAGAAGGGCCGGGAGTCAAACTGCCAAATTGACAGTTTCACTCCCGACCATTAAACGTCTAGAATCGACCCGACTTTCGTGCGTGAAGATGGCGTGCGACATATAGTTGGAAAGCTCTCAACAAAGGGCTATAACTTTGTTTCAGACTTCATCTCAATCAGAGGTCTGCACACAAAGTTATGGTGCCCCAAAGTCGCGGGAGTCCCAACCTTGGCGATTTTGAGACTCCCACTTAGGAGTCCCGGGACCAAAAAACCATTTGGATGTGGGCCCCGTGGAGAGGTGCAGAATATACTATAAGGGGGAAGTTGATGGCTTCCCCCAAGTCCGGACCGTGGTGAGTCTTGTGTGTTCGTGTTGCCTGTGGTTCGTCCTAACACCAAAAGTGCTCGAACTATGCACTAACCACCTTGTGTGGGTTTTGTGCAGGTTTGACGCAACCCCTAGTCCCAAGCTAGGCCCAAGGTGGCCTCGGCTTTAAGAATGTGGAAGTTTCGGGACTTGAAGGTATGCTCCCAGCACTCAACACTAAAAGGGGTAGAGGGGCGTGCTGAGGCTCCGAGATTAGACTAGGAAGAAGGACAAACTACTTAGTTACTTGAACCTGCATCTAAAACCAACCACAAGTTGGTTCGAACTCATTTTGCACCCTTTCGATGTTGGGACAAGCCATGGGCAACCTTGGATTCACTTGACTCACCAAGGCCCGGACTCGGGGGAAGTCACCACCTTCCCCCATATAGTATTCTCTACATTACTCCACTGCACCTACGCCCAAATGGTTCTTTTTCCCGGGACTCCCAAAGTAGAGTCCCGAAATTGTCTCGGTTTAGATTCCTAGGACTTTGGGAGCTCATAACTCCTGGCTCAGATCTCGGATTGGAACAAGGTCTGAAGTAAACTTGTAGCTCTCCTCAAGAGCTTTCCAACTGTGTGTCACACTCTGTCTGTACATACCAGGGTCAGGTCGATTCCTGACTTTTGGTGGTCGGGAGTCAAACTGCCAGTTTGACTCCCGGCCCTTCTTTCAACCATAACTTATGCTGCATATGTCCAAATGGCTCATGCGAGGCCATTTTCGACATCTACACTTCAAAACCTTTCCAACGGTATAAAGAACATTTCAAGACAAGGTGTTTTGTCCTCTGTTGTCGAGCTCTAAAGTTGCGGGAGTCCCGGAGGACTCCAAGTTCCCACTTTGGGGCAAGTGTGAGGATGAGTCACACCACTTTTGGGGGTGTGAGTCTCATCCTCACACTTGCCCCAAAGTGGGGTTACGACAAGGTCCGTGTGAGTGAGTGAAGCTTGTCAACTGTTCCTAGTCCCATCCCAAAGCTCCAACACGCCCCTCTACCCCTCAAAGTGTTGTGAGTTAGGGAGCATGCCCCGATTCTTCCTTCTTCCGCTGTTTTTTACTTGGACTCACATTTGAGTCTTTCAAGGAGTTGGGAGTGCGTCAATTGGCCAATTGTTTGTAAGTTGGTAAATAAAAATTAAAAAAACTTAATTAAAACCACAATAATTAACTATGAAACAAAAACCTATTTAACCATTTTGTAGTTCAGTGGAGAAACCTATTCCCATAACTTAAAACTAGGTGCACAAAAACACAACCAATTTAGGCTAAAGTTGGCCACATACCATAGTTGCAAAGTGTTAACAAATTTGCCAATATTCCAATATAATGACCAACCCACATTTTTTTCAATCCCTACAACACTAGAAAGAGAAAGTGTATATGAAAAAATGGATGCCCATACAAGTTTGAATGAGATTAAAACAAAATCTAGAATAACAAAAATGAGTGGGAAAACAAGCATATTCACTAAGCTTGAATATGGCCTTAATTTATTTTTGCAAGAAGGCCAAAAATAAATAAAAGTAGACAATTCTACATAATTTTATTATCCCTCCAACCTTAATAGGTGCTAGCTTTGGATTAATTGTATTATAATGGGTCACAAGTTTAGACAACCCCATGCAAGGAAATTTATTTATCCAATGCAACCACCAAAACAAAGTGGCTTGTAACAAATTATATATCCACTTGAAAAAATAAACACCAATCTTACTCTTTGTAAGACATTAAAAAATGCATAATGCATATATACTAACAAAGATCTTCAAATAAATGAAATTGCATGAAGGACCTTTTAAGTAATACTATGTAGTACTTGGAAGTTTGCTTTGCACCTTTGTATGCATAGAACATAAATTTTGGTAGACTAACAAACCCATGAACTTCAAGCCTTGGTTTCAAGTTTTTTATAGGCAACAATTAAGCTAGACTAAATAAACACATACAAATAACATTTTTTAATAAAACAAATCATGTGTGAATCAATTTTTTTTCTATTACACCCTTGAATTCAAGTACATCAATTGGGACAATATGATTATTGTTCCTCAATGATACTGCGTAAGTTTTCTCTAACATGCATTAGCATAGTGAATCTTGGATTACCCTTCCTTGTTGGATTAAAAAGCATTGGAAACTTAGACTTGATCATTAAGTGAGAATAAGTGACAATAGGACTAGCATCCTTAAACAACATATAAGAAGGGTTTTGAGCACTTGATCATGTTGTGTGCTTATACCAAATCCCCCCCAAAATCAAGTCACCTTCATACCAAGTGTTCCCCCGACCATCACTAAAAGTTTATAGGCACCTATTTAATGGCTTGTTGCAAAGAATAACAAAAAATGGATCCCCATTCTCTAGTTCATTTGCAACAACTACATAATTATCTCCAACTTCAACTTTGGTTGCTTTTGTTTCATTATTGTCTTTAAAATCATCAGAATAATCATTTTCTAAAGCATTAGACACTATCAAATGGGAGTTATGGATATGGTTTACCTACATGAGTGTCCGTATCAAACACTATCAAGTGGGCACAAGAACGAGAGTTATGGTTAGAAGGACCTAGAAATCAAATTGGTGGGAAATTGGACCTTGTTCACAAGAATGGCATCAAATGTCTAAGTAACATGTTCCAATTGCCATATTAGGAGGTATAATACTACATTTACCATTCCTACTTTTGAACTATTAAATATTCCATTTTTTTTCAATTTGTCATTCTTGTTTACATCAACCAAAATAGTTCCTTAGAATGCCAACATTCTCAAAGACTTGAGAATTTAGATGGCCTAGACTATGTGACCCTAGACTTATGCATAAATAAGTTACAATAGAATGCCAATATCCATATTTTGATAGTTGAATGCAATTCAACAAGTGTCATTCCTATATTCTAGAGTACAAGGTTTTAAGGTCTCAAATTGTTACAATTAACATCATGAATAAGCATGCATCATTCCAATTAATTAGATTTGAATAAGTAGCAACATGTTAGAAACCTAGAACTTGTCAAAAGAAAAATACATCCTTTTGATAGTCTAATTATATTTATAGTAGCCCAACACTAAACATGTGGCAAGAAAAACCCCCACAATTTTGTTTTTAATGAACTTTTACCAAAAAAAGAACCTTACAACATATTTATCTTCTTCACGCTTAGTTTTTTGAAATAGTGGAAAATTCTCCATCTTAAATTAAAAGGCATTGTTCTTGTAACAACTATAAGAAATTGTTGAATGATTCATAGTTTACAAATTTGGAATGTGAAAAATGAACATGTGCATAAGATAGTTCTATAGAAACCTAACATATTTTAATATTGATTTTGCAAAACTTGTACATTCATTGAAAATATGACAATTTTTGTTTTCACACATTCATAACATATGCAAGACTTGTTGGTCAAGAATACTTTGGATGTGATGCACTATGAAAAGAACTTATGTGAAAATATTTTGAAGACGATATTTGGCATAACAAATATCGTGGTTGCTTGAAAAGACCTAAAGGAGTGTGGGAACGGGCGCATCTTTGCATGGCTTCAAATTGTTGTAGGTGGGTTGATTAAACCGATAGCTTTTACGTGCTAATAGATCAAGAGAAGGGAATATTTTCTCCACATCCTTTTACATTTAAAAACACCTACACACTATGTATCTTTTTTGAAGAAGAGAGTTCATAAGGATGAGGACTTGAAAGGTATGAAATCACATGACTTTCATGTCATGATGCAAGATATCTTGCCTTTATGCTTTTAAGGCCTCATGTCAAAGGGATGCCGAATGTTAATTACCCGTTTGTGTCATGTTTTCAAAAAGCTTTGTGTGAAGATTGTGGACCCAACAACTATGGGTGAGTTGAAAGACTTGTGGCAATATGCTTAGTTTTATTGGAACAAGAATTCCCTCCTTCTTTCTTTGACATCATGACACATCTCTTAGTTTATTTGGTGGAGGAATTGGAGTTGTGTGGTCTAGTCTAAATGCATTGGATGTACCTTATTGAAATGTATTTGAAAACCCTAAAAGGATTTGTGCAAAATAAGACAAGGCCGAAAGGAAGCATGGCTAAAGGGTATGCGCTAGAAGAGGCTTTGGGGTTTTGCATTAAGTACATATTGGATTTCATAGCCATGAGGAGATGGGTGTGGGATGACAAAAAAAAACCCCACATGAATGACAATATGATTGAAGGAAATGGGTGGCCACGAATCATGATTACAGACCTCCGTGACATGGCGCATTCTTTTGTGTTATAGAATGTCGAGTTAATGTCTCCATGGCGTAGGTAATTTTGTCATTTTCCAAGAAACATGAAATTTGATTCAAAATTATTGAGTCTTTGAAAAAGCTAGAAAATTTTGAAATTATTTTGGTTGTAGTTATAATTTTGTTTAGACAAGAAAAAATTGGCACTAATGGGTAAAATTTTCATGCTAGAAGATCCAGGAATTAACTTATAGCTTATGTACATGGTGATTGCACAAATTTTAGGTACAAATTGACAAGTCTTTGAGAATGATGGAGTTTAGTTCCAATTATTTTAGTTGCAATAGGAGATTTATAGAGCTTTTAATTATAAATAACCAAACTCAATGGTTATAGTTAATTTGTCTTTAACAACTTTTAGGTAGAAGTCCATTTAATTATGTTAAACCTCTTTTGGGAGGCTGATCTTGATGTTGTAATAAAAAATTGAAGTTTTGATGGGTTTCTGGTATAGCCCACTTTGGGACCCAAGTGGGATTTTTGTAGAAAGGTCATGGGTTCAAACTTCAAACCTAGTGGTGTGTGTAGGTGAAAGTTTTATTAACCTTTTTCATGTGGGACTAAATTGGGGCTCATGAATCTAGCTTGTTGGTTGTTAGGTGGGTGCAGTCACAATTAAACAAGCCAAAAAGTACGTCAAGCAACCACCAAAACTCAATAAAAATTGTAATCTTGTTAGATTTATTTTTGTGGTGCCAGTTTAATGCCATGTTAATCATGGAATGTTGTATTAAATGATTAATATGAGTGTTGAAGAATTCAAAATTAAAATTAAAAAATAATATTTTGGGTTTTGGTTTTAGTAAAGGACATTTGAACTTGAACAATAGTTGCATCAAAAGTAGTCAATTTTGTAAAGTATTAAGTTAAAGACTCTCTTTATAAAGTAATTTTGATGAGAAAAAAATTGAAATAATGTTAATTGATTATTTTCACTCAAAAAACATTCACAATTTGAAAGTTGTGAAATTTTAAAATTTTAAAATTTTTAAATCTATTGAACAAGATTTTAAAATTTCAAAAGTCCTTTACCACATGTAAATGGGGTGTACATGACATCTTAAACAAAGTTGTAGTTTATGAAACAATAAAATAACATGTTAAATAATTAACATATTTTCATACAATTTGAAATTAAGATAATTTTTCAAAACAAAATGCAAAATTTGGTAGAATCTATACACTTAAAAAAAAATCTTAGTTATTCATGAAAAATTAATACAAAAAATGCGATGTATTGAAAAAATATATGTACGTTTAGTAACATATTGCAAAAGATTTCATCCCAAAAGTCATTTCTATGAAAATGTGAAAATGACCACAAAAAGGATTGCAATCCTTGAGTCTGTCATCATTGGCTCATTTGATTATGATCGCACCCAAGTTGGGTTTGTTATTGTGTTTCAAAAAAATAAACAAACAAACAAACAATTAATTAAATATACATGAGCTACTAAATATGTCTCGTTTCAATGGTGGCATCTAGGGCATTATGGTGGTTTAATTTCATTTAATTTCCAAATGGAAAATGGGAAGTTAGAACACAATTTGTTGTGACAAGAAATATGCCAATGAAGTATAGGAAAGAAAGGCTGAAAGGATGGAATTTTTGCATCAGAGTTGGCAATCTCAAACATGACATGTTGAATTCCTAGATCACTTTTGGGAATTGCCCCCATTTCGAACATGGCTAAAGGCTTCTATTTCTTGAGCTATCCAAGGAGGGGACACGATTGATCAAGAGACAACACACATGTCCATGTCACCTACACTACAAAGTAAGTCATATTGGTCAATATATGCATTTGGGAACCACATCCATGTGGTAAATGTGGAAGATCATTTAACCACAAGTGATAGTGACATAGCTACCACATTTGAACAAGCATGCATTTCAGAACCTAATGTTCAAAGGGCCGTTGTTGCAAATTTGGAGTATGTGGGGTGGGTCAAGGAGATCCTAGAAATATTATGGTGTTATTGTGTAATTGGGTGAAGGCCAATTATAGTGGAAATAATGCAATTGTAAAATGAGATGAATATAACTTCACCCTTGTGAACTTTGGGTCATTAATTCCAATCTCAGATCAATCTTTTGCCTTTCCACTACATGTAAAGTAGGTTTTTTTTTCTAGTTGTGAGTCTAGGGAGAGGGGTTAGAAAGTGGATCTTTGGAAAGATCCTTGTGGGCAACAAATAATAGAAGCATTGAGCTCAACTTTACTAAGTTTGATATGTTTAGGGTCGATAATGTTGATGATTATTCAGGGTTATAGGTTTCGATGTCTATATAAGAAACAAATCAACTACCTATTATTGCAGGAAGGTCTATTATTAGTGCTACATATTTGAATGTTGATGACAATGAAGGGGACCAAAATAATGGATTTGATAGTTTGGAAGATTATGCATCAAATAACTCCAATGATGCATGATGATTCATTCCCAGATGTTTGAAACGTGTATATGAACATGTTGCATATGCATATGATTAGTTTCTACTCTATTTCATGTACATTTCTTTTCAAACCTTTCAATTGTGCAGTTAATTGAAACCTTGCATTACATTTATGTAAAACTTATTTTGATTTTCAAGGCAAACGTAGAGCTCATTTTTATTTAAAATTAATCATCAATTGCAAGTTTTTGAAAAAGTTGGAATATATATAAGGAAATTATTTGGGTTAAATTCCAAAAGCATGGTTTTTGTACACTAAAATGTTTTGTTGTAATGGAAAATTAGAATAAATCTCTTATCCATCAAGGCATTGGAAAATTATGAGAAAAATTTTAAATTTTCCATACTTAGACAAATTAATAATATATATATCTACTAATTATGCAAGTAATTACAATGATGATTTTAAGTCACATTTTTTAAATGTGCGGCAACAATTATTAAACTGTGTACTTTATGTGACATATATTAATCACAAATTGCCACTATTCTTATTACACGTGTATCTCAATGGACTAATTTTAGTCATGTTAACTATTAATATTACATGCATAATTCCATTGACTAATTTTAGTCATATTATATTTGTTGTCTACATGTGTATTTACCATGACTGATTTAACTCATGTCACTATCAATCACATTACATGTGGCAGCATCTAACTAACGTCAATCGTGGTGTTATTAGTATGAGTACATGTAGGCACCAGGAGGTTCCATGTGTTCAATCACATTGTCTATTATGACTAAAGCTCATATCACACTAAATCATAACAAACTATGCTAAATTTGTGATTAGTCATGATAGATGTCGACATAGATCTGACTACATAGTCATGTCAATCAAATTTAACTAGTGAAAAGGACATAATTTTGTTGTAGTGAATGGAAATTCAAATCCAAATCTTTTACTAAAACACAACAAAAGTACAAGCCACAATTGTTTATCACTCTAATGCCTCACAATCTATAAAGTGCATAACATAGTTGTCATAAGATTATGGATTAAAGGAGGAGGAAGGAGAAGGGCATGCTACCAATATTTGAACATAGGCTTTAACATATGGAGGCAACTAGGGGCTTGAAGGGGGGCTTGCAAAGAAATCATCATAGGCAAAAAAAAGGGATGTGCCTCAAGGATAAAAACACATTGAGTTGCACCAAGAGGGAAGAGAAATCATTAGTCCGGCTACATTCATTCTGAAAAAGTAGACAACAATATTTGATGGAAAGTTCAAACTTACTCACAATCCAAAACAATCTTGGTGCACTTATGGATATTTGAAAATTAGGATCTGGGGTAAGCTAGTGCAACTTTTCATTTTGAGGTCCCTCATTTTGGAAAAAGGATGAAAAAACTCGTCAAAGACCTCCTAGTCTCCTTCTAATGCCAATAAATGTCGAACAAGATTATGACTTGCCAACATACTATAACTTATAAACAAACAAATTTAAAAAAAAATGTAGAATGAAACTGGAATGTAGCAATAGCAAGGTTAAAAAGAGTAAAGATCGGTTGATGTTGTAAGGTCAACAACAAAGGAGTCAACTTTGAACAAGCTCCAATTAATGCTTAAAGCAGGAGAACATGCATTTCCTTGGTAGCATAGAATGGTTTCCCAAAACACAAAAGTTTCATAGGGTAAGAGTTTCCTTGGGTGGTACCATTAGGAGTCGTCACACCTTGATTTCTTAAACCCATTGAACTTTGAAAATTCATAGGAAACACTTAAATAAATATTTTCATTATTTTTTTAACAAGTACATTTATTAGGTTTCGTAGATTTTGAAATTTAAATAATATTAAGAATATTGTGTATTTTGAAGTTTCTAATCATTGCATTTAGAAAAAGTTTAAGAAATGTAACGTTGGTTCCTTTTTTAAAACTTTTTAGTTAAGAACAAAAATTTGAAGCAAAATTTGGGAATCTTTTTGGAAATTTTTTCCTAAAGTAATTTGGAAGTCATTTCAGTTTTAGGTTTTTATTGTGAAATTAATTTAATAGTATAATTTAGTTATGAATTTCCAAAGTTAAAGTTATCAATTTATGAAGGGGCCATTTTAAATCATAATAATTTTTTTAAAAATTCAAAATGTTTTAATTCCAAAATAAACTTCAAGCCATATATTAGTGCATGCAATTGATAAACATGAGAAAAAATAATTTATAGTTGTGAAAACATGTAAAGTAAAGGGTGCATGAAAATGATTTGGTTGTTTTTTGTTCCTTTTTCATTCCTTGAAATGGTTCTTGGTGGTACCACCCAAGGATATTTTCACCTTGGAGTGTTGCTATAAGTCTAATTGTAGAAAACATCTTATTTTGCAACCTTGATCCCCTACTTTGATATGTTAATTGCCAGTGGTTGGAATTAAAAAATTTGAAAGGTCTTGACCAAAAGTGTGACCTTGGTCAATAGAGTTTATAAAAAGATTTAAGGGTGGTGAGAATTAATAAGGTGAAAGCACACTACGGTGACCCCTTTTGGGGTGTAACCGTACTACTTTCTAGGGGTGTGCATGTTTGAGTGTACCCCACCTCAAACTTTTGAAAACATTTCACAATATTTTTGCATATTGCATTAGAATATAACCTAAATAAAATATTAAAAAAAACTATTTCATTTCATTATAAAAAGTGGAAGATTGGAATATATTTTTGGAAACAAATGTAGTGTACATGTGTTTTCAAAAACACAAATATATTCCAAAAATAATTTATATGATTTTTAATTTTTATGAAAGTTGAAAGTATATTGAACCATGTCATTTCACATAGTTTGAACCATGTTTGGATACCATATGATTAATTTGAAAATTTTCATCTCAAAAAATGAAAATTTTCAACAAAGATGCAATAAATTGAAATTTTGACAAGTAATCACATTCACATGGAAAATGACAAGCATAGCTAGATGGGCCATTTTTTATTTCATTACACAAGTACAAAAATGAGTTCATTAGCCGAAATCAATATGGGACCTTAAAATTAAAATAAATTCATTGCACTTTAATGATTTCACCTTGGTTAAAATTATTTCACTAGAATGTCACTATGTAAACATCATGTTTCATTATTAATTGACATAATTCACTATTATAATATATTGTGGTAAATATGTTTATTTTTATGTTGTTGTTTTAAATACCCCATGCTACTTTATGATATACCCAATATTATTTTTGGCTACTTTAGTTATTCTAACTTATACCCTAAATTATTATAAGTTATTACAGGTTATTATAAATTATTATACCTTAAACTGTTATACGTTATTTTACTTAAGGTATTTTAGCTAACTTATTATAGATTTTTTATTTAAAGTTATTTTGAATTAAATTATTCAACTAACCTTAGGCTATACCTTAGGTTCTTTTATTTTAAGTTAATATATGTCATTTCAAGTTATGTTTTAAGCTATTTAAGGTCATTCTATTTTATGTTATTATAATTTATTTTATCTTAAATATAACAATTTAATATAATCTATAATATAATATAATAACCTAAAATAACCTAAAATAACCAAAAGTAATTTAGAATAATCAAAAGTAACTTAAGGTGAAATAGTTTAAAATAGTTTAAAAGTTGAGAATAACCATAAATAACCGTAAATAATGTAAGGTGAAATAACTTAGAATAATGAAAAATAACTTTAAAATAGCTAAAAGTAACCTAACATAGGTAATATTATAATATAAGCAAAAATCTTATCCATTTATTAAACATGTTCTTTTTCAGAAGAATGGTCATTGAAATGTTATTGAATAATGATGTTCAAAAAAATAAATTGTTCAAATTATTTTACAATTTCAAAAGGAATTAAATGTAATTATGTTCATTATTGAAAAAATAATTAAATTAAACTTTAATCATTTCATTTGGGCAAAATCTTAATAAAATATGAAATTTCAAAGTTTATGTTTTTGTAATGTTTAAAATGAAGTATTTGATAAATAGAATGCAATGTAACACATCATCACAATAAGTGTGGTGGCTTGATGGTAGGGGTGTTTGCTTCCATTTTAAAGGTTAAGGGATTAAACTTCACAAATGGTGTGTTTGTGCTCAATAGTGGTAAATGGACCAAATATTTTCCTATGTAATTCCCTAAAGTAGGTGCTTATTTAAATTGATTACATGGCCTCTATACTTAGGTTGGGTTTTAAACCTAACATAGGTAGTGACATGTGTCAATAATTCATAGGTTGAAAATCATGAAATTATCAATAATATTAAATATTAAATAATTTAAATTTAATTAATTTCCATGTTGCCTAGTTAATTAACTAGCAAATGAAATGGCTTGGTAAATTTATATTTCATTTGAAAGTGACCTTCTTTCACTAAGTACTAGTGAACTAATTCACTGTCCTAAATCCGTTCATTTGGGGGTTGATCAATTTCACCATGGTAAAAATGTCCAAATTCACTAAAAATCTAATGAAACCCAAAATGAACAGACACATTTTGTTGTAGTGTTAAAATTGATTATTTCAATGACTAATGAAGTTTTAAAATTAATGCCATCAAAATGAAACAATGGCCTTATTATACCAATGTAACTATAAATATACTCATGAATCCTTCAATATAGATAATGAGATTTATTATTATTTTAAAGATAATATTACATAACATTAATTTTGTAAAAATAATCATTGTAGGGCCCAATAACCAAAATTGATACCGAAAATCAAATGTACCATACTTTTGGAACAATTATATGATTTATATTATAATATTAAACCCAAAAGTGCTTCAAAGGGGGTCATCATACTGTGCTTTCACCCATTATGTAATAAACAACCAGCAAGAGAGTGGGATGGACAAGATATGTGAACAAAAAAATACCTTCAACCCAAGACCTTTAGTGTTAATCAAGGGAAGGTTGTTCATTATTGCCCACTTCATTTGAATGGAGATAGAGTAACTTTAAAAAAATTCATTGATTTTTTTGAGGATTTGTAGATCATCTAAATGGAAAAGTAGGATAACACCACTTTGCAACAAGAATTTATCAACGAAAATGAAAACAAAGTCCACATAGTTGGGGACCTTGGCATTCCACTTTGGAATTTGAGCTTTAGAATGAAACACCATGGGAACACCATTATCTTCTAGAATGTCTCCAATGACAAGGTCAACAAGCCTTGGTGGATTGACTTGACAAACACAATTCTATTCAATTCTTGTATTGGAAAAAAAATGTAATGAAACTATTATTAAAAACAAAATCAATCCAATTTGAAGAGGTTGGTGTGTTCATTTGACAAAGGTAATTTATGATAATGGCATGCTTTAGAGGCCACTTTCATGTTTCTCATCCACAAAGACACCAAAGAAGGTCATGAGAATTCCAATGTTCTCCCCGATGGACCCTTGGAGAAAATGTGGCAAAATGATGATGCTTGTCACATTTTTGGGAACAGTTCAAGTCAACGGCTAGGGTATAATCCTTGGGGCATTCAAGGTACTAGCCGTAGTCCTCAAGATGATCAAGTGACCAATCCTTGAGGAGATTCTTGCGGAACATGGTGTTATTTGCTTTGGGATTTCATCAAATCCATAGAAAGTTGGGGAGCTCATCGATTGCACCTCCAAGCATGAGAAAATGGTAAAAGAACTTGAATAAGAAATGCAAATACTAATTTGTTTAATTTAAAAATCTAAGTGGAGGAGAAATTTAAGAGTATAGTGTGTTATGAACAAAAGAAATAAAATAGATGTAATGAGAAGAAATTGAAATGGCACATATAAAGAACCCTTTCGAGTGCCTCCTTTCTTCTTAATTATTGTTCCCAAAATTTGCTACAACAAATGCCATCCTTGGGCTTGAATTCACGAAAAAAACATGTTTCCCACACCTCAA
>Ga0116226_10003820_pt1 | contig 13282 bp, 6 predicted proteins | sample S1TSphfallax_FD_89692 | JGI IMG/M metagenome (GOLD analysis project Ga0116226, IMG submission 89692) | Host-associated microbial communities from peat moss isolated from Minnesota, USA - S1T2_Fa - Sphagnum fallax MG | ecosystem: Host-associated > Plants > Peat moss > Unclassified | place: USA...
AACGCGAGCCGTCCCGCATCGAGTGCGGCGATGAGCGCCGGCTGATCGAGGATCGAACCGCGCGCCACGTTGATGAGGTGCAGCGTGGACTTGGCACGTGCGAGTAGCGTCGCGTCCACAATCCTGGCGGTTGCGGAGGTCGCTGGCAGCGCGAGCAGCAAATGATCCGCCGAGGCGACCACCGCGCCGAGATCGTGGAGCAATTCCACGCCGTCGACCGGACTCGGCAGATTCCGGCGCCGCCCCGCGGTGACCCGCATCCCGAGCGCCAGCGCGCGGCGGGCGACGGTCGCCCCGATCGAGCCCAAGCCGACGATGCCGAGCGTACTGCCGCCCACCCGACCGAGTGGCCGTTGTACCCAGTCGGCGGGACGTCGGGCACGCGCGGCCTCGAGATCTTTGGACTGTAGATAGATCGCGGCGAGGACATAGTCGGCGATCTCGTCGGACGCGACGCCGCGACCGCAGCTCACGAGCGGCGCGTCGAGCAACCAGCTCGGGTAGGAATCGATTCCGGCCGAGGAGGCGTAGACCCAGGGCAGCGAGCCCGGCCATTCGGCGGGTCGCGGACTGCCACGCGCGCGAGCCCAGGCTCCGGACGGTCGGATGAGCAACAGATCGGCATACGGGGGGACCCGCCAGGGCCGGTCTTCCGGAACCCGAACGATCTCGGGCGCTAAGGCCAAGCCCCGCAGCTGCGCATTGAAGCTCTCCTCCATCTGGCTCGCAATGACGATTCGAGGCGGCGCGGACGAGGGACGCATGCAAGGATCATCCCACGCTGCGGCCAGACTGTCCGTAGGCGATCAGCCATACTCGACCCCCTCAAAAAGGGGAGGCCTCGCGCATGTCTATCTCTATCCGTAGGTTCGCTGTGGGTCGGTTCGCTTTGGACCGGTTCGCTGCGGGCCTGCTCGCCGCCGTCCTCCTCGTCGGTCTCACGCCCGCAACCCCCTTCGCCGCGGAAGCCGCGGCGGTCGTACGGCTCGATTCGGGGCGCTTGCAGGGGGCAACCCGCGGCGATGTCACAAGCTACAAGGGGATACCGTTCGCCGCGCCCCCCGTCGGCGCGCTGCGCTGGCGCGCGCCGCAGCCGGTGGCGCCCTGGAGCGGCGTGCGGTCCGCCACCGAGTTCGGCAGCCCCTGCCTGCAGGCGAATCCCACCGGACCGGGAGCGGCGGTCGCGCCTCCGCCGAGCGAGGACTGTCTCTATGTGAATGTATGGCGTCCGCTGCGCGCTCGGGGAACCCTGCCGGTGATGGTATGGATCTACGGCGGCGGCCTGCTGAATGGCGCGGCCTCGTTGCCGCTTTACGACGGCGCGCAATTCGCCCGACGCGGCGTGGTCCTCGTGTCGTTTAACTACCGACTCGGCCGCTTCGGCATCTTCGCGCATCCGGCGCTGTCGCGCGAAGCCGCCGATGGCGGTCGAATCGCCAACTATGGCCTCATGGACCAGATTGCCGCGCTCGAGTGGGTGCAGCGGAATATTCGCGCCTTCGGCGGTGATCCTCATCGAGTCACGATCTTCGGCGAATCCGCGGGCGCCGCCTCGGTCGATATTCTTCTGGCGACCCAAGCCGCCCGTGGGCTTTTCCAAGGCGCCATTGCAGAGTCCGGCTACGGCCGCGCGAATTTCGCGCGCCTGGCAACCGCCTCACCCGACGGCAAGCAGCCCGCCGAACAAGACGGCGTCGCGCTGATGAAAGCGATCGGAGTCGAGACCGACGACCCGGCCACCCTACGCGCGGTACCCGCCGCCGAAATCCAGGCCAAAGCCAGCTATAACATGGCCACGTTCGGCTTCATCCTCGACGGCAAGCTCCTGACCCAGGACCTCTGGGCCTATTATCGCCAGCGCTTGGAAGCGCCGGTACCGCTCATCATCGGCTCCAACAGTCTCGAAACCCCCGCGCCGCCGAGCGCTACCTCGCCATTCGCGCACCAGCTCGATCCCTACGTCCACCCGGATGAGAAGGCCTCACTCGAGGCCGCTTACGGCAGCCGCGAAGTTCTCGACCTCAACCTCTCGAGCGATGTGGTGTTCGACGGCCAGGGTCGAAGTCTCGCCCTACTGCATGCCGCTCATGGGTACCCGACGTTCGTCTACCGATTCTCCGCGGTGCCCGCCTCGGTCGCCGACCGCTTGCGCGGCGCCCCGCACGCTTCGGAACTCCCGTACGTATTCGATAACCTCGACGCCGTCCCCGCGCTCAAGATGCAAGCGCGCGACCAGGCGCTCTCCGACGCGATGATCGCGTACTGGGTCGCGTTCGCGAAAACCGGTAAACCCGAGCCCCAGCACCTTCCGAGTTGGCCCCCGGCGGACGGGCGCCACATCATGGACTTCACCAACGACGGACCGAATCCCGGCCTCGACGAACGCACCCTGCGCTATGAAGCGCTCGCCCGTCTGGTCGATCCTCGTTCCTGACTTTCAGCGGCTCGGTATCCGTCAATAACAGTCGATGGTCGTCACGCTGAGCGCGGGTAGAGTAATCGTCAGCGAAGCGCCGGCGACGGCCTGAGTGCCGACCGCCACTGGGACGATGTTCGCCTGCGCCGACGCCGTGGACGCGGTCATCTGGAATAGGTGTGCGGTACCCGAGAGCGGCTGGCCGGTGATCTGCGTCACTTGACTCGAGGTCGAACGGTTGATGGCCACGAACACGACGCGGCCGGGGCGCGTGCTGTCGGTGCTCGTGTACACGGCGACGTTGGCCACGTTGCTCGAAGTAGTCTGTACCGAGGTGTCGCCGAAGTTGGAGTTCGCCCCGTCGAAGTCGCGGAACGCCGCGAACCCGCCAAGGATATAGGGCTCATTCGACTGGAGTAGCCAGAGACTGGCCGCGAACAATCCCTGTGCGCCGAAGATGCCGAGGTTATCGGCCTCCGCGATAGTTCCGGCGATGTGCAGAGCGCCGCCGTTATTGTACTCGGTGATCGAGAGCTTCATCCCGGGATTCAGAGCAGCGATCTTGGCATTGAGCCGCGGCAAGATCTGAATTGGCGCGTTCAGCACGTCGGCGGTGATCCACGAGTTCTCGGTAAATGTCGGGTCCCAGAGACTCCGCGGACTCTGCACGATGGCCTGGACCTGGGCGGCGCTCAGGGTCGCGCTGTTGAGGCTCCCGACACGATTGCCGCTGCCGTCTGTCGCCTCTGAATACCAGTGGAAATCGTAGACATCGACCACGGGCCGACCAAAACTCGCAGCGGCCGAATGCACGGCTGCGAGGTAGACGTCAGCGAACCTGTTGTTCCCCGACGGGGTCGCGCTGATCGACGGGTCTCCCTGAAAGTCGTAGATCCCCTCGAAGCCGTAATCGACGGGACCCAGGATCTGGACATTCGGAAATTGGGTCTTGATCGCCTCACTCAACGCCAGCGTCTTCGACAGATAAGTCGCGACGGGAATCGCGTTAGGCCCCTGGATCTCGAGATGCGTCGAGTTCCAAAGTTCCGGCTCGTTGTCGAGTTGGACGAATACCGGCTGCTTCGTCGGGCTTGAGCCGAAGATACCGTCGCCTGCGAATTTCGCGTTGACCGCCCAGACGAACTCGTCCATGTAGACGTAGGCATCACTCGTTGGTGGCGTGGCCGTAAACGCCGCGCTCGACTCGGTGTTCTTCTGGTAGACCAGCTGCTTGAAGCGGCTGAGATCCGGCGGATTCGCCACGCTCACGGGTCCCGACTCATCGCCGGCCACGAGCCCCTGCATCGGCACAGTCATGATGCTGGCCCAGCCGTTGCTCTGATCGGCCTGGATGATGCTGGTGATCGCCTGCGCGGGCACTGTGCTCGCGCTCAAATAATTGTCATTCTCGTAGTTATAGTCACTGCCGGCATTCGACGCATTAGTCTCCCAGTTGTACGCCGTCCAGCGATTGCCGCCGGTGCGATCGAGCGTGATCCCGGCCGGCGCTCCGGAGACCGAACTCGCTGCGTTCAAGCCATAGATATACGGCGAGATCGCCCGCGTCACGGCTGGGTTGACGGTCACCGTGACACTCACCGGAGCGCTCGCGGCCGGCTGCGTCGCGGAACTCGGCGATGACGACGATGACGATGACGACGATGACGTGGTCGTGGTCGTAGTCGTGGTGGTCGTGGTGGTCGTGCTCGACGCCGCGGGCGCTGAACTCGTGACGGTGTTGGAGGTACTGGCCGGGCTCGGTGTGCTCGCGACGGCGGCAGCCGTCGGTGTCGCGGCGCCGACGCCCGACTCGCCACCGTTACAGCCGGTGAGCGCCATCGCTGCCGCCACCCACACCGGTCCGAGCGCATACCTAGCCCACGCCGATCGTCTACGCCATCGCGTCGATGTCACCCCACACTCTCCCTCTGGTCGAACGAACATAACCGGTCACGGAACACGCGCGGTCGCGTGTCGTGATCAGATCTTATTCAATCGTGGGAGAAAGTCGCCCTGTGGCAGAACGGCGACAGGTCAATAGGCGTTCTTCGACGACAGCACCACGCGTACCGTACGCACGAGGATGCGAATATCGAGCGCCCATGACCAGTTGTTGAGGTAGTCAAGGTCGTAGTGCACACGGGCCTGCATCTTTTCGAGCTTGTCGGTCTCGCCCCGAAGGCCATGCACCTGGGCCCAACCGGTGATGCCGGGCCGCACCTTGTGGCGGATCATGTAGCCGTTGATGACCTTGCGATATAGCTCATTATGAGCCACCGCATGCGGGCGCGGGCCCACCATACTCATCTTGCCCTCGATCACATTGAAAAGCTGGGGCAGTTCATCGAGTGAAGTACGCCTCAGAAGCTTTCCGATAGGTGTGATCCGCTGATCCGTGCGCGCGGCCTGGACGACGACGGGGCCATCTTCGCAAACCGTCATCGACCGGAACTTGTAGACGAGTATCTCCTCGCCGTTGAGCCCATAGCGGCGCTGCTTGAATAAGACCGGACCCGCCGAGGTCAGCTTTACCACGAGCGCGATCGCGACCAACAGCGGCGCCGCGACCAGGATCGCGAGCGTCGCGATCAACAGATCCGTCGCTCGCTTGGCGACCGCATTCGTCCCGTACAGTGGCGTATCGCAGATGGCAAGCGCAGGCATTCCATGCAAGTCGATGATTCGGGCTTGGATGAGATCGAATCCAAACACGTCCGGGACGAAGTAAACGCTTGCCGTCGTGTCCTGCAGGTCGCGCAGCAGATCGCCGATGCGGGGCGCATTCGTGATCGGCAAGGCAATGTAGACCGCGCTGACCGCGTTGCGCCGAACGAACTCCGCGATGTCTTTGCAATGGCCCGCCAGACGGTGCTCATCGACGAAATCGGCGACACGTTCGGGACTTCTGAAATCGAAGAATCCCATGAATCCGTTCGGATGCATGCGCCGTTCGATCTCGAGCCCTACGTTATTGGCGCCAATAATCACATGCCGCGGCGCGAGAGCGGTGTGCTTATTGATCCAGCGCGCGGCACTGCGACGCAGCGCGTGGCCGCCCGCCAGCGCTACCGGTGTGAAGAAGAACCAGAGCAGAAGCACCTTACGCGAATAGAGGTCGGTCACTTTGGTGGCGAACCCCAGCGCGAGCAGCCCCGCCACCACCATCGCCCACTGAAACAGCACTCGGCCGGTCAGAATCGGCTCAGTCGCTCCAAACAACAGCGTCTGACGCAAGTCGAGCGGCGAAAGCACGCGACTACAAATAATAAATGCAGTTAGTTCAAGGGTCGCGTACGGGAAAGTGAACGGTTCATGCGCGACCAGCATCGAAAGGAGAAGCGTGATCACCACCACGATGGGATCGAGCCGGCGCAGGATCGACATCCAAGCCGGCTCGGTGCGATCGAAACCGAATTGCCGAGTTCCGCTTCCGATCGGACTTCCCGCATTAGCGAAGCCCCGGTAAGCCTGGAGGATGGATTCACGCCCGTCGATCGAAGAAGAAGTCACGTCGCGCCTCTCAGTCCCGCCGCTACCCGAAGCCCACTCGTCTTCGGCCCTCCCCTTCGGGTTCTCGACCATCTTGCGTCAGAAACGTGAACATATCGCGACTAGTTAAACGTTTGAAATCGTAATGACGGGAAAGTTCGGTGAAAACTTCTCATGCACGACGAGGAAATTCCCCGTCCGCTCCCCACTGCACCACGGACGTGCGCGCGGATCGCTCGTCGACTCACGGTGGTGCGGAGGCGCGTGCTGCGCACAGCAGCCCCCCCAACTGGAAACGTGAAATGAGCCCGGACGCGGGAGATGGCGCGTCGGAACTGTGACCGAACGCGCACTTCCAGGATGGGGCTCGTGGAAATCTAACGCTACGCTTGGCTGCGCGACACGCGCTCGAGTCCGTCGGTCGCGACCGCGACCGACGTTTCGGAGACCGATTCAGACCTAACTAGGTGTCGAGGTCTCGGCGAATCACGGCTCGTCGGAGAGCGCCTGAGGATCTTCGATGATCTGGCCGGTCGAATCATCCACCGCGACCCGGCGAGCGCTGCCCTGAATATCTAGCAGAACGTTGTAGGCGTGCACCGTGCTCTCCGGATTGCTCGCGCTGCGCGCAATGCCGGCGGCGACGGCGGGCGAATTGGAATAGGCCTTCTCAGCGGTGGTGATCGCGGCCGTGAGCGGCACGGGTGCGTGATCCGCGAAGCGGACGTCAGCCTTGCCACGCCAACTCAGCATCCAGACCGGCGTGCTCTTCTCGTCGATAGTGAGGACGTTTCCCCCGTCATGCTCGACACGGAAGAAGTTGATCTGCCCGTCTTTCGCCACCACTGCCTGATATCCGCTCATGTCCCCGGCCGAGGTGTAGCGGATGTCGATCACCCGGCCCCCGCTCGCCTGCTCGATGTGGCGAATCGCGCGAATGAGAGTCTGGGGGTTCCCCTTGAAGGAGGCGATGTCCGCCTTGGTCGAAGAGGACTGCGCCACACTCTGGGCGAGCGCGACTCCGGCCAAGGGCAGCGTGGCAGCAATCGCGACGGTGGCAACCCGTAGCGGCAGAGATTGAAGGCGAGCAGCCTTTCGATGATCGGCAAACTGGGCCATGAGAGGTTTCTCCGTAAAGGGTATCTGCTGTGCGGGGTGAGAACGCTGCGCGCCGAAGAAGGTTCCGGGGGGCAGCGCGGTGTTAGATTCACCCCCTTAGCAAGGCGGCGGATCGTAGAATGCCGAGCGGATTACTGCCAGGGTGATATCACCAACCATGTTGCTGCACAGCCGACGTCCCAGCGCTCTTTGCATCACCGCCATGTGGCTACTCAGTCTCTGCGCGACAACCGCCGCGCTAGCCGTGAACATGGATGTCGCGGCTGGCAAGCGTCTGTTCAACGAGCAGTGCATGCTGTGCCATTCCGCAGCGCCGAACGACGGCGGCGGCGCGCAGGGTCCCTCTCTCGCCGGGGTTGTCGGGCGTCGCGCGGGAACCGCGCCGGGATTTAGTTATACGAGTGCGCTGCGGGATTCCGGAATCATCTGGGATCCGCCAACCTTGGTGCGCTTTCTGGGCGCTCCTAGCGTGGTCGTGCCGGGCACGAACATGGCGATCGCCGTGCCCAACGAGCAGGACCGGATCAACCTGGTCGCGTATCTCTACTTCGCCGCGCAGCAGCCGGAGGCGCCAACCGACGCGGCGGCCCATCCTGCGCCCACGGGACCCCCGGACTGGAAGCAAGATGAGCCGGGCCGGGTGCATTCGGTGGATCTCGACGCGCTTCCGCTTCCCTTCGATACCCCCTCTGCCCGCAACTTCCCGCAGCTCGTGGCGCGTCCTCCGAACGCCAAGCTCTCGGTCCCGCGGGGATTCCAGGTGGAAGTCTTTGCGACCGGCCTCGAGGGGCCGCGCAAGATGCTGCTCATGGCGAACGGAGATCTCCTCGTGAGCGAGACCTCTGCCGGACGGGTGTCCATCGTGCATCCCTCATCAGACGGTACTCGCGCGTCATCTACCGAGGTCTACGCCGAGAATCTCGACCAACCCTTTGGCCTCGCTTTTTATCCGAATGCGGCGGATCCGCAGTGGCTGTACGTCGCCGAGACCCACCGGGTCGTCCGCTATCGGTGGCAGGCGGGCAAGAACCACGCGGACGGCGAGCCCGAGGTGGTCGTGGATGGCCTGCCCTCGGGGGGGCATTTCACTCGTGACATCGCGTTTTCACCCGATGGACGGCGCCTGTTTCTGTCGGTCGGCTCAGGTTCCAACGTCGCCGAGGAGATGCCTAAGAAGAGCCCCGAGGCGACGGCTGCCTGGCAGGCCGACCATGCGCTCGGCGCGGCCTGGGGCCCCGAGACTCTACGCGCCGACGTGCTCGTCTTCGATCTTCCCTTCGACACGCTTCCCGCCACGCCGAAGGTATTCGCGACCGGCATCCGCAACTGCGTAAGCCTCACCGTGCAGCCGGCCACGGGCGCGCTCTGGTGCACGACCAACGAGCGGGATCGACTCGGAGACAATCTCGTGCCCGACTATTCCACCCGCGTCTCCGAAGGCGAGTTTTTTGGCTGGCCCTGGTTCTACCTCGGATCTAACGAGGATCCGCGGCTCAAAGGAGAGCGGCCGGACCTCAAAGACCACGTCCAGAAGCCAGACGTTCCTTTCCAAGCCCACTCCGCGGCGCTCAACCTGACCTTCTATACGGCGAGCTCCGGAAAGTCCGCATTCCCAAAGGAATACGTCGGCGATGGATTCGCGGCCCTTCACGGCTCCTGGAACCGGACCTTCCGTACCGGACACAAACTGGTCCGAGTGCTGATGAAGGATGGGGTGCCAACGGGCCGCTACCAGGATTTCCTCACCGGCTTCATCGTTGATGACGGGGACGCCTGGGGGCGGCCGGTCGCCACCGTCGAACTCGCCGACGGGTCGCTTCTCATGAGTGACGACGGCGGCAATCTCATCTATCGGATTTCCTACCGCCATTGAGCTGGCCCGGCGCTGACCGGGCTCTTCGTTGCGCTTTCCCCACATCTGACAGCGTCCGGATCGGGGTCTGTGTCCGGGGAATTGTCAGCATGTTGACAATCTTGGCCCAGGCTCTCGCGCCTCAGCTCATCGGCGCGATGGCGTCGGCGGGGCTCAAATCGGGGTCCCGCGGAGCAACGCAAAGATTTGCCACTGGGAATCGCACATAAGTTTGCGTACAGGTTCCGCTGCGCGGATAGTGAATTCCCTCGCTTGTCGCGATGAAACAACGCGCGTTCTCCGCACCAGCGCCCCCGTCATTCGCAAATCTACGCGGTGCTATCGCCTCTCTCTGAGCACCGTATAGCGGACGTGATATCTATAATTCGCTGATTTCACTATTTGTTTTTATGCCCACACGCAGGCTGGGCCGGAAATTGATCGTCCGAATGACCTAGCCGTCCCGCTCAACGACGCTGCGGGATCTTGTTTTTGTGGCTTGTACGCTACACCCGCCGCAGCCTCGATCTACGAGGGGATCCTAGGCTAGGCTTATCAACGCAACACAGGCCTCGAAAGCAACGACAACAGCCCAGCGACTCGGCGACAACGGAGGACTCCTGCGGCCGCCGAGGCTCTTGGTCACCCCACCCACTGAGAGGGATGATTCGATGACACAACGTCTGCTGCGACCCCTTCCCGTGCTGATCGCGCTCGCTCTTGTGGCGCTTCCCCGACACGACGGAGCGCTGGCTCAAACGCCGTTGGCCGGGCCGCCCACGAGCGATACCTCGCTCGAGGAAATCACGGTCACGGCCCGCAAGGTCGAGGAGAACATGATGACCGTGCCGGTCTCCGTCACTGCCCTCACGTCGCGCGACATCGAGCAGAGCGACATGAAGGACATGCAGGACATCTCCTTGACCCAGCCGAGCTTTCACTTCGTGAACCAGGTGGGCGGACAGAGCGGCTTCGCCGATCGATCGGAGTTCCTGGTCACATTCCGCGGTCTCGTTGAATCCCCGGGCGGCACGCTCACGACGGGCAGCGGCAGCGTATTCATCGACGGCGCGCCGGTAGTCGACGCCCAGATCCCGAGCCTCGATGAGATCGAGCGGGTCGAGGTACTGAAAGGCCCGCAGAGCGCCTACTTCGGACGCTCGACGTTCGCGGGCGCCATCAACTACATCACCAAGGACCCGAGCCTCACGACCTTCAGTGGCAGCGCGAGCGCGGAAGCGTCGAGCTATAACTCGACCGACGCGAGCTTGAGCCTCGATATCCCCCTCATCACTGATCTGCTCGGCATGCGGGTGAGCGGGCGTCATTTCGACAAGGGTGGGGAATACGTCAACGCCGCCGACACCAGCCAGCGGCTCGGCGACCAGACCACCGACTCGCTGTCGACGACCGTTCTGTTCACGCCGACCGATAAAGTGCGCGTCAAAGGCTATCTGAACTGGTTCACGGATAACGACGGACCGCCAGCCGAACTCGACGTCAAAGACGGCGACGGAATCTTCAACAGCACGACGGGCACGGGCGCTACCTATGCAGGCGGCTATTTTAAAGGGCCCATCCCGAACGTAGGCCAGCTCCCCCCTTCCATCATCTCCGGCAACTACGCGATGACGCCGCTCCTGCAGCAGATTCTCGTTCAGAATTCTTCCGGGTTTCCGCTCACTTTCAACCCGGACTTCCTCGATCACGCGGGCCTGCGGCGCGATGCACTCATCGGCGACATCAAGGTCGACTGGGAGTTCGCCCCGGGTTACAACCTGAGTTCGATCTCGTCCTACTATTGGGACAAGAGCATGGAACTGGTCGATCTCGACTTCCGTAATGAGGAGACCCTGGCGAATCCGTTCCTGTTCTTCGGCTTGCCGGAACAGCTCCCGTACGAGTCGTTCAGTACCGGCGTTCAGCGACTCGAATGGGACTATAGCCAGGAGTTCCGCGTCACCTCACCCCGTGATCAGAAGTTGAAATGGACGGCGGGTGTGAGCTTCCTGCACCAGTACGAGCCGAGCCTCTCGATCTGGGCGGAGTCCGACCTTGGCCCCACCGACGTCGGCGGCATCACGCCCACCGAGACCAACACTCCGGCGATCTTCGGCAGCATCTCCTATGCTCTCATCGACAAGCTGACACTCACGGTTGAAGCGCGCGAGCAGTGGGACGAGCTCAAGGAGCAGAACATCTCCCAGTCCGACGTGCCCGTGACCGGCGTCGCCGGGGAACTCCTGCAAGCTACCTACCGGAGCTTCTCGCCCCGTATCACCCTCGACTACGCATATGCCCCGGATTCGACGGCTTACGTGCTCTTCTCGCGCGGCTTCCGTCCCGGCGGCTTCAACAGCCAAGCGCTCACCCTCACCAGCCAGCAAGCGGCGATCGCCGCGGCCCAGGGCGCCAACACTAGCCTGACCTACGCGCAGGAACGCCTGGATAACTACGAGACCGGCCTCAAGTCCACGTTCCTGGATGGCAAGGCCCGTACGACCGTGGCCCTTTACTACGACAAGTGGACGGACGGCCAGATCTCCACGGTGTACAGCATCCCTAGTCTGCCGAGCCCCATCCAATACAGCCCGATCAACAACACGGGGCTGATCGACCTGTATGGACTCGAGTTCGAGGGCGAGGTGAAGCCCATCGACAAGCTGCTGCTGCATCTGACGGCCGCGTATAACGGCACCCGGGTCGTCGCCTACTCGCCTTGCTCGGACTGCTTGAACTTCGGCGGTCCGACCGCGAAGCCGGGCGATCACGTACCGAATGCCCCAATCGTGACCGCCTCGTTCTCGAGCGAATACAGCGACCACCTGTTCGACGATTACAACTGGTTCGGCCGCGCGGAATACAACTTCCAGGGCAGCCAGTACCTCGATTACACCAATGTCGCCTGGACCCAGCCGCAGAAGATCGTGAATCTCCACCTCGGGATCCGTAACGGCAGCCTCACGCTGGATGGCTTCGTGAAGAACCTCACCAACAATTCCGCGCCCAACAGCACCACCTCGCAGGTGGACCCGACGACCTTCCTGCTGCCGCTGATCGGTGGTATCGAAACCGCGGACGTACGCTATGCGCTCCCCGACAAGCGGACGGTAGGACTGCGCGCCAGCTACAAATTCTAGCGAGCCGAGACTGTTGTTTTTTTGCTTCGAGGCAGCCGGCGTCCCGTCGGCTGCCTTTTTTTGTGCGTTTCAGCTGGGCCGTTGCGAAACGGCCATCTGTCGGACACCTGTTGCATTCACCCCCTCGACGGACGCGCGAGAATGGGTTAGGTTCATGTCATGCGGGGATAACAACTATTAATTCCCGCAGTCTGCCGCTCAGCTACTTAGTCCGACGGCAGAGGCGTTGATCGTCCAATTCAACGATCCGGGGGGATCCGATGGCAATATTTTCGAAGCACCCTAGCCTCGTCCTGGGCCTTTTGTCCGCGGCTTCGTGCCTGCCCGTTGCGAGCGCGCTCGCACAGTCGGCAAGTGCGGCGGCCCCGGCGAGTGACACCTCACTGGAAGAAGTGACCGTCACCGCGCGCCGCGTAGCGGAAAACCTCATGACCGTTCCGGTCTCGGTAACCGCCTTGACGTCGCGCGACATTGAGCAGAGCGACATGAAGGACATGCAGGATATCTCGCTCACGCAGCCCAGCTTCCACTTCGTGAACCAGGTGGGCGGCCAGAGCGGTATCGCCGATCGATCCTCCTTCCTCGTTACCTTCCGCGGCCTCGTCGAAGGACCGGCGGGTACGGCCACCACCGGAAGCGGCAGCGTATTCATCGATGGCGCGCCCGTCGTGGACGCCCAGATCCCGAGCCTCGACGAGATCGAGCGCGTCGAGGTGCTGAAAGGTCCGCAGAGCGCTTACTTCGGCCGCTCTACCTTCGCCGGCGCTATTAACTATGTCACCAAGGATCCGAGCCTCATCGATTTCCATGGCTCTGCTAGCGCCGAAGCCTCGAGCTTCAACTCCAGTGACGCGAGCCTGAGTCTAGACATTCCCGTGATCAGCGACATGCTGGGGATAAGGGTCAACGGTCGCCACCTCGATAAGGGCGGCGAATATACGAATGCCACGGACACGGACCAGAAGTTCGGTACCCAAGTCACCGACTCCCTTTCGACCTCGGTCCTGTACGTACCGTCTGAGACGGTGCGGGTGAAAGGCTACTTCAACTGGTTCACGAACGACGACGGTCCGCCTGCCGAGCTCGACGTCAAGACCACCGACGGCATCTTCAATAGCACCACCGGCCCCGGTGCGAACTACTCGGGCGGTTACTTCAAGGGCGTCGTTCCCAATGTGGGTCAGCTGCCGGCGTCCCTTATCTCCGGCGACTACTCGATCACGCCCTTTCTCCAGGCTCAGGACTTCGGCAACGGACAGCATTTCC
>Ga0116226_10003821_pt1 | contig 13280 bp, 10 predicted proteins | sample S1TSphfallax_FD_89692 | JGI IMG/M metagenome (GOLD analysis project Ga0116226, IMG submission 89692) | Host-associated microbial communities from peat moss isolated from Minnesota, USA - S1T2_Fa - Sphagnum fallax MG | ecosystem: Host-associated > Plants > Peat moss > Unclassified | place: USA...
AACAGCTACATTGGCATCTGCAAACATTGATGAAAGGGATGTGTGTCCTGAACGAGTTGAAAAAATCAAAGGCCTATGACTTGGAGACAAAGGATTTATACGCCCTGCATGACAAGATAAGCTTAAAAAACAAGGCTTGCATTTACAGACGCCAGTAAGAGATAACATGAAGGAGAAAAGATCCAAAAAGTTTTTAAGATGGATGAGAGGAACTCGACGCTTAGTGAGTGATAGGGCAACTTGCAGAGCGGTTTCAGATTGAAAAAGTATGGGCAAGAGATACTTGGCATCAATTCTCTAGGTTTTGGAGAAAACTGTTGGCTCATACAGTGAGTGTTAAAGTCAACTTAAGCATAGGCAATGAGCCCTTGCAGTTTGAGCAAATTATAAAGTAATACTTTTAACTGAGGTCTTTGAAAAACTCGCACATCGCGTTAATTTAAAATTTTGGTCATTGTTATGTGGAAACCTTTTGTCCTTTTATTATGCTTTTCGCTCTCAACAACTTTAAACGCTCAAACGAAAGTGCTCGCTTTTGCCGGAAGCACGCGCACAGATTCTGTAAATAAAAAATTATTAATGGAAGCGACATGCATCGCTCGTGAAATAGGAGCTGATGTTAATTTCATTGATCTCAAAGATTATCCCCTTCCATTATACGATGCTGACCTTGAAGCAAAAAACGGCATGCCTGAAATTGCTAAGGAAATACGAAGGCTGATGATCAAGAGTCATGTGATTGTAATTGCTTCCCCTGAGTACAATGGTTCTTTGTCAGCGGTTCTTAAGAACACTATTGATTGGGCGTCTCGAAATGAAACAAAGGGTTCGTCCCGTGAAGCATTCAAAGGGAAAAAATTCATTGTGATGAGTGCTTCTCCAGGATCTCATGGAGGATCAAGAGGGCTAGCTCATTTGCGGACAATATTAGAAGATATCGGTGGGACAGTCATCCCCGAACAAGTTGTAGTGCCAGATGCTTATAGTGCGTTTGATATAGAAGGAAAATTAAGAGATAAAAATTTGTATGCTGATTTAAAATATATTATAGAAAGTTCTATCGTAAGTTCTCAAAAACTCATGGCTAAGGAGAGTCTCGGCACGCGCGAGTTGATAGAAGTCAGTCGCTCTAAAAATTGATGATAGAAATTTCTCTTGAAATTTAAGTCCTTTAAAGGAGGCAGAGCAGCATGCTGCTGCCAGTGACGACATTCTGAGTACCGGCCAAAAGCCCCCTTCATTCGTGTAGATAATACAGGTGCAAAGCATCCACAAAAGTCTCGCTACTGTACTTACATCGGCGGAGAGTTTTTTTTCCTACTATAAAACGACATTTGGTAAGTCACGTGAGAATTTTCTCAATATTCTTCTTCGAAGCGGTGCTATCAGATTAGTGATGCCATGAGATGGCATCTATTTCAATGTCGTGTAAAGGACCATATCCTCAACCTGCTTGATGATTATCAGAGGAAGACCTGTAGCTGCAGAAATGGGCTAAATCCATTTCTAAATGGGATTTGGAGAACGTGAAAGCTGTTGCGATTCCACGATAGAAAATGCCCTGAGTTGCCCTACTCCTCCCCTTATGATGTGAAATATCGTGAAAGGAACAAGGACGGTCACTATTCCGCTTTAATTTTATCCCAAGCTCTATTGTAAAGGGTTCCCTTGGACCCAAGATCGTGGATTAACTCTGATTTCTCCAAGATTTCCTTGGGCAGAAAGAACGCTGGGTTGGACGTCAATGCTGGATTAAGTAAGGCATAAGCAGGAACATTGGGGGAGAGAAAGTAGGTAAACTCCATATTTTTAGCCGCAATATCCGGTCTGAGCAAATAGTTAATGAAGGCATAAGCTAAATCGATATTTGAAGCATCTGCGGGAATCACGGCAAAGTCGATGGCAAGCGAGATCCCCTCCTTGGGATATTCAAAAGCGATATAGGGATTTTCCTGCATCACCTGCAAGCTATCTCCATTATATCCTTGGGCAATCACGTACTCTCCGCTAGCAATCCCATTCTTATATTGCTCGCTTTCAAATTTAGCCAAGTTCTTTTTCCACTCTAGAATTTGGCTGGTGGCGTTTTTTATCTCTTCCTCCTTTGTCGTATTGACGCTATAGCCGAGATAGAGCAGGGCGGAAGCAAACACTTCTCGGATATCGTTTAACATGGTCATGCGCCCTTTGTGTTCGTTGCTTCCAAATAAGCCCCAACTCCGTTCCACAAGAGCGACTTTATCAGTTCTGTAAATGATTCCTGCCACGCTCACCATGTAAGGGACGCCAACATCGAGTCTCTCTGGAGGAATTTTTTTGAGGTAGTCTGGGTCAAGATGAACGAGGTTCCCAATCTTACTTTTTTCGAGTTTTTTAACCATTCCCTGACGTTGCATAATTTCCAAAAAATAGCTGCTAGGGAAAATTAGATCATATCCTCCTCCTCCTAATTTTAATTTCGCATACATCGCTTCATTTGAGTCAAATGTGTCAATGATCAAGTCACAATGACACTCCTTTTGAAAAGACTCAATAATGTCTGGTTTTAAATAGTCACTCCAGATAAACACATGCAGAGCATTCTTGGGGGGCGCTTGACACCCTGTCATGAAGCAAGCAACAACTGCAGAGAGGAGAATCATGAGGTATCTCATAAAATCAATCTTCCTTTGAAAGGCGTTGAGTCATCCACACAATCACAAATGTGAAAAATAAAATGATGACGGAGAGAGCATTAACAATCGGAGTTGATCCGAACTTCATCATGCTGTAAACGTACATGGGCAATGTAGAAGCCCCTTTTCCTGCAACGAAATAGGTGATGACAAAATCATCGATCGAAAGAGTAAACGCAAGCAGTGCTCCAGCAGTGATGCCAGGAGCTAGCAGGGGAAGGAGAATGGATTTAGCCACGATCCAACCGTTTGCTCCGAGATCTTGAGCAGCTTCAACAACTGAAAAATCAAATGTCTGCAACTTCGATAACATCACCATGGTGACATAGCTCACGCAAAAGGTGGTATGGGCAATAAATATTGTTAGGAGGCTCAGTTGAATATGTAAAGCAGTAAAAAATAAGAGAAGGCTAATTCCCATCAAAATATCGGGAATGAGCAAGGGGGTATAGATCAGACCATAGTGAAGCTTTTGCAGTTTGGTTTGATAGCGATGAATCGCAAAGGCAGCGATCGTGCCCAACACCGTTGAAGCGATTGTTGCAGAGATGCCGACAATTAGAGAATTCTGCAAGGAATGCCACATCGCCTTTTCTTGCCAAAGCTTGGCGTACCATTTCCATGTGAATCCATTCCACAGGCCACCAAAGCGCGAGTCATTAAATGAATTGATGACGAGCACAATGATGGGGAGATAAAGAAAGATTAAGACCAGGAGGGTCACAATCAGACAGAATTGGCTCTGTTTCATAAAAATCACAAATTAACAGCGGGGAGCACCCTGCCTTCAGGGGTCTGAGGAAACGCTGCTTCGGTTGAAATATGTCTATGCATAACCATCAGGTTACCTGCACCCCAGTTTAATCTGGTCATGGTCTTCCCGCCAATGTGATGGAGCGGTTGATGTGCAAGTCCCACTGGTTTAACCCATACGCCTGTTGAATCACTTACCGTAGTACATGGCACTGGAGAAGCATGCGATGAGACCTATCTATTCGCTCTTAACGTCGCCCTTAAACTTCAACCTCGCGCTTGTTTGCACAATCCCCCCCCTTTAGGGGAAGGTTTCTCTGTTCCTCACCTTGACTTCCGCTCTTTTAGCCCTGTGAGGCAGCCATGTCACGATCAATAAAGGAATAAGGATCGAAACCCCTAAAAGGGCGGAAAGGGCGCTTGCCTGGGGGAGGTTCCTTTCTGCAAAGGTTCTCTGCGCGATTTTATTTCCAACCATTTCACCGCTTGAACCTCCGACTAAGTCTGGAATCACATAAGCGCCCACTGCTGGAATAAATACCATGACCATCGCCGTCAAAATCCCTTTCATAATGCCAGGGACAAATACTTTGAAAAATGCTTGACGCTGAGTTGCCCCAAGATCTAGCGCTGCCTCAATGAGTTGGAAATTAAACTTTGAGGCTGCTGCATAGATCGGAAAAACAGCAAAGGGGAGGTAGGCATAGACCATGACCAGCAAGACAGAAGCAGAATGGTAGAGAAGCGTCGTTTGATCATCAATGAGATGAAGAGCTTCTAACAAACGTTTCAGAATGCCATCAGGGTGTAATACTGTTTTCCAGGCAAAAATGCGGATGAGAAAGCTAGTCCAGAAGGGAACGACGATGAGAAGCAGGAGAACCCGCCGCATGTTTTTAGAAACGGTCGCCAATTGAAAGCCTATGGGGAGGGAGAGGGCCAGGCAGATCACCGTCGTTAGTGCGCTTAACCAAAACGTATGCCAAATTAAGAGATAGTAATGAGGATCTGCCAATATCTGGATCGTTGAGAAGGTCCAACCTGAACCTACTCCGCCATCGAGGTCTGTGGGTTTAAAGGCGTAAGTAAAAATAATGCATGTCGGAACAAGAAAGAAAATCAAAAGCCAACTGAGCGATGGGAGCGTCAGCACCCATTCGGTCGCTGTCTCTTTGTCGATATGTTTGTCCAGCAGAAAGATCCGCATGGGGATTTCCTTTGTTTGCCCAAGCCTCTCTTTAGAGAGGCAAGGGCCTTAATCGTTTGTCTTAAACGACATGATCAAAGCAATGACTTGCTTGTTCTTTCCAGCATAAAGCCATCATCCGCATGCCACCAAATCCAAACGGAGTCATTCCAGCTGATGGGTTTTTCATCGAGTAAAAAGCGGCTGTGCTGCTGAGTCACCGAAATTTTATGTCCTTCGATCCGAACGCCGAAATGCGTATGATCCCCTTTGTAAATCATGTCATCGACGATGCCAGCAAACTGGTTGTGCAGGGCGTTGAAAGGAGGTTTATCGCGCAAGATGTGAATTTTCTCTGGACGGATGCTCAGGTAGACCTGATCATTTTTAAAGAGTTGTTTGTCATTGAAACAGAGAATATTGGGGAAATTCTCTACATGGATAAGACTATAATCGTGTTGAACCTTCAGGATGACATCGCCGTTAAGAAAGTTGGTATCTCCGATAAAGTCTGCGACAAAACTGCTTGTCGGAGCCTCATAGATTTGGATGGGCTTTCCAATTTGTTCGACTTTTCCTTTGTGAAGGATGGCAATTTTATCGCTGACAGCCATGGCTTCTGTTTGATCGTGAGTGACAAATACGAAAGTGATGCCGACGTTATCGTGGATCAAGTCAAGTTCGAGAAGCATTTTTTGACGAAGTTTTAGATCGAGAGCCGCCAGCGGCTCGTCGAGGAGGAGAACCTGGGGGTGGTTCACTAATGCCCTGGCAATGGCGACACGTTGTTTTTGACCGCCGCTGATTTGATCTGGTTTTTTGTGAGCGTGGCTTGTCATTTGAATAAGGATCAGCATCCGTTCGACTTCGCTTTTAATCTCCTGTGCACTTTTTTTTGCAATGCGTAGACCAAAAGCGATATTTTCCCAGATGGAAAGATGGGGGAAGAGAGCATAGTTTTGGAAGACGGTGTTGATGGGACGCTTGTTGGGAGGGAGGTCCGTGATGTCTTTGCCATCGAGGTAGATTCGGCCAGCGTCGGGCGATTCGAAGCCAGCAAGAAGACGGAGAAGAGTCGTTTTACCACAACCGCTTGGGCCTAGAATGGAGAAAAACTCTCCCTTATCAATGGCGAGTGAAACATTATCTAGCGCAAAGCTATTGCCAAATTTTTTTGAGACATGTTCAAAAACAACACTTTCTTTCATAGAATTGACGGCGCGGAAACCCGCGACTTCAGTCGCGGGAGGAAGCACCGACCTTGTTGTTATGTTTTCTAGATTTTTTTTTAACAAAAATCACAAATTGACGGCATCAAGGCTCCTGCCTTTAGTCAGGCGAGGAAACGCTGCTCCCGTTAAAAGTAGTGCTGGTTTTTCCTCTACACCTGTATAACCACTTGCCGCAGTGCATGGAACTAAAGAAGCATTCCAGGATATCTATCTATTCGCTCCTAACCGTCAGTTAAACTGACGGCTTAGGCTGGTCAACGTCAGGCTTGTTTGCACAAGCCCCTCCCTTTAGGGAGAGTTTGTTGACTTAGACGCCAGACAAAGGACGAGTATCTGAACTCTTATATCTGATGCCGGCAGGATACCAGAAATACGAATTGAGCGCACGTTAAAGTCAAACACTCCCCTAAAGCGAGGGACTTGTGCAAACAAGCACGGGGCTGATCCTTTTTACGAGCCGTTGGCCGCAGGAGCTTTTGCTTGAGCCCAAATGTTGCTCTGTTTGCGTCAGGTGAGTTAACTAACGGGTCTGTTAGGATCAGATGGGGATTGTGTCTCACACACTATTGGAAGTCGTTAAAGAGGGAGACGGAAATATGGGGTCGTTTTCGATCGTTCAACCTTCCGGCTTTGGCGTTGTCAAACCCCTCAAGAGTGATTTTTTCAAAGACTAGTGACACTTGCACACAAACTGCTCGATCACATTAGAGCGTAGGGAGAGCGCTTCCTCCCAGGCCTGAAGGCCGCAGAGGAACCTCTATCAATTTGATGAAGAATTTTTGTAAAGAGCGCTATTGAAAAGAGCATAAGAAGAGAAACAAGTTGCATAAGCCTTGGAGAAAAAAACTTAGCGATCAATGGCTATTCGATGCCCCATATGTAAAAGAACGTTGCTTGCTAAAGTTTGAGTGAGAAGCATTGCGAGATAGGCGTGTCTGACATGCGTAACAATTAAATATGTGCGTTAAGAGATCGAATGCTTGTTTCGCTAGTTCATTTCCATCTAACTTTTTCGATAGACCGGTCATCGTTGCAGAAGCTGTAACGACCCCATCGTACTCCTTTACTGCTTCGTTAGGACGAATCTTGGCAATGCGCTTGTGTGTTTTTTTCCAATAGTTACCTGGTTGACCCCAAAGTTTTTGATATAATTCTGGGTTAGAAAAATCATGTAGAAAGGTTCCTCTGTTCATCATTATTACCCCCCCCTGATTGTGTGGATATGTCTCATATCGTCTGTATAATAACCGGATTTTAAAATGTCAACATAGGTTGGAAAAGTCCGATGGATAAATCTTAAATATCTTGTTTTAAATATTTTATGGATATAAAATCGATATAGAATTCCTAGACTGCAGGGTATCACTTGGCAAAAACTTTCTCGCCCTTTATGATAAATCCGTTATCTAGACTAAATGGTCAGGAAGAACAAAGCCACACATTTTTGGAATGTGAATGAGCGTACGTAAGCTCCTTGCTCTTACTTCATTGCTGTTATTCGGAATGATTGGAGTTCTTGCTCTCTTTAAAAAGGGAGCGGTCACGTCTATAGAGCCTATTTCCATTCCCATTCCCTTAGAAATCGACCTTAATCAAGAGATTCAAAGGGTCACACCCGCTGTTGCCCCAGACCCTCATCCCGTTTTTTTGGACAACGATAAAGCCTCTTCTTTAGTGAATTTACCTGATACGAATCGAGTGGAAGAATTGTTTAATAAAAGTGGACAAAAGCTTCCGATTGTTGAAACGATCACCTACCAAAGCCATGTGCCCTGGCAGAAGGGGCGGCCTGCCTGGTTGTCAGACTATGCCTCACACTACCATACTTCGCGCCATTTTATTGCGCGGAGTCTGAATGGGGAGGCAGATTATTTGAAGCAGGAATTGGCAGAAGGGGATACGTTCAATGTGTTGCGGAACGACAAAAATATTGCCTTCCATCTTCTCGTGGATACTTCCCGCTGCCGTCTATGGTTATATTATGTGGATGTAGATGTTAATGAATACGTGCTTTTAAAAACTTATCCGATCGGATTGGGACGGCTTGACTCTTCGAAAACATCAGGACTCTTGACCCCCTTGGGGAAATACACATTGGGACAACGAGTGGCGACGTTCAAACCCAAAATGATGGGAATGTATCGAGGGAAAACGGTGGAAATGATCACCGTTTTTGGAACCCGTTGGATTCCATTTGAGAAGCAAGTCGAAGGGTGCACTTCCCCTGCAAAAGGCTTAGGGATTCATGGAACGCCATGGATCCGCGAATCTGAAGAGAAGTTAATCGACAATAGAATAGGCCTCCGCGAATATGAGAGCGATGGGTGCATTCGCCTCGCCACGCCAGATATGGAGGAGTTGTTTGCGATTATCATTACAAAACCAACCGTGATTGAGATCGTCCGCGATTTTATGGATTCTCAACGCTAAGAACCTATATTGACAAGGAGGGAAGTGCAAGATTGGATACTCTACCTCACGAAAAGCAAATTCAGGAGTATATCAATACAATCGAACATCTCAAAAAACAGAGCGAAGGCCACCCCATTTTTAACGCTGAGATTCGGAAGCTGGAAGAAAAACTGGAAAAGCTTAAGGAAAAAGTTTACTCAGAACTGACTCCCTGGCAACGGATCTTGATTTGCCGCAACTCTGCCCGCCCTCATGCTCTCGATTTCTTTCACTCAATGTGTCAACATTTTGTAGAGCTTGCAGGAGATCGCTTGTTTCGAGACGACCATGCCATTGTGGGGGGGCTTGCGGTCATTGACGGGATCAAATGTATTGTCATAGGGCAAGAGAAGGGACATGATACAGAAAGTCGCATTTACCGCAATTTTGGGATGTTGAATCCTGAGGGATTTCGCAAAGCCTTGCGCCTGATGAAGCTTGCGGAGAAATTTCGCCTTCCGATCGTTTCGTTCCTTGATAGTCCAGGGGCCTATCCTGGCTTAGAAGCCGAAGAAAGAGGGCAGGGCTGGGCCATTGCGCATAACTTGCGCGAAATGGCACGCCTTAAGACGCCCATTATTGTCGTCATCATTGGAGAGGGATGTTCAGGGGGTGCGCTTGGAATGGGAGTAGGGGATGTTGTTGGAATGTTAGAACATTCTTGCTATTCTGTGATTACCCCTGAGGGGTGCGCTTCCATTTTATGGAAAGATTCTTCCAAGAATGTGGAGGCTGCATCAAGCCTAAAACTCAATGCGGAGAATCTCATCGACCTTAAAGTTATTGATGCCATCATTGAAGAACCTTTAGGAGGAGCTCACCATGATCCTCAACAAACCTATCAAAACGTCAAGCAATTTATTCTCGATCAATTAAATGTTCTTCGCCGCATCCCTATCCCCCTTCTTCTGGAACAGCGTTATCTTAAATTTCGTCACATGGGGCGGTATACAGAGGTTCAAGAACAGTTGAGATTTCCTCTTTCCACCTACATTGAGCAAGTTTAAATTTCCTTCTTGAAGTCGAATGGGTGTGGATCTGAAGCCTCCGCGAAGCTAAAGACTTCGCGGCTTCCTATGGCAATAGGAAGCTTTCACCAGAGCAGAAACCAAAAAGGAGCGAAAGCAAAGTGTTGCTCGAAAGTGATTCGAGTCGAAGCCATATAGCCTCCTTTGAGATCCACAACATCGTTCGCCCTGATATGAAGGTCTGTCTCTATTGAAGTAGATAACGATCATATCCCCATTCCACTTCAAGAATTGAAGGGGAATGGGTCTATTCAGCTACTCATTTATTTTGTTTCAACAGCGGGGCAAGCCTCTGAAGAGATCGTTTATTCAAGGTCAACGCTAAAGGCCATTCATCCTCTCGATTAAAGATTTAACTATCTCTGGCTCAACAAGATAAAGTTATCGCAACGTTTTCTTTCTTCATGCGACGCTTATTACAAACCGCTCTTTTCGCTCGCCGACACCGTTTCCTGATTATTTTTTCAATGATGGCCATGATCCTTTTAACCCTTGCTTCTCAGCTAGAAGTCGTTGCACTGGGGATCATGACCCGCCAAGGGCCTGATGTTTTTGAGTTATTTGCCCCCCTTGACAAGGGGAAGCTTCAGAAAACGGAAGAGATCGATTGGAAAGATGTGCAAAGACGTTGGCAAGAGCTAGATTCGCATCAAGAGGGAAGAGTGACAAGAGAGGATGCAGCGCGTTTTATGGCGCAATATCAAGGGGATCACCTGATCGATAACGTCATCCATCACCTCAATCATTGGATTCCCATTCAGAACAGCGTAAAAGCATTAGCTGTCTTCATTGTCGTTGTTGCCCTCTTTAAGGCAATCTCCTTGTTTTGCCAGCGCTTTTCTTCTCGCCTTGTGGCGATTCGGGTAAGTCGAGACTTGCGTCAGGCCTATTTTGAACACATTCAATCTCTTCCGATGGATTTTTATCATCAGCACAACATGGGCAGCCTTTCCTCACGCGTCGTGGGGGATGCTGCCTTGGTTGCTGAGGCGCTCAATGCTTCCCTTATGAATTATTTGCAAACTCCCTTTACAGTTATTTCAACCTTGAGCTTGTGTTTTTACACCTCTTGGCATCTCTCTTTGATCATTTTTTTTGGTTTTCCTCTGATTGTGGGCCCGATGATTTTCTTGGCTCGTGGCGTCAAACGGATTTCCAGGCACATTCAAAAAAATCAAGAAACGTTTGCTGCCGTTCTCCTCGATTTTTTGGCTGGGATTCAGACGATCAAAGTCTTTGCCATGGAAAACTTTTCTCTCAAAAAGTATCGAGAGCAAAATGGAAAAATGGCTGCTTTGGAGCAAAAAAGCGCTCGCTACGATCTATCTTCGCGTCCCATTATCCACACGATCGGAATGTTTTTCCTTGCAACCGCCCTTGTCTATGGGCTCTACGTTTTGCACATGAATATTTCAGACGTATTAGTCTATTGCGGACTCCTTTATGTTTTTTATGAGCCGATTAAAAAGTTTGCTGAGGAAAACACCCGCATTCAGCGGGGGATTGCAGCAGCAGAACGGATGCAGGAGGTTCTTGATTTGCGGCCCGATATTCAGGATTCGCGCGATGCCTTGAGGCTTGATACGTTGCAAGATTGTATTCAATTTCATCATGTATGGTTCCGCTATGATCATGAGTGGATTCTGAAAGGAGTAAGCTTTACGATTCGTCGGGGAGAAAAAGTGGCCATTGTGGGGCCAACGGGATCGGGTAAGTCGACGATTGTTCAATTGCTCCCTCGTCTCTATGACGTTCAGAAAGGGGATATCTTCATTGATGGGCGTCGTTTACAGGACTACACGCAACAATCATTGCGTGAAAATATTGCCTTTGTTCCTCAAAAACCTTTTTTATTTTTAGATTCGATATTTGAAAATATTGCTTTTGGCCGTCCTTTTTCTTCAGAGGATGTTCAGCAGGCTGCTCGTCAAGCGCATGCGGACGACTTCATTCGAGACCTCCCTGATGGGTACCAAACGGTGTTATTAGAAACTGGGAAAAATCTGTCGGGTGGGCAGCAACAACGGCTAGCCATTGCGCGAGCTTTGGTAAAGAAAGCGCCCATTTTAATTCTCGATGAAGCGACCTCAGCGCTGGATGCCATCAGTGAAAGCCATATTAAGTGCGCTTTAGAGGAACTGCGGGGGAGCATGACTCAAATTATCATCGCTCATCGTCTCTTTACGATTGAAGATGCAGATAAAATTATCTATTTGGATAAAGGGGAGAAGGTGGCTGAAGGGACGAAAGATGAGCTTTTAAAGAGTTGTCCTCCGTTTAAGCGGATGTGGGAAATATTGCATCGTCGCAATGGTTAAATTGCGAACATTTGATAAATCTGCTGTTTTTTCCAATAATTTGGACTTCACATACATTTTTTTCTTCAACTGAATGACATTGCGGGAACTTTTGCTTTGTCCAAATCCAATTTTTGCACTGAAATGGAGATAAAACGACGATGAGTTTCTTAACATCTGTAAAGACTATTGATTCTTGCCCGATCTTCGTTTTCGTCTTCATATACTCAATCGGGTCGCTCGCTAAAAAATAAGGGTCAATCAATGTAATCCCTGAAACTCCGCTGTGTCCATAAAGTGATTTGAATGTCGGTTGTAATACAAAAAGTGATATTTTAATATAATAGAACGTTTTAATTTTCACATATCACAAAATTAGTGGAAAAAAATGAATGGAAAAAATACCTCTAAAAAGCATCTAAGGTGCTGTAATGTATAGGATTATTTCAGGAAGTCGCAGAGATCAGGATTTATAAAAAAAATACGCGATCTATTAAGAAACCACATTCAAAGAGAATTAGATGGAAATAAAAGTCTCTCTATTGGAATTATAGATCTGGAGTTTAGAGAAAAAAATTGGTCATTTTTTTCAAAACGTGCACGACCATTCAATTATTCAATTGATCAAAAAATGGACAGCTCACATGACTTTTTTAAGCCGCTTTTGCCATTTTCTTAGACTTTATGATGACTGGTTGAGTGGGCCGCCGCCTTACCGCTTGCCCTATTACCCTTCCCGGTGATTTTCCTCGCCGTTTGGGAAGACTTGCCTCTGCACCAATCTCCCTAATAATCCTCTCATCGTCTCGTTGAACTTGGCTCGGCCTCTTTTCTCTCGCTTCATTTCGCTTTGCATGGCTCTTTTCCCAAGGATATACGCCTTCCATCTGAAAGCTAGAAATAAAATCCTAACTAATGTATACTGGACTCCATGTGATCATTAGACGAGTATGAGAAATCTGAGCTAGAGACAAGGCTCAAAAAAAGCAAAGATCTATCCGATAAACGACCGAAACAGATTCCAGGAAAGTTGAACCCTGTGGCCCAAACAAAATTTATTCAAGAATATAAACAATTAAAAGAGACTCTTGGAGCAGGTGAAGAGATTTATTTTATGGATGCAGTACATCCTGAATATCAATCTAAAGCTGTCTGTGGATGGATAAAAAAATGTGAATGTAAGACTTTGCAAACGACTGGCAAGCCATCACGCCTACACTTTGCTCGAGCACTGTCCCTTGAAAGGATGCAGTTTGTCGTGAATGAATATGAATCCGTTAACGGCCATGCAATCATTGATTTTTTTAAAAAACTCGAAAATGAATCGACAGCAACCACCTTTCAAGTGATCTTAGATAATACTAGAGCACAGAAAAACAAAAAATTAGATAAATTTTTAGAGACTAAGATAAAGGGACATGACCTCCCGCCTTATTCCCCGAATCTTAATTCTATCAAACGACTTTGGAAGGTTTTAAGCTGGACTTTTGCAAAGTTACCTGAATTCAGCTTGACATAAGCCCGAGAGCGGTCACGAATTCAGTTTGTTTTCTATGTTCTCTTGTCATTTGCTCAATAGCCCAACTGACAGTCTTGCCAAGAGTCTCTTTTAGTACAAATCGACAAGCTTCACCCATCGTATTTAACGTCGTCCATTC
>Ga0116226_10003822_pt1 | contig 13280 bp, 17 predicted proteins | sample S1TSphfallax_FD_89692 | JGI IMG/M metagenome (GOLD analysis project Ga0116226, IMG submission 89692) | Host-associated microbial communities from peat moss isolated from Minnesota, USA - S1T2_Fa - Sphagnum fallax MG | ecosystem: Host-associated > Plants > Peat moss > Unclassified | place: USA...
AACAGCGCAGAACCATGCACCCGAGGCAACACGCCAACTTCAACCGTTACTTCACGAATCTCGTCAAACGCACGGTGATCCGGTCGGATACGGTCATTCAATACCTGATCGCGGAAGATGGATTCGCGCAGCAACTCATAGTACTTGCTCAGCTTCTTACCTGCACTTGGATCGTCCGCCGGAAGTTCCTTCTTCAGCTCATCCTTCAGCGTCTTCACCAGCGCATAGCTCTCAAACTTGGGGTGCTTCTTGGTGTCGAGTGCGTCGGCCAGCTTCTCACCAACCTTGGCCTTCAACTCGGCCAGATACGCCTCATCCGTCTCGACCGGCACCACAACGCGCTTGGGCTTGCCAGCGAGCTTCACCAGCTCTTCAATCCCAGCGCAGATCTTCTTGATCTCAACATGAGCGAACTCGATCGCAGCGACGACATTCTCTTCGGAAACTTCCTTCGAGCCGGACTCCACCATCACGATGCCGTCAGCCGTGCCGACCACCATAATGTTGAGCTCACTCACAGCCCGCTCCGCATAGGTCGGGTTCACGATGAAGTTGCCTTCAATCAACCCAATCCGCACCGCGCCCACCGGCCCGTGGAACGGAATATCGCTCAACGCCAGCGCACAGCTTGCGCCGTTGATGCCGAGGACGTCGGGGTCATTCTCCTTATCCGCCGAATAAACAAACGCCACAACCTGCGTCTCGTTGCGGAAGGCCTCCGGGAACAGCGGGCGAATCGGACGATCAATCTGACGGCTGGTCAGGATTTCCTTCTCACTCGGGCGTCCTTCGCGCTTGATGAAGCCACCGGGGATACGACCACCGGCGTAGGTAAACTCTCTGTATTCAACAGTCAAAGGGAAAAAGTCGATCCCTTCCTTCGGGTCGGGCGAGGCCACTGCCGTCGCCAGCACGGTGTTGTCGCCGCTGGTGGTAAATGCCGCACCGGAAGCCTGCTTCGCAATCCGTCCGGTCTCAAATTTGATCTGCTTGCCACCGGCAAGTTCAATCGTCACATCCTGTTTCATGGCTATCGCCCTCTTCTCTCGTCGTCTCTTTTTATCAATTTAGGAATCTTCTGTCTGGCAGTCTGCTCTGGAGCGAGGCTCCAAAACGACACACCAGATGCACAAAAGCGCAGCTTAGGCGATCGATTCGCCTTGCTGCGCTGTGTGCTGCATCATCTGTTCCCGACAAAACCCAAACCTGCCAGCCTTTTGCATCGCTACGACCTCCGCCGACGGAGTCGTTGAAACTCCGCGACCAAATCTGCTGCGACTGCGTGTCGGGCCTTGCCTGAGTTCATCAATCGGATTTCCTGCCGCGAATTCACCTACAGGTGATTCTGGCGTTATTGCCTGAGTCTCGGCCCCGCGCTCGCAGGACCGAATCAGGCGGTTGGTTTACTTGCGGATTCCGAGCTTGCCGATCACTTCGCGGTAACGATCTGCGTCCACCTTCTTCAGGTAGTCCAGCAGACGGCGACGCTTGCTGACGAGCATCAGCAAGCCGCGCCGCGATCCATGATCTTTCTTGTGCGTCTTGAAGTGCTCCGTGAGCTCTGCAATCCGTCCACTCAAAATAGCAATCTGCACCTCAGGACTTCCCGTATCGGAGTCATGGGTACGAAACTTCTCAATAATGTCTGTCTTTTTAGCGAGTGCCAACACAGCAGTTCTTTCCTCTAATTCTCGAATCCACTCTCAAAGTGTCTCCCTAAGTTTAGCACCGATTCCACACATTAGCGTCCTCAACAAGGTGAAATCGGCACCAAATCAGGCACACAGCCTTGACCAAATTACCTAGGCAATGTTTGTGCGTAGAAATTCCAGCGTCCGACTCATCGCCAACTTCGCCGCATCCGGATGATAACTCCCGCGTTGATCACAGTTGAACCCATGTTCCGCACCCTCATACTCATAAATCGTCACCTCAGGGTGCGCATCCCGCACGGCCTGAATCTGCTCCGGCCCAATATGGGAATCATTCCCGCCAAAGTGCAGCAGCACCGGGCAGCTCGGCTCTTCCTTCGCCACATTGCCAATCCCGCCAGCGTAGTAGCCAACCGTGCAGCTCGGCTTCATCTTCACGGTCTCACCCCGAGTCGCCGAAATCCAGCTCATCAACCCGCCATAGCAGAACCCGACCACCGCAATCCCCTTATGGTCTTCCGCCTCAACAAACTTGAAGGCCGCTGCAACATCCAGCAGCGCCAAATCTGGGTTCAGCTTGCCGTAAAGACCAAACGCCGTCTTCAAGTCGTCGCCTTCATACCCCAGCTCGATTCCCTTCTCAATCCGGTCGAACAGCGCGGGCGCAATCGCCACATAGCCTTGCTTGGCAAAGCCATCCGCAACGCTCCGAATATGCGAGTTCACTCCAAAAATCTCCTGTACCACCACCACCGCACCGGTCGGCGTTCCTTCGGGCCGCGCCACATACGCGCTCAAAACATTGCCATCATTGGCCGTCAACGTCACAAACTCACTCATCCTTCAACCTCGTTCTTGAAATTTGATTCTTCCGTTAGATGCACTCACAGCCTAAATCAATGCACACACGAAAGCCGTGAATGGAAGGATCGATTTTCCACCACACGCAAACCGCAGACTTATTGGAGCTTTTTTTCACCCGCAAGGTTCCGCAACTCTCCCACCCACGCCAGATAGCTGCCAACCTGCTTCCGCTCGGCCGTCGCCATCTTCCAGAAGTCGCCAAACTTCAGCGTCCCGGACGGCTTACCCGAATACGTCTCCATCCGCCACCGCAGATAGGGGCTCTGCCACGGGCGTAGCCGATACCCCTTGCTGCCCGTCCACCACAACCGCACCGCACTGAGAAGCGCAACCATCACCCATCCAGTATAGGCACCATCACCGGGTAAAAGGGCCCGTCCCACACCAAAAATAGTTTTTAGACGCAATCCAGCTCCGATTCCCCGTTCACTTCAAATAGGTGAACAAGTTGATCTGACTCAGCGTGGAGATCACGCTGATCAACGCCTGATGCTGTACCTCGGCCATCTGTAGGCCCGAAGCTACCTGCGCCGTATCCGCAGAAAGCAGCGTGCTTTGCTGCGACTGCACCTGCGCCGCTTGCGTTTGCGCGTAGCTGATCGTCGAGTTCAACTGGCTCAACGAGGTCTCCAGCGTCGATCGCTGTTCGTCCATCGTCTGTAGCGCCGAGCTCAGGTTCGACGAATCCGTCGCCACCGCCGCGCTCGACCCGGTCTGCAAGTCATTCACCAGTTGGTTCAGCGTGTCGATGACGCTCGCACCCGATGCGGTAAACACCGCCGAACCCGGCAGATTCGTCGCCAGCGACTGTCCCCCGGGCGTCACCACATAGTTCGTCACATTGTCCCCCGCGTAGAGCGTCGTCGGCGGAATCGTCCCACCATCCAGAGAAAACGGCTTCGTGTTCCCCTGGCTTCCGCTGAACAGATACGTCCCCTGATAGCTCGTATTGGCCAGCGTCACCACGGTATCCCGAATCCCCGCTACCTCATTCGCAATCGACCGCAAATCCGATGCGTTCAGCGTCTGGTTCGCACCTTGTGTCGCCAGACTGATCGCCGAAGTCACCTGACTCACCACCTCGCCCAGCGTCGAATCCGCCGCCTGAATCCGCCCCTGCACGCCCGTCCCGGTCTGCACAAACGAGTCCAGCCCCGAGAGTTGCCCCGCAAGGATCACATTACTGCTCACGGCGACCGGGTCTGCGGAGAGCGTCGCTACCCGCAGTCCGCTTGAGAGCTCGGAGGTAAGCGTCTGCTCCTGCGCCGTCGATTGCGACAACGAATTCGCCAGTGTCTGGATGTAATTTGGATCAACCTGCATGCGAACCTCCCCTCTCCATCGCCTACCCGCTCTAGGTCACGGCCACTGGCGTACCTAGATTCATCGCAGTCGCCATCAATCCGTTCAGAATCGTCAACACCTGCGCCGCTGCCTGATACGACCGCTGATACTGCGTCAACAAAGACGCTTCCGTATCGAGATTCACGCTCGAAAGTGTGGACTGCATCGTCGTCAACTGCGTCAGCGAAGCCTGCTGCGTCGTGTTCTCGGACTGCAAGGTCGAGGACTGTGACCCAATCTGAGCAAGCATTGTTGCCAGGTTTCCATTGATCGTCGTGCCAGAAGCATCGCTCAGGTTCACCAGATTCGCCAGTGCATTGGCGTTGGTGGTGCCAGTTGCTCCCTCGCCAATCCCTGCTGCGGCAAGAGCGCCTGGACTGGTCGCAACGACAGATAGCGCGGCAGCGGATCCAGTCTGCTGCGTCGGAACATTGAAGATATCTCCCCCCGCAACGCCAGCAGTCGTCAGTCCAGCCGCGTTTTGCGCGTTCACCGCATTGCCAATCCGGTAGGCGAGCGCGTCCAGATTGTTCATTGCGGTCGGCAGATCGACCCCTTGCGCCGCCAACTGTCCACCAATGCTGCCGCCAGAGATCTCAGCCGTCACGTCGGCACCGGTGTTGTCGTAGATCTCGGTTCCGGTCCCCACCGGAGCCGTCGAAAGATTGAATGACTGGTCTCCCGCGACCAGAAGCGATCCGCCAGTCGTGGTCAGCGTCATACCATTCGACTCCGTCGTAATCTGATCCAGACCAATCAGTCCTGACAGCTTCGTAATCGCCTGCTGCCTCTGGTCTTCCAGCGTTCCAGCGTCGGCATTCGGAGAAAGCGCCTGAATCTGCTTGGTCAACCCCGCAATCGTCGTCGTCAGGGAGTTCACCTGCGCCACAGAAGTCGTGATATCTTGGCTCACGCTCTGTTGCACGCCCGCCAAACCAGACGCTGCTGTATTGATTGCACTCGCCAGATTCTGCGCTGCGCTCAGCACATTCTGCTGCGTCGCACCGTCCGATGGATTGCCGGAAAGTGCTGTCAACGAGTTGAAGAACCCGTTCAGCGCCGTCCCAATCTGCGTAGAACCAGCGGTCGTCGAGCTGCCCGTAATGCTGAACACACCCTCCATCTGGCTCAAAACGGCTGCTTCAGAGGACGTCCCAGCCTGCGCCTGCGTCTGCTGTTGCACGCGCTGGTCCAGCACGCGATCCCGCAACGATGTCGTCGTCGCAGTGGGTCCAATCGTCGTCGTCGCGGAGTTCGATGTTCCGACCAAAACGGTGTCCCCGTCCTGAAACGACACCACCTGATCCGTATAACCCACCGTATTCTGGTTCGCAACATTATTCGCAGTCGCATTCAGAGCAGCCTGATCCGCCTGAAGTGCCTCGCTCGTCAGTTGCATGATCCCGGTGAGCGATGTCATGCCTGCCCCGATCCACGTTTCTTCGGCTTCAAATCCGGAAGCGCTGCGATCCCATCCGACATGGGCCAGAGCGAGCTGTTCACGTCGCCGTCATCATACATCCCGAAGCTTTCAAAAAGACCCCGCGGCGCCACCCCATGCCCAAGCCGTCCAGCATAGTACGTCTCCGTGTTCAGCGGGTCATGCGACTCGGCTCGCTGCAACGTCGCCAGATTCTCACCAGTCGCCTTCAACAGAGCCGCAAACACGCGAAAACGGGCCTCAAGCACCGGAACCATCGCCCGATCCTTGACGCCACTCGACCCTAAATTAAGCGTAGCAAGTGCTTCTGCCTTGCGGCTCAGCTCTTCAAGCGCTGGCGCATCAAGATGCGCCAGCGCCGACGATGCCTCCGCAATCAGCCCTGCAAGCTCAGACGCCTGCTCCGCCCCCCCGACAGCAGGGGCTCCAGCTAGCTCAGCAGGCTGTCCACAATCTTGCCCGCTACTGCACTCGCTGACACCTGATAGGTCCCCTGCGAGATCTGCGAACGGATCTCCGCCACCTTGTCCAAACGAACGTCCGGAGTCGCCAACGCCTGTGAAACCAATCCGCCCGTTGAACTGACGCTCGCCTGATCGATCCCCACGCTCGAACTCGATACGATTGTCAAACTCGACGTCTTCGTCGAACTCGAAGCGACCGTCTGCGTAACTTGAGAGACGTTGTTCTGGCTCCCGTTGGGACTCAAACCTCCGAGAACCTGACCCAGCGTACTGATCCCGTCTAAACCTGCCATCCGTAGTTCCTCCTACTCGTTCAGTGTATCGGCTCTCCTTCATTGGACTTTAGTCTCCTCTTTCCCCACCTTGGTGGTATTTCGTTCCTTGGTAATCTCTTTCGCAATCTTTTGTGCAATTCCAACCCCGCCGTGCTGTGACAACGCCTTGCCCAGCGCGTCGGTCGCCAGACTGCGAATCGTATCCGCCGCCCCTCCCGTGCTTTCTCCGCCGCCTTCATCCACCCCAGCTCCAAACTGCAGTGGCTTCAGCAACTCGTTCAGCATCATCGCCTCAAACTGCTGGGCCGCATCCGTAATCTTGGCCGAATCCGGATCCACCGCCGCCGTTCCCGGCTTCACACCGCCAGTCGTCAACCCCGTTGGCATCACGGGACCTGTCAATTCTGTCCTCTGTAAAACCTGCTGTACCGTCATAGAACCTCGATCTCTGCTTCCAACGCTCCCGCAGCCTTCATCGCCTGCAAGATTGAAATCACATCCCTGGCCCCGGCTCCAATTACCTGTAGACTTCGCACCAGATCATCCACCGTCGCTCCCTGCTTCAGCTCAATCCGGCTCACCGGCTTGTCCGTCGCCTCCACACGCGTCTCCGGAGTCACCTGCGTGGTGCCACCACTCGAAAACGCATTCGGCTGCGAGACCTTGAAGTCTGTGACCACACGCACCGCCAACCCACCATGCAGAATCGAAACTGGATTCAGAATCACCTGCCCACCAATCACCACCGTGCCGGTTCGCTCATTCACTACCACCTTCGCTCTCGGGTAGATCGAAACCTCTACCGCCTCTACCCGAGCCAGCAACTCCGGCACATCCTCCCCCTTCATCACTGTCAGCTCGACCCTGCGGCTATCCTTGGCCTGCGCAGCTTTTCGTCCCAGCTCGACATTGATCGCATCCGCCATCGACCCCGCCGAGCGAAAATCCGCGTCATCCAGCAGCAGCTCGAAACTGCTGCGGCTCCCAATCTCCAGCGGAACCCCGCGCTCGACCAACGCCCCGAACGGAATCCGAGCCGTCGTCGGATGGTTCATCTGCCGCGTATTCCCATTCGTACTGATCGAATACCCGCCCAGCACCAGCGGGCCCTGCGCCTGCGCGTAGATCTTCCCATCCGTCCCATACAGCGCCGTCGTCAGCAGCAACCCACCCTCCAGAGACTTCGCATCCCCCGCCGACGACGCCGTGATATCCAGCTTCATCCCCGGCTGGGCAAACGGCGGCAGCGTCGCAGAGACGAACACTGCGGCCAAATTCTGCACCCGAATGGACGCAGCTGGCACACTCACCCCCATGCGCAGCAACATCGCCGCCAGCGTTTGGATGGGAAACGTCGTCTGCTGCGAGTCTCCAGTCCCGTTCAACCCGACCACCAACCCATAGCCCACCAACTGGTTGTCCCGAATCCCTTCAATCGACGAGATATCCTTCACCCTCGCCCGCCGCGAGGCTGTCTCCACCGGCTTGTCCGACCGCATCGGCTGCGCCACCAGAGACCAGCAAAAAACCGGAACGACACATCGCGCAAAGCATCCCCAGAATCGCCGCATCAGAACACCAGAATCCTTTCAATCAGCCGAACCAGAGGGTTCTGCCGATACGTCGCGTCGTTCACGATTCCCTTGCCCTTCACCTCCAGCTCCAGGCTCGAAATCGCCGTCGAAAGCACTTGATTCTGTTGCGAAATGTCCTCTGGACGCACCAGCCCTCGCAGCACAATCGTCTGCTGCTGCTGGCTGAACTCCACCTGCCGAGCCGCTTCAATCACCAGCGTCCCGTTCGGCAACACCTCCAGCACCTGCCCGCCAAACGTCGTCGTCAAGCTCGAATTCGTCGCGCTCTGTCCCGCCGCTGTCAACGCTTGAGCCGAACTCTGGCCCAGCAGATTCTGAAGCGCATTCCCCGCCTTCAACGCCCCAATCAACGCCGTCACTTGGCTGCTCGCACTCGACGCGCGCGAGTTTTTGACCGAACCATCCGTCTCAGCCACCAAACTCTCTTGCACCACCACCTGAATCAGATCATGCGGTCGCATCGCCCGCATATCCGTGGCAAAGTGCGCCAGACGCCCATTCTCCGTCCAGATCGCCCCATCCGTCGGCTTGCTCTCGCGAGTATCTGCCTTCACCCGCTGCAGGTATGCCGCCAAAGATGTCTGCGCGACGTTCCCCTTCGGCATCGCAGCTGTTGCATTCTTCTTCCCGCCACCGCTCCCGCTGCTTGTTGTGATCGATGACCCAGTCGTCCCGGTCGCCGATGTTGTCGTCGCAGGCGCTGTCGTCGAATCCACCCGCGCCGATGCCCAAGGGCTCGGCGCAAGCGTCACCGTCTGCTGCGCGTTCAGGCTCACCGCCAGAATCAGCAACACAACACCCGCCGCCACGGCTGCGAACTCACCAGGCTCCAACCGTCGCCGTTGTCTCCGCCATCTCCGCTCGTTCATCGCGCCTCCACCGTGCCGATCGCATCCTGCTCCCGCACCTCAACCACATTCCGAGCCGTCACCACCCCGGTGGCAAACCGCTCACCTCCACCCCAGCTCGCGCCAGCTTGGTTCCCATCGCCTCCGCCTGCCGGAATCAGCCGCACCCGCACCGAATCCCCAACAGCGGCGCTGCCCAGCGCAATTGCCGCCATCTCCAGCCGAATATTCTCCGACAACTGCCGCACTTGAACCTTAGCCCCAGCCCGCACGGCAAGCTCCTTATCCTGCGCCAGCCTCACGCGACCGAACGCTGCCAACGACAAACTCGGCGCAACCCACGCCACCGCGCCGCCCGGCACCGGAACCAGCAGCGCGGGCCGCTCCGGAGCCTCACAGCTCCGTACCGTCGCCCAAAGCACCCCGGAAAACACATCCCGGCTCATCCCCTCCAACCGATACCCCTGCACCCCACGCGTACCCGACTGCCGTGCCGCCGCGTCAGCCGTCGTGTAGCACACCGGCTCCGAAGCCACAGCACCCGCCGTCATACAAACCGAAATCAACGTCGCCCCAACCATCCACTTCGCTCTCATCGCTCTACCTCCTACCGCACCAGTCCATTGATCTGCGAGTACATATCATCCGCAACGTGAATCACCTTCGAGTTGCTCTCATACGCCCGCTGCGCCAGAATCATCTGCACAAACTCCGTCACCACGTCCACATTCGAGTTCTCAAGGTACCCCTGCTGCAAAACCCCCACGCCCGAATTCCCACCCGGCGTATCCGTAATCGCGTTCCCCGACCCCTGCGTCTGCTGGAACAAGCTCCCGCCCAGCGCATTCAACCCGCCCGGATTCGCAAACGTCGCCAACTGGATCGTCCCCAGCGTCGCAGGCGTGTTCTGCCCCGGAATCGTCGCCGAAACCACCCCATACTGCGAGATCGACACCGTCAACGCGTTCGACGGAATCGTGATCGCAGGCAGCAACTGGTTGCCATCCGCCGTAATCAGCGTCCCCTGCGCGTTCATGTGGAAGCTGCCCGACCGCGTATACGCCGTCGTCCCATTGGGCATCTGAATCTGGAAAAAACCATTGCCTTGAATCGCAATGTCCAGCGGATTGCTCGTCTGGTTGAAGTCCCCCTGCGTCTGAATCACCTCTGTGGCAGACGTCCTCGTTCCCAATCCAATCTGCAACCCAGCCGAAACCGTCGAAGTACTCGCCGGAGACCCAGGGGTGATCAGGTTCTGGTACACCATGTCCTCAAACTGTGGCCGCAACTGGCGAAACCCAGCCGTGGCCGAGTTCGCCAGATTGTTCGCAATTGTGTCCAGATTCAACTGCTGGGCACTCATCCCGCTCGCCGCCGTATACAAAGCCCTAATCATCGTTAGTCCCCTCTCACAAAGCCCCAAACCCTAACCACTCACCACTAAACCTTGCCCAACTGCTCCGCTGCCGTCTTGTCAAACTGCCCATCAAACACCGTCAACGCCTTCTGCATCATCTCGGCCTGCCGCTGAATCAGCACCAGTTGCATCGTCCCGTGTACCGTATCCTGGTTCGAGCTCTCCAGCGCTCCCTGCTCCACCAGCGCCTTTGAAGGAATCGGAGTCTGTCCCGCCGTATCGATATACCGGTCGGTCCCTTCGGCCAACAGCGGATCGGTCGAAGGCAGGTCCAAAATCCCAACCTTGCCCACAATCCCTGTCCCCGCATTGGTCTTGACGGAAATCGTCCCATCCACCCCCACCGTAATCGTCCCTGCGGGCAGCACAATCGGGTGCCCGCCAGAGTCCAGCACCGGCTCCCCTTGCTTGGTCGTCAGCAACCCACTCGGAGACTTCATAAACGCCCCATCCCGCGTATACCGAATCCCGCCCGCAGCCTGAATCCGAAAGAATCCCGAACCCTCCAGAGCCAAATCAAGCGGGTTCGACGTCGTCACCAGCGGACCCTGACTAAAGTCCGCCATCGTGCCACCCAGAACGCCGTACCCGTTCACCGTCCCACCCACCTGAGACGCCCCATCCGCCACCGCACCCCAGCCGCTCGGTGTCAGCCCTTCCACCAACACACCGCTAAACGTCTCACGCCCGGCACGAAACCCACTCGTCCCCGAATTTGCCAGATTATTCGCCGCTGTGTCGAGAGCCTGAGTCCTCGCCAGCAATCCCGTGTACGCCGCATACAGTCCGCTGTCCATGCCAGTACTCAAGCACGACAGAGACCAATCCATCCCCAAACCGCGTTAGAAGATTCACACCCACAAACACAAAAACGCCCCGACCAAAGCCGAGGCGTTCCCTACCTTACTTACCACTCACCACTCACCACGCACTACTTCACCACACTCTGAAACAACGACGAATTCAACAAACTCGAAAACTGGCTATCGCTCGACGCATACGCCACCGTCAGCACGCCAGCACTGGAATCAATCGTCGTCTCATCCAGCGCCGTCTTCTCCATCGGAGAACCCGAGCTCTTCCGCAGCAGCGCCACACCCTTCATCAGCGTAGAGGTCGTGGCCGCCGTCAGCGAATCCGACATCACCACCGACATATTGAAGCTCACGCCATTCTGAAAGTCCATCGTGTACCGCGAGCTCTTCATCCGCTCCTTCACCGTGTCATAGTCGGCAACACCGCTCGCCGGTCCCAGAACGCTCTTCATCATCGTCTGCGTGCCCTTCGCGTCCAGCAAACTCCACACAGCATTCGACTCCACAGACTGCATCTCGCTCACCATATCGCTGTTCTGCAAAAAGTTCTGCTGCAGGCCATCCCGCGCATCGAGCGCCTCCTTCACCGCAGCCTTCTCGCCAAACACCATGGTCGTCTGGTTCAAAAACGCTACGCTCATCCCCGCCGAACCGAGCGGCCAGATCTTATTATCCCGGTCCATCTCGGGCTTGGTCTTGTTCTTGGCAAACGTCCCCAGAATCGCAGCCGTGTGGAACTGCCCCTGCGCAATCCCGACCATCCGCGTCCCGTCCTTATCCCGGAACGCCGCAAACGCCAGCACATCCGTATCCTGGTCCACCTTCAGGCCAGAGTTCTTCAGCGCGGTCTCGAGCCGCTTCAACTCCGGCGGCAAAACCTTATCCTTCAGGTCCATCGCAGCCTTCGAGTTCTGCATTGCCCGATAGTCCACCACAATCACCTGCTGAATATCCTTCGGCATCGCAGCCTTCGCATCATTGCTCAACTCCGCAGCCTGCGCCGCCGGAATCACCGTACACGCAGCCAACGCTGCCATCGCCGCACTCCGCTTCCAACCCATCACCTTCACCATAAAGCTCCTCGTACTCCCTACGTCCCCAACAAACTCTCAGATTTCCAGCCGACTCTTCTATTCTTCCGTGTGCCAGCCCCAAACGCAAGCCGCATATGCCATTGGACGCTCCCGCCGCCCGAAAGTTTAGTCAAAATCCCGTCAACCCCCAAAAGGAGACCCGACACCGAGCTTGCAGCTTACAGCTTCAAAACTTACAGCTCTCAAATCGTCTTTCCGCTTTCCCCCATTCGCTCTGCTCATCCCCAAACCATTTATCCTTATCCTTAATGGCTACTGAAATCATCCGCCCTGCCCGCACGCTTCAGGGCTCGGTCGTCCTTCCCGGCGACAAATCCATCTCCCATCGTTACGCTCTCCTCGCCGGCCTCGCCAAAGGCACCAGCCGCCTCGCCAACTTCTCCACCGGCGCAGACCCCCACAGCTCTCTCGGCTGCATGGCATCGCTCGGCGCTCAAGTCACCCAGCGCGATGGATACATCGAAGTTATCGGCACCGGCGGCCAATTCCTCCAGCCCTCCACCCCACTCGACTGCGGAAACTCCGGCTCCACCATGCGGATGCTCGCCGGCCTCATCGCCTCGCATCCCGGCACCTTCACCCTCATCGGCGACGAATCCCTCACCCCGCGCCCCATGGAGCGCATCCGTAAACCCCTCGCTCAAATGGGAGCGAAGATCGACCTAACCGACGGCCACGCCCCCATCACCATCCACGGCCGCCCACTCACCGCCATCGACTTCGACACCCCCATCCCCTCCGCGCAGGTCAAAACCGCAGTCCTCTTCGCCGGACTCCAGGCCCAAGGCACCACCAGCCTCTCCGAATCCATCACCACCCGCGACCACACCGAACACGCCCTCCGCGCCTTCGGAGCCACCCTCACCCGCACCGCCCAAAGGCTCTCAATCCAAGGCGGCCAATCCCTCACCGCCACCGACTTCACCGTCCCCGGCGACCTCAGCTCCGCTGCCTTCTTCCTCTGCGCCGCGCTGCTCTTCCCCGACTCCAACCTGATCCTCGATGCCGTCGGCCTCAACCCCACGCGCTCCGCCCTGCTCGACGTCGTCGCCAACCTCGGAGCCAAAATCCGCCCCCTCAACGTCGAAACCACCCACGGCGAACTCGTCGGCACCCTGCAAATTCAAGCCAATCCCGCCGCCGCACCCCGCGCCCCCTACATCATCTCCGGCGCGCTCACCGCCCAGCTCATCGACGAGCTCCCCGTCCTCTGCGCCATCGCCCCCTACACCCCCAACGGCATCATCCTCCGCGACGCTCAGGAGCTCCGCGTCAAAGAATCCGACCGCATCGCCCTCGTCGCCAAAAACCTCCGCGCCATGGGCGCGACCCTCACCGAAAACCCCGACGGCCTCGAGATCCCCGGCTCGCAAACCCTGCACGGCGCCACCATCGACTCCGGCCTCGACCATCGCATCGCCATGGCCTTCAGCATCGCCGGGCTGAAAGCCACCTCAGAGACCTTGATTGA
>Ga0116226_10003823_pt1 | contig 13278 bp, 11 predicted proteins | sample S1TSphfallax_FD_89692 | JGI IMG/M metagenome (GOLD analysis project Ga0116226, IMG submission 89692) | Host-associated microbial communities from peat moss isolated from Minnesota, USA - S1T2_Fa - Sphagnum fallax MG | ecosystem: Host-associated > Plants > Peat moss > Unclassified | place: USA...
AAAGTGAATACCACAACAAAAGAAACGTTAAAATGGGTGGAAAAGGGGTGCTCAGCCGGAGAGCCGGTGTTTGTTGCAGCGCCAAGCGCAATAAGGGAAGATGAAGGCGTCGTGCTCGCTGTCGTCCTGGATCATGCGCATCACGACTCCTTTCTACTCGTATTAGATGCAGGCAGCTTTAAAGAGATTGCGCGAGCCAGAGCGCCTCATCTGATCCCCAACGGCTTTCATGGTCAATACTTTCAACTTTAAAACAGGAGTAGCGCCTCCTTGCGCGCTGTCAACTTTATGCATGCCTGCTCAGAGATTAATGTCGAGCGTTTGAGACTCGACTTCCCGATGCTGAATCAAACGATGCATGGATATCCTTTGGTTTATCTTGATTCCGCTGCCACAGCGCAAAAACCGCGAGCTGTCATTGAGGCGATCACCGATTTTTACTCCCATCATTACGGAACCGTCCATCGCGCCGTTTATCAATTGGCTCTCCATTCTACAGAGGAGTATCAAAAAACGCGTCAAAAGGTCAGGGCCTTTCTCAACGCCTCCAAAGAAGAGGAGATTATTTTTACCAGAGGAGCGACCGAATCGATTAACATGGTTGCCTATTCGTTTGGGAAGGCGTTTGTCAAGGAGGGAGATGAAATTCTCATTAGCGCCATGGAGCACCATTCTAACATTGTTCCTTGGCAGATCTTATGCGAAGATCGAGGCGCCCTTCTCAAAGTCATTCCCATGAATGAGAAAGGGGAACTGTTACTCGAAGAGTATGCGCATCTTCTCAACTCGTCGACCCGTTTAGTCGCATTGACTCATATTTCTAATGCCTTGGGAACGCGCAATCCCATTAAGGAAATGATCTCTATGGCTCATCAGGCAGGCGCCAGAGTCTTAATCGATGGAGCACAAAGTGCCCCTCATCTTCCCATTGACGTACAAGATCTTGACGCCGACTTTTTTGTTTTTTCTGGACACAAGCTCATGGGGCCGACCGGAATTGGGATTTTATATGGCAAAGCGGAGCTTCTCAATCTCATGCCTCCTTATCAAGGGGGAGGAGATATGATTGAATCGGTCACCTTCTCTAAAACAACCTACCATGCTTTGCCATTGAAATTTGAGGCAGGAACGCCGATGATCGCTGAGGTCATGGGATTGGGTGCGGCGATCGACTACATTCAATCCATTGGAATGGGGGCGATTCAAAATTGGGAGCACGAGCTCCTGAGATATGCCACTGATCAGCTAGAGCAAATTTCTGGTTTAACAATCATTGGACAGGCGGCTCAAAAGGGTTCTTTAATCAGTTTTACCATGCAAGGCATTCATCCGCTTGATATTGGAGCTTTTTTAGATTTGAGAGGCATCGCCATTCGCACAGGTCATCATTGCGCGCAGCCCGTCATGCGTTTTTTCAATATCACAGCAACGGCTCGCGCCTCTTTTGCCTTCTACAATACTAAGGAAGAAGTGGATGCCTTCGTTATTCATTTACAAGAGGCATTTCAAAAGCTTAGGTAAATGAAGATGCGAATCTCCTTTTCACGAGCGACTTTAGCTCTCCGATCTGGAGAGGTGATCGCAGTCCCTACTGAAACAGTCTACGGCTTAGCAGCCTGTTTGGATGAGCCAGCAGCAATCGAGCAAATTTTTGCCTTGAAGGGACGTCCTTTGACAAACCCTCTCATCATTCACGTTGCTCATTGGCATGACATTCGCCATTATATTACAACCTCCCCCCCCATTTTGACTCCTTAGCGCAAGCCTATTGGCCGGGTTCCTGGACATGTATCCTTCCTGTCCATGCTAAGATTCCCTTGCTTGTCCGTGCTGGGCTTGCTACGGCTGGCTTTCGAGTCCCTGGGCTTCGGTTGACTCGTCAATTAATCAACAAAACAGGCCCCTTGGTGATGCCTTCAGCAAATAGATCAGGACGCCCATCGGCGACGCGACCCGAGCATGTTGAAGAGGATTTTGGGATTCATTTTCCTCTGCTCGATGGCGGGATCTGCACAAAGGGCGTTGAATCCACCATTCTTTTTTATTATGAAGGGGAATGGGTGATCCTTCGCCTTGGAGCGTTAGCTTCAGAAACGTTTGAACCCATTCTTGGCTATCAACCTAGGGTTCACTGCAAGCCCGTTCCGGAGGAGGCAAGGGATGGCCAAGACATGACGGCGTGTCAACCTCTTTGTCCAGGGCAACAGTTTCGTCACTACGCTCCCCATGCTCACTTATTTTTGGGCGATCCCGTGGCTTTGGCCCATGCTCCTTTTGTCCTTGGATTCAGAGAACGTTGTTATCCCGCTGGAAAGCGAGTCATTGTGTTGGGCTCTCTTTTATGCCCTGAAAAAGTTGCGGAAAATCTCTATCAAGCACTCCGTCAATTGGATCAGGAAGGAGCAGCTCATGCGTGGGTAGATATGGACTTTCCCCGTGAGGGACTGTGGGCAACAGTGGCTGAACGCCTTCTCCGTGCCGGTGAGCAAATTAGAGGCAATCATTTACTATAATAAATTGGTAATATGAATATATCCTTGAGTGATCTACTAAATAACATAGCTTTTGAATTCAAAAAAAATTCCCCCCCTTTTTTGAGGCTCCTTGATAAAAAAATTCAAACAATAGCTAGAATAACCTTTATGCTTCTCCTTTCTGTCGCTATTGACTATCTTTTTAGAAATTGTCTTGCTAAAGCAACGCCTTTAAACACCCTAGCACATTAGGCTCATCCTCAAGGAAGGGGAAAAGTGACCAAGAAGTATAATTCTTTTGAGCATTGGAGTCATTGGCTAAGGAAGGATCCTTTAAAAGACCTTTACCTGACACAAATTAAACGAATAGAAGAATTGGCGGATAAGGCATTTGAATCCCATCCATCGAAAGATGAAATCATGGAAAAAATCGGATATTGTATAAAAATTAAAAATAACCCAAAGAATGACTCAAAGATGGAGTACAACTTTTATCCTACGTTGAGTTTTATGGTTAGAACACGGGCCGATCGCCAGACGATAGAGCTGGATGATCTTTTACGAGATTTTTTCACGCTTCTGCGCATTCCTGTGGAACCCTACTATCTTGGAGGAGATGGAATCGTAGGAATTCCTCCTGGATTTAAATTGACCCTAAAAAGCCTTAGCATCGCGTTATTGACTAAACAAGAAGCTGAGGAGCAGCTCGAGAAATTCAGAAAAACGATGCTGGAGGATTCTCTTCCCCTGTGCTTCGTCTTTCAAGATAAAGATTCAAAAGCTTTTAAAATCGCCTACGAAAGACGAAGAAGTGTGAATAGAGAGAGGGACAATGGGACAGAGATAGCTTTGACGCGTGGCAACGGCAAATGTGATTTTTCTCAAGCTTTCTCTGGGAAAGATCGTTTTATAAACTGCTGCTGTCGAGACGTTGAAAGTCTTCTCCTGATTCGGGAAATTATCTCCCACCCTAAAACTCTTTATCGTGAGGAAGAGATTCTAGAGATAGCGGAATCTTGGTTTAACGGTGATGCACGTAAAGATCAAATTCTTGTAAGGTTAAAGGGTGGATTTCCTAGTGGCTATCAAAGAGAATATGAACTGCTGACAGAAATCACGGAAAATTTTTTTAAGAAGAAAGAACTTTTCGTAGGCCTTCCGCTTCCCGTGCAGACGGTCTTTGATGATGATGGCACTCACATAGAGATTTAAGCTGGAAGGAGACGGAAATCTTTAGGCGATGTGAGGGACAAAAACTTTTTTTCTTTTAGCGAAAACGAATAGCCGCCATTTTAAAACAATAATAACGCCCCCGACAACGATACGCAATTCCAGTTCAAGAACTGGAATCGGTATACGCCGCAGGAACCCCCAAGGAGACCCGGTGAACCTAGGAAATCCCCAGCTTGCCCATACAGGAGGAGATCAAGATCAATCATTAGCCCTTTTGACCGATTTTTATCAGATGACCATGTCCTATGGATATTGGAAGGCTGGGTTAGATCGAAAAGAGAGTATTTTTCAATTAACTTTTAGAAAAACGCCTTTTAAGGGAGGCTTTGCCGTTGCAGCTGGCCTGGAGAGTGTCATTCAATTTTTAGAAAAATTTAAATTTGATGCATCTGACCTTCATTACTTGGCCGCACTTACCGATTCCGATGGAAATACTTACTTTGATGAAGAGTTTCTCAGCTATTTATCCTGCTTAAGATTCACTGGAAATATAGAGGCTATTCCTGAGGGAACTATCGTTTTCCCGTATGAGCCTCTGATACGCATTCAGGGTCCTTTAATTGAATGTCAGCTGCTAGAAAGTCCGTTGCTAAATCTCATCAATTTTCCTACGCTTGTCGCCACGAAAGCGGCTCGTATTTGTCTTGCAGCAAAGGGAGATCCTGTCATTGAATTTGGGATCAGGCGAGCTCAAGGAATCAATGGCGCTTTGACTGCAAGCCGAGCCGCTTATATTGGTGGCTGTGACTCCACTTCTAATATGTTGGCAGGGAAGTTATTCGGAATTCCTGTTAAAGGGACGCATGCCCACAGCTGGGTCATGGTCTTTGATCACGAGCTTGAAGCATTTCAAACTTATGCCGAACACTTGCCTAACCATTGTCTTTTCCTAGTGGATACTTATAATACGATTGAAGGGGTCAAAAAAGCGATCCAAGTAGGGCAATGGCTCAAACAACGGGGAAAGAAATTGCTTGGCATTCGCCTTGATTCAGGAGATCTTGCTGACTTGAGTATAAAAAGCCGTGCGTTATTAGATCAGGCCGGTTTTCAGGACGCTCTCATTGCAGCAAGTAATGAATTAGATGAGACGATTATCAGCGAGCTTAAGCGCCAAGGGGCTCAAATCAATATTTGGGGCGTCGGAACCAACCTCGTCACCGCTAAAGATCAGTCTGCTCTTGATGGAGTCTATAAGCTTTCTGCGATTCGAGATCCTGGCAAAGCGTGGAAGTACAAGCTTAAGCTTTCCGAACAAATGTTGAAGATTTCAAATCCGGGCATCTTGCAGGTCAAACGTTTTTATTCTGACCGAGAAAATGTTGCAGACGTGATTTATGATATCAATATGCCTTGGGAAGGGGATTGCCAAATTGTCGATCCTCTTGATCCGACTCATCTTCGCGTGATCAAACAAGAATTGCCTGGTAAAGATCTTTTAGAGCCGATTTTTCGTCATGGAATATGCGTCTATGAACGCCCTTCTTTACAAGAGATTCGTCAGCGTACCCAGCAAGAACTGGGCCGTTTCCCTGTGGGAATGAAGCGGTTTCTTAATCCACATCCCTATGTTGTAGGGATGGAGAAAAGAATTTATGATTTTAAAATTCAATTGATCAAGCATATTCGCCAACTTAAGCCTATTTAAAGAGGTCTCGTGAAAGCTTTAGTTCTTGTAGACATACAAAATGATTTTTTATCTGGTGGAGCTCTTGAGGTCCCCGAGAGCCATGCAATCATTCCACTGATTCATGAGATGATGCATTATCCTTTTGGGTTAATTGTAGCCAGCAAAGATTGGCATCCTCCCGATCATGGAAGTTTTTTCAATCACCATGAAGGAAAACGGCCAGGGGATTACATCAACTTAGGAGGAATGGATCAAATTCTTTGGCCTGCGCATTGCGTTCAGGGAACATGGGGAGGGGAATTTGCGCCTGGTTGGGATACTGCTGCCATTCACAAGATTATTTACAAAGGGACTGATTCGATGATTGATAGTTATAGCATCTTTTATGACAATTGTCATCGTCAATCGACTGGGTTGGAAGAGTATTTAAGAGAAAAGGGAGTGAAAGAGATTTTTATTGCAGGAGTTGCAACGGATTACTGTGTCAAGTATTCTGTTCTTGATGCCTTACAGCTTGGTTTTCATCCCTATGTTATAGCCGATGCTTGTCGTGGGATAAATTGGGATGCCGCAGATTCAGAAAAAGCATTGAATCTGATGCGAACAGGTGGCGCTGTCATCCTCTCTTTTAAGGATTTGAAGAGCGTATTGGAGGAAAAGGAAAAACGTCCAGTTTAACATGTTAAAAAAGGAATGAGAACGATGATGCAAATGTTAAGAAATGTTTATTGGGGAATGGCTTTTTGTTTGATCTGTTCCTCAGGTTGGTCTAATGAGGAAGTCAATAGGGAGAAAGGGCAGGAGTCGGAATGCGATGATAAAGAAGAATTGTCTGAAACGAAACATCAAATCACGATCCATGGTCAGCCTATCCCTTACCGTGCAGTCGCTGGAACATTGATGTTGAAAGATGAGAAATGCAAACCCAAGGCAAGCATTTTTTATATTAGCTATACTAAGGAAGGGGTGAATGATTTGAAGGAGCGTCCCATTACTTTCTGTTTTAACGGAGGACCTGGATCTTCATCCGTTTGGCTTCATTTAGGAATCTTAGGGCCTAAGCGTGTGTTTTTGAGTGAAAAAGGAGAGGCTTTACCCCCTTACCATCTGGTCAATAATGAATATTCTCTTCTCGATGTGTCTGATTTGGTCTTTATTGACCCTGTTTCAACAGGGTTTAGTCATGCGATTCCTCCAGAAGATGCCAAGCATTTTCATGGCGTCCAGGAGGACATCAAGTCGGTCGCTGAATTTATTCGTCTTTATTTGACGCGCAATCAGCGTTGGGAATCGCCTAAATTTATTGTCGGGGAGAGTTATGGAACGACACGAGCCGCAGGCGTCGCAGGCTACTTGCATGATGAGTACTTTACCTATATCAACGGGGTCATTTTGATTTCTACGGTATTAAATTTTCAGTCCCTTGAGTTTAATCCAGGTAATGACCTCTCTTACCTTTTATTTCTTCCTAGCTATACAGCAACGGCTTGGTATCATAAAAAGCTTAGCGCAGATTTACAGGTTAACTTATTAAAAGCGATTCAGGCCTCACGCGATTTTGTCACCAATGATTATTCCTTAGCGCTTTTTAAAGGAGATCTTTTGACGCCTCTGGAGCGTCAGCGCACAGTAGCGAAACTCTCAGAATTGACAGGCCTTTCGTCCGAATACATTGATGGCGCAAATTTACGCATTGATATGATGCGCTTTGTGAAAGAGCTTTTACGCGATCAAAGACGCACGGTAGGACGTTTTGATAGTCGCTTTAAGGGAATGGACGTCGATACTGTAGGAGAGCACTTTGACTATGATCCCAGTGCTGATGCGGTTTTTGGAGTATTTACTTCGACAATGAATCAATACATTCAGACCGACCTCAAGTGGACTAAGGATGCTCATTACAAAATTTTGACCAATCTACAACCTTGGGATTACGGAATAAAAAATCAGTATTTGAATGTCGCTGAAACTTTGCGTAGCGTGATGACCAAAAATCCTCACTTGAAGGTTTTTGTAGGCAATGGATATTACGATTTAGCCACCCCGTTTTTTGCAACAGAATATACCTTTAATCATCTAGGTTTGGATCCTTCCTTATTTGATCATGTGACAATGAAATATTACGATGCAGGGCATATGATGTACATTTACCGTCCCGCCTTGATCAAGCTTAAGGAAGATTTGGCCAGTTTTTATGCGGAAACATTGTTAAAGCAGTTGCAAAAAGGGGAAAATGTAGAACTTCAACGCTAAAAACGACTTGATTTTTCTTTATATTCTTGCTAGGATCCACCTCTTCATGGGGCAATAGCTCAGTGGTTAGAGCAGCGGACTCATAACCCGCTGGTCCTTGGTTCAAGTCCAAGTTGCCCCACTTTTTTCCAGCGCGTGTGAGCACGATTAAGCTTGATTTCTTGGCCTTTTCAAGTTAAGATTTGATATCGCGATTCAATGGCGGTTCAAAAAACAATCTTAACTCACATCATCCAGCCGCTCGAACCATTAACATACGAGGTTTGAGCTATGGCATCTATACAAAAACGCATCAATAAGAATGGAACATTTCACTGGCGATTATTAATTCGTCTTAAAGGCTATCCCATCGTATGTAATCACTTCGACCGCAAAAAGGAAGCTGAAGACTGGGGACAAGCTGTCGAACGGCAAATCAAGGCCGTTAAGTACAAATTTGATCGAGCTAATCTATACAAAAAGCGTAACCCATCCAAGCTACTGGTCTTCGCAAGCGAGACAGCCTTTGGAAAGATCGACATTAAAAAAGCATGGCAAGTGGCGGCAAAGAAAGCTAGGTTGAATGATGTGGATTTCCACGATTTGAGACATATTTATTCGACCGAGGCATCTAAGCAAGGGGCTAGCACTATTCAACTGTTAACAGCTATGGGACATCGCACCTTATTTAGATGGCCACTGGGAAGTCAGGCATGCAAAATGTTGGCTCCATGGATCAACTGATTGGTTAGAATCTATCGAACTTGAGAAATGGTTATTTTGCAGACCTTCTCTCACCGACATGGCAAATGATGTTGGCTTTTTTGCTCCCCAATAGCTAGGGTGTATTGGATTGTCACAAATCAAACAATCTTAGCGCTCTCGCTTGTGACCTAACCTTGACTTAAATTTGAACCATACGGCATTTGGTTCAGACTCCCTAACATATCTTACTTGTCATAAATTTTGCATTTTGCTATCCTCAATCAATGTTAAAAACTCAAAGTTCGGAGATCAATCTCTGTGCATTTAATAACAAAGTCCTCCATTTTTAAAAATCTAACGTTTTATGTCAATTCCTTAAATCTAGATTCTAATTTAAGAAGAAAAATCACGGTTATTGTTTTAGCTGCCTTGACTTTTCTTGCTTCCTGGGCTATTCATCGTTTCTTAAAGTGTCATCGCTCTGAAGAGAGACCGGCCAATCTGCTGCCAATAGAAAAGGTAGACGAGCCAGGTCGCGAGCTCAATGACATAGTGATCAAAAAACTGGATAGCCCAAACGAAGAGAGGCTAAACTCGCACTCGATAAATGATCATCCTACGACATCATTATGGGATTTAGGATTGGATAACTTTGAAAAACTTATCGATTTTGTTAGAAAATATGGTCCCCAACTGACATCTCTTAATCTAAAACTATTGGACATCAAGGACAAGGAATTTGAGGAACTGGTTTGTTATACCTCCAATATTTATTGTTTATCGATCTCTTCTTTGAATATGACTGATAGCGCCCTTGAACATCTTCAAGATCTGCCGCTGACAAACGTTGAGTTCTCGAATTGCAAAAAATTGACCGATGATGCGCTCAGCCATCTTGAGGGAATGCCGCTAACAAGCGTAAATTTCTCTTATTGCGACAAGCTAACTGATGATATGCTCAGCTCTCTTGAGGGAATGCCGCTAACAAGCGTAAATTTCTCTTATTGCGACAAGCTAACTGATGATGTGCTCAGCTCTCTTGAGGGAATGGCGCTAATAACGGTTAACTTGACCTATTGCTTTAAGCTTACCAGAGATAAAGAGACGTATCTTAATAAGTTTCCAAAACTGCGACGATTGGGAGATCAATCTCTATGCATTCAATAACAAGCGGCTCCATTTTTAAAAATCTATCGTTTTATGTCAATTCATTGACTGTAGATTCTAATTTAAGAAGAAAAATCACCGTTGTTGTTTTAGCTGCTTTGGCTTTTCTTGCTTCCTGGGCTATTCATTGTTTCTTAAAGTCTTATTGCTCTGAAGAGAGACCGGCTAATCTCCTGCTAATAAAAATAGAAGAGTCAAGTCGCAAGCTCAGTGACATAGTCATCAAAAAACTCGATAGCCCAAACGAAGAGAGGCTGAGCCCGCACTCGATAAATGATCATCCTACGACATCATTATCGGATTTAGGATTGGATAACTTTGAAAAATTTATCGATTTTGTTAGAAAATATGGTCCTCAACTGACATCTCTTAATTTAAAACTATTGGACATCAAGGAAAAGGAATTCGAGGAACTGGTTTGTTATACCTCGAATATTCATTGTTTATCCATCTCTTCTTTGAACATGACTGATAGGGCCCTTAAACATCTTCAAGATCTGCCGCTGACAAGCGTTGAGTTCTCGAATTGCAAAGAATTGACCGATGATGCACTCCGCCATCTTAAGGGCCTGCCGCTGACAAGCGTGAATTTCTCTTGTTGCGACAAGCTAACCGATGGGGCGCTCGACCATCTTCAAGGAATGCCTCTAACAAGCGTTGACTTCTCCAATTGCAAAGCATTGACCGATGATGCACTTCGCCATCTTCAGGGCATGCTGCTGACAAGCGTGAATTTCTCTTGTTGCGACAAGCTAACCGATGATGCGCTCAGCCATCTTGAGGGCATGCCGCTGACAAGCGTAAATTTCTCTTTTTGCGACAAGCTAACTGATGAAGCACTTGGCCATCTTCAGGGAATGCCGCTGACAAGCGTAAATTTCTCTTGTTGCAACAAGCTAACTGATGAAGCACTCAGCTATCTTCAGGGAATGCCGTTAACAAGCCTAGATTTCTCTTATGGCCACAAGCTAACCGATGATGCACTTAGCCATCTTCAGGGAATGCCGCTGACAAGCGTAAATTTCTCTTATTGTGACAAGCTAACTGATGAAGCACTTGGCCATCTTCAGGGAATGCCGCTGACAAGCGTTAGCTTCCATGAGTGTAAGAACCTGACCGACGAGGCACTCCACTATCTTAAGGGCATACCCCTAACAAGCGTAAACTTCTCTTGTTGCGATAAGCTAACGGATCATGCGCTCAGCTATCTTCAGGGAATGCCGCTGACAAACGTTGACTTCTATGATTGCAATAACCTGACCGATGATGCACTCCGCTATCTTAAGGAGATGCCGCTAACAAGCGTAAATTTCTCTTTTTGCAACAAGTTAACCGATGATGCACTCAGCCATCTTCAGGAGATGCCGCTGACAAGCGTAAATTTCTCTTATTGCAACAAGCTAACCAATAACCTGATCGATGATGCACTCTGCTATCTTAAGGAGATGCCGCTAACAAGCGTAAATTTCTCTTATTGCGACAAGTTAACCGATGATGCACTCAGCCATCTTCAGGGGATGTCGCTGACAAGCGTAAATTTCTCTTATTGCGACAAGCTAACCGATGATGCGCTCAGCTATCTTCAAGGAATGCCGCTGACAAGCGTTAGCTTTTATAACTGCAAAAACCTGACCCATGAAGCACTCCATCATCTTAAGAAAATGCCGCTAACAAGCATAAATTTCTCTTGTTCCCACAAGCTAACGGATGATGCGCTCAGCTATCTTGAGGGGATGCCGCTGACAACGGTTAACTTGACCTATTGCCTTAAGCTTACCAGAGATGAGGGTAAGAATCTTAAGAAGTCTCCAAAACTGCCACTATTGGGAGATCAATATCTATGCATTTAATAATAAGTGGCTCCATTTTTAAAAATCTATCGATTTATGTCAATTCCTTAACTCTAGATTCTAATTTAAGAAGAAAAATCACCGTTGTTGTTTTAGCTGCCTTGGCTGTTCTTATTTCCTGCGCTATTCATCGTTTCTTAAAGTGTTATCGCTCTGAAGAGAGACTGGTCAATCTCCTGCCAATAAAAAAGGTAGAAGAGCTAGGTCGCGAGCTCAATGACATAGTGGTCAAAAAACTCGATAGCCCAAACGAAGAGAGACTAAACCCCGGCTGGATAAATGATCATCCTACGACATCACTATGCGATTTAGGATTGGATAACTTTGAAAAACTTATCGATTTTGTTAGAAAATATGGTCCTCAACTGACATCTCTTAATCTAAAACTATTGGACATCAAGGACAAGGAATTTCAGCAACTGGTTTATTATACCTCCAATATTCATTGTTTATCGATTTCTTGTTTGAACATGACTGATAGCGCCCTTAAACATCTTCAAGATCTCCCGCTCACAAGCGTTGAGTTCTCGAATTGCAAAGAATTGACCGATAATGCACTTCGCCATCTTAAGGGCCTGTCGCTGACAAGCGTCAATTTCTCTCGTTGCGACAAGATAACCGATGATGCACTCCGTTATCTTAAGGGCATGCCACTCACAAGCGTTCACTTCTCTTGGTGCAAACAACTGACCGATAATGCACTCAGCCATCTTCAAGGAATGCTACTCACAAGCGTTGACTTCTCTTTGTGTACAGAACTGACGGATAAAGCGCTCAGCCATCTTGAGGGCATGCCGCTGACAAGCGTCAATTTCTCTTCTTGTCAGAAACTGACGGATAAAGCGCTCAGCCATCTTGAGGGCATACCGCTGACAAGCGTTAATTTCTGTTGTTGCTATAAACTGACGGATAAAGCGCTCAGCTATCTTCAGGGCATGCCGCTAATAACCGTGAATATCTCTTGTTGCGATAAGCTAACCAATGATGCGCTCAGATATCTTCAGGGGAAGCTGCTAACAAGCGTGGATTTTTCTTGCTGTTACGATCTAACCGATGAAGCGCTCAGCTATCTTCAGGGCATGCCGCTGACAAGCATAGATTTCTGTTGTTGCAATTATCTAACCGATGAAGCGCTCAGCCATCTTCAGGGGATGCCACTCACAAGCGTTAACTTCTCTAGGTGCCAAAACCTAACTAATGATGCCTTCAAGCATCTTGAAGGCATGCCACTTACAGCGGTAAATTTCTCTTCTTGCAAAAAGCTAACTGATGATGCCCTTCGCCATCTTAAGGGGATGCGACTGAAAGACATTAACTTGTCTATGTGTAGACTCACCAATGATGCCCTCAGTTATCTTCAGGGAATGCCGTTGACAAGCGTAAATTTCTCTTGCTGCTACAATCTAACCGATGAAGCGCTCAGGCATCTTGAGGGAATGCCGTTGACAAGCGTAAATTTCTCTTATTGCGATAAGCTAACCGATGAAGCGCTTAGCCATCTTCAGGGAATGCCGTTAACAAGCGTAAATTTCTCTTCTTGCAACAAGCTAACCGATCGTGCGCTTGGGTATCTTAAGGGAATGCTGCTGAGAAGCGTTTGCTTTTCTTCGTGCAAAGAACTCACCGATGAAGCGCTCAACCATCTTGAGGGAATGCTGCTAACAAATGTTGACTTCCACTATTGCCTTAAGATCACCAATTTTAGTAGCAAGTTTCTAAAACTGCAATAAGCTAACGGAGGGTGTGTTTAGCGATCTTAAGGGGATGCCACTGACAAGCGTTAACTTCTATAGCTCCAAAGAACTGACCGATGAAGCGCTCCCCTATCTTAAGGCGATGCCGCTGACGATCATTCTGACAGTCTTGCCAAGAGTCTCTTTTAGTACAAACCGACAAGCTTCACCCATCGTATGGTTTTTTTTCAATATCGAAACTAAGAGGGTGTTTGAACATATTCAAGCAGCCCTCTCAGAATGTTTTTTACTGT
>Ga0116226_10003825_pt1 | contig 13276 bp, 12 predicted proteins | sample S1TSphfallax_FD_89692 | JGI IMG/M metagenome (GOLD analysis project Ga0116226, IMG submission 89692) | Host-associated microbial communities from peat moss isolated from Minnesota, USA - S1T2_Fa - Sphagnum fallax MG | ecosystem: Host-associated > Plants > Peat moss > Unclassified | place: USA...
CGCTTCATCTCCAGGCCGATCTTGCCGACCAGGGCGTAAGAGACGCCGCCCATGGCTTCTTTGAATTTGGGCGCACACTGCACGTCCAGCCCCTTCAACACCGACAGCGGAATGGTGCAGACGCAGTAGTCGGCGGTGACAGAGCCCTTCTGGCCCGCGCCGTCGGTGTAATAGACGGTGATGCTGGTGGGCGTTTGGCTGATCTTCTCCACCGCATGCTCCAGCCGGATGGTCGGCTGGAGGTTCTTGTGGAAGTGGGCCGGCAGTTGGTCCATGCCGCCGACGGGCTCAAACATGGTGCGCTGCTGATCGAGCGCGGAGACGGATTTCAGCGTCCGCCAGGTCTGAGACTTCAACAGGTCGGTGAGCCGATAGGGGGTCGAGTCCTTGCCGGGACCGGGATCGAGGCCCGCGCCAGGGTTGATCAGCGGACCGCGTCCCTCGGCGCCAATGTATTTGAAGTCGTCCTTGGTGAGGTAGCCTTCGCTGCGCAGGTAGTCGAGGAACAGCTCCTTGTCGCCGGGCTCGAACTCGGCGTCGAGCGCACCCTGGCGAACCTGTTTCGCCAGCATCTCGGTAGCGTAGCCGCGCATGTCGGCCGCCACCTCGGCCTTGTGGATCGGCCTGCCAGCCAGGGGACCCGAGCCCTTTTCGAAGTCGATATAGGAGTGGTCGTTGTCGTTATTGAACAGCTCCACCGGCATGCCGAACTTGCGGGTGTAGTGCAGATAGCCCTTATGGAAGTAGGGAATCCGCCAGGGTCCGGCGTTGATGTAGGAGCCTTCGGAGAAGTCGCAGGTCTCGGTCTCGCCGCCGATCTCGGTCTGGACCGTGCCCTTTCGGGCGGTGAAAGATCGGCCGCCGATTCGATCACGCCCCTCCAACACGGTGACGTCATAGCCAGCGTTACTCAGCTCATAGGCCGCGGTCATGCCCGCGACGCCCGTACCCAGCACGATCACCTTTTTGCCCTTGCCCCCGCCGGACAGCGTCGGCGGCGTCGCGGCCTTAGCTTCGATGCCAAAGCCCAGCGCGGTCATGCCGGCCAGCATAAGGGCCGTACCGCCAACACCGCCGAGGCTTTCCAGAAATGCACGACGGCTAAAGGCGGCGCTTTCGGGATGGGGGGACATCGGCATGTCGGGTTTTCCTCTCAAATCCGTACCGCTTGAACGGTGAGCGTACAGCGATTGGACGTCTACAGGTCCGGCGCTAGCACAGGGGCCATCGACATCAAACGGAAACACGAGCCGAACTGAGCCGTCGGGCCAGCGACGGCTAAGGTCCAGGCGCCGCGCTTTAGAAACAGCCGCAACAGCGCGCGTTTGGGGGCGCGACAGTCGGCCGCCGTCGCGGTAAAGGCTCACCCCATGCCTCTCACCGCGTTCCACAACACCTACGCCGGCAATCCGCTCGACCGGGCGGGCGAGCGTCGCAGCGACGCCGCCTGGATCGCCGCGCGCCTGGCCGACCCAAGTTCCCAAGCGCTGACGTTGTGGAACGGCCAGCTCTTGGCGACGACCACGGAGGGCGGAGCGGACTTACGCTTCATCTCCGGCCCTCTGGCCAAAGAATTAGCTGGGGGCGACGAGTGGCTGCTGTTCCTGGGCCAGCGCGCCGATGGCGCGGCGGTCTTCGCGGTCGATCTGGAGGGCGCCGACGATCCGTCGGCGGGCGTGATTAAGCCCATCGGCGGCATATTCGAAGGGCTGCGGGCGCTGGCCCCGCGCCTATCTCCCCAGGAGGCGGCCATCGCGGCGGAGGCCAAGGCTGTGTTCGAATGGCGGCGCCGTCATCGCTTCTGCTCGGCCTGCGGCCAACCGAGCCAGGTCGCGGATGCGGGCTGGAAGCGAGTTTGCCCCGCCTGCACTGTTGAACACTTCCCCCGCACCGATCCCGTCGTGATCATGCTGGCGACCCAGGCCTATGGTGGGTCGGAGCGCTGCCTGCTTGGGCGCCAAGCCATATGGCCTGCGGGCATGTTCTCGACGCTGGCGGGCTTCATGGAGCCCGGCGAGTCGATTGAGGAGGCCTGCGCGCGCGAGCTCTTTGAGGAGGCGGGCGTCGAGGCGCTGAGCGTGCGCTATCACTCCAGCCAGCCTTGGCCCTACCCGTCCAACCTGATGATCGGCCTGATCGCCGAGGTCGCCGCCGGCGAGGGGCGTCCCGATCAGACCGAGTTGGAAGCCGTGCGCTGGTTCAGCAAACATGAAGCTCTGGCCCTGCTGAGGGGCGAAATCGAGGGCCTATTCGCCCCGCCGCCCTTCGCCATCGCCCATCAGTTGATCAAGGCTTGGGCGGCGCCATAGCCGTTGCGCCGAGGTCAGCCGGCGCGCGCACAGACCACAGGCCGCCGATGACGGCGCCTTTGATCACGGGCAAAAGGCCAAGCGTGACGACGGCGAGCGCAGGCAGGGTCGTGCCCAACACCAAGCCTATGGGCGCGGTGAGGATAAAGGGAAACACCAGGATAGGCCCGATCACGAGGTGGCCAATCACAAGGATGGTGAAATAGGGGGCGGCGTCATCAGCCCGGTACTGGGCGTTGTTATGGCCGCACGCGGCGCATACAGGCTGAACCGCCAAGTAGCCCCTAAACAGCCGCCCCATCCCGCAGTTTGGACAGCGGCGGCGAAATCCTCGCCCCAAACCTTGTAAGGTACGATTGGGAGACTTAGGCACAGGATCGGGGGAAAACTCGGTCATTCCTCTTGATATAATTCGCCAAGGTCGTGGGCGTAAGCGCCGACCACACAGCGGACGGGTTCAATTTGTCTGCTTCCCTTGTCGTGTCGCCCCGTTTAAATCAGATATAGGAGGCGAAATGACAGAAGTCCTCGAATTGGCAGGATACGATCAGGCTGCGGTCGGCGCGAGCCGTGCGGCGGACGTGTTGGAGGCTGGCGGCGTCGTCGTCTTGCCGAATATGCCGTTTGAGCTCGGCGACACGGAACGCCGGTTTCTCGACCCCGCCATCCTGACCGAATCCAAGAATGTGAGCCTGGACCCCAACACCGGCGCCCTGGGCGGCACGCGGCTCGACGGCGACGACGCCCGCGCCGTGGGCTCTATGGTCAAGCGGTTCGCCGACCGCGCTGAACACCTCTTAGCGCATTTGACGCCGACCTATACCGGCGCACTGCAACGTCGACGTACTAGCTTTCGCCCCGGCGCCGTGGCGGATCGGAAGTTGAGCCGGCGCAAGGATGATCGCCGCCTCCATATCGACGCCTTTCCGTCCAATCCGGTTCAGGGCCGCCGAATCTTGCGCGTCTTCTCCAACGTCAATCCGGACGGCTGCTCGCGCCTGTGGGATGTGGGCGAGGAGGATTTCGAAAGCTTCGCGCGCCGATTCGAGCCGCGCCTGCATATGCCCCACGGCGGCGGCTGGCTGCTGCAGAAGCTGGGCCTGACCAAGGGGCGGCGCACCAAATACGACCAGGCCATGCTGGACCTGCACGATCTCGCCAAGCTCGACGACCGGTATCAGGAACGGGCCCCCAAACAGCGGCTGGCGTTTCCGGCTGGCGCGATGTGGGTCGTCTATACTGACAGCGTGCTACATGCCGCGCTGGCGGGGCAGCACGCCTTCGAACAGACCTTCCTACTGCCGATTGAGGCCATGAAGGACGAGGCGCGCGCCCCAGTCCGCATCCTAGAACGCATTACGGGGCGCGCGCTGATCTAATCGGGCGTAGGCTTTACTGCCCCGGTGCAGGCGCCGTAGCAGGCGCGCCCGAGGTGTCGGGGGTCGCGTCCATAGGCGTCTTCGCCTTCATCATGTGGTGCTTCATGTGATGCGATCCGCCCATTGAGGCTTCCTGCATACAACGGTCCTCGCCCTTATGTTTGCAGACCGGATAGGTGGCGGGCGGTGAGCCGGCAGGCGTATTCGCAGTTTCAGTTGCGCTCATCGGGGCGCTGGCCTGGGCGGACGCACCTTGGTCCGGAGCCGGAGCGGGAGCCATGGGCGTCGCCGCGCCGCCGGCCGGGCCGGACATGGATGGGCCTGACTGGCTATCCATCGGGGTCGACCCAGGCGTCATGCTTTGGTCAGCCGGCGCAGCGCCAGTCTGAGCCGCTTGAGCGAAGGCGGAAGCCCCCGTCATCAGAGACACAGCGAGCGCCACGGCGCCCATTTTCAAAACCGTTTTCATGACCCAGTTTCTCCTTATGCTCAGAGCGCCAATAGGCCTGGCGCAAGCTATTGTCGGGGCCACACCCGACCTTATGAACAAAGTCTGAAACGTTGGGCGAACAAATTGGTTCAGCGTTATTTAATATTGAGCGCATCAAAACTCTAAAATCAATAATATACGGCGCTACTGACATTTTGTCCGATTATAAGATAGAACAGCTTAGGTCGATATAAGGCTAAGCCTTTGGTATTAGCGCTCATTTTGTCGCCTTGGTTGGCGTTGTCGCCGAAATTTTGACAGGCGCACCCTGGCCTTTAGCTGTCGTAACAAGGCCTGCGCAATCGGCGTCATGGGCTTGCCCTGCCTCGACAAAGGGTAGGATGAGCAGCAATGGATTGACCGCGGCGGCCAGCGCAGTCGCCACGCCCGCCTGAACCGCAGCGCCGCTGAGCTTGACGCCAAACGACGGCGCGGTCAGCCGACCGGTGACCACGATGGGGGCGTTGATCCGGATCAGGCGGAACTGCTTGGGCTTACCCGTGAAGGTCAGATTGATCGTTTCGCTGTTCAGATTGATATCGCCCTTGCCGTTCACCAGTACAACGCCTGTATCCAGCACGATCTGGTCCGCCTGCATCACACCGTCGTGCACCCGCATGTCGGCCACCGCGCAGCGCACGTCGGTCTGATGGTTGTTCTTCGACAGGAGCATGAACAGGCCCTTGGACGCGTCTATCCCTAAGAGCTCGGCGAAAGCCTGACGGATCAGGCCGCGGGGAATGACCACCGCCACCTCGCCATTGGCGCTAGCCGCAGCCTTGTGAACACTGTCGCCCGTGCCGGTCAGCTTGGCGCGGGCGTCCAGAACCCCCTCCAATGGCGGCGGCCCAGAGCCGCCTTTGGACAGGAACTCCTGAAGCTGAACGCCGGCGACCCGCAGGTCTACAGCGTCGGTTTGGACGCTGTTGCGGGCGTTGATCACGGCCGACCCGCTCAATCGCCCTTGGGGGAAATCAAAGTCGATAGGCGAGAGCGTCAGAAGGCCGTGATCCAGTTTCACGCCGAGCGATACCTGGCGCAGCGGCAGATTCGGCGACGCCCGCACGGTCAGGGCCTTATAGGTCATGTCCCCATCCATGCCCCGGATGCGAGCTACATCCAGCGGCGCATCTGGCATCAAGTTGGTCGCGGGCTTGGCGTCGGCGGCGGCCTTTAACCCCATGGCGAAGTGGGGCGCGCTCGGCTTATTGCGGCCCGTCGCGCCAATCAGCGATCCCAGGTCGGTGAAGTTCAGCACCCGGGACCGCAAATCCGCACGGACATAGGGCCGCCCGCCGTTTGAGGTGTCCACCTGCATCGACCCTTCCAGATCGCTCCCGCCAACGCGCCCAGCGAAATGGTCGAAATGATAGACAAGGTTGTCACGACTGAACTGGCCCGCGATAGCGTAGGCGGGGGTGTCGGGCAGGGCGAGCCCCGTGAGGTAATAGAGGTCGGCGAGATTGTCGCCATGTATGGAGAGGGCGGCCTGGACTTCGCCGAGGTTGAACGGATGGGGGATCGTCCCCTTGGCCGTCAGATGTGTATCGCCGGCCGAGACCGAGGCGTCGAAGGGATAGGGCGTGTCGGGCCGCACATTGAGTAGCGGGCCGCCCGTAATCCGCATCGTGAAGGGTTTGGCGTTTAGCTGACCATCGCCCGTCAGACGAAATCCCGTCGTATTAGAGCCCGCCGCAATTTCGTGGGCCGACAGCGCGCCGGAAAAGCTCAGGCGGCGGATCTGATCGGTAACCCCCAGCCTACCGTCGTTGATGATGAACGTTTGGATCGGCGGCGCCTGGAACGGCTTGGCGGGCGCCTTGCCATCGGAAAAGTCCCAGCTCGCGCGCCCAGCATGATCGCGCAGCAGCACCAGGTTAGGCCGCTCTATATCGACAAGGGGCAAGATCACGCGGCCGATGAAGAGCGGCAGCAGCTTTACCTTTACGGTGATAGACCCGAAATCAGCCGTATCGCGCACCGGGAGGCCGTCCGCACGCGATACCCATGCCGGGTCGCCGACCTGGAGCCCCTCCAGGGTGGCGGACGGAGTCCAACTCAGGAGATGGACCTTAAGATGCCCCTCGATCCGCACCGTCCGGTGCAATCTGGCGGAGAGCATTCGCGCCAAGGGCGGCCGAAACCAGTCCCAATTGAACAGCGCCAGAAAGATGATGATCGCCAGGACGATCAAGGCGATTGCGCCAAGAATCCACCGAAACGGATGGGGACCGCCGCCAGAGCCGGGGCGATCCCGAGGTCGTTTGTCCCACGCGGCCTGGCGCCGCCGATCCAAGATAGTCGTCATGGGGTCGGGCTCCCGCTCGACCCTAACAAGCGCAGTCGTGAGTTTTGCGTTCCCATATCAATTCGCGGGCCTCGTCTTTCGTAAATGAACTCAAAATAAACGCCCTCGTCCGAGGGCGTTCAGGCCCGGCCCTCTACAACGGCATCGTTATCTCGGCGCGAGCCGCTTTCCCTAGAACTTTTGATGGGGGCGCGACGCACGCGGAGGTCTGAAGCGAACGGAAAGGACTACTCCGATGAACAAGATCGTTACAGGCGCTCTGGCCGCGCTCACCCTGGGCGGCGCCATCGCCGCCACGACCGTCCCGGCGGACGCGCAACCCTTTCGCGGGGGCTATTACCACGGCGGCGGCTACGGCTATCGCGGTCCCGGCGTGGGCGCAGCGGTCGGCGCCGGCATCCTTGGCCTCGCCGTCGGCGCAGCCATAGCCCACCCGGCCTACGGCTATCCCGGCCCCTACTATGGACCAGGCCCCTATTACGGCCCTGCCTATGGCTACGCCCCGGTCTATGGCTATGGCTACGGATACCACCCCTATTGGCGCCACTACGGCTATCGCCATTGGTAAGCGGTAGGGTTTCCTAGGCCCTCAAATTCCGCCTCCCTTGGGCTTGTCCCAAGGGAGGCGGTTTGGGCGAAGGGCTTGGAGGCTCGTCCGCTCGACCCAAGCTCACACACATGAAATCACCCGGTGTAATCGACGCGGGGCGACTGGGGCTTGGTTCAGGCGATGGCCGCCGACCGGCGCATCGGCAAGGCGGGCGATCAGGTCGAAGGCTTCGGCGCGTTCGATCCGAACCTTCACCAGCTCGCCCGGCTTCAGGCCTCTGCCGCCCTTCACCTGCACTTGTCCGTCGATCTCGGGCGCGTCGGCATAGGACCTCGCGATTGCTATTCCGTCGCTGCGCACCTGATCGACCAGCACGTCAAGCGTCTGGCCGACACGACGCTGAAGCTTGGCGCGACTGATCCGGGCGCTGACGCTCATCAGGCGCGCGCGGCGATCCTGTTTAACCGCCTCATCGACGTGATCGGGCAAGGCTTGCGCCGCTGCGCCCTGGACGTTCTCGTAGGCGAAACAGCCGACCCGATCAAGCTGGGCCTCCTCCAGCCACTGCAGCAGAAACTCGAAGTCCGCCTCTGTTTCGCCGGGGAAACCGACAACGAAAGTGGAGCGGATCACGAGCTCTGGGCAAATCTCACGCCACCGGCGGATACGCTCCAGCGTCTTATCCTGATTGCCGGGCCGCTTCATCGCCTTCAGCACTTGAGGGCTGGCGTGTTGGAACGGAATATCGAGGTAGGGCAGGATTTTACCCTGCGCCATCAGCGGGATCACCGCATCGACATGGGGATAAGGGTAGACGTAATGCAGTCGCACCCAGATGCCGAGCTCGCCTAAGCCACGGGCCAAACCCTCCAGATCGCCGCGCCAGGGCTGGTCCCGCCACTCCCCCGGCGCATAGCGCACATCTAAGCCATAGGCGGAGGTGTCCTGGGCCACCACCAGCAGCTCCTTGACGCCGGCTGCGGCCAAGGCCTCAGCCTCGCGCAACACCTCGCCAATGGGGCGCGAGACATGGTCGCCGCGCAGCGACGGGATAATGCAGAAGGTACAGCGGTGATCGCAGCCCTCGGAAATCTTCAGATAGGCGTAATGGCGCGGCGTGAGCTTGAGCCCGCCGCCGACAGCGATATCGGCGAAAGGGTCCGCCACCCCTCGATCATAGGGTGTCGTGCGGTGAACCGCGTCCATCACCTGATCATAGGCGTGGGCCGGCGTGATCGCGGCGAGGTCGGGGAAGCGCGCCTCCAGCAACTCCCGCTCCGCGCCCATACAGCCGGTCACGATCACCGGCCGCCCAGACGCCCGCGCCTCAGCGATGGCCTCCAGGCTCTCCTCCCGCGCGCTATCGAGGAAAGCGCAGGTATTGACGATCACCGCGTCCGACCCCTCATAACTCGCCGAGGTCTCATAGCCCTCGCCCTTCAGCCGGGTCAGAATCCGCTCGGAGTCGACCAGGGCCTTAGGGCAGCCGAGGCTGACCATGCCGATCTTGGGCGCGATTTGGGGGGCAGCTTTGGGCGCGTCGCCCATGCGGTATCGTCCTGCGAAGTCGAGATAGGGGAGCCTATTTAGACGATACCGCCATGGGATGCGAGTGAATGACGTTCAGCGGTACAGCAGCGTCTTCCGCGCTATCGCGCGGCCCCTCCGTCGCCTTCGGCGACACCTCCCCACGCTTCGCGTAGGGAGGAATGGAGTGTGCTGTTTTAATCTCCGCTATCTTTATGGGGCGTACGTCCAAGGCCTGGAGGAGGCCGCGCGGCCGTCAGGACGGGCGGAACAGCTCCGACTGATCGCGAGGTACATTGCGCTCAAGACCTCGCCGCGAAGTCGTAGACGTCGGCGGCGCGGGTGACGCTGATGGCGATGCGGTCGTCGGTAATCTGGATTTCGCCCCGGGCGACCGGATGGTTATTGGCCAGGATCCAGACCTCGTCGTTCTCCCCAGCGTCAAGCGGAATGACAGCGCCGCGGCCCATGCGCAGAAGTTGCTGCATCGGCAGGGTCATGCGACCCAGCACCACCGAAATCTCAATCTGGACGAAATCGATCTGGCTCACACACACACCCTGAACGCGTTACGGCCCTTGCATAGCCGTCTCGGCAGTGAAAGTGCAGGTGCATGATTGCTTACCCGTTAAGCCCGACACCAGAATTTGGCCGCAGCGATAAAGAACCTGTCCAATGGACGGTTTCAGGCGGCCAGATCGGCTATGCGGAGGCCCTGGCGGCCATGGAAGCCCGCGTCGCCGCCATCGCCGCAGGCGAAGCGCCCGAACTGGTCTGGCTCTTGGAACATCCCGCCCTTTACACCGCAGGCGTCTCGGCCAAGGCCGGCGATCTCTTGGCGCCCGACCGTTTTCCCGTGTTCGCCTCAGGTCGCGGCGGCCAATATACCTACCACGGACCCGGCCAGCGGGTGGCCTATGTGATGCTCGACCTCAAAGCGCGACGCCGCGACGTGCGCGCCTTTGTCACGGCGCTGGAAACCTGGGTAATCGAGGCTTTGCAGACCTTCAACGTCCAAGGCCTGATCCGCCCTGATCGTGTAGGCGTCTGGGTGGAGCGGAAGACCCCGGCCGAAGACCGACCTGGCCTCATCGCGCGCGAGGACAAGATCGCCGCCATCGGGGTGAAAATTCGCCGCTGGGTCTCTTTCCATGGCGTCAGCCTGAACGTGGAGCCCGAGCTATCGCACTTCGACGGCATTGTGCCGTGCGGCATCCGCGAGCACGGCGTCACAAGCCTCGTGGACCTAGGCCTGCCCGTCAGTATGGACGAGGCGGATGAGGCGCTGCGCTCAAGCTTTCGCAAGGTGTTCGGCGCGATTGAGGACGCCGAGCCGCCCGCAACATTGACACTTGCGCCCGCCCGCGCTCCAAACGCGCCATGAGCGACATGGCGCACGCCATCCACAGCATCGCGATGGACGGGGGCGTGCTGCGCCTGGACGCCCCTTTGCGTTTGGAATCTGGCGGCAAACTCGACGGGGTCGAGATCGCCTATCGCACCTACGGTCAGCTGAACGCTGACAAATCGAACGCCATCCTGATCTGTCACGCCCTGACGATGGATCAGTTCGTCGCGTCGCCCCATCCTCATACGGGCAAGCCCGGATGGTGGACCCAGGTGGTGGGACCCGGTCGGCCCATCGATTTGGACCGCTATTTCGTCATCTGCTCCAACGTGCTGGGCGGCTGCATGGGCTCGACCGGGCCGTCCTCGCTCGATCCGGCCACCGGGCGCACCTATGGCCTCAGCTTTCCGGTTATCACGATCGCCGACATGGTCCGGGCGCAGGCGCTGCTGGTGCAGGCGCTCGGCGTGGAGACCTTGTTCGCTGTGGTCGGCGGATCCATGGGCGGGATGCAGGTGCTGCAATGGGCGGCGGATTACCCCGAGCGCCTGTCCGCCGCGGTCTGCATCGCATCGGCCGCCCGCCACTCGGCCCAGAACATCGCCTTCCACGAGGTCGGGCGCCAGGCGGTGATGGCCGATCCCGACTGGTGCGGGGGCGACTATGTGCGGCTAGGCTCAAGGCCGGAGAAGGGCCTAGCGGTCGCGCGGATGGCGGCCAACATCACCTATCTCTCAGAGCCCGCCCTCCAGCGCAGGTTCGGGCGAGAGCTGCAGCGTGACGGCCTGTCGTGGGGGTTCGACGCAGACTTCCAGGTCGAGAGCTATCTACGTCACCAAGGCGCCAGCTTCGTTGATCGCTTCGACGCCAACGCCTACCTCTACATCACACGCGCGATGGACTATTTCGACCTGGCCGGCGCCCACGGCGGCGTGCTGGCGCAAGCCTTCCGCCGCGCCCAGGCGGTGCGCTTCTACGTGCTGTCTTTCACCTCTGACTGGCTCTATCCGACCGCTGAGAGCCGCCATATCGTGCGCGCGCTGAATGCGGCGGGCGCGCGCGCAAGTTTCCTGGAGATCGAGAGCGACAAGGGCCACGACGCCTTTTTGCTGGACGAGCCTGTATTGCGCCAGACCCTGAAGGGCTTCTTGGACGCCGCGGCCGAGACGCGGGGGCGTTGAGGTGAACACCAGCCTGCCCGCCGAAGATCGCCAGGACTTTCAGGAGATTCTACGCCTGGTGCGGCCGGGCGCTCGAGTGCTCGACGTTGGGTGCGGCGAGGGCGCCCTGCTCGACCTCCTTCGCCAGCACAAGGGCGTGGACGGGCGTGGTATCGAGATTAGCGCCGAGGGCGTCGCCGCCTGCCTGGAGCGAGGCCTGGCGGTGATGCAGGGCGACGCTGACCGGGACCTTGAGGAGTTTCCCGCCGAAACCTTCGACTACGCCATCCTGTCCCAGACGCTGCAGGCGGTGCGCCAACCGCGTAAGGTGCTGTCGAACCTGCTGCGCCTGGCGGAGCGCGCTATCGTCAGCTTTCCAAACTTCGGCCACTGGCGGGTGCGCATGTCGCTCCTGACGCACGGCCGTATGCCCGACACCCCCGCCCTGCCCGAGCCCTGGTGGGCGACGCCCAATATCCACCTCTGCACCCTGCGGGACTTCACAGAGCTCTGCGCCGACCTGAACCTGCGAATCGAAGCCGCCACCTCGCTCAGCGACCGCCGCCCGGCCCGCTCTATCGATCCGGCGCGCCCAATTGAAAACTGGCGCGCCGAACAGGCCCTGTTTCTGCTGAGCCGCCATCATCATGGCGAAAGCCTACCGAGAACGCCGGGGGAGCTGTTTGGTTGAGACGTGCGGAGCGCTAACGAAGCCTTGGCTGACAAGGGCAAACGGATCATAATCTAGTCACTGTGACTAGAGAGGTGAGCTGTGCCCAAGCGTGAATCTTTGTCGTCAAATCTTGGCGGCGCTGGAGCGCGATGGCCTCTTCAGGATGCCAAGGCGCGTTTCAGCGAAGTGGTGCGGCGAGCCCAAGAAGACGGCCCTCAGCGGGTAACTCTGCACGGCAAAGACGCTGTCGTCATCGTTTCCGCTCAAACCTACGACCGAGATCGCCAACGTCACACAGGGCAGCGACTAGTCGAAGCGTTGGCGGCAGCGCCGCTCGGCAACCTTGAGTTCGAACGTGTATCGGTTTCGGGTCCTGTTCGAGATGTCGATCTGTGAGGGGTTTTCTCATCGACACGAACGTAATTTCGGAACTTCGACGACCCAGACCCGACCCAAACGTCGTCGACTTTATCGCGGCCCAGACCGAAGACACCCTCTTCATCTCCGATGTGACCTTCGCCGAAATTCGCTTTGGGATTGCCCAAGTTATGGACCCGGAGCGCCGCGCTGTGCTCTCGGCCTGGCTAGCACAGACCGTGCGACCTCTTTTTTCAGGGCGTACTGTCGCCCTAACCGAAGAGGTCATTTTGCGATGGCGCATTATGGTCGAGGCGGGCCGGCGGCGGGGCCATACTTTTAGCCAACTCGATTTATTCATCGCCGCGGCGGCGGCTGAAACGGAGCTGATCGTGGTCAGCCGCGACGTCGTTCATTTTATCGCGGCTGGCGTTGCCGTCTTCGATCCGTGGTCTGGTATATTTACGGATACGTTGGGGAATGCCCGACCCATAGTTCGACAGGACGGCGCGAAGCTCCTGTCGCTATGACATTCACGGATTAGCCGTAGGAGACACGTTAGCGCCTATCAGCCCCCTCAAGATCGCCGCCTCGCCCCCACCGGCGCCGCCGCCGGACGGATCACGCGGGGTGCACGAACGGGGACGGCGGCGCCGCGGGGTTTGATGGCGAAGGTCTGTTTCACGGCCTCCATCAGGATCAGGCCGGCGAGGGGCGTCCAGAGTTTGGAGCCCACCTGTTCGAAGGAGTCGGCTAGCGGCGCGAAAAACTGGATCGGCGGCGCATAAAGGGCCCGCGACCAGGCGGTCGGTTCGAGGCCGGCCGCCCGCACCGCCTCTTCGAGCTGCGGGCGCGAAAACGGACGACCGTAGCCAAATGGCGTCGACTCAGCGCGCGACCAGACGCCCAGGCGGTTGGAGACAATCAGGATGACCCGGCCGGACGGCGACAAAACCCGCTTCACCTCGGCCAAGAAAGCCGCGGGGTCGTCGCTTTCCTCCAGGCTGTGAACGGCCAGCACCCGGTCGAACAAAGCATTTGGAAAGGGAAGCGCGCGCTCAGCGGACAGGCAGACCTGGTTGGCGCTGTCGGGGGGCCACCGCTCGACGCCTTGGGCTGCGGGCATCGCGCCCACCGTACGGCGTCCCGCGGCGCAGAAGGGCTCGAGGTAGGGC
>Ga0116226_10003826_pt1 | contig 13269 bp, 12 predicted proteins | sample S1TSphfallax_FD_89692 | JGI IMG/M metagenome (GOLD analysis project Ga0116226, IMG submission 89692) | Host-associated microbial communities from peat moss isolated from Minnesota, USA - S1T2_Fa - Sphagnum fallax MG | ecosystem: Host-associated > Plants > Peat moss > Unclassified | place: USA...
AGGACGCGGGTTTTTACGACCCGGTTCATCATGCGTTCAAGGCTTGGATTGGGCCCTTGCTCGATGCGCCGCCGCAAGGGGTACTGGTGGTGGATTTCACCAGTAGGTGAGATGCGTTGCGTGAGCGGCGCAACGCAGTAGCTGCACGCCAGCCTATGGGAGCCGACTTCGCCCCACAGGCTGGTGGTGCCGATATCACCGCCCCCCGTGACGCGCCAACTCGCTGGCCGCCCGCGCCAGATGCGCGATTTCATCCCAGTTCTGCGTATCCACCGCGGTCTTCGGTACCAGCCAGGAGCCGCCCACGCACACCACATTGGGCAGCGCCAGGAAATGCGAAGCCGTGTCGTAGGCGATGCCGCCCGTGGGGCAGAATTTGAGGTTGGGGAACGGGCCGTGGAATGCCTTCAGCATTGCCACGCCGCCCGCCTGCTGGGCCGGGAAAAACTTGACCGTTTCGTAACCGGCTTCCAGTGCGGCGATGATATCCGATGGCGTCATCACGCCTGGCAGCAGCGGCAAGCCGGCATCGCGCACGGCGCGATCCAGCGCCGGCGTCAGCCCTGGCGACACGCCGAATTGAGCACCCGCCTTGACCGCCGCATCGACCTGATCCGCCCGCGTCAGGGTACCCACACCGACCACAATATCGTCCGCGATGCTGCCGGCTTCTTCGATCACCTTCAAGCCAGCCTCGGTGCGCAGCGTGATTTCCAGCACCTTCACGCCGCCCGCATACAACGCCCGGCAGACCGCTACGCCTTGCGCGACATCGTCGAATTGCAGCACCGGAATGACCGGGCCGACGCTGACGACATGAGCAACGTCGTGGATTTTTGCCATGGTGTGTGTCTCCTATTCGCCGATGAGAGGACCGAACACCGATGCGCCGAATTCGGCCGGTGCTGCGGTATTACGAAACACGCCGAACAACTCGCGACCGAAGCCGACTTCGTGTTCGCCGCCTGCGGGTTGCTGCGCCACTTCGCGCTGCGCCCATTCGGCCGGATCGATCTCGATATCGAGAATGCCCGCTTCCGCATCGAGCACGATCATGTCACCGCTGCGCACCTTGCCCAGCGGTCCGCCCAACACCGTCTCGGGCGAAAGGTGGATCACTGCCGGCACCTTGCCGGATGCGCCCGACATACGCCCATCGGTCACCAGCGCAACATGGAAACCTTGATCCTGCATCACGCCCAGCAGCGGCGTTAAGCGATGCAATTCCGGCATGCCGTTGGCGCGCGCGCCCTGGAAGCGCACCACCGCGACAAAATCGCGCTTCAGCTCGCCCGCGTCGAAGGCTTGCTGCACTTCCTCCTGCGAGTTGAACACGATGGCCGGCGCCTTCACCGTACGATGCTGCGGCTTGACGGCCGAAATCTTGATGACCCCGCGGCCCAGCTTGCCCTGCATCAAACGTAGACCGCCGTCCGGATCGAACGGTTCACTGGTACCGCGCAACACGCTGCGATCGGCGCTTTGTTCGGCGCCCGGCACCCAGGTAAGCTTGCCGTCCAGCAAACGCGGCTCCTGCGTGTAGCGCGACAAGCCCGGGCCAGCCACGGTTTTGACGTCTTCATGCAGCAGCCCTGCGCCGAGCAGCTCGCGCACGAGGAACGCCATACCGCCTGCGGCGTGATAGTGATTCACGTCGGCACTGCCATTCGGGTAGATGCGCGCCAGCAACGGCACAGCCTTCGATAACTGATCGAAGTCGTTCCAGTCGATCAGGATGCCGGCGGCACGCGCGATAGCGACCAGATGCAGGGTATGGTTGGTGGAACCGCCAGTAGCCAGCAAGGCCGTGATACCGTTGACGATGGCGCGCTCGTCGATCACATGTCCGATCGGTGTGTAGTGTTGACCATCGGCAGTCAATTCCAGCACGCGGCGCGCGGCTTGCGCGGTCAGTGCGTCGCGCAGCGGCGTATGCGGATGGATAAAGGCGGCGCCCGGCAGATGCAGGCCCATCACTTCCATCAGCAACTGATTGCTGTTGGCCGTGCCATAGAAAGTGCAGGTGCCGTGCCCATGATAGGCCTCGGATTCGGCTTCGAGCAGCGCGTCGCGGCCGACCTGGCCGGTAGCGTACTGCTGGCGAATCTTGGCTTTGGCATCGTTGGACAGACCACTCGTCATCGGGCCCGCCGGCACAAAAATGGTCGGCAGATGACCGAACTGCAGCGCGCCGATCAGCAGGCCCGGCACGATCTTGTCGCAGATGCCGAGGCACAGTGCCGCATCGAACATATTGTGGGTCAGCGCCACTGCCGTGCTCATCGCAATCACTTCGCGCGAGAACAACGACAGCTCCATCCCGGCATTGCCCTGCGTGATGCCGTCACACATCGCGGGCACGCCGCCCGCAAATTGGGCAACGCCGCCGGCTTCGCGCGCCGCCTGCTTGATGATCTCGGGGAAACTGATATAGGGCGCGTGCGCCGAAAGCATGTCGTTGTAGGCCGACACGATGCCGATATTGGGCTGCTTCTGTGCCTTGATTGCGATCTTGTCGCGCCCATCCACACCGGCGAAACCGTGCGCGAGGTTGGCGCAGGACAGGGCGGTGCGCGACGGAAACTGGCCCTGGGCCCGATCGATGCGGGCCAGATAGGCGGCGCGCGTCGCGCGGCTGCGCTCCAGCACACGCTGCGTCACTGTTTCAACCTGGGGATGCAATTGAGCCATGGTGAACTCCTGGGCGGGCAAAAGACTGGCACCGTGCTGTATGACGGTGAAAGATGACCAGTTTAGTAGAAATACTACATGGTTGCAATTCGCCTTTGCCCATTTTCGTCCGCAGCCCGGATCAGAAACCATAAGCTTTGATGCTGCGTTGCAGCGTAAATTGGGCATTCCGATCGATTCGACACAGGTACGGCGATGTACGTATGTAGAATTTCTACATACAATTTGTACGTGCGGTACTATATCGTGTCGCTGCTGTCACCGCCCTGCGCGGCGTGCATGACCCTGCTTAAAACGGAACCTCACATCATGCTGAATCGGATCACCGAGATCCAACCCCAATTGCGGCCGTCCGAGCGCAAGCTTGCGGCTTATGTCGCGGAGGCGCCGCGGGCGGTGGTTGACTTGTCGATGACCGAACTGGCCGCCAAAGTGGGCGTGAGTCAGCCGACCATTGCCCGTTTTTGCCGGGCACTGGGCTGCAGCGGATTTCGCGAATTCAAGATACGCCTGGCACAAAGCATCGCGCCGGAGGTCCCTGCGGTCTATCGTGATGTGCTGCCAGGGGAAGGGGCTGCGGGAATCGCCGCCAAGGTGTTCGATCGAACCATCCTGGCTCTGATCGAAGTGCGCAACAGCTTGTCCAGCGATAGCGTGGCGGCCGCCATCGCCTTGTTGGCGCAAGCGAGGCGAGTCGAGTTCTACGGTGCAGGCGGCTCAGGCGTGGCGGCACTGGATATCCAGCACAAGTTCTTCCGCCTGGGCATGCCCAGCGTTGCCTACAGCGATCCGCACACCTTTTCGATGTCGGCCGCCCTGCTGGGTCCTGGCGACGTGATGGTGGCGGTCTCCAATACCGGTCGCACCCACGATGTGATCGAGGCCGCGCAATCCGCCCTCGCGTGCGGTGCGGCGGTGATCGCGATCACACACGGCAATTCGCCGCTGGCGCGGTTGGCGACGGTATCTTTGATGGCCAATCTGACCGAGGATACGGATATCTATGCGCCAATGACATCGCGCATTTCACACTTGGCGATTGGCGACATACTGGCTGTCGGCGTCGCGCTCAGGCGCGGCCCCGAACTGGTGGATAAACTGGCACGCGCGAAGACCGTGCTGAACCGGCGCCGCACGACCGACTAGCTGCGTCAGGCAGCGCAGCGAGTCGGCAGACCAGACGCATCACGCGCGCTTGAAGGCGTGCTCGAGCAGATCCAGGCGATCCTGCCCCCAGAAGGGCTCACCGTTAAAGACATACCAGGGCGATCCGAACACGCCCGCCGCGATCGCATCGTCGGTATGCTGCGTCAGCGTGCCTTGCACGTTGGCACCGGCAGCCGCCTTCAACAAGCCCTCACCATTCAGATCCAAACCTTCGGCCAGCCGTGCCAGCGTCGCCTCATCGCTGACGTTTTCCTCCTCGGCCCAGAGCGCGCGTCCTATCGCCCCGATCAAAGACAACGCGCGCACGGTGCCATGCGCCAATTGAGTGGCAATGATCAAGCGACAAGCCAGATCCGCGGAGACCGGAAAAAACTTGGGATGCAGATTCAATGGCACTTCGCGCATGGCGCTCCAGCGCGCCAATTCAATCAGGCGATAGTTCTGCCGCTGCGGCGCGCGTTGCGCCAACGGCAAGCCGCCCGAGACCGAGAACACGCGCCCCAGATCGAATGGCTTAAGCACCAGTTGCACCTGGTATTGACGCGCCAGCGTCACCACGGCTTCGTGCCCGAGGTAGGTATAGGGTGAAACGGGCGATAGGTAGTACTCGCAGACTTTGGTCACGGCAGACTCCTCAGATTCGATGCACACGAAAACGAAGCCCGATCCCCGAGTAGCCGGAAGCGGACGCAAAGCACTCGACATCCTGACGCGCGGCAGCGCCGCCGCAGGTCAGAATGGCTTGACCACCACCAGCACGACGGCGGCCAACATGCCGAGTACCGGCAATTCATTGAACCAGCGATACCAGACGTGGCTGCGCGTATTGCGCTGCTGCTCGAAAACCGTCAGCAGGCGACCGCAATAGGCGTGATAGAGGATCAACAGGATCACCACGCCCAGCTTCGCGTGCAGCCAACCCTGCCCGCTGCCGATGCCGTACACGAGCCACAACCACAGACCGCATGCGAGCGCCGGCACGGCGATCATGGTCATAAAGCGATACAGCTTGCGTGCCATCAACAGCAAGCGCTGATAGGCGAGCGGCTCGCTTTCCATAGCCAGATTGACGTAGATGCGCGGCAGGTAAAACAATCCTGCAAACCACGACGAGATCAACACGATATGGACAGCTTTGATCCACAACATCAACATGACACTCACTCTCAAAAATACGCCGCGCCGTGCCGCGGCCCAGTGCGTCAGTCGCGCTAGACACGCGCTTCGCCGTGTCCGAAGACAATGTACTTCAACGAAGTCAGCCCTTCCAATCCGACCGGCCCCCGCGCATGCAGCTTATCGTTGGAGATGCCGATTTCGGCGCCCAGGCCGAATTCGAAGCCATCCGCAAAACGCGTCGATGCATTGACCATCACGCTGGCGGAATCGACCTCGCGCAAAAAGCGCATCGCAGTGTCATGATGTTCGGTGACGATTGCATCGGTATGCGCGGAACCATACGTATTGATGTGTTCGATCGCGGCATCGAGTCCGTCGACCACCTTGATCGCCAGAATCGGCGCCAGGTATTCGGTGCTCCAGTCGGCTTCAACCGCATCCGTCAGCGGCGCGACGCCGGCCGCCTGCAGGATCGCGCGGCTTTCCCCACACACGCGCAACTCCACCTGCTTGGCGCGGTACACCGTACCCAGTTGAGGCAGGATGCGCGGCGCAATGCCGCGCGCCACCAGCAAGGTCTCCATCGTATTGCAGGTGCCGTAGCGATGCGTTTTAGCGTTGTCGCATATCGTGATGGCGCGCTGAAGATCCGCCGCATCGTCGATATAAACATGACAGATACCGTCCAAATGCTTGATCAGCGGTACCCGCGCCTCTTCCATCAAACGTTCGATCAGGCTGCGCCCACCGCGCGGCACGATCACGTCCACATACTCGGTCATGGTGACCAGGCGCCCGACTGCAGCGCGGTCGGCCGTCTCCACCACTTGCACGGCATCGGGCGGCAAGCCGGCGGCGCCGAGGCCTTCGGCGATCAGGCGCGCCAACGCGGTATTGCTTTCCAGGGCTTCCGAGCCGCCTCGCAGGATCGCCGCGTTACCTGCCTTCAAGCACAGCGCGGCCGCGTCGATCGTGACGTTGGGTCGGGATTCGTAGATGATGCCGATCACGCCCAAAGGTACGCGCATCTGGCCCACCTGTATGCCGCTCGGACGCATTTTCATCTGGCCGATCTCGCCGACCGGATCGGGCAGTGCCGCGACTTGCTGCAGCCCTTCGATCATGGTCCGCAAAGCTTTGTCGGACAAGGTCAGACGGTCAATAAAAGCCGCATCGCGCCCTTGCTCGCGGGCGCGCGCGACATCGCGTGCGTTGGCTGCCCGCAGGATCTCGGCATCGCGCTCAAGCGCTACCGCAATCGCGCGCAAGGCCTGGTTCTTCGCCGCAGTTGTTGCCCGTGCCGTATGGCGCGAGGCCGCCCGGGCGCGGCGCCCGAGATCGGTCATGTATTGATCGATATCCATCGCAATCTCAACTCGTATCTCGTTTCAGTGCACCGTCAGGTGCCAGCTCGGCAGCGCCGGGGCCACGCTCGCCTCAACGCGGCGCGGCCACTGTCATTGCCAATTCGAACAAACCATCCCACGGGTTCGCCGGCGGCTCGCTGCCGCGCTCGCCGGGGATCGCGCCACGCAGGCCCTTGACCTGGCGATCCAGCCGCGCGGCAAAGCCCAGTGCGCGCTCCAGTACCGCCTCGCTCAGGCGTCCAGCGGCGGGGCCGATCAGGCGCTCGCGCGGGCCCCAGACGCGGTTCTCGCGCAACAGCGCCGCAAGCGGCTTGCCTGCCGCCAAACCACGCTTGACGCGCAACACGGTGCGGATTTCCTCGACCACGGCCCACAGGACCAACACGGCCGCCTCGCCTTCGCCATGCAGCCCATCTATCATGCGTGCCAGCCGCGCCACATCACCAGCCAGCATCGCCTCGTTGAGCTTGAACACGTCATAGCGTGCCACGTTCATGACAGCGTCCTGGATCTGCTCCAGCGTCAGGGCACCGGCCGGATACAGCAATCCCAGCTTCTGGATTTCCTGATGCGCGGCCAGCAGATTGCCTTCGACTTTCTCCGCCACGAATTGCAAGGCGCGGCGTCCTTCCTCGCCAGCCGCAACGCGCTGACCTTGCGCAGCCAATCGCTGACCGATCCAGTTCGGCAATTGGGCGCGCTCGATCGGATCGATGCGCAGCGCAATGCCGGCGTCCCCCAAGGCGGTGAACCATGCCGACTTCTGCGTCGCGGCATCGAGCCGCGGCAGCGTGATCAACAACAACACATCGGGATTGGGTTTGCCAACCAGTGCGCGCAGCGCTTCCCCCCCCTCACGACCGGGCTTGCCGGTCGGAATCCGGACTTCGATCAACTGGCGGTCGCCGAACAAGGACATCGATTGGTTGGCACCGAGCAGCGCGCTCCAATCGAAGCCGCGTTCGACAGTATGCACCGAGCGCTCGGTGTAACCCCCAGCGCGCGCAGCCGCACGAATGCGATCGAGTGCCTCCTGCGCCAATAGAGGCTCGTCGCCAAATACCGTGTAGCAGCCGGCCAGCCCCTTCGAGAGCTGGGATTCAAGTGCGTCGACACGCAACTGCATCGCGATTCCTAGAAAAGTGCCGGGCGGGCAGAGCACACAGGCCCTGCCCAGCGACTGTTACAGCGGCGGCGTAGGCAGCGGGAAGCCGCGATTCACCGCCGGGATCGGCGTATGCAGATTGCGCACGGCGGAAAGCCGGCGCGTAATCTGATCGGCCGCATCTTTGCGCATATCGTCGTAGAGCAAGTTCGCTTCGTTCGATTTGGCAAGGAAGTACTGATCGCTATACGTCATCGAACGATTCAGCGTGAAACTGCTGGGCGGAATCAGCACCGTCCCGTCGCTCGCAGTCAACGAATAATGAAACGTCTCCAGCAGCTCATATTCGAGCGTAGAACCCGTACCATCGACCGTCAGCGTACGTTCACCAGCCGACTCGCTGATGTCCAACGTTGCCTGTGCATCGGTCGGCTGCGATACGACCACCGTGTCGCTGCCCCCCTCAATCTGCCGTTTGATGGTCGCAGTCAGCAGCGTCTGTGTATTCGCGATATAGACACGCTTAAACGCGTAATCACGCTGCCCGGCCAATTGAAAGCCGCAACCCGACAACAACATGGTGCCGACAACGAGCAACCCTAACAGTCTGCGCATAAACGGAGTTCCTTCAGTTGGGCCGGCGCGGCGCCACCGCATGGTGCGCGCTCACGCCATGGCCCGTCACCATTAAACGACGACGTTGACGAGTCGGCCCGGGACAATCACGATCTTCTTCGGGGCTTGCCCGTTGCCGAATTTGATGAACATCTCGTGCGCCAACACGGCCGCCTCGATCTGTTCGCGGCTGGCCTCGCGCGCCACACTGACTGCGCCACGCACTTTGCCGTTGATCTGCAAGACCAATTCGATCTGCGCCATTTCGAGGGCGGCCTCATCGACCTGCGGCCAGGGTGCGTCAAGCAAGTCGCCCAGCTGTGCGCGATAGCCCAGTGCGTCCCACAACACATAGGTCAAATGCGGCACCACGGGATACAGCACGCGCAGCAGGATGCCGAAGGTCTCATGCAGCACCGCAGCGCCGGCGGCATCCGCGCCCAGTTCCTTGGCCGCATCGATCGCGTTGAGCATCTTCATCGAAGCCGACACCACCGTGTTGTACTGCACGCGCTGGTAATCGAAATCAGCCTGCTTCAGGACGGCGTGGACTTCGCGCCGCAAGGCCTTGTGGGCGTCGCTATAGTCCACCGCCGAGGCGCCGGTGTAAGCACCGATGCGTTCGCGCAGCTGATAACCCGTAGCGTGGACGCGACGCAGGAAACGGCTGGCGCCGTCGACACCCGAGCTCGACCATTCCATCTGCTGTTCCGGCGCTGCGGCAAACATCACGAACAAGCGTGCGGTGTCGGCGCCGTATTGGTCGATCAATTCCTGCGGATCCACCCCGTTGTTCTTCGACTTCGACATCTTCTCGATGCCACCCAGCACCACCGGCTGGCCATCGGCATTGGCGACCGCGCTGTGGGGGCGGCCCCGTTCATCGAACTGCACCGTGACATCGACCGGGTTGAACCAGGTTTTCTTGCCGGTCTCGTCTTCACGATAGTAGGTTTCGTTCAGCACCATGCCCTGGGTCAGCAGGTTGCGCGCCGGCTCGTCAAATGTGACCAGACCCAGGTCGCGCATCACCTTGGTCCAGAAGCGCGAGTACAGCAAATGCAGAATCGCGTGTTCGATACCGCCGATGTACTGATCCATCGGCATCCAGTAATCGGTACGCGCATCAACCATGCTGTTGGCGTCAGGCGCCGCATAACGCATGAAATACCAGGACGAATCGACAAAGGTGTCCATCGTGTCGGTTTCGCGACGCGCGGGCTTGCCGCAAGTCGGGCAGTTGCACGCAAGGAAAGCCTGCGATTTGGCGAGCGGATTGCCGCTGCCGTCCGGCACCAGATCTTCCGGCAGTACCACCGGCAGATCCTGCTCGGGCACCGGCACATCACCGCAGCTATCGCAATGGATGATGGGAATCGGTGTGCCCCAATAGCGTTGGCGCGAGATACCCCAGTCGCGCAGCCGCCAGGTGACTTGCTTGTCGCCCAACTGCTTGGCGGCCAGGTCGGCGGCAATGCGATCGATCGCGGCACTGGACGAGAGTCCGTCGTAGACACCACTGTTGATCAGGGTGCCGCGCTCTTTGTCGCCATACCAGTCGGCCCAGGCCTCGGTCGAGAAAGTCTCGCCTTCGAGCGCGACCACCTGCTTGATCGGCAGACCGTATTTCTTGGCAAATGCAAAATCGCGCTCGTCGTGGGCTGGCACCCCCATCACCGCGCCCTCGCCGTAGTTCATCAGCACGTAATTGCCGATCCATACTTCGACCGTCGCACCGGTCAGCGGATGCTCGACGAAAAAGCCCGTCGGCACGCCCTTTTTCTCCATCGTCGCGATGTCGGCTTCGGCCACACCCCCGCGCTTGCATTCCTGGATAAAGGCTTGCAGCTCGGGTTTATCGTCGCGATGCAATTCGGCCAGGCGCGTGGCCAGCGGATGCTCGGCGGCGATGGCGCAGAAGGTCACCCCCATGACGGTATCGGCACGCGTCGTGAACACGCGCAACAGTTTGCTTTCCCCATCGAGTTGATACGGGAAACCAAAATTCACCCCAAAGCTCTTGCCGATCCAGTTCTGCTGCATCACCTTGACGCGCTCGGGCCAGCCCAGACCTTCGAGATCGCCCAGCAGCTGTTCCGCGTACTGGGTGATGCGCATGTAGTACATCGGGATTTCGCGCTTTTCGATGAGGGCGCCAGAGCGCCAGCCACGCCCGTCTATCACCTGTTCATTAGCCAGCACGGTCTGGTCGACCGGGTCCCAGTTGACGGTTCCGGTTTTCTTGTAGACCACGCCTTTTTCGAGCATCTTCAGGAACAACCATTGGTTCCATTTGTAATACTCGGGCGTGCAAGTGGCGAATTCACGCGACCAGTCGATCGCCAGACCCATCGCCTGCATCTGCTTCTTCATGTAAGCGATGTTGTCGTAGGTCCACTTCGCCGGCGGCACGTGATTGGCCATTGCCGCGTTTTCCGCCGGCATACCGAACGCATCCCAGCCCATCGGCATCAGAACGTTATAGCCCTTCATCCGCAGATAGCGGTACATCACGTCGTTGATCGTGTAGTTGCGCACGTGCCCCATGTGCAGCTTGCCCGACGGATAGGGCAGCATCGAAACGCAGAAAAATTTCTGCTTGTCGTCGCGCTCGACGGCGCGGTAGACATCGGCTGCGCGCCATTGTGTCTGAACCGCGGATTCGACTTCGGCTGGAACGTATTTATCTTGCATGGTCTGGGCAGTGCTCATAAGAAATCGCCGGAGCGCTTCAAGCTGGAACCCGGCGCCTGGCTCGGATCAGGAAGCGTTCACTACAGGGCTTGATACGCACACGCATCCGCGCGGGCGTGTGCCACGCATCGGGTCTGCGCAAACAAAGAAACTGATTATACCGGTTGAACGGGCGATGTCCTGGTTCAACACGATGCAGCGCGCCGGCTGGCAACCACGCCAGATCTTGCTGGCGCGCGTATGCAAGAGCGCAGGCAGTTCAGGGTCGTCCGGCAGCCACCGGGCTTGGCGCCGGCGCAGTAACAAAACCAATCCGACTCAGTCCGGCCTGCTGCGCGGCCGCCATCACAGCAGCAACGGCGCGATACGGCACAGCCTGATCGGCACGCAAATGCAATTCGGGCGCCTCGGCGCCAGCACTGCGCGCGGCGGCGTTCAGCCGCGCCTGCAATTCAGACTGGCTGATCGCCGTAGGTGCGTCGTTCCAGTATAGTTTGCCGCTCGCGTCGAGCGCCACCGTAATGGTTTGCGGTGTATCCGCCGCCGCCGCGCCGCTGGCATGCGGCAAATCGAGCCGAATCGCATGGGTCAGCAAGGGCGCGGTAAGGATGAATATCACCAACAGCACCAGCATCACGTCGATCAGTGGCGTCATATTGATGTCGGCCATCGGCGCCGAGCTCGGGGCGTTGCGTGTGCTGCCGTGATCCAAGCCACCGAAGCTCATGGTGCGTGTCCGCTGAATACGCGCTGCATATCGACGTGAAAACGGGTCATGGCTGCGCTACTCCGCCGCTTGCACCACGGCCGCGCGAGACAGCTTGCCATGCGTCGCGCGCGGGCCTTGCTGGCAGAAATACGCATGCAGATCGTGCGCGAAGCCATCGAGATCCTCGCCGATCTGGCGCGTGAGCCGACCTAGAATGTTATAAGCCAACACGGCTGGAATCGCCACCACCAAGCCAAAGGCCGTCATGATCAGCGCCTCGCCGACCGGACCGGCAACGGTTTCGATCGCGGCCTGACCGCCCGCAGCCAGATTCGCCAGGGCGTGATAGATACCCCAAACGGTACCTAGCAATCCGACAAACGGCGCGGTGCTGCCGATCGAGGCCAGCAAAACGAGACCGAACTCGAGACGCCGGCGCGACGCATGCAAGGCCGCGCGCAAACCGCGCAAGACCCGTTCATCCAGATCGACACGCGCCAGCAGCCCCCCCTGCGCTTCAACTTCGGCCGCTTGCAGTGCCGCCTGGGCAAGCGGCACCAGTACGCACTCACGGTCGGACAGGCGCAAACCAGCAATGCCATCGGTCAGGTTGTGCGCCTGCCAGAAGATAGCCTGGGCCCGCGGCACATCGCGTTTGACGCGAACCAGCAGCCAGCCTTTACCGAGCAGGAAGCACCAGCTGACGAAGGACATGGCGAGCAATAGCCAAGCTACCGCATGCGTGACCGCATCGCCGGATTCCAGGTAGTGAAGTATGCCCGTGCTCGCCATGCGACAGCCCTGTGGGAAAGGAGTGACGGCCGCCGCCCGTGTCTGGCAGCGGCCATCTGAAGGTTCAGCGCAGGCCGAGCACGTCCTGCATGTCGAACAGCCCGCTCGTCTTGTCGGCCAGGAATTGCGCCGCGCGCAGCGCACCTTGCGCATAGCTGACTCGGCTCGACGATTTATGGGTGATCTCAACACGTTCGCCGATGCCGGCAAACAGGACGGTATGATCGCCCACGATGTCGCCGCCACGAATGGCGGAAAATCCGATGGTTGACGGGTCGCGCTCGCCGGTGATGCCTTCACGACCATATACCGCGCAGCTGGCCAGATCGCGGCCCAGCGCCGCGGCAAGCACTTCGCCCATTTTCAGCGCGGTGCCGGACGGCGCGTCGACCTTGTGGCGATGGTGTGCTTCGATCACTTCGATATCGTAGCCCGTCGCCATCAGGCGTGCGGCGACATCGAGCAGTTTGAAAGTAATATTGACGCCGACACTCATATTGGCCGCGACCACCAGTGCGGTGGTCGCGCTGGCAGCTTGCAGCTGGGCTTTTTGCGCATCGCTGAAGCCAGTGGTACCGACGATCATTTTTACGCCATGGCGCGCGGCCGGGGCCAGATAGCCCAGGGTCGCTTCCGGACGCGTGAAGTCGATCAGGTAGTCGGCCGATGCCAGTGCCGCATCGACATCGGAAACGATACGCACACCGGTTTCGCGGCCCATGAAGGCGCCGGCGTCCTGCCCTACCAGAGCGCTGTCTGCGCGGTCCAGAACCCCGACCAACTGCGCCTGCGGGTGCTGCAGCACGGCTTCCACCAGCACCCGGCCCATGCGACCGGATGCGCCTGCAATTGCGATTTTCATGACCTGATGCGCCCGCGCCTGGACGCGGACCCTTTGCCTGGTTAGTCGACTAGTTGCTCGAACCAACCGACGACGCGCCGCTTGGCGCCTGCGTCGGCAAGGAGAATTGCTGCGCGTGATCGCTTACGCCTGCGGCGGACGCACCGAT
>Ga0116226_10003827_pt1 | contig 13269 bp, 6 predicted proteins | sample S1TSphfallax_FD_89692 | JGI IMG/M metagenome (GOLD analysis project Ga0116226, IMG submission 89692) | Host-associated microbial communities from peat moss isolated from Minnesota, USA - S1T2_Fa - Sphagnum fallax MG | ecosystem: Host-associated > Plants > Peat moss > Unclassified | place: USA...
GCGTTCGACGGGCTGGTTGCGATCGACCATGCGCAGGCGGGCTTGAGCTTTCGCAACTCGGCGATGCTGGCGCAGGCGGAGATTGTGAGCGGCAACTTCTTCACCGTGCTCGGCGTGCAGCCCGTGCTGGGCCGCGTCTTCACGCAGCAGGACGATGTGCAGCCGAACGCCGCGCCGGTCGCGGTGCTGAGCTATGCGTTCTGGAAGAGCAGGCTGGGCGGGGACGCGGGCGTGGTGGGGCAGACGGTCACGATCAACGCGCATCCGTTCACGATAGTGGGTGTCGCCGCGCCGGGATTTCAGAGCGGGATTGCAGGCGAGAACTCCGACCTCTTCGTGCCGATGATGATGCTGGGACAGGTGAAGCTGCGGTACGGATCGCAGGACGATTTGACGTTGCATACGGCGCGCTGGCTGACGATCCTTGGCCGATTGAAGCCGGGCGAGACCCGGGAGCAGGCGCAGGTGGCTCTGGCTCCGCTGTGGAAGGCCCTGCGGGCGGATGAACTTACGGCCCTGAGAATCCGTTCGTTGAAGTTCAAGGCAGGCTTTCTGATCAACAGCGAGCTTCTGGTGCTGCCGGGAGCGAAGGGTTTCTCGTTCAGCCGCGACGACCTTGAGAAGCCGCTGTATGTGGTGATGGGCATGGCGGCGCTGGTGCTGGTGATGGCGACGGTGAACGTCGCGAGCCTGCTGCTGGTGCGGTCGGCGGGGAGGCTGCGGGAGTTCTCGCTGCGATATGCGCTGGGCGCGAACCGCGGACGGATTCTGCAACAGCTGTTGCTGGAGGGACTGCTGATGGGCGTTGCGGGCGGAGCGGCGGCGATTGCACTTGCCCCGCTGGCAACGCGGGTGCTGATCGAGCAACTCGCGGGCGGTGACGGTGAGTCGGCGTTTACGGCGGCGGTCACATCGCCCGTGCTGTGTTTCAACTTTGCGATTGCGGTTGCGGTGAGCGTGTTGTTCTCGCTTGCGCCGGCGCTGCAGTTGTTGAAGCCCGACCTGATGGGAGTGATGAAGCAGCAGAGCGGGACTGGGAGCGGGAGTCTGCTCGGGCTTCGGCGCGTTGTGGTGTGTCTACAGATTGGGTTGAGCATCCTGCTGCTGGTCGGGGCGGGACTCTTTGTGCGGACGATGCGGAACCTGCGCCATGTGGATGTGGGTTTCAGCACGGACCATCTGGTGACGTTTGGCGTCGACCCGAGCCTGGCGGGATATACGGCGGCGCAGATTCCGCAGCTCGATCAGCGGATATTCGATGCGCTGGCGGCGCTGCCTGGTGTGCGGTCGGTAAGCGCGACGGATGAGAAAGTGCTCGCCGGCAACAGTCACGGCGGCAATGTCAACGTGCCGGGGTTCGTCGAGCCGCCGGACACGAACTACGACATTGAAGAAGACTTCATCACGCCGGAGTTCCTGAAGAACATGCAGACGCCGCTGCTGGCGGGCCGCATGTTTACCGAGGCCGACGACGCGGCTCATCCCAACGTAATCGTCGTGAACGAGACGTTCGCGAAGCACTACTTCGGCAGTGCGCAGGCGGCGGTGGGACGACGCGTCAATCGGGTTGGCGGGAAGAACGTGAGTGTGGAGATTGTCGGCGTAGCGGCGGACACGCTGCATCAAGGCATTCGCAGCGCGGTCGATCCGACGCTGTTTCGGCCTGTGCTGCAGAACGAGACGCCTGGTCCGCTACAGTTTTACGTGCGGACGAACCTCGGGCCGGAGGCGATGATGCCGACGGTGCGGCTGGCGATGCAGCAGCTTGATGGGAAGCTGGCGCTCGACGGCTTGCGGACGATGGAGCAGCAGATCGACTTCAACCTCTCCAACGAACGCATGATTGTGCTGCTGGCGATCAGCTTCGGCGCGCTGGCAACGCTGCTTGCGGGGATTGGACTTTACGGCGTGCTGGCGTATGTGACGGCGCAGCGGACTCGCGAGATCGGGGTGCGGATCGCGCTGGGGTCGAGCCGGGCTGCTATATCGAGCATGGTGCTTGCGGACGTGTTGAAGCTGGCGGGGATCAGTATCGCGGTTGCGGTGCCCCTCGCGCTGGGACTGGCGCGGCTCTTGAAGAGCCAGCTCTTCGGAGTGTCTGCGTCCGACCCGGTCACGTTCGTATGCGTCACTCTTCTCGTTGCGATTGTTGCCGTCATTTCGGCGCTTGTGCCGGCTCACCGCGCGGCGAACGTCGATCCCATCGAAGCACTGAGAACGGAATAAGGGAGCACACCGGAATGAGAGCCTTGCTGCAGGACCTTCGTTATGCGCTTCGCCAGATGCGGCACGCGCCGGGATTTTCGATCAGCGTCATTGTTGTGCTGGCGCTTGGGATTGGCGCGAACGCGGCGATGTTCACGGTGCTGGAAGGCACGCTCTTCCGGCCGCTGCCATATCGTGCCGCGAACGATGTGCTGCGGCTGAAGAATACGAATGCCCAGGGTGTCGAAGGCTGGTCGAATGTTGCGGACATCGCGGTATGGCAGGCTCGGACGCATACGCTGAGCGGCATCGCCTATTACGATGTGAGCGCCGCGTACATCGATTCGGGAGGCAGCGAGCAGAAGGTGAACGCGGTGACTTCAAGCGCAAACCTGCTTGCGCTGCTGGGCAACGCCCCCGCGAGAGGACGGTTCTTTTCCGATCAGGAGCAGCAGCCGGGACGAGAGCACGTCGTGGTATTGAGCGACGCGGTGTGGCGCGGTCAGTTTCATTCGAATCCGCAGATCGTCGGCGAGACGATTCGCATCGACGATACGCCGACACTCGTCATCGGTGTGATGCCGCACGGGTTCGCCTTTCCGGCCGACGGGCCGCCCGCGCAGATATGGATGCCCGCCGCCCTCACCGCGGGCGCGATGTCGCGGAGCTTCGATGCGCCGCTCTTCCAGGCGATCGGAAGGCGGCGGGTCGGCGTAACGGTGGAGGCGGTTCAGAGCGAGTTGAACGCGATCCAGAAGGACGTGCTGCCTCTCTATCCAAGTCAAGTCGCCGCGCAACTGGCGCCCTCGCGCTTTCAGCCGGCCGCATACCGCGATAGCCTCAGTTCGAAGGAGCAGCGGACCGCTCTGCTTGCGCTGCTGGGGGCAGTCGGTGTGCTGTGGCTCATCGCGTGCGCCAATGTTGCCTGCCTGATGCTCGCGCGCACCGCGGCGCGAAGGCGCGAGCTCGCAGTGCGCGCGGCGCTGGGAGCAACGGGATGGCGATTGATCCGTCAGACATTGTCTGAGTGTCTGCTGTTGAGTCTTGCAGGCGGAGCGGCCGGGCTTGGGCTTTCCCAGATGACGCTGCAGTTTTTCAGGCACGGTTTGACGGCGCAACTCAGCTCTGAGATCTCCCTGTATCCGGATGGCCGGGTGCTGACCGCTCTGTTCCTCCTGAGTCTGCTGAGCGCGGGGTTATTCGCATTCGTGCCGGCGGGGCTTGCGGCGAGGGCCAACGTCGATCAGGCGTTGCGTCAGGATGGCGCACAGGCAGGCACCGGGCGCCAGCAGCACCGTTTGCAGCGGGTGCTCGTCGTCGCTGAACTTGCGCTGACGCTGGCACTTCTTGTCTCGTGCGGGCTCTTGCTGCGGACCGTATTCGCGTTGAAGCGGGCGCCGCTGGGCTTTCGCACGGACCATGTCTTCGCGATCGATCCGCGCCTTCCCGAATACAAGTACGCAAAGCTCGACGCCAACACCGGTGTCTACAAGCCGCTGCTGGAGAGGCTGAAGACAGTTCCAGGCGTGCAGTCGGCTGCCATCACGACCATAGCGCCGCTAAGCAGGGGCTTCGACATGAACCTGACGCTGGCGATGGATAAGCGATCGAAGGGAGGCAAACCCGCCGCGCCAATCACCGCGAAGATGCGCGCGGCCGGGCCGGAGCTGCAGCAGGTGCTGGGGTTTCGGATGCTGCGCGGGCGCTACTTCAACGATCAGGACACGCCGGACGCGCAGCTTGCGGCGGTCGTGAATAGCACCTTCGTGCGCCTGTATGAGGCCAACGATGCGAAGATCGATGACTTCACGTTGTCCATGAGGACGAACAAGGGAGAGCCGCCGCGGACCTTCAAGATCGTCGGCGTGATCGACGACTTCCATCAGGTCGGCATCGCCGATCCCGCGGCACCGGAGATCGACTTGGATGCCGCCCAGATGCGCGCTTTCGATGGCTTTTATCAACCGACGCTAGAGGCGCACGCCGAGCTGATGCTGCGTTCTTCGCGCGATGCGAAGAGCCTGGTCCCCGAACTCAACAATGTCATGCGGCAGTTCAATCCCGACCTCGCGGGCGCGGAGATTCGCACGATGGACCAGATCGTCGAGGACGCGATGGGGCCGCAGATTCTGGCGGCGCATCTGCTGGAGGCGCTTGGGGGCCTTGCGCTGCTGGTCGCGCTGGCGGGGCTTTACAGCCTGCTCGCATATCTGGTGACGCTGCGGACGCGGGAGCTTGGACTGCGGCTGGCGCTGGGGGCGCAGCGCGACGACATCCTCTCGCTGGTGCTGCGCGGCGCGGGTGCGTTGCTGCTTGCAGGGACGGCGATCGGAGTCGGCGTGAGCCTGGCCGCGGGGCGGCTGCTGCATGGGTTTTTGTTTGGCGTGAAGCAGAACGATCTGACTACGCTGGTGTGTTCGTCGCTGCTGTTGTTCCTGGTGGGGACGTTCGCGGCGTGGGTGCCGGCACGACGGGCTTCGCGGCTGGAACCGATGGAGGCATTGCGGAGGGAGTGATGGTGGTGATCCCACCCATGCGATAAGACCGCATGAGTGGGGCACCCGGGCTTTTTGATGTTGTTCCTCCCATTTCTCAGAAGCGAGACATGGGGCACCCAGAACTCGGTCAAGAGTTAGGAAACAAGAAATTGCAGGAGTCAAAGATGTTTACGGCATGGCATGACCTTCGATTCGCACTGCGGCAGCTTCGCAAGAGCATGGGATTTACCGTGATGGCCACGCTTACATTGGCGCTCGGCATCGGTTCGGCGACGGCTGTGTTCTCGCTGGTCGATGCCGTGCTGCTCAGGCCGTTGCCGTTCGCGCAGCCGAAGAGGCTCGTGGTCCTCGATACGCTGTCGCAGCCTCGGGACGGAGGGGGACCGCCTACGCTGCCGAACGATACCTCCTATCCGAACTTCTTCGACTGGCGCGAGCGGGCCAAGAGCTTCGAGAGCATGGCTTCGTGGGAGGGAGCGTCGTTCACCCTGAGTACCGGGGATGCTCCGGCCAAGCGCGTCGACGGCATGATGGTCTCCGCCGACTTCTTTGGGGTGCTGGGAGTGGCTCCGGTGCTGGGGCGGGGATTTCTGCAGGCCGAGGAGCAGGCAGGCAACCGGTCGGTGATTGTGAGTCACGGGCTGTGGCAGAGCGCCTTGGGCGCAAGCGCGGCCGCGGTCGGCAAGACGATCCAACTGAGCGATGAGACCTATACGGTGATTGGCGTGATGCCCGCTTCGTTCGCGTTTCCGAACGCTCCGGACGCGGCCCTGTGGGTGACGCCGGCGCATGCGATGGAGGGCAAGAGTCCTTCAGGGCAGCAGCGCGGATGGAACCAACTAAGCGTGATTGGCAGGCTGGCAAACGGGGTGCCGATCGCGCAGGCGCGCGCCGAGATGCAGACGATTCAGCGTGCGCTGGCGGCGCAGTATCCGGACGAAGACAAGAAGGAGACAGCGGTCAGCGTGAAGCCGCAGCTTGAGGACCTCGTGGGCGATGTGCGGCGGCCATTGCATATTCTGTTCGCGGCGGTCTGCGTTCTGCTGCTGATCGCCTGTGCGAACGTTGCGGGCCTGTTGCTCACGCGCACATCGGCGCGCCGGCCGGAGCTTGCGCTGCGTTCGGCTCTGGGCGCGACGCGGCCGCAGATCGTGCGGCAACTCTTGATCGAATCGCTCACCGTCTCGTTGCTCGGCGGTGCTTGCGGCTTCGCGCTCGCCGCGACGGCGTTGAAGATTGCACCGCGGGTTCTTCCATCGGATCTGCCCCGGCTCAGCGAGCTTTCGCTGAATCCGCGCGTGCTCGTATTCTCGCTGGCTGCGTCGCTCTTCACGGGCATCCTGTTCGGCGTGCTTCCGGCGTGGCGCGCTTCGCGGCTCGACCCGGCGCTGGCGCTGCATGAGAGCACACGCTCCGGCACAGCGAGCGGCGCGCAGAATCGTCTGCACAGCCTGTTGGCAGTCGGTGAGACGGCACTGGGGCTGATGCTGCTGATCGGCGCTGGGCTGCTGATTCGCAGCTTCCAAAAGCTGATGTCGGTCGATCCCGGATTCAATCCAGATCACCTCATTACCTTTCGCGTCGGCATGCCTGCCAAGCGGTTTCAGGATGAGAAGCTGCTGCAACTGACCCAGCAGCTGCAGGTGCGCTTCGCAACGCTGCCGGGAGTGCAGCAGTCCACGTATGGCTTTCCGCTGCCGCTTACTGGAGGCGACATGAATATCAGCTTCAGCGTCGATGGACGGGCCACTCCGCCTGGCGAGGAGCCTTCAGCGAGGACGAGCCTTGTCGCGGCAAACTTCTTTCAGGCGCTCCAGATGCCGCTGCGCCGCGGCCGCTTCTTCAGCGATTCCGAGGACCGCGGCGGCAGCATGCCCAGCGCGATTGTGAACCAGGCATTTGCCGACCGGTTCTTTCCCGGTGAAGATGCTCTGGGCAAGCGCATCACCTCGGGGATGTCTGTGAACGACGTGCCGGAGAGTCGCGAGATTGTTGGCATCGTGGGCAATGTCGCGCGCTCCAGCCTTACCGAGGCGCCGACGCCGGAGTACTTCATTCCGTATCCGCAGGTTCCGCTGGCTCCGCCGGTCTTTGCACTGCGCGTGAGTGGCGACCCGGCGGATTATGTCGATACGGTTCGGGCCGTGGTGGCCAGGGAGGATCCTTCACTTCCGGTCTATGCGGTGCGGACGAATCTGCTCTCTCGAAGCACGGCTCAGCAGCGATTTCAAACGATGCTCATCTCGGCGTTTGCGATGCTCGCGCTTGTGCTCTCGGCCATCGGTCTTTACGCGGTGCTCAGCTATATGGTGGAGCAGAGGACGATGGAGCTTGGATTGCGGATCGCATTGGGGGCGCAGCGCGGCAACATTTTGGAGCTGGTCCTGCGGCGAGGGCTGATGCTGTCGATTGCGGGGCTTGCGCTGGGGCTTTGCGCTTCGGCGGTGCTGACGCGCTTTCTGGCGACGCTGCTCTTCGCGACCAACCCGCTCGATGCGGCGACGTTTGCTGGGATGGCGGCGATGATGTTCGTCATCTCGGCGATTTCATCGCTGGTGCCGGCGCTTCGGGCGTCGCGGCTCGATCCCAATGAAACACTGCGTCAGCAGTGACAGCAAACACTGCGTCAGCAGTAGCAGCAAGTAAGGAAGAGAAGAAATGATCGAACTGAAGAACCTCGAACGCAGCTACAAGACCGGCCACACGGAGAACTTCATCCTGCGGCGCATCAACCTGAAGATCGCCGAGGGCGAGTTCCTCACCATCATGGGTCCGAGCGGCGCGGGCAAGTCGTCGCTGCTGAACATTCTGGCTATGCTCGACGACCAGTGGAAGGGCGAGCTTATGTTCAACGACCTTGCCGTCCATGCGATGAACCGCAAGCAGCGCGCGGAGCTGGCGCGGAGGCAGATAGGGATGGTGTTTCAGAGCTATCACCTGCTGGACGATCTGACGGTTGCCGAGAACATCGACCTGCCGCTGTCGTACAAGGACATCTCGCGTTCGGACAGGCAGGCGCTGGTTGCCGATACACTCGACCGCTTTCAGATCGTGGGGAAGAAAGACCTGTTTCCCTCGCAGCTCTCGGGCGGACAGCAACAGCTTGTCGGCATCGCGCGCGCGGTGATCCACAAGCCGGCGCTGCTGCTTGCGGATGAGCCAACGGGCAACCTGCACTCGGCGCAGGCGGCGGAGATCATGCAGTTGTTCCGAGAGTTGAACAGCCAAGGGACGACGATCGTGCAGGTCACGCACTCCGAGGTGAACGCGGCGTATGGGACGAGGACGATCGAGCTGCGCGACGGCTGGATGACGATGGACACAGCGAACACGAAGCTGAACGCTTAGCACGGTACGGCATTGCAGCTTCGGCCCAGGGCGAAGAGAAAAAGCAGATTCCCTTCGGGAATGACAAACAAGGAAGAACGAAAGGTGACTCACAAGATGCGCGCACGAAGAGCTTCTCGATCTCCCGCAGCGGCCGCTCTCGCGCTCGCTGTGATTGCGCACACAGCACCTGTGCCAGCGCAGTCCTCCGCGCCGACGCTGCGACTGGATGTGCCGCACTCGTGGAATCCCATCGATGCCTACCGCCCGGCGAGTGTTCCGCTGCCCAACCTCGCCAACTCGCCGCGCATCGACACGCTGATTCATAACGGCGTGCTGGAGCTGTCGCTCACCGATGCCATCGCGCTGGCGCTGGAGAATAATCTGGACCTCGCGATCGCGCGCTATAACATCCCCATCGCGCAGGCGGATGTGCTGCGCACCAAGGCGGGCGGAGTCTTTCGCGGCGTGAACACCGGCGTGGTGCAGAACACGCCGGGCGGCGGGGTTGGCGGCTTCGGTTCCGGAGGCACGGGCGCCGGCGCGGGTGGAACAACGGGCGGCGCGGGCGGCGCGGGCACGGGAGCATCGGGCCTTGTGCAATCGACGCTGGGCACAGGCACCGCAGTCTCGTCGTACGATCCCGCGGTGAGCGCGAACGTGGGTTACAGCGACGCCGTGCAGCCGCTCTCGAACATCCAGGTGCAGGGCGTGCAATCGCTGAAGACCATCGCGACGGTCGCGAACTTCCAGTACTCGCAGGCCTTCGCGACGGGCACATCCTTCAACGCGTCCTTCCTGAACGACCGCACAGCGAACAACAGTCTGTACACGTATCTGCGGCCGGAGCTCGATGCGTCGTACACGTTGACGGTGCAGCAGCAGTTGCTTGCGGGTTTTGGCTTCGGGCCGAACCTGCGATACCTGCGGATCGCGCGCAACAACCAGAAGATCTCGGACGAGGCATTCAAGCTCCAGGTGATCACCACGGTTACACAGATCGCGAATATGTACTGGGACCTGGTGGCGGCGTACCAGGATGAGCAGGTCAAGTCGAGCTCGCTCGACTTCGCGAATGAGACGCTTACCAGCGGCCGCAAGCAGCTTGAGCTGCAGGCGATTCCGGCGATGGATGTGATGAAGGACGAGGCCGAGGTCGCCAACCGCGAGCAGGACCTTACCATCGCGAAGAGCACGCTGCAGTTCCAGGAGCTGCTGATCAAGAACGCGATCACGAAGAACCTGGACGATCCAATACTCGAAGCGATGCCCGTGAGGCCGGTGCAGCTCTCTGGAGATGGCAGTGCAAGTGGGAGCGACGATGGTACCATCCCCGCGGCGGTCTCTCCCACCGAAGACATCATCGCGGAGGCGCTCGCGCATCGCGTTGAACTCTCCATCTCGGCGATCGATCTGAAGAACCGCGACATCAGCCGGAAGGCGGCGGACAACAACCTGCTGCCATCGCTCTCGCTGATCGGGCAGTATGGCGGCGCGGGTCTGGCCGGCATTGGCAACCCGTCAGCGGGCCTTATTTCAACCGCTCCAATTGGCTTCGGGGGCGCGCTTGCAAACGAGTTCAACAACTCATCGCCGGATTACTACGTCGGCCTGCAGATGAATATCCCTATCCGCAACCGCATTGCGAAGTCCGACCAGTACCGGTCGGAGCTGGAGTCGCGCCAGGCGGATCTTCGGCTGCAGCAGTTGAAGAAGCAGATCCGCATCGAGGTACGCAACGCGCAATACGCGTTGGACCAGAGCGTGGCCCGCGTGACCGCGGCGGTGAAGTCGCGCGACCTCGCGCAGAAGACCTTCGAGATTACGTCGAAGGAGCAGCAGCTTGGCGCGGGCTCCGCATTTCAGACGCTCACCAGCCGGCGCGACCTCGCCACTGCGGAGTCTGCGCTGCTGGCTGCGCGCACCGCGTACCAGAAGGCGAAGATCGAGCTCGCGCGGTCTATCGGAACCACGCTCGAATCGAACTCGATTTCGATAGAATCGGCCCGTAGCGGTTCGCAGGCGGGGGCAGGGAAGCCTGCCGCGCCGTAGCCGTCGAAGAAAGGCCCTATGTCCTCCGCGAACGCAAAGCCGTGCCGACTGCTCGTTGCCGACGACCATCCGCAGATTCTGGAAGCGCTGGCGCTGCTGCTGGAGCCCGAAGGCTTTGTGCTGCTCACCGCACGCAGCCCCGCGCTGGCGCTGGAGGTGCTCTCGCAGGAGCAGGTGGATGGCGTGCTGATCGACCTGAACTACACGCGCGATACCACCTCCGGCCGCGAGGGTCTGGACCTTGTCGCCGCGATTCAACGGCAGGACGCGCACCTTCCCATCATCGTGATGACGGCGTGGGGCAACATCGAACTCGCCGTCGAGGCGATGCGGTGCGGCGCGCGCGACTTCATCCAGAAGCCGTGGGACAACGCGCGGCTGCTGACTGTGGTGCGGACCCAGCTTGAGCTTTATACCGCGCAGAAGCGCGCGCTGTGGCTCGAAGCGGAGAACCGCATTCTTCGCGCGGAAGGCGCGCCGGAGTTTATCGCCACCGCCGCCACGATGCGTCCGGTGGTCGAGCTGCTCGCGCGCATCGGGCCATCGGATGCGAACGTGCTCGTGACCGGGGAGCATGGGACGGGCAAGGAGGTCGTCGCGCAGACGCTGCATCGGCTCTCGCCGCGCGCGCACCGCACGCTGGTGGCCGTCAATACCGGCGCTCTGCCTGAGGGGACGTTTGAGAGCGAGATCTTCGGCCATGTCAAAGGTGCCTTCACCGATGCCCGCACCGACCGCATCGGCCGGTTCGAGCTTGCGAATGGAAGCACGCTGTTTCTCGATGAGATTGCGAACATCCCGCTGCGGCAGCAGGCGAAGCTGCTGCGCGTGCTGGAGACCGGGGAACTGGAACGCGTCGGCTCCTCCACGACGCGCAAGGTGGATGTCCGGATGATCTCCGCGACGAACGCCGACCTTCGCGCGGATGCGGAGGCAGGCCGGTTCCGCGGCGACCTTTACTTCCGCCTCAACACGGTGGAGATCCATGTGCCGCCGCTGCGCGACCGCCGCGAGGACATCCCCGCACTGGCCGCGCACTTCCTCTTTCGCTACGCCGGGCGCTATCGGCGTGCGCTTGAGGGCTTCGAGCCAGCGGCGTTGCAGAGCTTGCTGCACTATGCCTGGCCGGGCAACGTCCGTGAGCTGGACCACACCATGGAGCGCGCCGTGCTGATGGCGCGCGGCACGCGCATCGAGGTCGCCGACCTGGGTTTGCAGACAGCGCGCGCCTCGGCCCAATCGCTCGACGATCTCTCGCTCGAACAGGTGGAGACGATCCTGATCCGCAAGGCGCTCACGCGTAACCAAGGCAACGTTAGTCACGCTGCGGAGGCGCTTGGCCTGAGCCGCGGCGCGCTCTACAGACGCATCGAAAAGTACGGGCTATAGCCGTGGCAGCGCCGCGCATAAAGGCAGACGAAACCATCACGCCACCGGAGGCCAACTCGCCGTCAACTCCGCCGCGCCCGCGCCGCGTGCCGCTGGGGCGCACCAGCCGCCGCCTCAGCTTCGAACGCCGACTGCGGCTCTGGCTCACGGCGCTCGCGCTTCCCGCGTTGCTGTTCGGCGGGCTGTTTCTGGCTGCGATGAACGTGTCGCCCGCGATGATCGTTGCGGCGGTCGCGGCCTTGGCGCTCGCCTGGGTGATCGCGGCAAGCGTCTTCACGGAACAGATCATCCGGCCGATGCAGACGCTCGCGAACGTGGTGGCCGCGCTGCGCGAGGACGACTTCTCGTTCCGGGCGCGGGGCGCGCGGCGCGGCGACGCCTTGGGCGATCTTGCGCTCGAGATCAACGCACTGGCTGGGACGCTGCAGTTGCAACGGTCTTCGGCGCTCGAAGCGCTGACGCTGGTGGAGCGGGTCATGACCTCGATGCAGTCGCCGGTGCTGGCCTTCGACGTGCAGCACCGGCTGCGGCTGCACAACGCCGCCGCGGACCGCGTCTTCGCGTTGAAGCGCCCGAACTCCGATGGCCGCACGGCGGAGGAGCTTCAGTTGGACGATCTGCTGCATTTGGCCGACGAAGACACATACTCCCATACCGCAACCCATGCGGGCGCGACTCGCTACCTCGTGCGGCGCGCGACCTTCCGTCTGCGCGGCGTGCCGCATCTGTTATTCGTCTTGTCGGATGTCGGGGCGGCCCTTCGCGAAGAGGAGCGTCAGGCATGGCAGCGGCTCATCCGCGTGCTGGGCCACGAGATCAACAATTCGCTGACGCCGATCAAGTCCATCGCGGGGAGTCTGCGCGGGCGCCTGCCGGAGGGCGCTCCACAGGCCGTGCCCCTCGATTTGAATCGCGATCTTGCCCGCGGTCTCGCGGTGATCGAGGACCGCGCCGCATCGCTCAACCGTTTCCTCCAGGCCTATCATCAGCTTTCGACGTTGCCCGCGCCGCGCGTGCAGCCGGTTGCACTCACGCCGCTGCTTGAACGCATCGCCCACCTGGAACAGCGGCTGCAGATTGAATTCCTGCGTGGACCGGAACTGACCGTGCTTGCCGATCCCGACCAGCTCCAACAGGCTCTGATCAACCTGGTGCAGAATGCCGCGGACGCCGCTACCGAGGCGTCGACGCACTCAGACTCTCCGCCTTCCGTGCGGGTCAGTTGCCATCGCGATGGCACGGGGAACGCGCGGTACGCGGTCATCCGCATCGTCGATAACGGCCTCGGACTGCTGAATCCCGTGAACCTCTTCGTGCCGTTCTACACCACGAAGCCTACCGGCACCGGCATCGGCCTGGCGCTGGCGCAGCAGATTCTGCTGGGGCATCGCGGCACCATCACCCTGGCTAACCGCACCGATGCTCAAGGCTGCATGGCAGAGGTCCGGCTGCCGCTGGCCGCTGCCCTGGCTGCGGTTCCGTAGCGGGAGCCGCTACTCCTCTTCGTCCTCTTCGTCCTCGTCTTCATCGTCCTCTTCGTCCAGGTCGTCGTCGTCCTCGTACTCGAGTTCATCGTCGTCCTCTTCGTCCTCTTCATCCTCGTCCTCTTCGAACTCGTCGTCGTCGAGATCGTCCTCTTCGTCCAGATCGTCATCATCCGGCTCGTCGTCCTCGAGGTCTTCGTCCTCGTCTTCTTCGTCCTCATCTTCGTCCAGTACCGCGAGGAGGAGTTTGTCGAAGGCGCACTCGTCGGGGTATGAATCCGCGTTCGTGGTCGGTTCGCCGATGTTTGGGAACA
>Ga0116226_10003828_pt1 | contig 13268 bp, 14 predicted proteins | sample S1TSphfallax_FD_89692 | JGI IMG/M metagenome (GOLD analysis project Ga0116226, IMG submission 89692) | Host-associated microbial communities from peat moss isolated from Minnesota, USA - S1T2_Fa - Sphagnum fallax MG | ecosystem: Host-associated > Plants > Peat moss > Unclassified | place: USA...
TCGAAGGCAATGACACAGAGCAGCAGTGTGCAGAGGACGGCCGGAGCGATCAGCGGCTGACGCACGGTGGGAGCGTAGCCCGTGTTCGCAGACGTCTGTCGCCCGCGGCCTGACGAAGCGGGCTGCCCAGAGGGACTTGTCGACAAGGACAGAATCCATGCCGCTAGTTCCGCGCATCTCCAGTCATGCAGAGATCTGCCCCAAGATGGGTCCTTGCGGACCGCCTCCGAGCGGCATTGCTACTTCCAGGTGCTGAGCTTAGAGGCTTTGACGCGAAACTTTCCTTGGTCTTCGGTCAAAATTCCGGCCTCGAACCCTCGTTCAACTTTGTGAACAGTGACCGGCTGGCCACCAGCGAACCCAGAGGCGTGGGTTTGTTCCTTGTGAATCTCCGCTTGGTAGTAATACGTCTTTCCAGCCTCGACGGTAAGAGAGAGGACGCCAACATCTTTTTTCTTCTGCCAATTGGCGCACAAATGATGCTCCCCTGGCGCGAGGTCGAAGACGAAGTAGGAGTCGCCCCGATTAGCCCCAACCCAGTTGCCGTCGACCCCAAAGCGTGTGGTCTCACCGGTCATCAGAGGCGTATGGTCGAACGTCTCGATAAATACGATCCTTCCTTTGCCTTCGGGAGGCGGTTCAACCGGGCCATCGGGCACCTTCACCGATACATCAAACGTGGTTTTTCCATCTCCGCAGGCATCGGGCAGAATGGTCTTCGCGAAGGTCGGGATTGAAACACAGAGGGAAAGGGCAAAGGCAGCAACAATACGGGCGGGAATCATAACGATTGTTCCTCTTTGTGGGTGCGATGGAGCAAAAAGTCAAATGAGACAGCTTTTCGGGGAACTGATACGTAGGGTAGCACAGGTAATGGGCAAGTCGGAGACTGGGCGCCACGACAGGAAGAGCGACTTGTTATGCTGTCATCACATGGCAAAGCCGATCGTTCTCACGATTCTGGATGGGTGGGGGTACCGCGCGGAGACGCACGCCAACGCGATTGCGCTGGCCCGGAAGCCGGTCTACGACAGGCTGCTGGCGGAGTACCCGAACACGCTGCTGCGTGCCAGCGAGCACTTCGTAGGGCTGCCGGACGGGCAGATGGGGAACTCCGAGGTGGGGCATCTGAACCTGGGCGCGGGGCGGATCGTGCGGATGGACATGACGCGGATCGATACGGCGATCATTACGGGCGAGTTCTTCACCGACGCTACGCTGGTCCGGGCGATGGAGCTTGCCGGACAGAAGGGGCGGGCGCTGCACCTGCTGGGGCTGCTGTCGGATGGCGGAGTGCATTCGCATGTGAGGCATCTCTACGCGCTGCTCAAGATGGCGGCGCAGCACAAGCTGACGCGGGTCTTCGTGCATGCGTTTATGGATGGGCGGGACACGCTGCCTACCGGGGGAGTCGGGTATCTCGAAGAGCTGAAGCAGCAGTTTGTGGAGATCGGCGTGGGCCGGCTGGCGAGTGTGAGCGGGCGGTACTTCGCGATGGACCGCGATCTGAGGTGGGAGAAGGAGCGGCAGGCCTTCGATGCGATGGTGACCGGGACTCCCGGGGGCGGGGTGTATCAGGATGCGATCGCGCGGGTGAAGGAGTGCTACTCGAACGGGGTTACGGACGAGTTTGTGCCGCCCTTTACGTGCGTGGACGGGGATGGGAGGCCGGTAGGGGCGATCCGGGATGAGGATGTGTGCATCTGCTTCAACTACCGGGCGGACCGGGTGAGGCAAGTTACGCGGGTTCTGGCGCGGAGGTCGGGGTTGACGGCCGATGGTGGCGCAGGGTTGCCGAAGGCGGCGGAGTTGGATGCTGAAATTTCGCGGAGCCAGGTGCCGGAGGGGCTGCACTACGTCTGCATGACGCGGTACGACAAGAACTTCTCGCTGCCGGTGGTCATTCCGCCGGAGTCGATGGACAACCTGCTGGCGAACCTGATGGCGCAGGCGAACCTGCGCAACCTGCGCGTGGCCGAGACGGAGAAGTACGCGCATGTGACGTACTTCTTCAACGGCGGGATCGAGAAGCCGTTCGGAGGGGAGGACCGGGAGTTGGTGGCGTCGCAGAAGGTGGCGACGTACGATCTTGCGCCGGAGATGTCGGCGGTCGGCATCGCGGATGCGGTGGTGAAGGCGGTGAACGATACGGCGTTCGACGTGATCATCGTGAACTTCGCGAATGCGGACATGGTGGGGCACTCAGGCAAGCTGGAGCCGACGATCCGGGCGGTGGAGACGGTGGACGCGCAGTTGGGGCGGATCTACGCGGCTGTGAAGCAGTATGGCGGGAGCCTGCTGGTGACGGCGGACCATGGCAATGCGGAGATGTTGATCGACCCGGCGACGGGCGGCCCGCACACGGCGCATACGACCAACCCGGTGCCGTTTCTGCTGGTGACAGATGAGAAGGGCGTTGGCGTGCGGGCCGGGGGGAGTCTGCGGGACATTTCGCCGACGATATTGTCGCTGCTGAAGATGGAGCAGCCGAGGGAGATGACGGGGGGGGATCTGCGGGTGGTCGCCGGGGGTGCGTGATCGTCGAGGGGTGTGTCACGCAGACTTGCGGTGGGGCGAGCGGTGTACATCCCACCCATCCTCGCAAACGGCGCGAGGATGAGTGGGGCACCCGAGAGGCTGGCGCTATCCAGGTGGTGTACATCCCACCCGAGAGGTTGAGGCTATCCGAGCAGGGCATAACCCCCCGGAGCGGCTGAGGCTATCCGAGCGGTGTACAACCCGTCGGAGCGGTTGCCGCCGGTCAGGATGTCCGGCGCACTGCATTAGAATGGTGGGATTATGACTACGCCGAAGGCGCTGTTCTGCCCTACCTGCCGGAAGGTCGTCCTTGCCAGCGACGAGGACTTCCCTTTCTGCTCGGATCGCTGCCGTATTCTGGACCTGGGCAAGTGGGCGTCGGGCGAGTACAAGATCAGCTCGCCGATACAGGACCCGGATCTGCTGGAGGAGCTGGCGCGCTCCAATGCCAGCCGCTACCCCGGTTCAGGCGGCGAGGAGTAGTGGCAGACTCAGAGATCGGGATGCACGGATCCCGGAAGAAGACGCTGTGGGCATGGGCGGCGGGGACTTTCCTGGGCGCGGGGCTGCTGAAGCCGGGGCCGGGGACGTATGGGTCGGTTGCGGCGGTTGTGCTGTGGTTCGGGGCGGCGCGGTTGTGGCAGCCGGGGCCGGTGGCGCTGTCGGTGTGGACGGCAGCGGCGGCGATTGCGGTGACACTGATCGGGATTCCGGCGGCGACGATCGTGGCGCGGGAGTCCGGCCGCGGGGGGCTGGGACAGAAAGACCCGGGTCATGTGGTGATCGACGAGGTCGCTGGGCAGTTGCTGGCGCTGGTGCCGATGCCGGCGGAGTGGCGGTGGGCAGGTCTGGCGCTGGTCTTGTTCCGGGTATTCGACATTTGGAAGCCAGGGCCGGTGCGGCGGCTGGAGAAGTTGCCCGGCGGGATGGGGATCATGATGGACGATGTGGCGGCGGGGGTTCTGGCGGGGGTGGCAGGGTGGGTGGTGCTCTTGGTTCTTCGTTGACAGTTCTCCGTTGTCCGTTAGAAGCGGAGAGCGGGCAACGGGCGAGTGCACTAAACTATGTCTGTGACTCCCCTGCTCGATTTTCTGAAGAACGATGGACATGATGGACCGCAACTGAACCGACTGATTCCGCCGGCGGCGATGCCGGGCGGTGAGATCGAGGTTCACGGGTCAAATCTGGGTCCGAATGCGGGTTCGGGGCCGAGCGTGGGCGTGCATTCGGGGTCAAACGGCGGACCGAGAGGGCTGGAGTTGCCGACGGCGTCGATTGGGGATACTCCGGCGGCGATTGCGCTGGCGCGGCGGAACCGGATCACGGTACGAATCACCGAGGGGTCGATCTCAGGGGACCTGGTGCTGCACCGTAACGGGGTGGCGAGCAACCCGTTGTATGCGCGGATCGCGGTTCCGATGGCGGAGAACCTGCATCCGGTCGCGAACCCCGCGGTGGACTCCGAAGGGCGTGTGTTCACGACGTTTTCAGGCAGCCGGGGGCAGGAGGTTCCGGTGTCGATCTTCGCGATCGGGCGCGACTTCCAGATGCGGCCCTTTGTGCGGGGGCTGATGAACCCGACGGGGCTGGCGTTCGACCGGCAGGGGGTGCTGTATGCGAGCTGCCGGGCGGATGGGACGATCCACCGGATTACGGCGGACGGCGTGGCGCGGCAGTTTGCGGAGGGGCTGGGGATTGCGACCGGAATCGCGTTCGACGCGGCGGGAAATCTCTATGTGGGAGACCGCTCGGGAACGATCTTCAAGATTGTGATGGTGCGCGGGATGGCGGAGCCGAAGAACATCTTTGTATTCGCGACGCTGGAGCCGAGCATGGCGGCGTACCACCTGGCGTTCAATGGGCAAGGAACGCTGTTTGTGACAGGGCCGACGACGAGTTCGAACCAGGCGGTGCACGCGATTGCGCCGGACGGGACGACGACGGTGTTTTACCACGGGCTGGGGAGGGCGCAGGGAATGGCGTTCGACGTGGACGACAACCTTTACGTGGCGGCGTCGGTCCACGGGCAGCGCGGGATCGTGCGGATCACACCCGATCGGGAGGCGAGCCTGGCGGTCTCGGGGTCGAATCTGGTGGGGCTGGCGTTTCTGGAGGACGGGTGCGCGGCGCTGGCGACACGGGACGCGCTGTACCATGTGGCGCTCGATATCGAGGGGCGAAGGCTGGTTTGAGGTTTTCGGATCCCGCCCATCGCCTGAGGCCGCGATGCGTGGAGCACCCGAATTCGCAGTTTGGGGCACCCGGCACCCGGCGGGAGAGGAGATAGATGGCCGATCGGAAGTTTGGGGTCTTCAAGCCATATCAGATCGCGCGGAGCTTTCCGGAGACGGCCGAGACGCTGCTGCTCGATGTCTATCTGACGGACGAGCCTTCGGCGAGTTCGCGCGTGTTTCGGGTCTACCGGAGCACGCCGCCGCACTTTCACAGAGGGTCGGACGAGTATCTCCATGTGCTCTCGGGGACGGGAAGTTTCTGGATGGATGACGCGGCGAACACGTTCTCTTTCGCTCCGGGCGACCTGCTGTTTTTCAAGCGCGGGACGATTCATGCGATCCCGGAGCTGGGACCGGAGCCTGTGGTCTTCATGGCGATCGACACGCCGCGGCGCGATCCGAGGGATATCGTCTTCGTCAACCCGGAGGATGGAACGCCGGAGACCTTCATCCAGGCAGTGACCGGGGAGGATCGCGCGTGATACCGCGACTTCCAACGATTCCGCCGCGGGCCGTGCCGATCATCCAGATCGTCGGCGGCCTCGTCTTCGTCGCCTCGTTCTTCCTGCCCGCCGTGTTCCAGACCCCCGCCAACGATGGAAGCTGGGGCAACCCTTCGGGGCCTCAGCTGGGGCTGACGTGCGCCTTCTGGGCGCTGATGGGTTTGCCGGCGACGGTGATGAGTCTCTTCAACAGTTCTTCCGGTTCGATGCCGCCGGGAGAGTGGCTGGGCCTCCTGCTGGCGGGCTTCGGCGGGCTGGTGAATCCGTTCCTGCTGTGCTACCTGTTCGCGGCTGCGCAGTGGCGGCGAGGACTGGCGACGGCGGTGGTGGTTGGGTTGGTCTGCTCGGCGGGGGCGCTGATGATGCTGCGGTATCCGCCACGGATCGGGTTCTTCCTGTGGGTGGTGGGAGCGGTGGCAATTCTGGTACCGGAGGTGGCGGGTTCGCGGGGTCGACGCGAGAGCGACCAGTCGTAGTTTATGGCCGTGACGATGGTTTTTTGTGTACACTAAGAGTTCGAGTTTCTTACAGGAAAGTTGCTATGTCTATCCATCCAATCATGCAGAAGCTGGCCGCGAAGTTCGAGCGGACCGACCTCCCTCCGTTCGCCCCCGGCGACACCGTCCGCGTGCAGGTCAAGATCAAGGAAGGCGAGAAGGAACGCCTGCAGGCCTTCGAGGGCATGGTGATCGCCTCGCGCAAGGGCCCGCAGGGCACGTTTACCGTCCGCAAGATGAGCTTCGGCCAGGGCGTCGAGCGCATCTTCCCTTACAACTCGAGGGTGATCGACACGGTCACCAAAGTCCGGTCTTATGAAGTCCGGCGGTCGAAGCTGTTCTACCTGCGCGGTCTGCGCGGCAAGGCGGCCCGTTTGAAGGAAGTGGCACGGGCGACGAAGTAACGGCTGCCGGGATCTTTTTGGTGAGCCCGGGTCTCCGAATCGAGACCTGGGGCACCCAGAAAACAGATTCCCTTCAGGATTGAAAAAAAGCGGCAGGGACTTCCTCTAAACGATGTCATCCGACGACACCAGCTTTGGGATCCTGACGCTCGCCTCGCCGGGCGACTATCTGAAGGCGATCGGGCTGGCGCTGTCGCTTCGGGCGAGCAACCCGGGCGTTCCGACTGCGGTGGCGTGCGCGAAGAGGCTGCATGATCGGCTTCGACCGTACTTCGATTATGTGATCGAAGAGCGGGCGGGACTGCGCGGATTCGTGCACAAGGTGTATCTGGACGAGTACACGCCGTTCGATACGACGTTCTTTCTGGATTCGGACATCCTGTGCTTCCGGCCGCTGAAGCCCTATGTGGCGATCTGGGGCGACCCTGTGTATTCGGCGTGCGGGCGGTACTATTTCGGAGGCGTGAGCGCCTTCGGGCTGGACCGGACGGCCTTGATGAAGCGGATGGGCTTGGAGAGGCTGGTGGTGATCGACGGGGCGGGCCATGCGCTGTTCCAGAGGTCGGCGAGCCGACGGCTGTTCGATCTGGCGCGCGAGATCACCGCAAACTATAAGGATTATGGCGGAGAGATCGCCTATGCCGACGAGGACGTGATGTCGATCGCGATGACGATGCTGGGACTGGAGCCGCTTCCCTACCTGGATTTCTTCTCGCGGTATATGAGCGGGCGGAAGGGGACGCTGGAGATGGATGCGAGCCGAGGGCTGTGCCGGTATATCTCGACGATCACGGACGAGATGTATGCGCCGTGCATCATGCACTTCGCGGCAAACGAAGCGCCGCTCGCGTACACGCGGGAGCTCATACGGCTCTTCCGGGCGAACGGGGTCTCGACCGAGGGGCTGCTGCAACTCGGCGCGCACGATTACTGGAACTCGCACATAAAGCCGAAGCTGCGGGCGGTGAAGAAGCGGGTCGCGAGGTGAGCAGGACGGGCCCGAGATGGTTCTGGGTCCGGGCGGGCCAATAAATCCGGGTCCGGTGCGGAACATTTCCGCGGCGAACGCGTCTCTACATGCAGAACGACCAACCCGGAGTCCCCATCCGGATCGCCACAGCAATCGAGAGAATTCCATGAAGATGAAGAGTATCGCCACGAACCGAATGCGTTCCACCGTGCTTGCGCTCTGCGGGTTCGCAATTGGGACCACGCCGATGTGGTCGCAGGCCGCGCAGGATGCACCGCCGCCACCCCCGCCGCCGCAGGGCGAGTGGCACCACCCGGGCCCGGAGAAGATGCAGGAGCGCCAACTGGAGCATATGCAGCGCCAGTTGAACCTGACCGCAGACCAGACGACGCAGATCAAGTCGATCTTTGCCGACACGGACACGAAGATGCGGGCGCTGCATGAGGATGCGTCGATTGCGCCGGCCGACAAGCACGAGAAGATGAAGTCCATCCACGAGGCGTCGACGGCGAAGATCCGTGCGCTTCTGACCGACGAGCAGAAGCCGAAGTTCGACGCGATGGTGGCCCGCCAGCAGGAGCGCATGGAACACCGAGGCGGACGCGAGGGCGGACCCGGAGAGCCGATGACCCCTCCGCCGCCGCCACCGCCGGCGTACTGAGTCCATAGGGCGTTTGCGATCGACCGCACTGCGAAGGAAAGACACTGCTAAGGATGGATACAACGGCCGGCGAGGAATCTTCGCCGGCCTGTCTTCTTGAGCCAGAACCCCTCACCGATGCCCGCCTACGGTTACAATTGGAGTAGCGACACAAGACCGCAGCCGGCAAAGGCACTTTTGCAATTGCAAGCTGCACATCGTCTCGCAAACGTTCCTGCAAATAGTTGAAGGGGTTTTGAAAGAATGAAGAAGACGATGTTGTTGTGCGCTCTGCTCCTGCCGGCCGCGGCCGGTTTCGCACAGGAGAGCCGCCAGGATGTAAGCATCAGTGCCTCCGGAACGTTCACCCCCACAGTCCACGGGGCCACCACCGCGTTCACCTCGGCCGACCCATCGTTGGGTGCACTGGTCAGCTATCGGTACCTACTGACACCTCGCAGCGGGCTCGAAGGCAACTACGGGTTTACGCAGAACACGCCGAACTTCCAGGTGCCCGGCAATATCAATTACAACATTCACACACGGCAGCAGGAGTTCAGCGGGGCGTACGTGTACACCCGGACGTACAAGCGGTACAACCCGTTCCTGGAGGCAGGCGTCGGGGCGATGTTCTTCTCGCCGATCAAGGATTTCGAGACGACGACCCTGGACCTGAAGCGGACGACGTCGCTGGGCGCACTGTTCGGGGGCGGGGTGGCGTACGAGCTGAGCCCGAGCTTCGACATCCGGGCGGAATATCGTGGTTTTGCGGCTAAGACGCCGAACTACGGCAACGCGGACCTGACGACGAACCGCTACCGCGTGTTGTCGATGCCCACGATCGGCGTCGCGTACCACTTTTAGAGGTCCGAAGAGATAACAGACGAGCAGACGGTCCGGGGATGAAGCCCCTTGGGTAGACTCGGCAGTTGACTGCGGGCTAAATCCCGCTGCTACTCCGAAGATTGGCGTCGCGTACTGTCGTCAGCTCTGCGGATTATCGCACCAGGAGCGCCCCGGGCAATCTGCCGGGGCTTTTTTCTGGCCGGGGACGAAGATATCGCGGCTGGGCGCGACTGACGGAGGCGACTTCCCTTATTCTGAAGCCATGCCATCGACACCAACGCTTGAAGGGCCGCATATCCGGCTGGAACCGCTGACGCTCGACCATCTTCCCGCGCTGGCGAAGATTGCGCTCGATCCGGTGTCAAAGCCTGTCATCTGGCGGTATATGATCCACTGGCCGCAGAGCGCCGAGGACCTCCGCCGCTGGATCGAAACCGCGCTTCATGCCGAGGCGGAGGGCACGGCGATGCCGTGGGTCACGGTAGCCAAGGGCGCGGGCCAGGCGTGGGGGCAGGCCGCGGACGCGCCGGACCAGGTGATCGGCTGCACCCGGTTCTTCAGCCTGGACCTCGCCCACAAGACCGTCGAGCTGGGACACACATGGATCGCGCCCGCCTTTCACGGCACGCGCGCCAATACGGAGGCGAAGTTCCTACAGCTCAGCTACGCGTTCGAGGAGCTGCAGCTGAACCGCGTCGGGCTGAAGACGCACCACGAGAACCGCCGGTCGCAGGCGGCCATCCGCGCCATTGGCGGCGTGTATGAGGGGACCTTCCGCAACCACCTGCTGATGCCGGACGGCAGCCAGAGGGACAGTTGCTGGTTCAGCTTCATCAAACAGGACTGGCCCGAGGTGAAGGACCTGCTGGTACGTCGGCTGAAGGCCCCGGTTTGATTGTCGCTATTGCACCTTACTGCGCCGAACCGATTGCGACCAGTTCCGGCTGGGAGGAGTCCAGGGTGCGCTTCAACTGCCCGCAGGCGGCGTAGATGTCGCGCCCCCGAGGACGGCGGACATAGGTCGGAATGCCGCCATCGACGAGCATCTTCTGAAAGACCGCGACATCCTCCGGGGCGGGCTGATGGTAGGCGATGCCGGGCCCGGGGTTCCAGACGATCAGATTGATTTTGGCCTTCATGCCGCGCAGCAGCACCAGCACTTCGCGGGCGTGGGCCGGCTGGTCGTTCACGCCGCCGAGCAGGACATACTCGAAGGTGACATACTCGCGCTTGCCGAGCGGAATGGTTCCGACGGCTTCGAGCAGGGCGGCGATGTTCCACTTGCGGGTGATGGGCATGATCTGTGCGCGCACGGAGTCGTTTGAGGCGTTGAGCGAAAGCGCGAGCTTGGGCCGGACGGCCTCCTGTGCGAACCGCCGGATGGCGGGCTCGATGCCGCTGGTGGAGACGGTCATACGCGACTCGGGGATGGCCATCGCGCCGGAGAGCAATCTGACCGAGTCCATGAAGGAGTCGTAGTTCAGGAACGGTTCGCCCATCCCCATAAACACAAGATTGATCCGGTCCTTCCCCGCTTTGATCCCCTGCCGCGCGAGGACAGCCGCGACCTGGCCGACGATCTCGCCGGCGGTCAGGTTGCGCTTGATGCCGAGCTTCGCCGTGAGGCAGAACTGGCAGTTTACCGCGCATCCGACCTGACTCGAGATGCAGATTGTCGCCCTCCGATACCCATTCTTCTCCAGCGTCCCCACATCCTGAAACCGCTTCCGCCTCGCAATGGGAGTGCCGTCATCCTGAGCGGAGTCTGGCGCGCACTTTGCGCCAGACGCAGTCGAAGGACCCGCCACACCCTCCCGCGCCGCAAGCCCGCGTGCGGTTTCGGCCACCGAAACAGCGCCGCCAACCTCGATCAGATCCACCTCACCCGCCTCTTCAGCCGCAGCCTCGCTCCCATCGCCGCGCTCGCCGCCATCGCCCTCCGGCATCCACACCGTCTCGACGGTCTCGCCGTCGGCCATTCGCATGAGGTAGCGCTCGGTGCCGTCGACGGACTTGGCGGTCTGCACGATCTTCGGCCTGCCGACGACGAACCCCTGGGCCGCGAGGCGCTCACGGACCTCGACGGGAAGGGTCGTGATCTCAGCCACAGACTCGACCCGCCCCCGGTAAATCGCCTCAAACAACTGCGTTCCCCGGTACTTCGCCAGGCCAAGCTCGGCCACGAGCGCCTGCATCTCCGCCAGCGTCATCCCGAAGAGTGGCCTGCCCGGCGCTCCTTTTATCTCACCAATCACCATGGCTTAAGAATACTCGTCGTGACTGGGAATCCGGATGCCCCACTCACACAGTCTCATCGCATGGGAGGGCTGGGGCGGCACAAATCCCACCTCCGGCGGGAAATCTCGATAAGCAGCCCTTCACAAATCGCCGCCCATCTGGACTCAGAATTGCCCCGTGAAGTTCGCGCCATCACGCAGCCCCGAGGCCTCCCTTGCCCGCCACCCACAGATCCCTCACTCCCCGCTACGCAGAGAAGTTCCGCTGCATCGGCCCGGCGTGCGAGGACGACTGCTGCCACTCCTGGGAGATCACCCTCGACCGCCCCACCTACGAGCGCTACCGCGCGCTGCCCGCCGGGCCGCTCCGCACCATCCTCGATGCCAGCGTCCTCCTCCGCACCCCGACTCCCGCCACCGCCGCCCAGCCCGACCGCTTCTACGGCGACGTAAAGCTGCTCCCCGACGGCACCTGCCCGTTCCTCTCGCCGGATCGCCTCTGCCGCATCCACAGCGAGCTCGGCCCCGAAAACCTCTCCAGCGTCTGCGCCTCCTTTCCCCGCCGCTTCCGCTCCATCGACCACCAGACCGAGACCACCCTCCAGCTCTCCTGCCCCGAGGCCGCGCGCCTCGTGCTGCTCAACCCGCGCTTCATGCACCTGCCCGACGCCGCGCCCGGCGGCCACGCCCGCTACGCGCCCTTCGCCCGCATCGCCGCCGCGCTTCCGCCGCCAAACGGCAACCCCTACCAATACCTCTGGGAGCTGCGCCACCTCCACCTGCTGCTCCTCAAGGACCGGACATATCCCCTCTGGCAGCGGCTCTTCATCCTCGGCCTGATTGCGAAGCGCCTAACCGCAATCGGCAACGCGTCCGAGAGCGACACCGTCCCCGCGCTGCTCCGCACATACGCCGAACTCCTGCAGCAGGGCCGTCTCCGACCCGCCCTCGCCGCCGTCCCCGCCAAGCCCGAGGAGCACCTCGCCCTAGTCCTTGGCCTGCTGGAACGCCGCGCCGCCCTCGGGCCCATCCCGCCCCGCCTGCTCGACTGCATCCGGTCGTTCATGGCGGGGATCGGCTACGAACTGGGCGCGCCCATCTCCACCGCGCTGCCGGGATATCTGGCGGCGGCTTCCGGCAGCGCCTCCGCGATCTTGAAGAAGTATGAGCCGGCGTTTGAGAACTACCTCGTCAGCTACATCCTCCTCAACCGCTACCCCCACGGCGACGACCTCGCCCCCATGGCCGCCGGCACGACGCCGACGCAGGAACACGCCCTCATGTCCCTCCGCTACGCCATCATCCGCGCGCTCGCAACCGGCATGGCCGCCCACCACGGAGACGCCTTCGGACCCGCGCACCTCGTAAAGCTCATACAGAGCTTCTCGAAGTCCTTCGAGCACAACCTCGACGTCCGCTCCGCGATGGTCGACCTCATCACCAGCCGGGAACTGACCGGTACGGCCGGGATGGCGCTTCTGCTTAGGATTTGAGCTCGACCGTCTCGCCGTCGCCCATCCGCATAAGGTAGCACTCGGTACCATCGACGGACTTCGCCGTCTGCACAATCCCCGGCCCACGGAGTAGCCCCCGGCCACCAACTGCTCCCGCAGCGCGAGCGGCAGCACGGTCATCTCCTCAATCGACTCCACCCGCCCGCGGTACATGGCCTCAAACACCTGCGCCGCCCGGTACTTGGGCAGGCCAAGCTCCGCCGCCAGCGCCTGTAGCTCTGTCAGTGTCTTGCCAAACAGTATGCATTGAATGCCCAGGTCGATTTGATCCATCCCTTCCTAATATGCCGCCAAACGACAGTTTACTCTGTGGCTTGAAGCTCTCGAGGGGGTGAGGGGGGTAAGGGCTATTCTCGTACAACCCATTTATTTTCCATTATATAAAGTAAAATACGCTCGTAAACATATCATAAAAAGGACTTACGCCTAAATAACTTATAAAGAAAGGGATAGTGACAATTTGGTTCGGTAAAGAGGCGCTCGATGGGGAGCTCCGCTCGAGCCGACGCGCCCGCGATAAAGCGCCTAAGACACCTGCGCCGCCCGCTCTTCGGCAGGCCAAGCTCCGCGACCAGCGCCGACGTTATTCACGCCCCGTCGGCTCTGGGGCAGGTGGGTTCCGGATCGATGATTTAGGTACTGTCAAACTCTCACCGGGTTGCAGCAGATCCTGGCAGAAGGAGTGAGCGTAGAAGATTGGCCCATTCACCACCACCAGGCAGGTAAAGTTCTTGAGGCCCATGTAGCTCGATTCCACAAGTACGTGGCCTGCCTGGATCGGCGTAATAAGACCGGTTTTGGGGTCGATCCGCGCCACCTCGGCGGAACCAGCCGTTCGCAAGGTGAAGGAAACGACCGAGGCGGGGAGATCGATTGTCTCCGTCA
>Ga0116226_10003829_pt1 | contig 13265 bp, 13 predicted proteins | sample S1TSphfallax_FD_89692 | JGI IMG/M metagenome (GOLD analysis project Ga0116226, IMG submission 89692) | Host-associated microbial communities from peat moss isolated from Minnesota, USA - S1T2_Fa - Sphagnum fallax MG | ecosystem: Host-associated > Plants > Peat moss > Unclassified | place: USA...
CGCGAGGGCGTCAACTCGTTCAAGGTCTTCATGGCCTACAAGCACGTGCTGCAAGTCGACGACGAGACGATCTTTCGCGCGATGCAGGCAGCGAAGAAATTCGGCGGGCTGATCCAGGTGCACGCCGAGAACGGCGACGTCATCGAAGTCACCACCAAAGACGCGCTGGCCGCCGGGCACACCGAACCGAAATGGCACGCGCTCACGCGGCCGGTCGAACTCGAAGGCGAAGCGACGAATCGCGCGATCCGGATGGCCGAGGTCTCGGGCGCGCCGCTCTACGTCGTCCATGTGTCGAGCGCGATGGCCGCCGACATGATCTCCGACGGCCGCAAACGCGGGCTGCCGATCTACGGTGAGACGTGCCCGCAGTATCTGGTCTGCTCCGAGGACGATTACGACCGGCCGGATTTCGCCGGCGCCAACTACGTGATGTCGCCGCCGCTGCGGCCGAAGTGGAACCAGAACGTGCTGCTCGGCAAGCTCAAGAACTCCGAGCTGCACACGTTCGGGTCCGATCACTGTTCGTTCAACAACTGCGGCCAAAAAGAGCTCGGCAAAGACGATTTCTCGAAGATCCCCAACGGCGCGCCGACGATCGAAGACCGCTTCACGATCCTCTGGCACTACGGCGTCAACGCCGGCGTGATCGGCATCAACCAGCTCGTCGCGCTCTCATCCACCAACGCCGCGAAGCTGTTCGGACTCTTTCCGCGCAAGGGCACGATCGCGGTCGGATCGGATGCGGATATCGTCATCTGGGATCCGTCGGTCGAACGCACGATCTCGGCCAAGACGCATCACATGAACGTCGACAACAATATCTTCGAGGGCATGAAGGTCAAGGGCAAGGCGCGCCATGTGTTTTCGCGCGGCCGCAAGATCGTCGAAGACGGCACCTTCACCGGTGAGACCGGGGCGGGCGCGTTCGTCAAAGCAAATCCGTTTTACCCCGTCAACTTGTGAGCGTGCAATGAGCGATATCATCAAGATCGGCCTCGTCCAAACCCACCACGACGTCGACGGCTCCGAGCCCGTCGCCGAACACAAGCGTTCGGCGATCGAAAAGCACGTCAAGCTGATTCGCGAGGGCGCGGCGCGCGGGGCGAATATCATCTGCCTGCAAGAGGTCTTCTACGGGCCGTATTTCTGTACCGAACAGAATACCAAGTGGTACGACTCGACCGAGCACATCCCCGACGGGCCGACGACGAAGCTGATGCAGGATCTCGCCAAGGAACTCGGCGTCGTGCTCGTCGTGCCGATGTACGAAGTGACGATCACCGGCGTGTACTACAATACGGCCGCCGTGATCGACGCCGACGGCACGTATTTAGGCAAGTACCGCAAGCACCACATCCCGCAAGTCGCGGCCGGCCCGGCCGGCTGCGGGTTCTGGGAGAAGTACTACTTCAAGCCCGGCAACGAGGGCTTTCCGGTGTTCGATACGGCCTTTGCGAAGGTCGGTGTCTACATCTGCTACGACCGCCACTTCCCCGAAGGTGCGCGGCTCCTCGGCCTCAACGGCGCGGAGATCGTTTTCAATCCGTCGGCGACCGTCGCCGGCCTCTCCGAGTATCTCTGGAAGCTCGAACAGCCGGCCCATGCCGTCGCCAACGGCTACTATCTCGGCGCGATCAACCGCGTCGGTTTCGAGACGCCCTGGAACATGGGCGAATTCTACGGCCAATCGTATCTCGTCGACCCGCGCGGCCAGTTCGTCGTCACCGCGAGCCGCGACAAAGACGAAGTCATCGTCGGCGAAATGGACAAGCGCGTGATCCGCGAGGTCCGCGACACCTGGCAATTCTACCGCGACCGCCGTCCCGAAACATACGGCGCCATGGTCGAAGTCTAGCGCACGATGGGTGCCTCCATCCATGACACGGTGGTGAAATGATCAGCCAAGAACAACACGGGGATGTCATCGTTCTGACGCCTGAGGCGGTCGCCGCGGTCTCGGGGAACGGGTCGCTGTGGAACGACGATCTGCGGCCGTGCACGCTGGCCGAACACAACTGGGGCGGCACGAAATTCGCGACCTTATGGATCGGGATGTGTTTGTGCATCCCGACCTACTCGCTCGCCGCCGGCATGATCTCGCTCGGCATGAATTGGCTCGAAGCGGTCCTCACGATCTTCACGGGCAGCGTCGTCGTGCTGATTCCGATCTTGCTCGTCTCGCACGCCGGCACGCGCTACGGCTTTCCGTATCCGGTCTTCGCGCGACTGTGGTTCGGGACGCGCGGCGCGCATCTCCCGGCGATCGCGCGCGCGCTGATCGCGGCCGGCTGGTTCGGCATCAACACGTGGTTCGGCGGCCTCGCGCTCGATGCGATCCTAAGCGCGATCTCGCCCTGGGCGGGCGTGCCGGCGCACACCTGGATCGCGTTCGGCGTGTTCTGGATTGCCAACGTCGTGGTCGCGGCGCGCGGACCGCAAGCGATCGGGCGGCTTGCCCAGGTCGCGGCGCCGACCGTCGCGCTCGGGGCACTGGCGCTGCTGGCCTGGGCGATGACGCAAGCCGGCGGCATCGGTGCGATGCTCGCAACGCCGGCCAAGCTGCAAGGCGCGGCGTTTTGGGCGGCGTTCTTCCCCTCGGTGATCGGCGTCGTCGCTTTCTGGGCGACGCTCGCGCTCAACATCCCCGATTTCACGCGCTACGCGCGCACGCAGCGTGCGCAGTTCGTCGGCCAAGTCGCCTCGATGCCGTGGGCAATGGCGCTCTTCGCGTTCATCGGCATCACGGTCACCTCCGCGACGGTCGCGATTTTCGGCAAAGCGCTCTGGAATCCGGTCGAGCTGCTGGTGAAATTCCCGGCGCCGGTGATCGTGATCGGCGGCGCGATCGTGATGCTCTCCTCGATCACGATCAACGTCGGTGCGAACGTCGTCGCGCCCGCGCGCGCGTTCGAGAACCTCTGGCCCGCGCGCATCACGTTTGCGATGGGCGCGATCGCGACGGGGATCCTCGCGCTCTTGATGCAGCCCTGGTACGTGCTAGCCGAATTCTCGACCTACATCTTCGGCTGGCTCGGCACGTACGGTGCCCTGCTCGGTCCCATCGACGGCATTGCCATCGCCGATTACTGGCTGGTTCGCAAGCTGCAGATCGACTTGGAAGAACTCTATACGACGAGCGGCCGGTACGACTACGCCGGCGGCTTCAACCTGCGCGCGTTCGCCGCGGTCATCTTCGGCTGGGTCGTGGCGCTGGTCGGCCTGTTCGTTCCTGCGCTCAGCTTCTTGTGGACCGGCGGCTGGCTCTTTGGTCTCGCGGGCGGTCTCATCTCGTACACGCTGCTGATGCAGGCCGATCGCTCGAAGCTGGATGCGACGTCGTTCGCCGCGATCACGGAGACGTAAGGGTTGCGGCTGACCGACGTCGAGCGCGACAAGCTGCTGCTCAGTTACGCGGCGGAGCTCGCGCAGCGCCGGCGTGCGCGCGGCGTCAAATTGAACTACCCCGAGGCGATCGCAATCCTCTCATCGTTCGTCCTCGAAGGAGCGCGCGACGGTGTTTCCGTTAGCGAACTGATGTCGCGCGGTCGCGAGGTGCTCGCGCGCGATGATGTGATGGACGGCATTCCGGAGATCCTCACCGAGGTGCAAGTCGAGGCGACCTTCCCCGACGGCACGAAGCTCGTGACGATCCACGAGCCGATACAATGACGCCGGGTGAAGTGTTCCCAGCCGAAGGAACGATCGAACTGCGCGCCGGCCGCGCGCGCGCGACCGTGACCGTCGCGAACACCGGCGACCGTCCGATCCAAGTCGGCTCCCACGCGCACTTCTACGAAGTGAACGATGCACTGGCGTTCGATCGTCCCGCCGCCTACGGCATGTGTCTCGACATTCCGGCCGGCACCGCGATCCGGTTCGAGCCGGGGATCGATCGGCCGGTCGATCTCGTCGCAATCGGCGGCGAAAAACGCATCGCCGGCTTACGCGGGCTTCCGCCTCCTGAAGGGACGGTGCGATGAAGATCGATCGGAGCGCGTACGCGCGGCTCTATGGCCCGACCACCGGCGACCGGCTGCGCCTGGCGGACACGAACCTGATCGTCGAGATCGAACACGACTTCGCGACGTACGGCGATGAGGTCGTTTTCGGTGGCGGCAAAGTGATTCGCGACGGGATGGGACAGCATCCGACGGCGACGCGCGATGAAGGCGTGCTCGATACCGTCATCACGAACGTCGTCGTCATCGATGCGAGCGGGATCTACAAGGCGGACATCGGCTTGAAGGACGGCCGCATCTCGGGGATCGGCAAGGCCGGCAACCCGTGGTTGCAGGACGGCGTGAGCGACGGGATGATCGTCGGCGCGTCGACCGAGGCGATCGCGGGCGAGGGGATGATTCTCACCGCGGGCGGCGTCGATTCGCACGTGCATTTCATTTGCCCGCAGCAAGTCGAGGCGGCGATCTCCTCGGGCGTGACGACGATGCTCGGCGGCGGCACGGGCCCGGCCTCGGGCACGAACGCAACCACCTGCACACCGGGCTCGTGGCATATGGCGCAAATGATCGCGGCGAGCGATGCGCTGCCCGTGAACATCGGGTTTCTCGGCAAAGGCAATGCGTCGGGCGCCGCCGCGCTCAGCGAACAACTCGTCGCGGGCGCGATCGGCCTCAAGCTGCACGAAGATTGGGGCACGACGCCCGTCGCGATCGATACGGCGCTCAAGGTTGCCGATGAGTTCGACGTGCAGATCGCCATCCACACCGACACCCTGAACGAAATGGGCTTCGTCGAAGAGACGATCAAGGCGATTGCGGGCCGCACGATCCACACCTATCACACCGAAGGTGCGGGCGGTGGACACGCGCCCGACATCATCCGCATCGCCGGCGAGTCCTACGTGCTGCCGTCATCGACGAATCCGACCCGGCCGTACACCGTGAACACGCTCGCCGAGCATCTCGATATGTTGATGGTGTGCCACCATCTCGATCCGGCGATCCCCGAGGATGTCGCGTTCGCCGATTCGCGGATCCGCGGCGAGACGATCGCCGCCGAGGACATCTTGCACGATCTGGGTGCGATCAGCATGATCTCCTCGGATTCGCAGGCGATGGGCCGGGTCGGCGAGGTCATCACGCGCACCTGGCAGACGGCGCACAAGATGAAAGAGCAGCGCGGCGCATTGCCGGGCGAGAAGGCGGGCAGCGACAACGAGCGCGTGAAGCGCTATGTCGCGAAATACACGATCAATCCGGCGATCGCGCACGGGATGTCGCACGAGATCGGCTCGGTCACGGTCGGCAAACTCGCCGATCTCGTCCTGTGGCAACCGGCGTTCTTCGGCTTCCGGCCGGAACTCGTCATCAAAGGCGGGACGATCGCGTGGGCCGCGATGGGCGACCCGAGCGCATCGATCCCGACGCCGCAACCGCAGCGGATGCGGCCGATGTGGGGCGCCTTCGGAAGCGCGCCGCAAGCCGGTTCGCTGACCTTCGTCTCGCAAGTCGCGCTCGAATCGGGCCTCGCCGCGCGTTCGCCGCTCGGCCGCGCGCGCGTGGCCGTTCGCGGTTGCCGGACGATCGGTAAGCGCGATATGATTCGCAACGATGCGCTGCCGCGCATCGAGGTCAATCCGCGCACCTACGAGGTACGTGCCGACGGCGAATTGCTCACCTGCGAGCCGGCGCGCACCTTGCCGCTCGCGCAGCGCTACGCGCTCTTCTGATGCTCGTCGTACACGAAGGCGTGCTCGGGAATCTGGCGGCGTTCGATGCCGGCGGCCGCCGCATCGAGCGCATCGCCGTGCGCAGCGATGATTGCGCGAAGCGCGTGCTGCGTTTCGAGACGAGCGCCGGCGATGTCGGCGTCCGCTTCGCGGGGGACGCGCGACTCGCGGACGGCGATATCGTCCACGTCGACGCGGAACGCGTCATCGCGGTCACGGTCACGGCGGACGATGTGCTCGTGTTCCGGCCCGCGACGATCGGCGCGGCGATCGATCTCGCGCACGCGCTGGGGAATCGGCATCTACCGATCTTGCGCGACGGCGAGACGATCGTCGTTCGCTACGATCCGCTGCTCGCGGCACTCGGCGACGCGCACGGCGTTCCGGTCGTGCGCGAAGCGCGCGTCGTGCCCACCCCGTTTCTCCACGCGCACGCACCGCACGCGCACGACTGACGCGATGGTGGATTTGGCGGCACTCTTGCAACTCGCCGATGTCGCGTTCCCGGCCGGCGGATTCGGGCATTCGTTCGGTTTGGAGACCGCCATCGTCGAGGAACGCGTGTGCGATCCGGCCTCGCTCGAAGCCTGGATCGCGCAGTACCTCGTCGCCGGGTGTGCTCCGCTCGACGGTGGTGCGTTGGTGCTCGCGTTCGAAGATCCCGCGCAGCTCGCGGCGCTCGATGTGCGCGTGACGGCGGCCCAGCCGAACGCGGAGATCCGGCGCGCGAACGCGCACCTCGCCCGCGCAACGCTGGACATTTATGGAGCGATCGGTCTCGCGTCGGAATCAACCGCGACGTACGCCGGAGCGATCGCGCGCGGCGAAGCCGCCGGTGTCCACGCGCTCGCCGCCGGAATCGGCTATCGTTCGATCGGAGCACCAATTCGCATGGCACTCGAAGCCCACGCCACGCTGATCGTCGCCTCCCTCGCGTCCGTTGCGGCGCGCGCGGTGCCCCTTGGTCAGCGCGCGGTCGCCGCCGCGCGCTGGCGGCTGCGTTCGGTGATCGCGGCGTTCGTCGAGCGTGCGCTCGCGATTCGTTCGATCGACGATCTCGCGTCGAGCGCACTGGCGTGCGAGATCGACGGTCTGCGGCATCGCGTCTTGCCGGCCCGGTTGTTCGCGTCATGAGCGCCGTGCGCATCGGCATCGGCGGTCCGGTCGGCGCGGGCAAGACCGCGCTCGTCGAACATCTTGCGCGCGCGCTCTTCGCGAACGTCGACCTGGCCGTGATCACGAACGACATCTACACCCAAGAAGACGCCCAGATTCTCGTGCGCAGTGGCTGTTTGCCCCCGGAGCGGATCGTCGGCGTCGAGACCGGCGGTTGCCCGCACACGGCGATCCGCGAAGATGCCTCGATGAATCTGCAGGCGATCGCCGATCTCGAACGCCGCTTCCCGGGCTTACAGCTGGTGATCGTGGAGAGCGGCGGCGACAACCTCGCGGCGACGTTCAGCCCCGAACTCGCCGACGTGACGATCTACGTCATCGATGTCGCCGGCGGCGATAAGGTCCCGGCGAAGGGCGGCCCCGGCATCACGCGCGCGGATCTGCTCGTCATCAACAAGATCGACCTCGCGCCGCACGTCGGCGCCGATCTCGAACGCATGCGCCGCGATGCCACGGCCGCCCGCGCGACGCGGCCGCTCGTCTTCACGGACTTGCGCGCCGGAACGAACGTCGGCGAGGTCGTGCGCTTCGTCGAACGCGCGGCGCTCTTGGACGCGGCCTCATAGCGCTCGCGGGACGGCTCGAACTCCACGCCGTCCGCCGCGGCGAGCGAACCGTGATCGAGCGCATCCGCTACGACGGCGTCGCACGTTGCAGCCGGACGTTCCGGCGCGACGGTGCGGCGCTCGTTATGCTCTCGACGCTCGGTCCGGGTATCGTTCGTGGCGATTCGCTGGAGGTCTTCGGTACGGTCGGCCCGGGTGCGCATCTGATCGTCACCGAGCAGGCCGCGACACGCGTGCTTGGCGGAGGTGCGTCGTCTCGCGTCGATGCCGTTTGGACCGTTGCAAGCGGCGCGACGTTGGAGCTCTGCCCGGAGCCGATCATCGCGCACCTGGGTGGCGATGCGATGATCTCCACCACGATCGATTGCGCGCCGGATGCAGCCCTGATCGTGCGCGATCTTGCTAGCGTCTCGAATGGCGCCCGAGTCCGACTTCGAACGCTCATCCGAGTCGCCGGCCGCGACGCGCTCTACGATTCGATCGAGATCGCTACCGATGCCCCACCGGCGATCGGCACCGTCGTTGGTATCGGCCGTACTCCTGAGGTCGAGTTGCTCGACGCGCTCGCCGCAGCGTCGCACGTGCGAGTCGGCGTCGGGGTCCTTTCGGCCGGACTCTTCGTGCGCGTTCTCGGGCCGGCCGTGTGGCCGGTCCGAGAACTCCAAGACGCGATCTGCGCCATGATCGCCACGCATCGCGAGAAGCCGGCCGGTGGTTCCGATCGGGTCGGGCATGGCGGTAGCGCAAACGGGCCATCCGCTTCACGGGACGCTACGGGAGTGAGAGCATCGCTTTCATTACGGTAACGGCCGGGCCGGCGACGGTGATGCGGCCGATGTCGCCCGGCGGAAGACCACCGACGTAGACGTCCGCCGCACCGGGACGGTGGACGTGCATGCCTTGCGCGACGCGGAATTGCGTCTCGGTGACGATGCCGTAGCGCGCGACGTAGCCGGCCATGCCACCCGTCGCGGAGCCGGTGAACGGATCTTCTGCGACGTCGCCGAAATCCGCGAAGTGGCGCGCGTGCAGCGCGAAGCCGTCGTCGGCGCGTGCGAACACGTGCACGCTGAAGTAGTCGCGTTCGGCGGGGAAGAGCGCGTGACGGTCGACCGTAAGCCGGTCGAGCACAGCGCAGGATGCGAGCGCGACCATCAGTTGCGGCGTTCCGGTGGAAACGACTTGCGGGAGCGCGGCGGGGTGCAGGTCGTCTTTGGTGAGGCCGAGCGCTTTGGCGATCTTTCCCCGCTTGTAGGTCGCTCCGAAGGTCGGCGGGGGCTGCGACATCGCGTAGCTGATCGTCGAGCCGGTTCGGACGATGCGCACCGGGATGACGCCGGCGGGCATGCGCAGGAGGACGTCGTCGCGATCGGCGGCGATGCGGCCGGTTTCGCGCAGCGCGTGCGTCGTCGCGATCGTCGGATGACCGGCGAGCGGGATCTCGCCGATCGGCGTGAAGTAGCGAACCGAAAAATCGGCGCCCTCGCCACCCGGAAAAACGTAGGCGGTTTCCGAGAGGTTCATCTCGCGCGCGATGGCGAGCATGCGTTCGTCTTCGAGGCCGCGCGCGTCGAGGACGACGGCGCAAGCGTTCCCCTCGAGCGGCGTCGTGGTGAACGCATCGACCCAAACGACGTCGTACGTCACGGCGGTGCCGCTGCGTCCGCCGGCCGGTCGGATTTCGGGCCCGTGCCGGAGCCGGTCGCGCGCGGCCCGGGATGCGCGAAAACCAGCGCCGACCGGAAGAGCGCCGCTCCGAAACCTCTCATGCGCGCCCTTTGGCGCCGCACGGGCCGAAATCATTCGGAATTTTGGGGAACGTGAGAGGGTGCAGCAACGCATTCTCCTGGCCGTCAACCCGCACGCACGGCGCGGTGCCGCGACGCGCGATTCCGCGCTCGCACTGCTGCGCGAGCGCGGGCACACGGTCGATGCGATCGAGCCGCGCGACGGGCCGCATCTCAGCGCTGAGATCGCGCGGCGGGCGGGCAGGATCGATCTCGTGGCGGTCGGCGGCGGCGACGGCACCCTCGTCGGCGCGGTGGACGGCCTGCGACGGGCCGGCCTTCCGCTGCTGATCTTGCCGCTCGGCACGATGAACGACCTCGCGCGCACGCTCGGCGTTCCGTCCGCCTTGTCCGCGGCATGCGCGCTCGCCGACACCGGCACCGATCGCCGGATCGACGTCGCGTGCGTGAACGGGCAGTGGTACTTCAGCGAGGCGAGCATCGGCCTCTCGACGCATGTCGCGCGCGCGCAAACCGCGGAGGTGAAGAGCCGCTGGGGGATGCTCGCGATCCCGATAGCGACGGCGCGCTCGCTGCGCGCGCTGCGACCGTATCATCTCGAGATCGAGGATGACGTGGGCAGACGCCGTCGCGTACGGACGGTTCAACTGACGGTCGCGAATAGCAACCGCTTCGGCGGCGTCGTGGAGAACCCGGACGCATCGATCGACGACGGCCACCTCGATCTCTTTACGATTCGCTGGAATTCCATCTGGGACGCGCTCGGGGTCGTCGCTGCCGTCGCGCGGCGGCACTTCCCCGATGCCCCCGCGGTTGAGTCGCTGCGCGGCACGCGCTTCGTCGTGCGCGCCTCGAATCCGCGCCATCGTCACAACGTGTACGCCGACGGCGAACCGGCGACCCGGACGCCGGCGGAATTCACCCTCGTGCCGGAGGCGATCGCCGTGCGGGTGCCGCGTTGAGCCGCTGGTGGTGGCCGACCTCGTCGGCGCCGAGCATCGCCGACATCTCGATCGAGCGGCTCGTCGAGCGCGGCGTACGCGGTGCGATTCTCGATCTCGACAACACGCTCGTCGGCTATCGCGCGGACGGCGCGAGCGAAGCGACGATCGCCTGGCTCACGCGTGCCCGCGAGGCGGGCTTGCAGCTCGTGATCCTCACGAACAATCGCACGCAGTGGGCCGCGCAAATCGCGCGTTCGCTCGACCTGCCGTACATCACCGATGCGCGCAAACCCGCCCCGGACGGGTTCCGTCGCGCGCTCGAACTGATCGCCGTCGGGAAATCGGACGCGATTGCGATCGGCGATCAGTTCTTCACCGACGTGCTCGGTGCGCGCCTGGCGGGGCTGAACGTGATCCTCGTCGAGCCGCTCGCCGCGGGCGACCCGTGGAACACGCGCTGGCTCCGCATCCTCGAACGCTGGATCCTGCACGGGCTGCCACGGGCCTAGCTCTCAGAACGGCAACAGCAAACGAAATGCGGCGCGCCGCGGCGCGTCCCATTGCGTCGTATTGAAGCCGTTGTCGACCTTGATCAGGTAGCGTTTGTCGAGCAGGTTGTCGGCGGTGAGTTCGTAGCCGACATGTTTGCCGTTCGGCAGCCGTCCGATCGCGACGTTCTCCTCGAAGTGTGCGGGGAGCCGGCCGCCGGTGCCGTTGAGAAATGCGACCGGGAAGCCGGAGCCGTACTGAGCTTCGAGCGTCACGAAGCTTTTCAAATCACGCGCAAAGCGGCGCGTTGCGTGCAGATCGCTGACGTAGGCTTCGTCGTGATCTTCGGGCTCGAGGGTGAGATCGGTGACGTCGGGCGGTGCGAACAGGAACGTTCCGCCCGAGACGCCGCCCGCAAGCGACAGCGAATAGGTGAACGAAAATCCGATGTCGGTCGTGGGCGAAGACAGCGTGTACCGGCCCTCGATACCACGGTCGACACCGATCGCGCTGTTGTAAACCGCGAAGAGCGGCGTGTTGAGCAGATTCGTCGTGTCGAGAACGTTGACGACGGTGCGGTCGAAGGCGCTGACGTACGCACGTTGTCCGGCGCCGAAGTCGTGCGCGAGCCCAACCTCGAGCAGTGTGTCGCGTTCGGGCTGCAAGTCATAGACGGGATTTGTGGTCGGCGCCGTATCGGTAATCACGGCTTCTCGCCGCGTGTCTTCGAGGCCGGGGGCAGCATAGTAGCGGCCGATGTAGGCGTGGGCGATGGTCCCCGGAGCGATCGTTTGATCGATCTCGAAGCGTGGGCTGAGCTGGCCGCCGTCGACGTACCCCGTGCTGTGATCGTAGCGGAGGCCGGGTTTGATGGAGAGGTAGGGATTGGGTGCCCAAACATCTTCCGCGAACGCGGAGGTTTCGCTCCCGCGCTGCGACGTGACGTCGGTGAATGGTCCTGCTGCTGGACCGTTCGGATTCTCGTCCGGCGCGAACGCGATTGCGACGTTGGAATCGAAATCTTCCTGTTGCACGTCGATACCGTAGGTGAACGTGTGCTGCCCAAGCGATCGGCTTGCAGATGCGCGCAAGCCCACGTAGGCCGCAGCGCGGTCTTGGACGAGGCCGTTCGAGGGACAATCGTAGGCGTTGACGACGTTGACGGGACACGACTGCGGGGTTGCCGCGGTGCCGAGAACGTACCCTTGGACATCGGCGCCGAGGTCGCCGTCGTACACGACGCGGTTGTAGCGCGTCCATGGCACGATCCGAAAATAGCCGTTGCCGTCTGCATCCTCGTGGGTGAACGAGAGCGCGAGGAACCGATCGTATTCGCGCTGCACGTCGTCCTGATTGGAAAGTGAGACCTCGCCCGCGTTTACGTCGCTCGGATCGGTGTTGATCGGGATCTCGTAGGTGGCATATTGGTTCGCGACGTCGAGCGCGATCGAATTGTGATCGCCCAGCGGCATCCCGATCCGGATGAACTGATTGGTGGTCGAGCTCGCGTCATGAATCGCCGTCTCGGAGGGCGTGTCGAGTCCGCGATCACTCGCGAGATTATCGAGCGCGATCGAGACTTGCGCTTTGCCGACGTCGAATTGCTTGATGAGTTGCCCTTCGAGCGAGCCTTGTTCCCCGGCACCAAGCGTGATCAGACCGGGTGGCGGCGGGTTCGCGAACGCGAGACTTTGCACGTTCACCACCGCGCCCATACGCTGACCGCCGAATTCGGCCGGAAACGCACCGGTGAAAACTTCGATCGCGCGCGTCTCGCGCGGATCGATCAAGTTGGCGAAGTTCGAGCTCGTCGACGACGGAAGTGGCGCGCCGTCGAGCTCGTACGTAACGCCGTGGAATCCGTCGACGACGGGTTCATCGTACGAGAACCGCACCACGCCGGGTAACGTCTCGATGACCCGATTGATGCTGGTGTTCACCGGGAGGGTCGCGATCTCGCTTGCGTTGATCGTATTGACGGCGATCGGCGTGCCGTGCACGCCGGTCGATGTTGCGCTGGCTTTCCCGATCGTTTTGAGCGGCGCGACCGTGAGTTCGCTGACGCTCCCGGTCGAAACGTCGACGGTCGTTTCTGCCGGCCCATCGGGGGTACTCGCGTGTAAGACGTAGCGGCCGAAAGGCACGCGTGGAAACGAAAAGTGCCCGCGGTCATCGGTCGTCGTCGAGAGCGACGCCGTAACCCCGGCCAGTGAGACGGTTGCACCCGGAACGGGCTTGCCGCCGGATTGCACGAGCGTGCCGCGCACGACGCCGGTGATGTCGGCAAGCGCCGGCACCGTCGAGACGGCAAGAAAAAGAAAGACACCGAGCGCGCACAGCAGGCGCGCGACGAATCGAGCCATGATTCCTCACGAAAAAAGAACGGGACGAAAAGACGAGGGGGGTCTAGCGTCCCGCCGGCGGCGCCCGGCCGAAGCGTCGTGCGACGCGTTCGCGTTCGCTGTGGAGTGGACGGCGCGCGGTCGCGAGTGCGAGCTGCGGCCGCGGTTGCGCCGCAAGCAGCGCAACGAGCGCGCGCACGGCGTGCGCGACGAAGGTCGCGAGGAGCGCGCAAAGCGCGCGCAGCCCCCAAGCCACGAGCGTACCGACGATCGCGAGCATGACGGTCGCGAAGCCGATCTCGATCCCG
>Ga0116226_10003830_pt1 | contig 13264 bp, 11 predicted proteins | sample S1TSphfallax_FD_89692 | JGI IMG/M metagenome (GOLD analysis project Ga0116226, IMG submission 89692) | Host-associated microbial communities from peat moss isolated from Minnesota, USA - S1T2_Fa - Sphagnum fallax MG | ecosystem: Host-associated > Plants > Peat moss > Unclassified | place: USA...
AAAGGGTGTCCCGGAAAGTGAACTAACCACTTGGGTGGTTTGTTTTGATGCAGATTCAAGCTTGATCAACTAATACCTCTTCCTAGCCTAATCCCTGGGCTCCCAACTTGACCCTCTACCCCTTTTTAGAGTTGGAAGCCGGGAGCGCCTTCCGAGTCCCAACTACACCTTAGTGAACCCTCAAGTGGGTTCACCCCGGGACTTGGGAATGCGTCATCTTTGGACTTGTAGTTGAATCCATCAAGGAGCTTGAGGGTGCATCACAAAGTGAGGACAATATAACCGTGCCTTAACTTAATCCAACTAATGTACCTCCCACCTTATCTTATCTAGGTCACCACCCCTTGGTAGTCCATTTGGGATAAGATCCAACCTACCATCCTATCCCATGAACCTTTGGGTTAACCCCAAAAAACTCCTTTAGTTGATTACATATGCTTAACCAAAATTGGGTTAAGCTAATTGGGGTTCAACAACTACCTAATAATCATAAACGTCCATGTGGTGATCTAAAGTCTAACCCGAAAACTCTTCTTGGTTCGGTGCCATATGCAATCGAGAAAGGAGTTTGATTGTTCTTCTGTGATGTTTTGTTTCTAGTGGTTGGCAACATGTGTAGAATGTAGTTTACTTCTAATTACAAATATTTTTTTGAAAAAAATAAAAAAAATGTAAAAGAAGAGTAAAAAACAAAAAACAAGACTGTACCTTCCAAAATCCAGAAGGTACATTGGCATATTTGGGTTAAGGAGTGACCTAAAACTACATTGAGAAAAAATTTCCAGGTTGTTACAAGTGTTGGTTCACCCTTTTACCTACTGCTTACAAGTTGTAAGGTTGGTTTTAGAACGTCAAGCATGAGCACTTTTTTTCCTCTGTATATTTAGGTCATTCCATAGCCTGAATCTGTCCTGTTTGACTTTCTCTAACTTATTTGAGACTTATCTCCATTTTATTGGGTCTTAAATAATTTAAAAGACCCAATGCAAGTTGTATTGAACTTTTTGGGATTTCAGAAGATCCATCTTTATGATTAGTCACTTCAAAAAACAAAAAAAAAGAAGTACTGTGACTTTATGTTAGCTTAAAAGTTTACTATTAATTTTCCTTTTTTTAAGCTGTTGGGTTCTTGCCCGTGCCACCCATCAAAGTACCATGTACCCAATGGTCCAAGCCTTCTTGGTAGTCAACTTCATTACCTTGCCCTTTTAAATTATTACCTTACTCCATCCTACACTCCCTTCATTTGTAGACATAGTTATTTTCAAGACTCCTCAATTCTATCGACTGTATTACTCAACAGATGTGCACACACACACATACAGGCTATTTCTCATGAAGTCTTGTTTATGGCCACATGAAGTTCTCTTCATTTGCATAGACAGATAACCTAAACCTTTTGCCAATTCTAAATCTGAGAAGAAAGCCAATTCGTTTGCTGCTGAACCAAGAATACGACATGTTATTTTGTAAATTAACCTTACAACTTGCGATCAGTAGGCAAAAGGGCCAGGGTGAACCAGCACCCTCACTGGTACCTTCACCTTCTTGATTGAGGCCAAGGCGACCAAATTAAAACCAAGAAATGTTAGATTTGGACTTTGGGACGCTGATTTAATTTAAGGATAGGATATTTATAAGATACAGAAGCAATTTCGATGAATTTTAGGGTTTTTACCATTGTATTAGTGTGCACTATGGGTGCTGGTTCACCCATGGCCACCCAAGGCTAGATGAAAGTACTCACAGTTGGGAACACCGGCAGGGTAGGTCATTAAAATATCATGTAAGCATTTGGCAACGCACCAACGTGAATAACAAATGGTCAACCATTGGAACCATTGGTTCAGCTGGCGATGCAGATGAAAATGTGAATGAGGAAACTTTTTGAAACGTAAAGCACCCACACTTTTTTCCCTTTGTATTTTAAAGTCTCTCCTTAGCATGAATTTGTCTTGTTTGACTTTCTCTTGCTTATTTCAAATTTACTTAAGACTTATCTTCATTTTATTGAAAATTTCAAAATTCGAAATGTCCAATATAGGTTATATTGGGCCTTTCGAATTTCGAAATATCCTTTTTCAAAGTTAATCACTCAAAAAAAAAAGAAAGAAAAGTACAGTTGCTTTATGCAAGGGAAAGTCCCACTATGAGAGCCTTCCAGATTTTTGACGTCCCTCGACCCCCTAGCTGGACCTTCTCTTATACATCAAAATACCTCGTATCTGGCCCCACCGGAACGAGGAAAGGGGAAAGCAAAGAGCATTATCTCTGCGGCTCTGAACAGATAAAGGAACCACCTACCACGCTCGCAAAGCACCGTTCCGACATCGGGAACCAATGAGCGCGGTCGAGAGTTCGATTCTGAACTTTTTACAACCTTGATTTACCGCTTTTGTCGGAGCTGCGTTTAATGAATGGCAGACCGCTGCAAAGATTTTCGATCTGTGACTTGACATTAATGCACCCGGAAGTCCGCAGAATCTGCAAGGGACGACGTTTCTGTGTTGTGGTGTGGGTTTCCGGGTGCACTCCACGGCTTGCTTTTCGCGGGTGCGGTGGTGTCGAGTTGCGCACGGTACAACTAGCGAGCTTTTGCTGTCAGTGATATATGCAATTTGCGGTGTTCGCGTACGCTCTCGTTTGGCAGGAGAACGGGAATAATCAGAGCCGTGCAGAGAACCATCATCTCGGAAAAGCGCGGAACGAAAGGTATGTATCTACTTCACCTATTCTGTCGCGGTTCAACAATAGTGAGTTACGTCTTCAAATCCCTAGTGCGAAGGGTGAACACAAAGGTTCTGGGGATCAAAAATGTTATGGCCCCAACTTTACAATGAAGTTTGTGTCCCCAACCAAAGTTGCCAAGCATCTACATGCACTTGTCTGCAACCGGTCGTGGTAGCCATCAATAGATTTGGTGGACTGTGCTTTTCTTCGACGGAACAGATGTTATCAGTCACATATGTCAAGTACTGTAGATTGCCGACAAGCTGGTAGTATGTCATCTTACTTGTTCTATGCAAGTTTTCCAGCTCCATGTGGCTATCAGTGTATTGTGTTTTGATGGAAGTCCATTTATGTGTGGTTCATATAGTGGACTCAACCTTTGAGCCACTTTGGGTGTAGGTGAGGATATCATCATCGGTATACATTATCATTTGTCCCATTTGATGTATATGAGTGATCAATAGGTTTGTTTATCTGAAACCAACTTTAGTATTCGGGCATGTTGAATGGAAAACATGGTATAGTGTTGCTCTGCAAGCTTGCAACCTTGTGGAGGGAACCTTGTTGGACTTCAGAAGGCCACAAGCAACAGTGATGTATCACATACCTTTGTATTATGCATATGAAGCTGTTAAACACAATAACTATTGAATTGTACTATCCAAAACTAGTGGTTATGACCTGTGGATGGTTGTTATAGTCTTTTCTTAGGGACAACCCTAGTTATTGATAAAAGCTGGTGTTTGATCAACAGAGTGATTGCCAGCTTGTTTGAATGTATCAAAGGCTACCCCCCCTTGCTCCCTGCAGTGGTGTACACCTTTGAACTTAAACTTATCCCCCTTGATCCAAGAGTTAAGACCTCTTTGCATGGAGTTTTTGCATATCAAGAACTGCAAGTTCATGCATAGACATTTATCCCTTATGTGACAAGAAAATTCCATGTTATTGATTTCTGAATACGACTTTTGAGCCATGTCAAGTGGTCTTACTATTGGACCATTTGTAGGAGGCTATGTAGAGAAGCTTCAGACAATCTTTTGGGGGAACTTCAAATGTTATAAGTTTGCTGACAGTTGGTTTGTTGTTTTGTAGTGAAGGTCAAGTCCAGGAAAAGATGAGGAAACTAAAAAATTTCAATTGTTCAGAGGTGGACATTCAATTGGAAGAGTTCGCTTATAACCACCGGTTTGGGGATATAATCACCATTGCACTAGGTCACAAGCACAAGTATTTGTTGGACATGGAATTGGATTACAAAAGCATTCGCTTAACTCTACACCATCAATATCCTATAGAAGAACCTTACATAAGTCTATTTAGTGATTTCATGCAGGCTAATAAGATAGCATATGTCAGGAGGGGTGATGGTGATTGCTGGTTTGTAGACCCTGTAAGCAGGGAAGCAAAGTTGGTGAAAAAATGTGTTTGCAATTGTACTATTTCACAAATTGCTCTAGCGGAGTTTGTTTTGGAATGAACTGGGACTCAACGAGTGCCTGAGAAGAGTGATCCTGTAAGGTGGACTGCTTGGTGGGAGATTAAAGTTGATTCAAGGAAAATAAATCTTCTGATTGTGGATCCTGTAGCGGCAAAGAAGGGACATCGAAGATACTTTGGGCTAGAAGGAAGTGGCCTACCATTACAGGGAAGCATTGATGATGTCAACAGGTTGAGACGACAAAGTAACAATGTGAATGGAGACATTCATGAAATCACAATGACACCACGCAATGAGCGTTTGGAGGTCAAGGGAGGTTCTCATGGAATGCTAAATTGGACATTATTGTGGAGGCCTTAGTTTTTGGTCTAAACTGAGAAATTTCAATTAGCTATTTCACATGGAGTTTTGTCGAACAGATTGTATGAGTTAACAAAATGGAGTTTCCAACTCCTACTATTGGATGTGGAATCTTGGTTTGTGCTTCAAGGTGCTCAAATGTTGGTTCAAAACTTTACTTCAAGATTGACAGCTTGAAAATACAAGGGTGTTGATGAGGTTTGTGGGGCCATATCATACAGTAAGATAACACAGATCCCTGCAACCAAAGAACTTCACAGTTTCATGTAGCCTCACATCAAGAGGTTCACTCAAGCTTTTCAAACATTCTTGTCCATGGAAAGTGTAGCACACAATGTCTGACCATCCAAAAAGTGAAGTTTCCCTTCAATGCATTTTTGGATTCTATGGTTGGTCTTTCTTTGTATTAATCTGAATCCAACCATTGGGTCACCTTCACATCGACACCCATTATATGTGCTCTTATTCTTAATGGGCGTTAATTTCAAAGTTTTGTATCTTGGCATCATGAAAATCTTTCAGTTCTACATTTGGACATTACATTCCTTGTATCAGCTTTACATGCACCCCCAAACATTTGGAAACATTTCTCCATTGTCAATTGTCATCAGTGGAGATTTGATTTCCCATGACAAAATAAAATCGACTTTTCAATTTTACAATTTACTCTTCTTGCGGTTACATGCAATTTAATATTGTAACTACAAGACTAACAATTTTTTTAGTATAAGGAGCTTGGATACCCGTGGTTTTCCTGGGCCTTGGATAGCTGTCTTAGGTTGCATACATCTCATTATATCAATGAAATTGATTGTAACAGTTGAGCAAAAACTGTTAATACCATGTTGACATGTCAAAATTTGCAGGGAAGGGGTGGCTTACCATGACCCAGCCCCAAAGTACCTGCACATTATGGCACATGTGCTGTATATGGCACTACATCTGCATCATGAGAAAAAACAGTTTGATCGTCACTTACATCAATTTTACAAAGTTAACAAAATGGGTGGTGTGCTTTAGTTTGAGTTAATAATTTCATTTATAAGTGCAGTCTTTTGCAGTTGGTAATCTCATCTTCATGTCAGAGAAACTTCTGAACATATTGTATGACACAGCTCAAGCAAATAATAGGAGTATCGTGCATCAATTGCCAGCAATGGGGAGTTGAAACCCACATTTGAAGGGTTGTCTCAATTTGTGATAGATGGAATGAGTACACCTCAGATGTGAGGCAAGACTCCTGCTCGACCAGCCCCACCATTCCCCAACACCACCCAGTGGTGTTGTTTACCATCATTCCACAGTTAAAACTAACACAAAGATTCCCATGAATTTGCAAAAGAACTTCAAAATTATTGGGTGGATGTATCATGGGTTGTATCCAGGTGACAAGGATACCATCAACATCGAGACATGCATGTTAAAGGTCTGGCCAGTGGTTATAGAGAGTAGGTATACCGATGGTCTCCATCCTCAGGGTTATTAAAGCAACCTTTTCATTGCCATCCTCCAGCCCTGCCCTGCTATGCATATATTTATGTAGTGAAGCATAATAGGTACAACTTTCAGGCCAGCAGGGGCCTGAACTAAAAACTTGCAATGAATAATTCTTCAACATATCCACTGAGAAAGGAATAATTAATAGTGTACAAAAAATTAAATTTTCTGATAGTTCCATGAATTGGAGAGAGATTTGGACTAAGTCAATTGAAGTCTGCAGCCACCATATGACCTTCTTGGTGCCTTGGAAATTTTGTTCCATAAGGTTGCGGTAACGAGGGTTCATCTAGGTTGCCAGTAACACATAGCAGTGCCATTTCGGAGTAATTTGCCAAACTCGACGATCAGTCATACCACCGGTAGAGCCTTCCCAAGATTGAGCGAAATGGGTTTTATCTTCTTCCTATGAACAAACAAAATGGTGTCTGGGAAATGATTGTGCCTTGCAGTTTTATTTTTCAGACATTTGATCAATAAAGGTATAAAATACACAATGCCCCTGCAATAATATTTCCATCAGTTTTATTTAGTTTCAAACACAATTGCACCTCAGATTGCTTCATTTACTGTCTGCATAACAATTTTCATTTGACAACATAAGATTAAAAGTGAAGTATGCCAAAATTGCACAAGAACAAAATAAAATGAGATGCACAATGATGGACGAGAACTTTGGAGGAAGTGCAATATCAAATCATTTGCCTCCCCTTAAATATTTGTAAAGCATTAAGGAGAAATTACTTACTCTTTTAAACTAGTTCTACATTGCTTTGAAGTTTACATACCTCATGCAAAGGCATGGCCCAATTAACATAATCTTGATAGTATGCATCCTGACATATCATTTGTGAAGACAATTTGACTCAGATGGATGATAATAGATGAATCCAGGATGTCCACATGAGGCTTTCAAAAACACAATTTGACTCCACCTGAATGTCAAAGTAGTGTATCAAAACTTGGGGATGGTGCACTAAACTTGCAATTCCATTGATTGACCTCTACACTCCACACCACCCCTTGGGCAGAGTGGGTAGGTTAGGAGTGTCAAAAATTCCAAATCAATGATTAGCCCCAGGGTAATGGAATTAAATGCACACATGCAGACAGAGACAAAAAATAAAATAAAAGAGAAATGGACCAAAAATTGGGAAAAAAAACTCTGTAATACATGGGAAGCTCTAGCAGCTTCAACCCTTGCCAGAGATAATGGAGCAAGTCTCTGGAGTCCAATGTCGCACTATTGGCACAGAGGTGGTAAAAATCATTTTTTGCAGTAAAAGACTTATTGCCCTAAACATGTTCACTTTTGTCGATTTTTTGGCATCTATATATTAAGATAGGTGTTTGTTTGTTTGTTTGTTTATTTGTTTAGATCTGATCAAACCCGAATCCACACAAACTGTGGGCTCTGCTAATACATGGTGCAGCCAAAAAGCTCTTGATGAGATGTGTGCACATTTGTCTGCAATTTTTTCACCAACTGGGCAAAAGTTATTGAATCTATTTGCCTCTGGAAGAGTTGATTAAAATTTTAAAAATGGGGTTCCATGGACCAGAAGAGGTCTGGAATTAAGGCCATTTTGACAGGGTCAGTAATGAAGTGGGTGACCTTGTAGTAGGTCTGATATATGCTTGGAGCACTGTCACATTGCCCACTTGTGTGTATAATGCTCCTACATAAGGGATTGCCATTTTCTTTGCACAAGTTGGTCTATTTCATTAAGCAAATCTTATTACAAATTTCAAATCATTTGGATGTTAATAGGACCATGCTAGGAAAAGGGGGGCAGCTTTCTTGTCAGGGATACAAAGGTAACATGCATAGACAAAACTACTGACTGCAATGGGACATAAGAAAGAGTGAACCTTCTAAATCCTATAGTTGTCAGATGCACAACACATATATCCCAAGGTCCACATTGGACTTATAATGGCTTCACCAAAACACCTGTTAATTTGGACCATCCATAAAAATATGCAGAGATCTGCACACAGACTTGCTCATGTATATCTCCAATGAGTGTCGAAAACAGATCTGAAAAAAGTTACTGGCTTCAACTCAGAATTGCTTGAAATAGATGAGGTTCTGTTGCACAAGGAATAACAGTAGAAGTGATTGGAATTGCTGAATACATCTTTATGTGCATGGGTGTCTATGAGCTTGAAAGAGCTGTTAACACATTCAGAGTTCTTTCATAGCCTTACTAGAATGGCTACTATAAGAAGACTAATGATTGCACACAACCCAAGAGACAGGCCACAAAGAGGGCCCTCCTTGTCAATTGTTAGTGGGTACCATCTAAGTGCAAGCAGAGAACACCATGTATGGATTGACAGTGAGGAGTTGTAAAAGTACCATCAGCAGCCTCTGGCTGCCAAGCCCCAATCACTGTTGAGCCATAATCATTCCCTCTCCAACCTTCACATTTTCCCGCAGGTGGAGAGAAATCAGCACTGGTGTTGGGTTCCAAATTTCACTGTCATCTTCACCCAGCTTTAGCTAGCTGCTAACTTCACAACCACAGAACAAACTGTAGCACATACTGACAGACCACATACTGGTACATGCACACATACTAAATTGATGACATTTAGAAGCACTACAGCAGGGTTAACTGGTTATTCTGCTCCCTGTTGGAATGTAGATGAATTATATTTACAACTATGACTTGATGTTAGCTAGAGGTGGTTTCAGTTTCTTAGCTCCCATAAATCACGGATCATTGTCCAGATACACCACCATCCAGGAGTAACCTCCTAGACATAACCACACACCAGAATGATTCCAACACTCTTTCACTGATGATGTTCCTCAAAATCTCTTCCCTGAAATCCATTACCATGAGATCCTCAATGAAGCTCAGCAAAAAATTTATGTATGTACTGGAATTAGCTGTAGGGACACAATGTCTTGAAACACAGTACAAACTCCCAGCTAGCAGAATTGCCATGTGCTTTTCAGCTCAGATATTATGAAAGAGCTATTCTCAACAACTTGCAGTGCTTAAGACTAGGACAAATTTGTCACAAAGGCGAGAAAAAGGAATTTGTCACTCACTCACATTGTGCTCAGTTCAGGTGAGGCCATTTTAGCAGAGGCAAGAATGAGTGCAGTCATTACCATGTGAGTGTCACTCACAAAGAATCAGACTACTGTCACCTCACAATGAATGGTGGTGACAACCATGATTACCAATGACAACCACAAAGGAAGATCCTTCCATCACTTAACAATGATTGTAGCATACTAAGAAAGCTGTAGCCCCCCCTGCACTGAATCATTTTCACCTGCTTCAAGCTCCATTACTGGAACGGCCAAATCTCCAATTTATCAATTGCATAGCCTGTATGATGCTCACTAATTAAGGCTGGAGGCACTGACACCTATCAAAATTCAAGAGATTAAGAACCAGCATCATCAGGAAGCCTCACCAGTCACTAGGACTTGCCACTAGGGTTACAAAAGCTGCTATAGGTCATAATCACCTCAGAATCCAGATGTTACTCTGACATGATGTGTGTGAAGTGCCAAGCTCACCATTTCCCGAACCCAAGAAAGAGGAAGTCAGGGCTAGACAGGTTCATAGTCTTCAAGTTGGTAGCATACATCCTGTTCAACATTCTGAAAGGAAATCAACTAAACTCTCATTGCTCCAAAGAGAAGGGCTCACCTTGGCACATTCAGCAGCAGACTGTTAATGTTCTGCCTTTATTGTGAAAACCACTGATTGCTGTATCTCAACCAAGCAAAACCCATTCCAAGTTGTCCGGGCAGTTGTACCAAAAGGGAACCTGTAGTTAACAATGAGTGGTAGATCCAAGACCATATCATAATAACAGTAAAAGATCTGCCATGTGGATTTAGGGTTCTACATTCAATTAAACTGATACCAAATCTACAACATTGAACAGACAACCCAGCAACAATACTTTGGAGGTAGCCAAAGTGCCAGTTCCAGTGAAACTAAATTCTGCAGTCAGAACCATGTGAGTGTCAGTCACAATGTATCGGATCATCAACTTCACCATTAATAACTTTGTCACTGGTTGCCATGACTCCCCATTAACTGGATCAGCTCCCAAAAGTGCACAAAGATATGTTTTGTGTAACCCTCCCAGATTGTAGGCAAACAATCATGCAATGATCTGCATCCCAAGTTTCCATTACATTTTCAGAAGCAATGGGACAAGACTCAGTCATGATGTTGGCTAGCACTCAAGAGACAGACTGATTAGAATGGATGGTCACTGTATAAATTTTCCTCACTTGACTGTCAAGCACTTGGTGTTCATAGAACAGGAGAACCAGCTTCTAGTTTATATTTCTTGGGCAGGTCCCAACACAATCAAGTCACTCACCTCTCATCAGCAAGCACCACTTTGAGATCTGTAGTAGGTGCTTCCTCCGTGCTGAGGTGACCAACTGTCTTCATCCACAAGACAAGGGAACTGTGAGATATATATATATATATATATCAGCGCTTGATGATGAAGTATTATGTCAGGTCCAGTGTTCTGGGATGTGTGACTGCATGTGTGCATGGTTACCCTCTCACAAGCCAAAGCCAAATCAGGTGTTGGTGAAGGATTTACACAATCTCTAGAGAACGCAGAATGATTTTGACATTCTTCGGCACAAACCAATGCCCATACTCTCACCAATTCCTTCTGAAGTCCAGAAAGTGTCTTTGCTTTAAGCTTTATACAAGTAAGGCACCCACTAGGACTCCCTCCCACCTCTGTTCTCTCTTATATTCCATGTGGTTCCTGTATGCAGCTCCATCAACAGTGACCAAGTTGCAATCTCATAAGCAAATGCAGGTCTTTTGTTGTGACATTGCCAATTCTTTCAACAATTGAGAACCATATCTATGAGATTGCAATCCACAAAAGAGGTCTGAAGGTAACTGTTGCATCAGATCTAGCAAAACCAACATAAACATGACAAGAATATGTGTGGTCACACTGCCTTCTGAGTATCACTGGCAAGTATCATCTCTTGCACTACCAGGGTTAACAGAATCTCTTCCTAAAAGCGATTTTTCATCTACATGTCCCTGTAAACAAGCAGCATCAACCTCCTGAAGCTCATGAAAATTTCGTAGATGGGGGCACTTGACCTCTCTTCTGAAAGAACAGGTCTATATTCCTTCCTTTGGCAGTGAATTGTGAACCCTCGTCTTCACAAGTATCAACTTGAAAATTAACTGTAATATCTTCAGACTGCAATGAGACATGGGAAGGCAGCACACCTCTGTTCCTATGCTTCTCTGTATCAGTGATGGTGTCTGCCACATGCTGTTCCAAGTTGGCTCCACATCTTGTCATGACCTTAATCACTGGTTCAAGTTCCTGGTTTGTTGGCACTCCATTCTGATTGCCAGTGGCAGCATGTGGACTGTCATGTGGCAGCATGTGGGCTGTCATGTGGCAGCACCTGAAAGCCCATGTCCACCATTGCTTCTTCCTTTGTGGCAAGTGGGTTGTATGTAACCCACTTTGATGAACATGTGCCTGCTGGTCCTGCCATGCCAAATTGAAACTTGGGGAAGATCATTGAAGTTAAATGTGTTTCCTTGCTGCTCAAGCATTTCCATCCTTCTATTGAAAGCCTGATAACATGGATGCAAAATTCATAGTGTGAATGTACATGGCTCCATGAGGAACTTAATCAAACAAGCAGCTTGTCTCATCACATAGTGGCTCTCTTTGGTAGAATGGTCGCTCTCTATGCCCCCTTATGGAAAAAGTTCAAACCAGCAACAGTTAAATTGGGAAATGTTTCATGAAGTTCCAAAAAAATGAACTCTCACTTAGGTCACAGTCACAGTAACAACAACACCTGGTGAACATTCCTCAATGGGAACAAATGAACTTGGCATCATCGTTACAAGGAGATCCAATCTAGAATAATTGGCTCAGGTTCTAAGTATGCAAAAAGACAAAGTTTGTTGAAAGAAAGACGGTCCAACCGTTCGAACTAGATCTTCTGTTGAGAGGGTCCTGTTCAATTTGGTAATGATTCCATTCTTCTGCCAAACTCCAGCAAGCCTGACAACAGTTGCGAACAAAGAGAGTGCTAGTGGTATACCAACATTATGGCACTTCAACTGACTCGCCTGCACCATGGCCGTCAGCAGGCTCTGATAAATCTCGTTTGTCAAGTTACTCACTTGGCTCCCGTGGTTCGAAAATGCGCTCCTTCAATTCCACCTCACGGCTCTGCCATCTGCCGTGTGCTAACTTCAGCCTCGGATCACCCTCAATCTGCTGTAATCTGTTAACAATACCTCTCTCCAGGTCGGCAGCGTCTACGGCTGTCATCGTTTACAAGTCGAAGTGTAAATCTGGTGTATCTAATGAATGCAGGAGGGCTATATGGTGGTATGAGAGCATCTCCACCAATGCCCACTGCAAAAGTATCTTGCCGTTTTGGCAGCCAGAAACGACAAATAACACCCTTTCAATCAAGGGTTCCCTCAATTCTAACATGTTCCCTCAGTGTTTTCTTGTAATCGAAGAGTCTTACTACCCGCGCTCGAGCAAGTTGTGCAATTTGAATCGCACTTGTCTTTATGCCTCCGAGGCTTTCCATCAGTTTGATCACGTACACACAGGTTTTGTTGCAGCAAGATGGAGGCTATACGCCTTGGGGAGCTCTCTGGGGCTACCTCTATTGACACTGTAGATTCGAGGATCGAGGAACCACGTATCGTAAACGAGGAACCGAAAAAAGAACCGGTGAACAAACCCGATACAGCAGGCTCTGAAGCAGATTTGCAATTTGATACATATCCGGCAGTCTACTGAATTAAGGGTTGCGTTGGAAAGATTCGGAGAGCAGTGAACAGGTTTTTAGAAAGCGAGTTGACAGGAAAAAAAGGGCAGTCTGAAATACCAGAAATGAGGTTACTATGTTGACTGGGTTTTTCCTCGCTCTCCAAGGATTACTTCTCACGGCCGCAGCGGTATCGAGTTCCTCACAGTGCAAAATTCTTGGTCCTCTGTTAGCTGTGTCTGGTTTCGTCACGTTTTGCGCTTTGGCTTTCGTTTGGCAAAAGGAGGTGATCATAAGAAGCTTGCAGAGCGACATCGTGCTAGAGAAGCCTACATAAAAGGTACTTTTTGACATACTCTGCGGTTCCAACGCTAAGGAGCCACTTCTCGACACCATTTGCACTGCTCATTTTTTAATAGCTGCCTTATTGTAAGGTATCTCCAACCATCTTC
>Ga0116226_10003831_pt1 | contig 13263 bp, 14 predicted proteins | sample S1TSphfallax_FD_89692 | JGI IMG/M metagenome (GOLD analysis project Ga0116226, IMG submission 89692) | Host-associated microbial communities from peat moss isolated from Minnesota, USA - S1T2_Fa - Sphagnum fallax MG | ecosystem: Host-associated > Plants > Peat moss > Unclassified | place: USA...
CTTTCTTTTTGTTTTGTGAGCAATTCTCTAAATTCTGCAAAATATTGGGTGGGTTTGTATTTGTGAAGTATGAATTCTGAGAATCAATTCTGGAGTTCTGCAAATAACCGACTCTGAGTTCTGTGAAGAATCTGAGTGAGTGGGGTTTAGGATTCTGCCCTAAGTTATGGCAGGTTCCACCTCGAACTAAAAACTTCCCTTACTGGATGTAAAAAATCTCATCCATAAGTCCCATTACTAGATGTAAAACTTCTCATCCATATGTATGCACTTCTACGAAACATGCCCATCCATCATATGCACACATAGTAGTACTCTAGATCTGGCTTTGCTCATTGCTTCAAGTTCAAGCCAAAATTTGATGCCCAAATCTCTTTACTTTGGCCAATTTGCATAGTCTCTTTACTATGGAGACAACCATTAAGAATTCCTTTCATAAAAAACTCCAAACCGACAATATTATTATAAAAAGGTTACTTTGTTAGGACTTAGATTTTTTGGTGCCATTTTTACCAATAACCCAATCCAAACAATCGTATAAACAAACGGGATACTTTTGTTCATCCAAGTCAAGACCTTTTTGCATCCATATCAAAGGCATTCATTCATTCATTCATTGCCCAAGCTTTGTATGTGATGTGCACAACATGTCTAAGTAAAGGAATTGAAACAATAATAAGCAATGGCATTGATGAAGAAATTGGGGACAAATTGATGAAGAAAAAAAGCAACATGAGGAGCAACTAGAAGAGGTGAGTGAGTCTCTTGCAGCCCAGCCCCCCCCCTGCAAACCCATCATGATGGTAGTAAAGGTTTCTTACCATTGCCATGAGCTCTTAATTGTAGTCAAGGTTTGTTGGCTTCACCCGGATTTTTTAATTTTCTGCTTTTATTTTTTCTTTCAGTTTTTTTTTTTCTGTTTTTTTTGCTGGTTTTTTTAATACACTTTTTATGGCATTTATTTTTTAAAATCTGATTTTTTTCTTTTTTTTTCCTGTTTCTAATATTGTATTCTCAGTAATGTTTTCAATTCTGGTTTTATATTTCTTTTCATATTTCTCGTTTTTATTTTATTTTTACCTTTTCATAATTTTCTTTCTATCTTGTTCATTTTTTTTCTGTTTTCTTTCTTCTTTTTTTCTTGGTTTTCTTAATACTGGTTTTTTTCGGGGGGGTTTTTAATTTCTATTTTCCTGGTTTTTTCCTGGATTTTTTTCCCTTTTTTCCCCCTTTTTTCTTATTTTTATTTTCTCTTTTTTGCTTATTGTACTTATTTTAAATTCTGATTTTATATTTCTTTTTTTCAATTTTTTAATTAAAAATAATAATTCTATCTTTTTCTTTTTCTTTTCTTTTTTTCTTGCTTTCTTTTGTTGGTTTTTTTTTTAAAGTTTTAAAATTTCTGTTTTCTGATTTTTTTCGGATTTTTCCCCCTGTTTTTCTTGTTTTCTTTTTCTTCTTTTTTTCTTTCTGTACTTCTTGAAAATTTTGGTTTTATATTTCTTGTTTTATTTCTGGTTTTCTTTTATGTACTTTTTTTCTTTTTTTCATCTCTCTTGTTTTTTTTGTTTTTTTTTCCTTAGTATTTTAATTGGGATTTTAATAGATTTTTTGGGGTTTTTTAATTTCTGTTTTTCTACTTTCTTTTTCTTTCTTTTTTTCAAGTTTTGTTGTTTTCCTTTTTTTTGAGGTTTTTCTTATTTTTATTCTCTGTTTTATTTTATTAAAAAATTGAAAATATATTTATCTCTGTTTTTTTTCTTGATTTTATTTTCTCTCTCTCTTTTGGTTTTCTCAATATTGTTTCTTGGGATTTTAATTTTAATTATTCATTTTGTTTCTCTTTTATGTGTGTGTGTGTGTGTGTGTGTGTGTGTGTGAAAAGGTAAACCTCTCCTTTGTGTGTTGGGGTTTCTCCCAACCACAATAAAAGGTTTACATATTTCATCGGAGCTTTTGCTAGTCATTTTGATTATAAGTGTTTTACTAATTGTCTTCCTTTTGTTGCATATCATAATTTTAATAATTGTTATTTCATTGATACTATATGTAACCCCTCTTCGTATGTTAAGCCAATGACAAAACATCAAAATTTTGGAAAAAAAAAAACTTGTTTGGCTGCATTACAAACACAATGGGACACTTTGGGACATGCATGACCTTTGGGATGTCCTCAAAAACAATTGAAAAACAATTGCAATAGAGTTTTATGTAAAATGAGGAAAACAGAGCACATAAACAAGGTGAGATTTTAAAAAAAACCTACAAAAAAGTACATTAACAGTAATGGAGGGGGGTGTGGTGATGAAACTTAGAAAACCATCAATTTTCGTGATAAACTGAGTTTCACCTTGTCTTCTTTTTCTAAAGCACCTCCACTGCTACTACATATATTTTCACTGCTCCTACTTGGTACTATAATTCCTTCGCACCTTGTGCATTAAATGCTGAGTTTCAGCATTTGATACCTAGATTTGATAAAATTTCATTACTTTACTTTACGGATGTCACTGAAAGAGGGGTTAGGGGGTGAAAGGAGGCCCAAAGACAAAGTGAAGACAAGGTGACTCTACGAATTTTTCTAATAAGATTCAAAATTGTGGATTTAGGATACGTTTTTAATAATCAAAGAAACATCAATTCCTAAGGTTGTTGAAGGGTGAAACGACCAAGCAAGGTCATGAAAGATCATGTTATCATCTACATCAATTATTAGACTTTTGCGTTGAAAGCAACTCAAAACATGGAAACAATGTTGTGTGCTTGAAAACAATGCAAAAATTTTCATCCATTATGTTCAATTCAAAATGAAATGGTTCATAATGTTGTTAATCAATACCAAAATTCATCACCCATGACAATTTACTTGGCAACTTGGGTTTAATAATCACACCATTCCATTTGTGGACGAAAACCTTACTTAAATGAGGCCATAGTGAACCATCATCCATCGGTGCACCAATGTGGATGGATGGTGCACTGATGGGTGTACCTTTTTCGTCCCTCTCTGTCCTTGGGTTAACCGAGGTGGTGAACTCAAGTTGACCTTTTTTTTCCACCTTTCCTCAGCCCAGGTTTGGTCTAAGTTTTTTTGGAACTTTTTTTTCCTCACCCCCATGCTTGCCCAGGTCTCACCTACCTACCTACTTGTCCACCTACCCAATCATCTACCTACCTACCCATCAACTTACCTACCTATGTATTTACACGCTAAATCTCCACCAAGGTAATGACAATGCAAGTCAATGAAGATATTGCAATATACCAAATAGGTTGTTTCATTTTCCTTTTTACCTACCTCCTTACTAAAGCCCACAACTTTACAACTATTGAAAACAATGTTGCAATGACATAACAAAACGTATTGCAACTAAACTAGATTTTATTTTTGTAGTCTCATAAAACTCAACAATTAAATTATTTGATAAGACCTATATGAAGGTATTGCAAATAAACTTGATATCTTTACTCAAGCCATTGCAATACCCTCATGGGTGTATTAAGTTTAAAGATAAGGTTGATGAAATATGTTTTGTCTTGTCTTGAAGGTATTGCATTTACATGTAATATCATCATGATGCATATATAAACTATTTCAAAGTTCCAACTATCAAAAAAAAAATTGTTCTTATGATGAAGGTATTGCACAAAAACATGCCTTTAAGCTTTAATGGAACTTCCACAAATGAAATTACAATTGCAATACCCTCGTGTACTACCAATACATCTAATCAATTTTTTGTTCAATATAAGATGCACATACATTACATATGAATCTTAATAACTTTGTTTTTGTACAAATGGAATTCAATTTTTTTACAAGTAAATATCTTTACATACATTCATTTCCAATACCAATGGCTATATACATGGAGGTTAAATTAATTTACAAAAATGTGGCATGGAAAATACATGGATGCCATACACATGGTACAAAATGTGTATCAATCCAAAAATGGAATGTTGAGCTAATTGTTCACACCCTCATTCTCACTAATAGATTTCAATGATAATCCATCTGCACTTTGATAGTGTGCCATTCCATTTTATGCAAATTGAACATATTATCAAATGTATAATTGTAAGTTTGCCAAAATGATTTTCACTGATTTGGCTATAAAGGTCTCCTTGGTGGTACCTTGAATCTTAAAGTGGACATATGCATAGACCAATGAGTATAATTTGGAAAACACATGTTTGAAACACAATGCAAATTTGAAGTGAAAATTGAATGCAATGGAATTTATCGATCATGAATCATCACTGATTCATGGTGATTCACAAGTAAAATGATCTCCTTTTCACATTCATTTTTGGATGAAAATCCTGTTTCAACTACACTAAACATCTTTAAAGCCTTTTGCATAAAAAACCTTGCTAACTCGAATTAAACCAGCAAGATCTTCATCCTTTTCTAATATGCTCATTACATGGGGGGTATGGACCCCACAACCCATGTTGGAATGCCCAATAGACTGAACAATTTGGAAGAAATGATTTTCACCAATGTAGGCACAATGCCATTTTATTCATAGTGCATCATTTCACAAGTGATCCCACTTGCATGTGGCACAAGTTTTTGTTTGAGCAATTGCCTTGTTTCTCGTTACACTAAAGCCTAGAAAAAAGATTGTTTAAAACTTATGCATTCATTGATGCATGGTATTGATGGTGCGGCCCCTTTCGCTGAGTAGATGGGCACTTGGGCCTCCCTAGTTTTGTGGAAGGATTGTGCTTTCAATGCAAATAAATTGTTAAATAGGATGCATTACAATTTTCAACCTTGCAAATAAACCTATGCCCATCTTTTTCCCAAGTCATGCCCTCCTTGGCAACCCCATGCAACACATTTGCCCTTAAACCAACAACACAAAAAAATAACAAGGGAAAAAATCAAAATATTTAGATAAATCATAAAAGATAAGGGCATTGCATTTGATGATGAAATATATTACGAAGGAAATGAGGATATTGCATGCACACTAGTGACTACTCTTAAGGTTATTACATAGGCAATGAGAGTATTGCATACACAATAGTGATTACTAATAAGGTTTTTACACACACACACGTAGGATAATTACATGCCAACCAATGACTATTAATAAGAATAAACGTTTGGCCAAAATAAACCCCACCCATTATCTCAATGTGCGAGAATGAGGAGGGCAATGAATTAACATAAGTCATAAACTAATGTTGACTTGTGGGAGGATTGAAAACTACAAGTGCTTACCGGTCTTGTTCTTGTTTTTCCATTGTATAAACATTTGTTTGTTGGAGTTCTTCTACTATGACAACATTAGATTGCATTTGTTCATTTGCACTAGTGCAAGTTCATGTGAACCAACAACTTCATTTGTTGCACATGTTCTAGCTAGTGATGCCTATGATATACCCACTTCTTACATTAGGGTGAAAGACATCATCTATTGTTGCACATACCAGCAGTGTACATGAGTTGTTGGAGTATCTAGTATGCACCAATTCTATGTACCCTCCTATTCATCAGGAAAATTGGAGGTGGAGTCAAAAAACCCACTTCTTACATTAGGGTGAAAGACATCATCTGTTGCTGCACATTCCAACAGTGTACATGAGCTGTTGGAATATCTAGTATGCACCAATTCTATGTACCCTCCTATTCATCAGGTACCCAATCTTTTATTTTCTCTTTGAGTTTTTTTTTGGAGGGGTTTGTTCTTTCCCCTCTCTCTATCTCTTTGCTCAACTTATTCTACTAGCTTTGTGGAGGAAAAGGAAGAGCATCATTATAGTAGCAACAACAGCAACACCCACCCCATCTCCTTCTTCTTCTTGGGAACAAAAACCTCAAGATGTAGATATAGGTGCGGCGACAAAACTTACAAGAAGCTTCAAAGCTAGGAGCATAGTTGTTGTGTGATTTTCATGGCATTAGTTGTTAATCCTAGATAATCCATAGAGATTAGAGTTTCCAAAAGTGTTAGCTTGAAAAGCTCAGGATTTTTTGCTCATTTCATGACATGTCTTTTAGATATTCCAAGAATGACTTCCTATTACTTTTTGGAATTGGGTTTGGGTTTGATAAAACCAGGGGGGGAATTCAACCAGGTGAAATTCATTGACTTGATATTGTTGTATGCAAAAATGTAGAGCTTGGTCTAGCAAATTGATGAGATGAAAAAATGAAAAAAACAATGTAAAATTGAAGTGGAAAAAGAATTAGGGTGAAAGGGTGAAAGGGGAATTGGATAGGGCTTAAATCTATGTGTAGAATGTAATCCACAAGTAAAAAAGAACAGCTAAACTTACATGTGGCTTTCTTCATGTTTGTAAAGAGATGTACAGTAAGCACCATTGAAAGCAAAGCAAATTGGCCCAAGATGTTGCATTCACCAGCTCCACAAGCCATCAGCAATGCTTTGGGCAACATCGTGACGACCCATACAAGCTTTGGCAGTCAGGACTAAGACCATATAGACTCCCAGAGAGAGCACATCCCAACTATCATGCTTTGAAAAAATTAAAACAATTTGCAACAGTTGAACCTTTATAAGTTAAAACAACTATAAGTATCCCTACTTCACATTGCCCTTCCTATTGTAGGCACCGTGTTGTTGTGATGACGCCTATGAGAATACTTCCAAGAGAAATACGACACCAGCATACAAAAGTGCAGGAGAAACCCCCCCCCCCTTTTCAGATTTTGATATCAATATCAGTAACAAACCCAACATATATTCTCCACAATGCCCGAAGACATACAAGAATGTATGTGTGCACTCATTGTGTAGCATGGTAATGCTTTGGCGACCCTTTGGCAACAACCAGAAGCTTAGCAAAATGATGAACAAACTAACTTTTTGAAAAAATTTGTTCCACATATTAATGCTCCAGCAGAATTCAATCAAGACACATCAAAATTTGCACGTGAACGTTGCAATCGCATGTAGAGAAAACGACATGTTAAACAACGTACAAAGTCGGCCATGCCATCGGAAACACCACAAGAGCAAAGTAATCATTTGCGTCAAAAACGATGAACCGTACAACAAGTAATAGCACATGCACAACCTTCTCCTGGCAATGACACATTGCAATTGTTTACAGACAAAGACACGTCAGCCCTGACATAATGGGATTATGGAGAAATGGACACGATATGTGGATTCTACAATGTACAAATGTGGATTAAAGAATGATTGGCAAAGTCGAGCAATAGCAACCCACAATTTTTATTATGTTACGAGAATGGCAAAATTCTGTTGTTGAGTCTTCTTGCAACATCGCAACAGCTAGAAGTTCTTTTAACCAGCAAAGAGAGAAGTGTCGTCAAATTTTGAGATTAGATTCGCATGTACAATTCGGTGTTGGCATTCACTTCGTTCGATGCCAAAGTTGATGAGTTGGTAACTAGAGGCACTAGACCGTACTCCTTTCACATTCAGGGTGAACTTTATCACAAAATCGGATCCTTGTGTTTTGCCGAAGGATAGCATCCACAGTTGCACAGCTGTACATTCATGATACGGAGAGTGAACGTCAAGATCGCCATGCTGTTATGCCATTGTTTGATCCAACGACGTTGGATCGGTTGTTGACCATAATGTACAATATCAAATTGCGTCTCATTGCCTCTCGAACAAAGGATGCCCATCGATATAATGTGCCGATGGCCGATGAAGTTGCTGCATAGATGGCAAGAGATAGTTCTGAGGCTATAACAAGCGTGACGTTGTCGTTGTTCAGCAAGTTGGCCCGATTCAGCGCATTTCCGACCTACATGTGGGATACACATGGCTCTACATTATCAATTGTTATTTCCTTACGGTGAGGATGGATGACATCTGAATATTATGCTCAATGGTGTTGTTTTGTAGGATGTTGATGCAAATTTGGATGAAGACTATGCGAAAGAATCTGAGCATCATAGAAAACATCACAATGTGACAATGGCCAAATTTTACAGTTATCGACTTCAACATCGAAACACTGATGTGTTGCTTCGGGGTGACCAATTGAGGCAATAATACATTGTGGATGTTTATGTGGATGTGGAACAAAACCGCTTGAGGTATCTGCACCTTAATTAGAAAAAGCTTCATGCAGATCTTTATCAAGGCCTTTAGGACGCTATCGTTGTAAGTGACAATAGCGTTGTTGCCATCGGACAGAGGATCATTTTGCCATCTTCTTTCACAAGAGGTCCACATCACATGGTTCATAATTATCAAGATGCCATGGCAATCTGCAAATGGGCCCATTGCCTGGATGCATTTGTTACATTCACTTGCAATCCCCAATGGCCTAAGATCACAAGAGCATTGTTGTCAGGACAATAACCTCATGATCGACTGGATTTGGTAACCCGAATGTTCAAAATAAAGCTAAAGGAGTTGATGAATGGCATTCACAAGAAGCATATTCTAGGACACACGATTACGAAAATCTATGTCATTGAGTTTCAAAAGCGTGGGTTGCCACATGCACACATTTTCATCTTCTTTGCCGAAAACTAAAAGCCACACGCGGTCAAGGATGTAGACCGCATGATCAGTGTTGAACTTGCGAATCCAGAAATAAACAAGTTGGCCCATGAAACAATTGCTAGATGTATGATGCATGGTCCATGTGGAGATGTGTTTCCAAATGCCCCATACATGGAAGATGGCAGATGAAAAAAAAAATCCATGCAAGTTCCAATCTGAGACGGTGACGAATGTAAACGGATATCCTATTTATCGACAAAAAGATACGAGGCGCATAGTTTTGGTTCACAACATTGAATTGGACAATCGTTGGGTGGTACTACACAATGTCTATTTGTCGACCAAATACAATGTGCACATCAACGTTGAGGTCTACAACAACATTCGTGTAGTCAAATATCTATTCAAATACGTTTACAAAAGACATGATCGTGCAACTGTTGAAATCTCATGCCAGAATGATAATGCCATCGAAGGGAATGTGGTCGAAGCTGATGAAATTTAAAAATATCTCGATTGTTGCTATGTATCTACATCGAAAGCAACATGGTGCATCTTCAAGTTTGATATGCATGTGCGGTTTCTTGCCATTGAGCGTCTATAATACCATTTGCCCAATCAACAAATGGTGTTGTTCGACGATGACGATGATGTGCAAGAAATGGCAACACGGTCAGCCATTTCCAAAACGATGATGATGGAATGGTTCAAAATAAACCAAGAATTGGAAGCTGCATGAAACCGTACGTTCGATTAATTTCGTCAAGAATGGGCGTGGAATCAGAAGTTGAAGCGATGGACAATGCGCAAGAGAGGCTTTGCCATTGGTTGCATGTATTATGCACACCTGACATCGGGTGAACGTTATTATTTACGTATGTTGTTGAACTACATCAAAGGTGCCACATCCTACGAGCATTTATGGACAATGGATGGCACAGAGCACGACACATTCAAAGATGCATGCATTGCAATGGGTTTGCTTGCAGACGACAATGAATGGCATCAAGCCTTGGAAGAAGTCGGTCTTTGGGAATTAGGACGACAATTATGTGACATGTTTGCTTGCATGCTAATGTTTTATGAGGTGACAAATCCCAGACAACTATGGGATGCACATTGGGAGTCTTTAAGGGATGCACATTGGGAGTCTTTAAGAGATGACATTGGGGTAATGACATGCCGCGAGCATGATGATCCAGCTATTACCCTTTCTGAAGATGCGCTAAAGGATTGTGCAGTGTATGAGATTAATCAATATCTCATCCGCAACGGACATTGCCTGGAAGATTTTCCAGCGCTTCCCAAGTCTAATTACGTCCCTCCTCTTCATGGAGGAAACCAATTGGTCTAAGAAGAGTTGGTTTATGATCAACATTCATTGACCACAAATGCAGACGATGCAGAAGATAGGTTCAATGATGATTAGCGCAACGCATACAAAATTATTTTGAATGTCGTGGCAAATAAAGATGGCAAATTGTTCTTTGTGTATGGTAGTGGTGGAATCGGCAAAACGTTTGTTTGGACGCTCCTATCCCATCTACGAAGGCAAGGCAAAATCATGCTTGCAATTGCCTCATCAAGAATTGCATCTGTGTTGCTTTTGGGCAATAAAACCGCCCATTCAAGATTCAAGATTCCGATTGATCTACACGATGAGTCGACTTGCAACATCACACACCAGATGAAAGTGGCGGAGTTGGTGTGTAAAGCTGATCTGATCATTTGGGATGAGGCACTGATGATGCATCGCCGAACTTTCGAAGTTGTTGATCAGACCCTGCGTGATTTGATGCAATTGGATGATGCACAGGCTACCGAAAATATCTTTGGTGGGAAAACCGTGGTCCTTGGTGGGGATTCTCGACATATCTTGCCTGTTGTTCCCAAGGGAGAACGAGAAGACATTATTAGTGTTTCATTGCCTCGATCACATCTTTGGCAACATGTTACGATTCTTCGTCTTCATATGAGCATGTGAGTCATGGCAGCCAATTCTAAAGAGTAGTGAAAGTTTGCCAAATGGGTGTTGAATGTTAGAGATGACAATCTTCCTACCATTACAGAAGAAGAAGGTGTTGATCCAGATTGGATCAAGATTTCGTCCCATATGAAGCTACCAGCAGAAGATTGTAGCTTAAGAGGATTAATTCGAACCATCTATTCGAATCACCAACACCATTCTGAAAATGCCATTTATTTTATGCAACACGACATTATGGCCCCCAAAAATATTAACATTGATGAACTCAACAATGCAATTCTTGAATCGCTATCTAAAGAATTGCACACATACCTGATCGTAGATTCTTTGGCTCCGACAGAAGGTGTAAGTGTTGTTGTAGGAGTTTCAATGGATTCATTGTATCCGGTGGAATTTTTGAACACTTTGCAATTCAGTGGTATCGCAAATCATAAGTTGGAACTCAAAGTGGGTGTGCCAATCCTTTTGTTGTGCAATTTCAATCAATCAATAGGATTGTGCAATGGTACAAGGTTGATTGTTAAAAGGTTGGGTCAACGTGTCATTGAAACGAAGATCATCACAGGGAACAATGTCAACAAACGTGTGTTCATACCCCGCATCATCATGTCCCCTTTCGAGACTGATTGACCATTTGTTTTGCGTTGTCGTTAATTTTTTGTTCGAGTTGCATTTGCGATGACAATCAACAAGAGTCAAGTTTAGACATTGAACAACGTTGGGATATATTTGCCGTCTCCGGTCTTTTGGTTCGCTGTATGTTGCTATCTCACGGGTCACAAGCAGTGCAAACATCAAGATTTTCAACGGCCAGGGTCCCGATGGATACATGTGGAATGTGGTATATAGAAAGGTTTTGGAAATTTAGTTTGTAGTTGTAATTTTGTAATATGTACCGTCAAATACACACACACCTGTGCATTAGGCACAAGGTTCAAACTAGTTTAACATTAAATGACAACTTGTTTTTATAATCTATCTAAATATTTTTACAAACTAATTCAAAATATGTTACTTAACTACAATCAAAGTTCAAATATGGTGAAAAGATTTTTTTAAACAATTCTTTTGAAACTGGCTATTTTTCCTAGAAAATGGAATATTTTGAAAGATTTTTATTTTTTATTTTTACTTTTTGCATTTTGGAAAAAAATTCCTAGCAGAACAAAATACTAATGAAAATTGGTGATTATCAACAAGAAATTTAAGCCAAATTTGGCTATAGAGCATATGTGAAAGTTTTTTAAAAAAAAATCTTATTACATTTTGGCCACCATGTTGTAAAAATCTGATGATTAAACAAAATTCCATATATGGCCAATTAGGATCATTCTTTCACAAAAATCCTTTGTTTGGATGAAAATCATGTTTTTCAGGTTTTAAAAAAAATGAAAAAAGCCCCCAAAAATAAGAGCATTGGTTAGAAGTTGCAACAATCAAAATTCTGGGGCTTTCCTCTAGTGTATTTCAGAAATTACTAGATTTTACTCTATAATATAAAAATAAGAAATCATGAAGTAGTTTGGTTACAAAATAGATAGAAAAACCAATACATCGAACATGAAACACATCTTGGTAGTCTTATCAGAAGTTAAGTAAACTAGCTTTGTAAATTGTAATCTTGTTTAATTTTAACATTTAGTTCTTGTATTTAGTACATTCTATGGAAATTTAATAGAACTAAAACATATAATTCATTTATAAAAATAAATTCATTAACAAGATGTGTGCATTATGATGTATATTAGGGTTACATGTGAATGCATTTTTCAATTGTAGTTTTATTTATTTATTTCATTCAGTTACACTTTCAAACCAAAAATATTCAACTTGCATGCGCACATGTAACACACAGATGTATTGACAACAATTAATGTTTTCAATTTCTGAAAATGATCAAAAGAAAATTAGGCGCTTACCATAACACCTTCAACATAATTAAAATCATTACAAGCTCCATATATAGAATGAGTTCATTCATTACTCCTAGAAGGAGGGCCCTATGTGGTGAAAACAAAATGATAATTAACCTCATATTCTTCACCTTCAAATTAATCCTTAAATTAAATATAAATTTGTTATGCAAACTGGGCATTTATGCTAATGCATGCTAATTAGTCTGCTAATTAGTGCAATTATTTGAAAACAAACAAAAAATACTAATTTTTCTAAGCCATCCAAAAATGCTTGTTACCCCCAAGAATATATCCCATTAAATGAGGCAAATCATTTCAAAATATCAAAGAAATAACAATCAAAACAACTTCAATTCATATCAATTTTAAGCTTCAAATTTCTAACCAACTTGGCAATTCTTATAAATAAACTATTTATAAGATAGATTGTCAATTTATATACTCACTTTACAAAATCAGTGCCCTTGCCTTCGATTCAACATTATAATTAACAAAGATCCATATAAGATTCCAAAGTTCCATTTACCAAAGTCATGAAATATGTAGTCCAATCCATTGATACAACAATTCATCAAATCTGACACTAATCACACAACAACATTCATATTAAAATATGCCATAGATTCGATTAAAACACAAAAACCATAAAGTTATGCAAGTTGAAAACTCAGGTTGCAGGCAACATCAGAACATAGCCCTCTTCAGTGCATGTACCATCCTCTCCTTGTATAAGACTCAACAAAAATTAAATCGCTAAGGGCTTCTGGCAATTAACCTATTGGAGGATGGAATTTAAGGTAAGTAGTTTGCTCCAAAACAACAGGAAAGTCCCATCCATGTGTATCGCATATGCAGGCAATGTCTTTAGTCCAACAGCCCCTGCTCCTTA
>Ga0116226_10003832_pt1 | contig 13263 bp, 11 predicted proteins | sample S1TSphfallax_FD_89692 | JGI IMG/M metagenome (GOLD analysis project Ga0116226, IMG submission 89692) | Host-associated microbial communities from peat moss isolated from Minnesota, USA - S1T2_Fa - Sphagnum fallax MG | ecosystem: Host-associated > Plants > Peat moss > Unclassified | place: USA...
CCGTTGGAACCGGCGTTCCTGTTCTCCAACGAATTGCTGCAAAATGCGCTGCCCGAACTGTTGGCGCAGACCGGCACCACGGGGCGGCAGTTCGCCCAGCTGCTGATCCGCGTCTGGCAGGAAACGCGCCACAATAATTTTCCCGACATCGAACGCGCGGCGGAAGAATGCGGCGGACGCGAGATGCCGTTGACGTTGGACGCGCTGCTCGGCATTTGCAAACGGCACGGCCTGCAGGTGCGCTGGTTCGACGACGCCCGTCCCGAATTCGATGCCCGCCGCGCGGCTCGTGCCCTGATTCGCTCGCGCTTCGAAGCGCCGGGCACGGTGCTGGTGAACAAGCGGCTGCGCCACCAGGAAGAGCGGTTGAAGTACGAGCTCGCGTTTTTCATCGGCCACAAGCTGCTGCACAACGGCGATGGCGTCATCTCCCCGCACAGCGCGATGCATTCGGGCGATGGCGAGACCGCCTCGAACTCGGCCGCCGGCATGGGCGCCCAGGACGTGCTGTACGCCTGGCGCGATTTCGAATGCAGTTTCTTCGCTGGTGCGCTGCTGTGTCCGCGCATCCCGTTCCGCCGCTTCTTGATTCGTGAGGCGCATAGCGTGACGGCCGGACGCAAACTCGGGGTGACCCCGGCGCTCATCATGCGTCGCATGACCGCGGTGTCGCCGTATCGCCATTGGCATTTCTTCGACGCCTATCCGCCCGGGTATCTGCGCGCCGTGTATCGCGGCAACGGCATTCCGCTGCCGTGGGGCAACATGAGCCTGGTTTCCGATCCGTGTCCGCGATGGGCGGTGTTTCGCCTGCTGGAAGAGACGCCCTCGAGCGCCGCGTTGCCGCAACGGCCGAAGTCGCAGATCTCGGTCATGCAGGAAGGGAGCCGCACCCGTTTGTTTTGCTGCCATTCGTTGTTGACGCGCGATGCGATCGACGAACTACACGTGCTCTCGGTCGGCGTCGATTTGCTGCCGGCGCTCGAGGCGCAGGGCTTCGACGGCGAGAGCGTGGTGGCGCGGGTCGCCGAGTCGTGCCGCGGCGGCGGCGGCGATGGCAAGATTCCGGCCGATGCCGCCGCGAATATCCGCGCAGCGGCGCAAGTTCTCAACATCGCCTGGATCGCCGATGCCCTCGATCTGCCGGCCAGCGTCATCTGCCCGCGCAGCGGCGCGTGTCCGAGGCAGCCGCGAAGCTGCGACGAGCAGGCGCTCGGCGCCTGAGCGGCGTGTGCGAACGGCGACGCGCGCGAACGGCGACGCGCGCTTCGCTTACTTGGCGCTGAGCTTTTGCGCGGCTTCGGCGATCAGCATGCCTTGGTGTTCGGCACCCTTCAATTCGATGGCGCTCGGCTGACGCTGCCCGGCGCCGCCGGCGATGGTGGTGGCGCCGTACGGGCTGCCGCCGACGATCTCGTCCAAGGTCATCTGCCCCTGAAAACTATAGGGCAGGCCGATGATGGTCATGCCGAAATGCAGCAGATTGGTGATGATGGAAAACAGCGTGATTTCCTGGCCGCCGTGCTGGGACGCGGTCGAGGTGAACGCGCCGCCCACCTTGCCGTTGAGCGCGCCGCGCATCCACAGGCCGCCGGCCTGGTCGAGAAAGCTTGCCATCTGTGAAGACATGCGGCCGAAGCGGGTTGGCGTGCCGACGATGATGGCATCGTAATTGCCGAGATCTTCGATCGCCGCGATCGGCGCCGTCTGATCCAATTTGAAATGGGCGGCTTTGGCGACCTCCAGCGGTGCCGTTTCCGGCACCCGCTTGATGTCGACGGTGGCGCCGGCGGAGCGCGCCCCCGTGGCAATGGCATTCGCCATGGTCTCGATGTGGCCGTAGGAGGAATAATAAAGGACCAAAACTTTCGCCATCGGAGATCTCCTGAGGGGGGGGTCGTCTATCTTACTCCTCGAGCGACGCCTACTCCTCGAGTAATGATCGCAGCATCCACGCGGTCTGTTCGTGCACGGTGAGGCGTTGCGTCAACAGATCGGCGGTCGGTTCGTCGCCAGCCCGCTCCGCCAGAGGGAATATCCCGCGAGCGGTGCGTGCCACGGCTTCGTGCCCGGTCACCAGGATGCGCACCATGTCGAGTGCCTTCGGCGGCGACTCAGGTGCATCGGGGATGGACGCGAGCGCACCGAACTGCGCATAAGACCCGGGCGCCGCATGACCCAAGGAGCGGATCCGTTCGGCGATGGGGTCCACCGCATTCCACAGCTCGGTGTATTGCACCATGAACATCTGATGCAGCGTGTTGAACATGGGACCGGTGACGTTCCAGTGAAAATTATGCGTGGTCAGATAGAGCGTGTACGTGTCGGCCAGCAGCTTCGACAGTCCGCCCGCGATCGCCGCTCGATCGTCGGCGTTGATACCGATGTTGATGTGGGTCGTGGTTGACGAGCTCATTGGCAGTTCCTCATGGTTGAATCTTCAAGGACCCCATGCTAACAGCCCCGCCATCGACATTCAGATGATTGATTCAATCGAATCGATCGACGAAGTCTATATCGGTCGCCCGTCCTCAGGTCGCATCGGCGCCATGCAAGTCGCCCATGGCCGATTGCACGTAGTTTTGCAGCCCCATCTTGTCGATCAGACCGATTTGCTCCTCGATGAAGTCGATGTGTTCCTCCTCGCTCTTCTGGATGTGCACCAGGAGTTCGCGGGTCACGTAGTCCCGCACCGTTTCGCAGTGCGCGATCGCCTCCTTGTACAGGGGATGGGCCAGCATCTCGCGTCGCAGATCGCACTCGAATACCTCGCGCACATCTTCGCCCAGGAATAATTTCCCCAGGTCCTGCAGATTGGGCAATCCCTGCAAGAACAGGATGCGCTTGACCAGGCGGTCCGCGTGCTTCATCTCGTCGATGGATTCTTCGTACTCGATCTTGCCGAGGCGCTTCATTCCCCAATTGTCGAGCATTCTCGCGTGCAAAAAATATTGGTTGATGGACGTCAGTTCGTTCTTCAGCGCCAGATTCAGGAATTCCAATACTTTTGCATCACCCTGCACGGTAGTCCCTCAACTATTCAAACGAGTATAGGCCCGTTCACGCGATGCGCGCATCGGGAACCGGGATCAGGTGGCGAATTCCGCCTCGGACGCGGCGAACAGGGACAGCGCCTCGCATTGGGCGACGCAGGCTTTGAGCACCGCCTTCGCTTCCGGCAGGCACTTGCCGCAACACGTGCCGACGCGCAACGCCCGCGTCAGCTCGCGCATCGAGGTGATGCCGTCCGACACCGCCGTGCGTATATGCCGGTCGGAAACCGCGTTGCAGATGCACACTATCATTCAGGCATTTAAACGCGAATGCGAATGATTGTCAATACCGTTAGCTCGTTATGTGCGCTACTGCACACCAGCAGATTGGTATGAGCATCGGGCGGGCGCGATATGTTGAAATAGGCACGGGATGCGGCGCGTGGATGTGGGAGATCGTCAGTGATTCGAAGTATGAATACCGGCCTGCTCGCCGCGGCCTTGAGTGTTCTATGGTCCTTGGCCGGCTGCGGTGGCGCCGGAGACGCCGGCAAAGGGCTGCCGCCGCCGGAAGTCTCCGTCGCCCCAGTGATCGAGCACCGCGTCAAGGACTGGGACGAGTTCACCGGACGATTCCAAGCCGTCGAAACGGTGGAGATCCGTCCGCGGGTTTCCGGCTACATCGACAAAGTCGCGTTCACCGAGGGCACCCAGGTCAGGCGCGGCGACCTGTTGTTCGTCATCGATCCGCGCCCGTACCAGGCGGAGGTGGATCGCGTGTCGGCCGACGTCAAGCGCTTCCATACCGCGCTCGAACTCGCGCGCATCGAAGTGACCCGCGTGCAGCGCCTGAAGGACAGCGGTGCGGTCTCGGAGGAAGAACTCGATGAGCGCAAGAGCACGCTGTCGCAGGCCGAGGCCAACGTCGCCGGGTCGCAGGCGGCGCTCGAAGCGGCGAACCTCAACCTCAGCTTCACCCGCGTCACCACGCCAATCGATGGCCGCGTCGGCCGTGCCGAGATCACCCGCGGCAATCTGGTGACGGGTGGCAGCAACGGCGGCACCCTGCTCACGTCCGTGGTCTCGATGGACCCCATCTACCTGTATTTCGATGCCGACGAGCAGAGTTATCTGCGCTATACGAAAATGGCGCAGTCGGGCGCGCGGCCGAGTTCGCGGGACGCGAAGAATCCGGTCCAGGTGGGTCTCGCCGACGAAGAAGGCTTCCCGCACGCGGGAGTCATGGATTTCGTCGACAATCAGCTAAATTCGCAGACCGGCACGATTCGCGCGCGTGCGGTGCTTGCGAACAAGGACGGATCGTTCACGCCGGGACTGTTCGCCCGGGTGCAATTGTTGGGCAGCAGCGAGTATTCGGCGATCCTCATCGACGATCGCGCCGTCAATACCGACCAGAACCAGAAATACGTGTTCTTGCTCGGCGCCGGCAACACCGTCGAGTATCGCCGGGTGACGCTGGGCCGGATCATCGACGGGCTACGTATCGTGCGCGAGGGCTTGAAGCCGGGTGACGTCATCATCGTGAACGGCGCGCAGCGCGTGCATCCGGGCATTGCGGTGACTCCGCAGCGAGTGGTGATGGGTCAAGCCAGCCGATGAACATCTCGTCCTTCTTCATCGAACGGCCGATTTTCGCGACCGTGCTCGCGATCCTTATCACGGTGGCGGGCGTGCTGGCGATCCCGGCGCTGCCGGTCAGCGAGTATCCGGAAATCGTGCCGCCGACGGTGGTGGTGAGCGGCCAGTATCCGGGCGCCTCGCCCAAGACCATTGCCGAGACCGTCATCACGCCGTTGGAACAGCAGATCAACGGCGTCGAGAACGCAATCTACACCAACTCGGTCGCCACGCCGGACGGCGTGTTCTCGATCACCGTGACGTTCAGGCTCGGCACCGATCTCGACACCGCGCAGGTGCAGACGCAAAACCGCGTCACCCAGGCGCAGACGCGGCTGCCGGACGTGGTGCGGCAGCTCGGGCTGGTCACGCAGAAAAAATCGCCCGACCTGACCATGGTCGTGTTCTTGAAGTCCGCGGACCAGCGCTACGACTCGCTGTACCTGCGCAACTATGCGGTGATCCAGATCAGAGACGTGCTCGCGCGCCTCGAGGGCATGGGTGACGTCGAGGTCTTCGGTTCGGGCGACTACTCCATGCGGCTGTGGCTCGACCCGGCCAAGATGGCCGCGCGCAACATGGACGTGGACGAAGTGCTAAACGCGGTGCGCGAACAAAACGTGCAGGTGGCGGCGGGCCAGATCGGCGGCCAGCCGGCGCTTGCGGGCACCGAGTTCCAGTACATCGTCAACGCACAGGGGCGGCTGCAGACCGAGCAGGAATTCGAGAACATCATCGTCAAGAACGGTGCGAACGGCGAGACCACGTATCTGCGGGACATCGCGCGGGTCGAACTCGGCCAGGGAAACTACGCGCTGCGCAGCATGCTGGATGGCGGACCTGCGGTGGCCATCCCGGTGTTTCAGCTGCCGGGAGCCAACGCGCTGAAACTGTCGGACGCGGTGCGGGGGTCCATGAAAGAACTCGCGAAGAATTTCCCGCAGGGCATGAGCTACGAGATCGACTACGATCCGACGGTCTTCGTGCGCGCCTCGATCGAGGCGGTGATCCACACGCTGCTCGAGGCGGTGGCGCTGGTGGTGCTGGTGGTCATCGTCTTCCTCCAGAGCTGGCGCGCCAGCGTCATCCCGCTGGTCGCGGTACCCGTGGCCATCGTGGGCACGCTCGCGGCGCTGCTGCTCGCGGGTTTCTCGATCAATTCGCTGACTCTGTTCGGTCTGGTGCTCGCCACCGGCATCGTGGTCGACGATGCCATCGTCGTGGTCGAGAACATCGAACGGAAAATCGAGGAGGGCCTGAACCCGCATGCCGCCGCACATGCGGCCATGGGCGAGGTCACCCGTCCCATCATCTCCATCTGTCTGGTGCTGTGTGCCGTGTTCGTGCCGGTGGCCTTCGTCAGCGGGCTGACCGGGCAGTTCTACCGCCAATTCGGCATCACCATCGCGGCCAGCACGCTGATCTCGACCTTCAACTCGCTGACCTTGTCGCCGGCGCTCGCCGCGCTGTTGCTACGCCCGAGGAATGCCGCGCCCGACATGTTCCAGCGCGGCATCGACCGGGTTCTCGGCGGCTTCTTCCGCCTGTTCAACCGCGCCTTCGAGCGCGGCTCCCTGCTGTATGGCGGGGGCGTGCGGCGGATCACGGGAATGCGCACGACGGTGCTGCTGGTGTTCGGCGTGCTCCTGGTCTGCACGTGGGGGATGTTCAAAGTGGTGCCGGCGGGCTTCATCCCGGGTCAGGACAAACAATACCTCATCGGCGTGGTGCAACTACCCGATGCCGCATCGCTCGACCGCACCGAGCGGGTGGTGGCACGAATGTCCGCAATGGCCAAAGCCACCCCGGGTGTCGACCATGTCATCGGCTTCACCGGACTGTCGGTGCAAGGCTTCGTCAATTTGAGCAACACGGCCGTATTGTTCCTGCCGCTCAAGTCCTTCGAGGAGCGCAAGACCCGAGACCTGTCCGCCGCCGCCATCAATGCGGCGCTCAACAAGAAGTTCGCCAGCATCCAGGATGCGGTGATCTTCTCGGTGCCGCCGCCGCCGGTGCAGGGGCTGGGCAACACCGGCGGCTTCAAGCTCTACCTGCAGGATCGGGGCGCTCACGGCTACGATGAGCTGGCGCGGGTGACCGCGGAAGTCTTGAACAAGGCGCGGCAGACCCGTGACCTTAATCCTTACGCGACCTACTCGACCTTTCAGAACAGCGTCCCGCAGTTGTTCGCCGACGTCGATCGGGTCAAAGCGAAGCGGCAGGGGGTTCCCCTGTCGAGCGTGTTCGACACCTTGCAGGTGTACTTGGGTTCGGTGTACATCAACGACTTCAACCGGTTCGGCCGCACCTTCCAGGTGTTCGCCCAGGCGGAGGCGAAGTTTCGCAACAAGCCGGAAGACATCGCGAATCTGAAGGCACGCAATTTGAGCGGTGACATGGTGCCCATCGGCGCGGTGGCGGACGTGCGCTTCCAGGCTGGCCCCGATCGTGTGCAGCATTACAACGTGTATCTGGCGGCGGACATCAATAGCGCCGGCGCACCCGGTGTGTCGTCGGGCCAGGCGGCCGCGGCCATGGAACGGGTGCTCAAGGAGACCCTGCCCAACGGCGTCGGCTACGAGTGGACCGATCTCACGTTTCAGGAGAAGAGCGCCGGCGACACGGCATTGCTGGTGTTCCCGATCTGCGTGATGCTGGTGTTCCTGATCCTCGCGGCCCAGTACGAGAGTTGGGCGCTGCCGCTCGCCGTGATTCTGATCGTGCCGATGTGTTTGTTGTCCGCGATGCTCGGTGTGTGGCTCAAGGGGTCCGACAACAATGTGCTCACGCAGATCGGCTTCATCGTGCTCGTCGGCCTTGCCTGCAAGAACGCCATACTCATCGTCGAGTTTGCGCGGGAACGCGTCGAACAGGGTCTCACGCCGTTGGAAGCGGCGGTGGAGGCGTGCCGGCTCAGGCTGCGACCGATCCTGATGACTTCCTTCGCCTTCATCATGGGCGTGGTGCCTTTGGTGATAGCCTCGGGCGCCGGCAGCGAGATGCGCCAGGCCATCGGCATCGCGGTTTTTTCCGGCATGCTGGGCGTGACGGTTTTCGGCCTGTTCCTGACCCCGGTGTTCTTCGTGACGATCGAAGGGCGCTCGGCCAAGCGACGCCTGCCCGCGGCCGGTGCGCCGCTGTTGGGCTCCGGCGAGGGGACCCGCCTTGGTTGAGCGCGGCGCGACGCCGCGGACCGCCATGCTGCTTGCCGCGGCGCTGCTGGCAGGCTGCGCCGTGGGACCTGACTATCGGCTGCCGGTGACGCCGGTGGACCCGAACTTCGTCAATGCCGGTGAACCCGGCTTCGCCGCGAATGCGACGGTCAATCGCTATTGGAAGAATTTCGCCGATCCGCTGCTCGATGGACTCATCGACGATGCGGTGGCTCACAACCGCGATCTGGCGGCCGCGTCGGCCAATCTGCGCGCCGCGCGGGCGGCGCGGCGGCTGTCAGGCTTCGATGAGTTTCCGACGGTCACGTTTGCCGGAAGCTATGCCAAAGATCTGGATTCCGCGCGCCAGTTGCCGGGTTTCGACCGGCACGACCGTGAATTCGACGTCGCCGACGGCGGCTTCGTCGGACTGTGGGAGCTCGATCTGTTCGGCCGCGTGCGCCGCAATGTCGAGGCCGCGCGCGCCGATGTGGGCGAGGCGGTCGCAACGCTCGAGGACGCGCGAGTGGGCGTGATCGCGGAGGTGTCGCGCAATTATTTCATCCTGCGCGGCCTGCAGGATCAGCTTGCGCTGACCAGGCGCAATGCCGAGAGCGAATTCAACACGTTGAAATTGACCCAGGTTCGGTTGGCGGCGGGACGCGGCAACCAACTCGATACCGCACGCGCCGAGGCACAGTGGCAGACGACGCTCGCCTCCATTCCGTCGCTCGAGGCGACGATCGCCACCACCACCTATCGCCTCTCCGTGCTCACGGGCCGGCAGCCGAATGCGCTTGCCGGTGCGCTGACCGCGCAGCCGGCGCCGCTGCTGCCGCCGTTGAACTCGATCGGCACGCCCGAAGCACTGCTGCGCCGCCGGCCGGATATTCGCGTGGCCGAGCGGCGCCTCGCCGGCGCGACCGCGCGCGTGGGGGTGGCGATGGGTGATCTGTTTCCGAAAGTGACGCTGACCGGAACCTTGGGCTACGAGGCGTCGACCTTCGGCGAGTTCGGCACCGCCGATGCGCGCTTCTTTTCGCTCGGCCCGGGCATCACCTGGGCGGCGTTCGATCTCGGGCGGGTCCGAGCACGTATCGGGGCGGCGCGGGCCGAGACCGATGCGGCGCTCGCGAGCTACGAGGGCGCAGTGCTGAACGCGTTGCAGGACACCGAGGCGGCCCTGGTGAGCTACGGACGCTCGCAAACACGCCGCGACGCCCTGCAACGGGCGGCGGCGGCGAGCGTCAAGGCGGCCGATCTGGCACGGCGCCGGTTCGAGGGCGGCCTGATCGATTTTCTCGAGGTCCTGGATGCGGAGCGTACCGCGCTGTCCGCCGAGTTGCTGCTCTCGCAGAGTCGCACCGATGCCGCCACGTCGCTGATTGCCGTCTACAAGGCGCTGGGAGGCGGGTGGGATTTGCGTGACAATGGCCCATGAAAATTTATTCCTGGAACGTGAACGGCATTCGCGCGGTCCATCGCAAGCAGTTGTTCCTGCCCTTCCTCGAGGCCCATCGACCCGACATTCTGTGCCTGCAGGAGACCAAGGCCGAGCGCGGCCAGATCGAACTCGACCTGCCGGACTATCGAGAGTATTGGAACTCGGCGGTGAAGAAGGGCTACTCCGGCACCGCGATTTTTTCCAAGAGCGAGCCGCTCGCGGTCACCCTTGGTTTTCCGCCGAACTTCGCCAAACGCTTCAGCTTCGCCGACGAACTGCAACGCGACAGTGCCGACGAGGGCCGCGTGGTGACGGCGGAATTCAAGGACTTCCACGTGGTGACGGTCTACACACCGAATGCCAAGGATGACCTCAGCCGGCTAGAACTGCGGCACAAGCACTGGGATCCCGCCTTCCTGGCCTATTGCAAGCTGCTCGAGAAGACCAAACCTGTCATATTCTGCGGCGATCTGAACGTCGCGCACACCGAGCTGGATCTGGCCAATCCGAAACCGAATCGCGGCAAGAAGGGGTTTACCGACGAGGAACGGTCGGGATTTCAACATTTCGTCGACACCGGCTTCATCGACACCTTTCGCCTGTTCAAACAGGGCAATGGCCACTATAGTTGGTGGAGTAATTTTGCCAACTCTAGGGCGCGCAACATCGGATGGAGAATCGACTATGTCATGGTGTCGGCCCGGTTGCGCGAACGTGTCAAGGCGGCGGACATTCATGCGGACGTGATGGGCAGCGACCATTGTCCCGTCAGCATCACCCTCGAGTGAGCCGTCGTTGAGCCGTTCGCGCGACACCGCAGCATGGCAAGGACGGCCGCTCCAGGGAGTGCTGTTCGATCTCGATGGGACGTTGCTCGACACCGCGGCCGACATTGCCCGGGCGCTCAACCGTGCGCTGGCCGAACACCACTGGTCGCCGTTGCCGGTGAGCGACGTGGTGCGGATGATTGGCCGCGGATCGCCCATCTTGATCGAGCGGGCCGCGGCGGCGCTCGGCCAGCCCTTGAGTGCCGCCGTGCAGTCGGCCATGGTGGAACGGTTCTTCGAGTTCTACGGGGCGCTCGAGGAATCCAATGAATCGGACGCGCGGCCGTATCCGGGTGTCGCCGAGACCTTGCAGATTTTGCATGAGGCGGGCCTGCCGATCGCGGTGGTGACCAACAAGCAGCACCGGTTCGCGAAGGCGTTGCTGCATCGCCTAGAACTCGCCGGATGGGTGGATCTGATTGTGGGTGGCGACACCTGCGAGCGCCGCAAGCCCGACCCGCAGCCGCTGCTGCACGCCTGTACGACGCTGCAACTCGACCCTCAGGCGGTGCTGATGGTGGGCGATTCCGTAAATGACGTGCGCGCGGCGCGTGCCGCGAAGATCCCGGTGGTGTGCGTACCCTACGGTTACAACGAGGGCCAGGATCCGCGCACGCTCCAATGCGATGCGTTGATCGACACGCTGGCGGCGCTCCCGCCGCTGTTGTGGAGCGAGTCGAGCGGCGGCGGCCAGGTTGTCTGACGGCTAGCGCCGGGAACGGCCCGCCAAGGCGAGCGCGACCACGCCCGAAGCGACCATGAGGAACAGACTCACGGCATTCAAGACCGGTGTCGCGCCCTCCCGCATCCGGCCATACATCATCACGGTGAGGGGTGCGTCGGCACCGACCAGCATCAACGTCGTGTTGAAATCCTCGAATGACATGAGAAACGTGATCGCGCCGGATCCCAGCAGTGCCGGCCGCAGGTAGGGCAGCAGGATGGTGCGCAACACGGCCGCGCGGCTGGCGCCCAAGTTGAGCGCCGCCTCCTCGAGCGTACGGTCGAAACGCCGCAGCCGGGCGCTGATGGTCAGTGTCGCGATGGTCGCCGTATAGGAAAATTGGCCGAGCACCACCAAGGGAAGTCCGGGTCGCAGGAAGTCGAGTTCCACACCGAACAGATCATCCGCCACGTCGGCAACGCGGCTGGCAAACGCGAGGATTGAAATCCCCAGGATCACACCGGGGATGACCAGCGGCGCCAGCATCGCGAGCGACAATGCCTGTTTGCCCGGAAATCGGGCACGCTCGAGCAGGAAGGCGTTGCTCGTGCCGATCGCCACCGACAACAGGGTGACCCAGCCGGCGACCAGGCAGCTGGTCGCCATGCTTGAGAGCAATTCGTGGTCGGCGAACAAGCCGATGCGGCCGCTCGCCGGGTTTCCCAAAAACCAATCGAGCGTCATTCCGCGCCACGGTGGCGCGGGGTAGGGTGCGTTATTGAACGCGAAGATGGCAACGATCACCAGCGGCAGGAACAAGAACGTGAGGAACGCCGCGACGTACACGGCGGTGGCGGCACGCAGCCACGGCGGACGGGGCAGCGATGCAATCACGTCTGTCGCATCACGTCACCGAAGCGCTGGCCGGCGAGTTTCAAGCCCAACACCACCATCACCGTGGACAAGGCGAGCAGCAGAAAACCGAAGGCCGCGCCCTGCTCCCAGTTGAAACGGGTGATGAACTGTGTGTAGATCTGCTCGGTGAACCATTGCGAGTTCTTGCCACCCAGCAGGGTGGGCGTCAGATAGTTGCCGAGCGTGAGCATGAACACGATGATGCAGCCGGCGGTGATGCCCGGCGCGGCATGCGGGATCACGATGGTGCGCAGTATGGCGGCGCCGCCGGCGCCGAGATCGTACGCCGCCTCGATCAACGCATTGTCCAGACTCTCCAGGCTCGAGACGAGCGGAATCACCATGAACAGCAGCGACGTGTAGATCAACCCGACCAGGATGGTCGCGTCGTGATACAGGAGTTCGATGGGCGTGCGGGTGATCCCGAGTTTCACGAGCAGCGCGGGCAGAACGCCGGACTCGCGCAGCAGGATCATCCAACCCAGCGTGCGCACCGTTTCGCTCACCCAGAAAGGAATGAGGCACAGGATGAACAGCAGGGAACTTGCGCGACCGCGCTTAAGCTTGGTGATTACCCAGGCAATCGGAAATGCGAGCAGCAAGGTGCACAGGGTGGCGATCACCGAGATGACCGCCGTGCGCACGAAGATGCGCCAGTACAGCGGCTCTACGAAAAAGGTGCGGTACTGGGCGAGACTCGGCACGTAGGTGCGCGGCGCCACCCGCGCGCGAAACGAGAGGATCGCCAGATCGACGTGCGGCAGCACGATGAGCGCGCCGAGCCACAAGAGCGCGGGCGCCAGCAGCAGCCCAAGGCTCAACCGAGCCTGCCAGGCGGCTTGCCCGCTGCGCTGCCGCCCGGCGTCAGCCATCCGCGCCGGCCATTCCGGGACGCGCGGGAAAGCAGACGGCGCGCTCGGGGTCGAAGCTGAACAGGACTGCCTCGCCGGCCTGTAAATCCGCGTATTGTCCGGTTTGTGGCAGCGCGATGCGAAACTCGCGCCGGGTGCGGGACTCGCCGATGAGCACCGCGGAATTCGCCCCGTCGAACAGCACGCTTTGCACCTGGCCTGCGTGCACCGGTCGGCCCACGGGCAGTTCCTGGGGCACCCGGCCGAGGCTCGCGACCTCCGGCCTGACGAACGCCTCCACGGCATCGCCCACCGCGATGGCGCCGTGCGCCCGGGCATGGATCACCCAGCCGTCCGGCGTGGTGAGTTCCACCAGGCTGCCGTCGCGCCGTGAGGCGCGTCCGACGATGCGATTGTTGGCGCCGACGAAGGCGGCGACGAACGGGGTCGCGGGCCGATAATACAGATCCTGAGGCGTGCCCTGTTGCTCGAAACGTCCCTGATTCATCACGCCGACGTGATCGGAAAGCACCAACGCCTCCGATTGATCGTGTGTTATGTAGACGAACGTGGTGCCGAACGCGGCCTGCAGCTTCTTCAGCTCGATTTTCATGTGCTCTCGCAGCTTGAGGTCGAGCGCCCCCAGGGGCTCATCGAGCAGCAGCAGCGTGGGTTCGAGCACCAGGCTGCGGGCGATGGCCACGCGCTGGCGCTGTCCGCCGGAGAGTTCATCGACCCGCTTGCCCGAGGCACCCGTGAGGCCAACCCGCTCGAGCATC
>Ga0116226_10003833_pt1 | contig 13262 bp, 9 predicted proteins | sample S1TSphfallax_FD_89692 | JGI IMG/M metagenome (GOLD analysis project Ga0116226, IMG submission 89692) | Host-associated microbial communities from peat moss isolated from Minnesota, USA - S1T2_Fa - Sphagnum fallax MG | ecosystem: Host-associated > Plants > Peat moss > Unclassified | place: USA...
AGCTTGTGCTTCTCGACCGCGCCGGAGAGGCGGGCGCGGCTGCGCCCTCCTCCGGCGGCGAGCGTGCCTATGGCGCCCGGACGACGGAGAAGCCGGCCGCGCGGGCCCCGGCCTCGGCCGGTTGGGACAGCGGCGGTGGCCGCGGCGGCGATATCGACGACGAGATTCCGTTCTGACGGCATCGCCGCAGTTGGGATGAGCGCACCTCTAGTACAGCGTCCTGCCAGTGACATTCTGCCCTTCACCACGATGTGGCCAGGGCTTGAACGCGCTTGGCAACTCTCTTGCGAGGGGCAGGTCGAAGCTGCCCTGGCCCTCGCCCAGAGCGTTCACGATAGCGCGAGCCTGGCCGACGACCAGTGCCTCCGCTCCAGCGCCGCCAGCCATATGGGCTGGTATTGCTTCATGCTGGGCTATTACGAGGAGGGCATTCTTCATGTTCTCTCGGCGCGGGACTTCTATGGCGTCATCGGGGACCGCCCGCGCGAATCCTGGACGCGCGCCATTCACGCCTGGCTGCTGATCGAGATCGGCGCGCCGAATGAGGCGCTGGACGAGTCGATGCTGGCACTGGAACTGGCCGAAGCCGCCGATGAGCCATGGCCCACCTGCTTCGCTCTGAACGTCGCCGGTGTCGTCTTCTGGATGCTGGGGCAGCTGGACCGGGCGTTGCAGTTTGCCGAACGCGCGATCACGCTGGCGCGGCTGATCGGCGATCCGGTCGATCTCGGGCGCTGGCTGATCAACCTCGCGGGCATCGAGGCCGAACTCTGGCAACAGGCCCAGAGTCATGCCCAGGCCGAGGCCCAGAACAAGCCTCAGGCCGATGACGCGCGGGCCGCGGAGCCTCATATGGTCCGCGCGCTGGCGCTCGCCGAGGAGGCGCGGCAACTGGCCCGCGCGGCGGGGGATAGCTGGTCGGAGCGGCTGGCGCTCTGCAATCTCGCGGAATACCAACTCAGCCTCGGCCAGCGCGAGGACGCCGCGGCCGTGCTGGAAAGCTGGGAGGGGCTGCGCGGCGGCGGCGGCATCAGATCCCGGATCTACTATCTTTTCGCGCGCGGCAAGCTGGAGATCGCGACGGAGGACATCGACGCGGCGATCGTGACCCTCGGGGAATGCGCGACGCTCGCGGCCGAGACGGGGGATCTGGAAATCGGCGTACCCTGTTGCCGTCAGCTTGCCGATGCCTTCGCCTTGCGCGGCCGGTTCGTGGAGGCGCTGCACTGGCACCGCGAATTCCATGCCCGCTACGTCCGCAAGAGCACCGAGACCTCGCTCATCCGCTCCCGCGTCGCCGCCATCCAGTACGAGACCCGGCAGTTGCAGGCGCGCGTCGAGACGGAACGTTCCCGCGCCGATGGGTTGGAGCAGATGAACCGAGCTCTGGCGCAAGAGGCCACGCTGCTGATGAATGCCAGCATGGAGGACGTGCTCACCGGCCTGCCGAACCGCCGGGGCCTGGAGCGCGCCCTGCTCGAAATCGCGACGAAGGGCGGCCAGGACTACGCCTTCGCCATGATGGACATCGATCATTTTAAGCGCGTTAACGATACCTTTTCTCATGCGCTCGGCGATGAGGTCCTCCGCCAGGTGGCGCTCCTGCTCCGCGTCACGACCCGCGAGAACGACCTGCTCTTCCGCTATGGCGGCGAGGAATTCGTTCTGCTGATGGAAGCCACGGATGTTCTTCTGGCAGCCAAGATCTGCCGCCGGATCAGTCAGGCGATCCGCAGCTGGAGCTGGGGCCAGATCCACCCCAACCTGCGGATCACGCTCAGCATCGGCGTGGCCCTGGCCGACGAGGCGCAGACGCCGGTCGAGGTGATGGCGGTCGCGGATGAACGCCTCTACCGGGCCAAGAACGCCGGCCGTGACCGGATCGTGATGGATGGGCGCACGAAGCTGCAGCATGCTGTGGCTCCGTCGCCGCTCATCCACTAGATCCGGGTCGCAAGGGTTGAAGCCCACGTCCCTCCGATGAAACTCGACAGGCGTTTGTTCCGGTTCTGGCGGCGGCTGCCGCTGACCTCGCCGCGTCTCTGGACGCGGCGCATTGCGTTCTGGGCAGGCGCCGTGATGGTGGCGCTGGTCGCGATCGCCTTCGCCGACCTCGCCGATGAGGCGCAGGCACTGTTCCGGCTGGTGACGACGCCGCGGCCCTGGCTCGTTCTGCTGATCGCGCCCGCGGGGATGGCCTTGTCCGTTTTGTTGACCCGCACGGTGTTTCCCGGCGCCCAGGGCAGCGGCATTCCGCAGGTGATGGCGTCCCTGCACATGGCCGATCCGCGCCATGTCTCGCGTGTGCTTTCGCTGCGCGTCGCGGTCGGCAAGGTGCTGCTGACGCTGCTCGGGCTCGCCTCGGGCGCGTCCGTCGGCCGCGAGGGGCCCACCGTGCAGGTGGGCGCCTCCATCATGCAGGCGCTCGGCCAGGCGCTGCGGCTGCCGCGGGTCGAGACGCAGCGCGGGCTCGTGCTCGCCGGCGGGGCGGCGGGCGTCGCCGCCGCCTTCAATACGCCGCTCGCCGGGATCGTCTTCGCGATCGAGGAACTGAGCCATACCTTCGAGTCCCGCACGAGCGGCATGGTGATCACCGCCGTCGTCATCGGCGGCATCGCGACCTTGGCGCTCAGCGGCAACTACACCTATTTCGGCGTCACCTCGGTGGGTCTGCCGCTGGGCACGGGATGGATGGCCGTGATCCTGTGCGGCGTCACGGGCGGCTTGCTCGGCGGGCTGTTCAGCCAGATCCTCATCACCATGGCGCGCGGCCTGCGCGGACCCGCCGGCGTCTGGATCAAGCGCCACCCGATCATCTTCGCGGGCCTTTGCGGCCTCGTCATCGCCGTCGTCGGTCTCGCTTCCCACGGCGCGACATACGGCACCGGCTATGCCCAGGCGCGGCTGCTGGTGGAGGGCAACGCCCGGCTGCCGGCCAGCTTCTTCCTGCTCAAGTTCCTGGCGACCGTCGCGTCCTACCTCAGCGGCATTCCCGGTGGGATCTTCGCGCCCTCGCTATCCGTCGGCGCCTCCCTGGGAAGCTGGCTCTCGACCTTCTTTACCCACACGCCGGCGCGGGCGATCGTTTTGCTCGGCATGGTCGGCTATTTCTCCGGCGTGGTGCAGGCGCCGATCACCGCCTTCGTCATCGTGCTGGAGATGACCGCGAACCAGCAGATGACGATCCCGATCATGACGACCTCGATGCTGGCTTTCGCCGTCTCCCGCCTCGTGTGCCGCCGGCCGCTTTATGGCACGCTCGCGCGCCGGTTCCTGATAGAAACGGAGCCGGCGGCCATCCTGCGGCCGGCCCCGCTGGAGGATCCATGAGCCCCGACAAGCGCGCTACTCTCGCCGCCCGCATCGATCAGGCCCTGGGCGATGCGCCGGCGGACCTCGTCATCCGGAACGCCCGCGTGCTGGACCTCACGGGCGGCACGCCGCCGGGCGAGACGGTGCCGGGCGATGTCGCGATCTGCGGCGACCGCATCGTCGGCATCGCCGACAACTATCGGGGCGTGCGGGAGATCGACGCCGGCGGGCGCTTCGTGGTGCCCGGCTTCATCGACAGCCACCTGCATTGCGAGAGCACGCTGGTGACGCCGCTGGAGTTCGACCGCTGCGTGCTGCCGCGCGGCACCACCACGGTCATCTGCGACCCGCACGAGATCTGCAACGTGCTCGGCACCGACGGGCTGGAGTATTTCCTGGCGGCGGCCGACCGCACGATCCTGGATCTGCGGGTTCAGCTCAGCTCCTGCGTCCCCGCCACGCACCTCGAAACCGCCGGGGCCACGCTCACCGCCGCCGACCTCGTGCGGTATCGCGACAACCGCCACGTCATCGGCCTCGCCGAGTTCATGAACTTTCCCGGCCTCCTGGCGAAGGATCCGGACTGCCTCGACAAGATCGCGGCCTTCGAGGGCTACCATATCGACGGCCACGCCCCGCTGCTTTCGGGGAAGCGGCTGAATGCCTACCTCGCCTGCGGCATCCGCAACTGCCACGAGACGAGCAGCCTCGCCGAGGGCCGCGAGAAGCTCGCGAAGGGCATGCAGGTGCTGATCCGCTCGGGGTCGGTCGCCAAGGATATCGAGGCGCTGGCGCCGCTGATCTCGGATTTCGCCTCGCCTTTCCTGGGTTTCTGCACGGATGACCGCAACCCGCTGGACATCGCCGAGGACGGGCACATGGACTACCTCGTCCGCCGCGCCATCGGGCTTGGGGCGCCAGTGGCGGCCACCTATCGCGCGGCGAGCTGGTCGGCGGCGCGGGGCTTCGGGCTGCGGGATCGCGGCCTTGTGGCACCGGGCTATCTCGCCGATCTGCTGGTGCTGGACGATCTCGAAACCTGCCGGGTGGCACAGGTCATCCGGCGCGGGCAGCCGGTGAGTGCCGAGAGCTTCACGGCTCGCGCCCCGTTAGCCGCGCCCGGCGGCAATACCATGCGGCGCGGCACGGTGCGGGCCGAGGATCTCGCCGTGCGCGCCTCAGGGCCGGGCACCCCGGTCATCGGTGTCACGCGCGGGAAGATCGTGACCGAGCGGCGCTACGCGGAGTTGCCGTATCGCGACGGGTTGCGGCACGCCGACCCGGCGCGCGATCTGCTCAAGGTCGCGGTGCTGGAGCGGCACGGCAAGAACGGCAATATCGGGCGCGGTTTCGTGCAGGGCTTCGGCATCCGTGGCGGCGCGCTCGCCTCCTCCGTCGGGCACGACAGCCACAATATCTGCGTGCTCGGTGACAGTGACGACGACATGGCCCTGGCCGCGAACCGGCTGATCGCCCTGGGCGGCGGCTTCGTCACGGTCCGTGGTGGCGAGGTGCTGGCGGAACTCGCCTTGCCGATTGCCGGGCTGATGAGCGACCAGCCTTTCGAGACGGTGACGCATAAGCTGGAGGGGCTGCGGGCGGCGGTGGGCGGCATGGGCTGCGTGCTGGACGAGCCCTTCGTGCAGCTGGCTTTCCTGGCCTTGCCGGTGATCCCGCATCTCAAGATCACCGATCTCGGCCTGGTCGACGTCGATCGGTTCGAGCTGATTGAGGGATAGAAGTTTTTGCTTCTGTTTCCAAAAAGAAGCGCTTGAACTTAGCGTTAAATCAAGCGGTTGCCCCGGGGGAAACGATGGATGCAGTGATCGGTGTCGATGTCGGCACGGGCAGCGCCCGCGCGGGGGTGTTCGACGGCGCGGGGCGGATGCTCGGCCAGGCGAGCCGCCCCATCAAGGCCTGGCGTCCCGAGGCCGACTACGTCCAGCAATCCACCACCGACATCTGGGCGGCGGTCTGCGCCTCGGTCCGGGAGGCGCTCGCCCAGGCCGGTGAGGTCACCATTCGCGGCATCGGCTTCGACGCCACCTGTTCCCTCGTGGTGCTCGGGGCCGACGGCGGCCCGGTCTCCGTCGGTCCGGACGGCGAGCCGGCGCAGAACGTCATCGTCTGGATGGATCATCGCGCGGGTGCGGAGGCGGACCGCATCAACGCCGGCGGCTATGACGTGCTGCGGTATGTCGGTGGCCGCATCTCGCTGGAGATGGAGACGCCGAAGCTGCTCTGGCTGAAGGAGAACCGGCCCAAGACTTGGGCGCGGGCGGCGCATTTCTTCGATCCGCCGGACTTCCTCACGTGGCGGGCGACGGGGAGTCTGGCGCGGTCCCTTTGTTCCACCGTCTGCAAATGGACTTACCTCGGCCACGAGCAGCGCTGGGACGAGGACTATTTCCGGGGCGTGGGGCTAGGCGATCTTGCGGACGAGGGCTTCGCGCGCATCGGCACCGATATCCGGCCGCTCGGTTCGGTGGCGGGCGGCCTCTCGGCGGCGGCGGCTGAAGAGTTCGGATTGGGGGCTGGAATTCCTGTCGGCACCTCGGCGATCGACGCCCATGCCGGCGGCATCGGGGTGATCGGCGCGGCGGTGGGCGACTCGCGGCCGGACGCGGGCGGGTTTCTCCGCCGGCTCGCGCTGGTCGGCGGCACGTCGAGCTGCCACATGGCGGTTTCGGCCGAGCCCCGGTTCGTCCCCGGCGTCTGGGGGCCGTATTATGCGGCGATGGTCCCTGGCCTCTGGCTGAACGAGGGCGGGCAGTCGGCCACCGGCAGCCTCATCGATCACGTGGTGACGACCCATGCCGCCTATCCGGCGATGCTGGAGGAGGCGCGCGCGGCCGGGCAGACGATCTACCAGCGGCTGAACGCGGAGTTGGAGCGGCTTGCGGCCTCCGTTGCGTTCCCGGCAGCCCTCACCGAGGGGCTGCACGTCATGCCCGATTTTCACGGCAACCGCTCGCCCCGTGCGGATGCCAGCCTGCGCGGCATGGTGTCCGGCTTGCGGCTGGCGGCGGGGCCAGAGGATCTGGCGCTGCTCTATCTCGCGACGGTGCAGGCGGTGGCCTATGGCACGCGGCACATCGTGGAGACGCTCAACGCCGAGGGCTACGCGATCGACACGATCCTCGCCTGCGGTGGCGGGACGAAGAACCCGGTCTTTCTCCGCGAGCATGCGGATGCGACGGGATGCACGCTCGTGCTGCCGCAGGAGGCGGAGGCGGTTCTGCTTGGCGCGGCCGTTCTGGGAGCGGTCGCGGGAGGATTGCAGCCCGATGTGCCGCAGGCGATGGCGGCGATGAGCCGCGCGGGGAGCGTGATCTCCCCGGCCGCCGACGCCATCAGGCGCTATCACGACGCGAAGTATGCCGTATTCCAGCGGATGTATGCCGACCAGATGGCGTACCGGGCCATCATGGCCGGTTCAGAGCCTCACGGAAAACTCGCTAGGGCGAGCTAGCTGGCGTGTTCGTCCGAGCATCGAAGCGGAGTGACCGTGTTGGGTCGTGAGCATCGAAGCGCAGGATGGGCGCGTCAGATAGCCGCCATAGTAGAGTTTTAACTCCGGCCGTAGGTGTCTTCGAGGCGGACAATGTCATCCTCGCCGAGGTAAGCACCCGACTGGACCTCGATGAGGTGCAGCGCGATCTTCCCGGGGTTGAACAGCCGGTGCGTGCAGCCGAGCGGCAGGTAGATACTCTCGTTTTCCCGCACCAGCACTTCCTCGTGGTCGCGGGTGACCATCGCGCAGCCCGCGACGACGACCCAATGCTCGGCCCGGTGGAAATGCTTCTGCAGGGAGAGCTTCTCGCCCGGCTTCACCACGATGCGCTTCACCTGGAAGCGATCGCCGAGGATGAGCGACTCGTAATGGCCCCAGGTGCTATAGCTGCGGTTATGGCTCGTCGCCTCGGCGCGGGACTGCGCCTTCAGGCGCTCCACCACCTTCTTCACATCCTGGGCGCGGTCCTTGTGCATGGCGAGGACGGCATCTTCGGTCACCACGACGACGGCGTCCTTCAGGCCCAGCACGGCGGTCAGCATGCCGTCGCTGCGCACGTAGCAGTCCTGGGCGTCTTCGAGCAGGACATCACCGACCGCGACGTTCCCGGCCCGGTCCTTCGCCGCCAGATCCCAAAGCGCGTTCCAGCTGCCGACATCGGACCAGGCGAAATCGACGGCGATGACGGCGGCGCGGGTCGTATGCTCGGCGACCGCGTAGTCCAGGCTGATGTTCGGGCAGGCGGCGAATTCCTCGCGGCCCAGCCGGATGAAGTCGAGATCGGATGTCCGCGTCTCGACCGCGCGGCGCGCCGTCGCGAGAACATGCGGCGCATAGGCCTGCAGCTCCTCCAGCAGCGTGCTGACGGTGAAGACGAAGATGCCGGAGTTCCACAGCACCCGCCCGGTGGCGATGAGGTCCGCGGCCAGGGCGGCGTCGGGCTTCTCGATGAAGCGCTGAAGCACGTGGGCTTCGGGCGTTTCGGGGAGGGACGCGCCCATCTCGATATAGCCGAAGCCGGTTTCGGGCCGGGACGGGCGCATGCCGAGCGTCACCACCCGGCCGCTGCGCGCGACCTTGGCCGCGGTCAGCAGGGCGGCCCGCAAGGGCGCCGCATCGGGGATCGCCGCATCGGCCGCCATCATGCAGATGACCGCCTGGGGATCGTCCTGTGCCAGAACCAGCGCCGCTGCGGCGATGGCGGGGGCGCTGTTGCGGCCGACGGGCTCCAGCAGGATCCGGGCGCCGGTGATCTCGGCCTCGCGTAGCTGTTCCGCCACCACGAAGCGGTGCGCCTCGTTGCAGACCACGAGGGGTGCCGAGAATTCGCCGCCGAAGGTGCGGAGCGCGGTATCCACGATCAGGCTCTTGTCCGACGCGAGGGGCCAGAACTGCTTCGGAAAGCTTTCCCGCGATACGGGCCACAGCCGTGTGCCGGACCCTCCCGACAAGATCACGGGAACGATTGTGCCGGTAGCCGGCTGCGTGCGGCGGGACAGTTCGATCCTAAAGTCGGTGCTCATCAACTCCGCGTCCTTCTGGGTCGGCCTACCCTTAGCGGATGGCCCGCCGGATCCGTAACTACTCAATCCGTCTCTTGGTTCCTGCGCCCTTCCTGCTCGAAAGGTCAATAACCTTAAGGATAGGTATAGCCCGCTCAGGCGGGGCTGTGACCGCTGACGGCCGCCCCGGCGCGCCGGTCCAGCCAAAGAAATTCCATGACGCCGAGAAGGCAGATGAGCCCGGACCCCGTGAAGGCGAAGCGGAAATCGGCGACGGAAACCGGTCCGTGATGCGGCCCGAGCAGGCTATGTCCGACGCGGAGCAGAATGGCCCCGGCGGCCACGCCCAGGCCGAAGGTCACCTGCTGGCCCAGATTGAACAGGGTGTTCGCCGAGGTGATGCCGCCCGGGGGAACCTCGGCGAAGGCGAGCGCGTTCATCGCCGTGAACTGGGTGGAGCGTGTGGCGCCCGCCACGAGCAGCAGGGGAAGTTCAAGCCAGACCGGGCTCTCATGCGTCAGCAGGGCGAAGCCAAGGAAGGTGGCCGCCAGCAGGCTTCCGTTGACGATCAGCACCGTGCGGAAGCCGAACCGGCGCATCAGCGGCGTGGTGAAGGGCTTGATCCCCAGATTGCCGACGAACAGCACGAGGAGGAGCGAGCCGGCCTCGACCGGGCTGCGATGGAAGCCGAGCTGAAACATCAGCGGCAGCAGGAACGGGGCGCTGCTGATCGCGATGCGGATCAGCGCGCCGCCGCGGAACGTCGCGGCGAAGGCAAAGATCCGCAGCGCGCCGAACTCGATGAGGGGGGCGCGATGGTGGCGGGCGTGGCGAACCGTCGCCCAGGCGCCGGCGACGCCGACGGCCAGCAGGGCAATGCCGAGGGGCACGTTGCCGTTGGCGGTGCCGAGGAGGCTCGCGCCATAGACGAACGCGACGGCGCCCGCGGCACTGAGCATCGCGCCTGTCCGGTCGAGCCGGCGCACCTCTCCGGTACGCGCATTGTCGATGAGCACGAGCGCGGCGAGCAGCCCGACCACGCCGATGGGCAGGTTGAGGAAGAAAATCCATCGCCAGGAGGCGTAGGTCGTGAGGAACCCGCCGACGACCGGCCCCAGGACGGGCGCCACCAGGGCCGGCCAGGTGAGCAGGGCCATCGCGCGCATGAGGTCACTCTTGGGTGTCTTGCGCAGCACGACGAGGCGGCCGACGGGCACCATCATCGCGCCCCCCATGCCCTGCAGGATGCGGGCCGCGAAGAAGCTCCAGAAGCCGTCGGCGGCACCGCAGAGCACCGAGGCGCCGGTGAAGATCGCGATCGCGCTGGCATAGATGGTGCGGGCGCCGAACCGTTCGGCCGCCCAGCCGCTGAGGGGAATCCCGGCTGCGAGCATGATCATGTAGCCGGTGATGCCGAGGTTGAGGTCGACCGGGTGGACATGAAAGCTCTGCGCCATCCGCGGGATGGCCGTCGTGATGACGGTGCCGTCCAGAAACTCCATGAACTGCCCGGCGGCGACGAGGAGCGCGATCAGGATCGGCGAAGGCTCTCTGGCGGTCATGACCGGTTCCGGGGTCGGGCGGGCGGCGCGGACATCGGTCGCCTGTCATCCATCGAGGGTTCGGACCGCGGGACCCTTGTTCGCGCCGCGCTGATGCACCAGAAAGGCGCCGAGGGCGAGCAGAGGGGGCACGGTGCCGAGCAGCGCCACCAGCGGCCAACGGTCGATCGTGTAGACGAGCGGGGCGGCGGCCGAACCGAGGGCCGCCGCCAGGAAAGCGCCGGCGATGAAGATGGCGTTGACGCGGCTGCGCTCCTCAGGCGCGAGGTCGAACAGGACCTTCTGCGCGAAGGCGAGATGCGCCTGGACACCGGCGTCCAGCAGCACGGTGCCGATGCCGAAGACGGCGAGGCCGGCCCAGCCGTACAAGGCCGAGGCGGGCCAGGTCAGCGCGATGCCGAGCGCCACCATGGCCATGCAGCCGATGGTGCCGATCACCGTATGGCCGGCATCGGCCAGGCGGCCCGCCACCGGGGCGGACAGCGCGCCGGCCGCGCCGACCAGCGAGAAGATGGCGATGCCGCGCTGATGCAGGCCGAAACGCGCGGTAAGTTCCAGCGGAATGGTCGTCCAGAACACCGAGAAGGCGAAGAACAGGCCCATATGATAGGCCATGCGGCGGCGCAGGGCGGGCGTCCGCGCCAGCAGCGGCAGCATCGAGCCGAGCACCGCGATGTAGCTTTTGCGCGCCTGCGGAAGGCGCGGCGGCAGCTTCAGCCGCAGCACCAGGGCCATGCTCAGCATGGCGAGGGTCGCGACGATGAACACGGACCGCCAGCCGCTGACGCTGGCGATGAGGCTGGCGATCGGCCGGCCGAGGAGGATCCCCGTCAGCAGCCCGCTGACGACGGTGCCGACCTGCCGGCCACGCGTGGCGGGGTCGGCCAGGTGGGCTGCCATCGGCACCACCATCTGCGTGGTCACCGAGGTGACGCCGATCACCAGGCAGGCGGCGAGGAAGATATCGGGCGTGCGGGCGAAGGAGGTCAGCAGCAGCGTGACGGCGCCCAGGCTGAGGGTGATCACCATCAGCCCGCGATTCTCGACGAAGTCGCCGAGCGGGACGAGCAGCAGGAGCCCCATGGCATAGCCGATCTGCGTCAGCGTGACGACGAGGCCGTAGGCGCCGGGTGCCAGGCCCACGGAGGGACCGATCAGCCCGATCATCGGCTGTGCGAGGTAGAGGTTGGCGACGCTGATACCGGCCGTCACCGCGAGCAGAAGGGTCAACCCGGCCGACATTCCGGTAGGCGTGCTGGTCTCGGCGATGTTGGGCATGGCGCAGCTATGGCGCTGGGGCGCGGACTGTCAACGGTCCGCGCCGAGACCCGCCACCGAGTTCAGCGCGGCGACCAGCCCCTGGAAATCCGCTGGCGGCTCGGTTTGGAACGAAAGCAGTTCGCCGGTGCGCGGATGGGCGAAGGCGAGGCTCGCCGCGTGCAGCGCCTGGCGGGGGAAATCCAGCAGCAGCGCGCGCACCTCCGGCGGCAGGCTTTTGGAGACCGCCGGGATGCGGCGCAGATAGACCGGGTCCCCGATGACGGGGTGAGAATTTGCGGCGAGATGGACGCGGATCTGATGCGTCCGCCCCGTCGAGAGCTTCACGTCGAGCAGCGAGACCGCGAGGCGCCAGATCTGCAGCGTCGTGTAGTGGGTGAGCGCCGCCCGGCCGCCCGACACGCGGACGGCCATGCGTTTGCGGTCGCGCGGGTCCCGCCCGATGGCCCCCTCGATATCGCCGGCGGGCGGGCTCATCGTGCCCCAGCAGAGCGCCCGGTAGTGCCGGTCGAGGTCGCGGTTGGCGAAGATCTCGGAAAGCCGCGTATGGGCGAGTTCCGTCTTCGCCGCCACCATCACGCCCGACGTGTCCTTGTCGAGCCGGTGGACGATGCCCGGCCGCCGCTCGCCGCCGATGCCGGTGAGGCTGTCGCCGCAATGGGCAAGCAGGGCGTTCACCAAGGTGCCCTCGTAGTTGCCGGGGGCAGGATGGACGACCAGCCCCGCCGGCTTGTCGAGCACGATCAGATCGGCGTCCTCGTAGAGGATGGTGAGCGGGATATCCTCGGGCTGCGGAATGGCGGCGACGGCTTCCGGCACGGTCAAGGCATAGCTGACCCCTGCTTGTACGGCTTCCGAGGGGTCGCGCACGGTCACGTCTCCGCGTCTTGCCATCCCGTCCAGGATCAGGTTTTTGATCCTGGAGCGGGAGAGTGGCGCGAAGGTTTCCGCCAGGAAGCGGTCCAGGCGCTGGCCTTCATGTTCGTGGGCAGCGACCACCGCGTCAGGCAGGGTCAGGTCGTCGTGGTCACTGTCCGGCCCGAAATCGATGGGCTCTGGGTCGGGGTGCGGGATACGGCTATGGGTCATCCGGCAGACATACCCACAGGTGAGAACCCCATGATAGGGCGAACAGGAAGCGAGACGATGGAGAAGCAGAGGCCACTGCTGATCGCAGTGATCGCCATGGGCGTTCTCATTCTCCTCGTCACCACGGTGGTGATCGTCAAGCTGGTGAAGGATGTGGTGACGGCGCCGGCCAGCGTGACCTTGACCACCTCGATGCTGCACCAGCCGGAGGGCTCCCATATCGTGACCATTACGTCCGTCGGCGGCCGGCTCGGCGTTCTGCTCCAGGGGGGCGGTCCCGACCGGATCCTGTTCGTGGACCCGGACACCGGACGCGTCGCCGGCCAGTTGATGCTCGGGCGATAGACCGCCATGGACGCGACGCCCGGCGTATACGGCCAGGATGCGGATGCGGCCGATCGCCGGTCGCTCCGTCGGCACCGGCTTTTCGCCACTGGATTGCTGGTGCTCATGGCCGCCGTCTGTGTCGGCAGCTTCGCCTTGCCGCCGGGCCTGTGGCGCGATCTGGTGGAGTCCGCCTCGAAGGCCGGCGTCGTCGGCGGCCTCGCCGACTGGTTTGCGGTCACCGCGCTGTTCCGCCACCCGCTGGGCATCCCCATCCCGCACACGGCGATCATCCCGGCGCAGAAGGCGCGGCTCGGCCGGGCGCTGGGCCGGTTCATCGGCGCCCATGTGATCACGCAGGCCGAGGTCTCGCGGGTGCTGGTGCAGGCCGATCTGCCGGGGCTTCTCAACCGCTTCCTCTCCGACCCCGCGACCGTGCGCCCGGCGGCCGAGGCCTTGGCGGCGAGCCTGCCGCGGATCTTCGCCTCCCTTGAGGATGGGCGCGCCCGGCGCATCTTCGACCGGCTGCTGCCGCGCGTCGTCGGGGGGCCGGCCGCCGGGCGTGTCGTCGCCAAGGCGCTCTATGGGCTGGTCGAGGGCGGGCGCCACCAGGAGGTCTTCACCTTCATCCTGGGGCAGTTGCGCACCATGCTGACCAGCAAGGAGGATGACCTGCGCGGC
>Ga0116226_10003834_pt1 | contig 13262 bp, 8 predicted proteins | sample S1TSphfallax_FD_89692 | JGI IMG/M metagenome (GOLD analysis project Ga0116226, IMG submission 89692) | Host-associated microbial communities from peat moss isolated from Minnesota, USA - S1T2_Fa - Sphagnum fallax MG | ecosystem: Host-associated > Plants > Peat moss > Unclassified | place: USA...
GAATTTGTCGCTGTAGTTCAAGAACGCCAGATATGCATCTACTGCCACGGCCGTTGATCCTTTCTATACAAGGGTTAATTTAATCGTTACGTCCCAAGTCCCCTCCCCCGGCTTTTTCATGGATGGGGAGGGTTAGGGTGGGGGGCGTGCCGCACAGCGCCACACTCCGAAGAGACCTTCTTTTGGTGCGAAAAAGCGGCTTTCTTTACTTCGGCATTCGCGAGACAAGGCGGAGCGAGGCGGTCAGCCCCTCCAACTGGTAATGCGGCTTGAGGAAAAACTTTGCGCTGTAATAGCCAGGATTCTCCTCGTTCGCCTCGACCACCACCTTGGCTTCGGAAAGCGGATGGGTCGCCTTCCACTCCTCGGAGGAGGTGTCTGCGTTGTAGTCCACATACTGGCTGAGCCAGGCTTCAAGCCAGCTTTGCAGCTGGCTTTGTGTTTTCGTGCTGCCGACCTTGTCCCGCACCATGCATTTCAGATAATGCGCGAACCGGCATGTTGCGAACAGGTAAGGCAGGCGCGCGGCGAGGTTTGCGTTCGCAGTCGCCGCCGGATCCTCGTATTCCTGCGGCTTCTGCAGCGATTGTGCGCCGATGAAGGCGGCGAAATCGGAGTTCTTCTTGTAGATCAACGGCATGAAACCGCTTTTCGCGAGCTCCGCCTCACGCCGGTCGCTGATCGAAATCTCGGTTGGGCACTGCATCGCCATGCCGCCATCATCGGTGGGGAAGGTGTGCGCCGGCAGATTCTCCACCGCGCCGCCGCTTTCGATGCCGCGTATGCGCGAGGTCCAGCCGAACACCTTGAACGAGCGGGTGATGTTGGTGGCCATGGCGTAGGCGGAATTGGCCCAGGTATATTTGGTGCTGTCGCTACCGTCGGTATCTTCCTCGAAATTGAACTCCTCGACCGGATCGGTCTTGGCGCCATACGGCAGGCGGGAGAGGAAGCGCGGCATGGTCAGGCCGATATAGCGGGCATCCTCGCTCTCGCGCAGCGAGCGCCAGGCGGCGTATTCCGGCGTCTGGAAAATTTTCGTAAGATCCCGCGGGTTCGCGAGTTCGTTCCAGCTATCCATCTGCAGCACAGTGGGGGCCGCGGCTGAGATGAAGGGCGCATGCGCGGCGGAGGCGATCTGCGCCATGTCGCTCAGCAACGCGATATCCTGCGGCGAGTGATCGAAATAATAGTCACCCACCAGCATGCCGAATGGCTCGCCGCCGAACTGGCCGTATTCCTCTTCGTAGATCTTCTTGAAGACCGGGCTCTGATCCCAGGCGGTGCCGCGGAATTTCTTCAGCGACTTCGAAAGATCCTTCTTTGAGACGTTAAAAACCTTGATTTTCAGGGTCTCGTCGGTCTCGGTATTGTTCACCAAATAATGCAGGCCGCGCCACGCGGATTCCAGCTGCTGGAAACTCTCCTCATGGATAATGAGATTGACCTGCTCGGTCAACTTTCGGTCGATCGCGGCGATCAGCGAATTGATCGTGGTAATGGCGTCGTTGGAGATCAGCGACGTGGCTGCCAGCGCGTGCTGGGCGAGCGTGGATACCGCGGTTTCCACCGCCTCCCGCGCCGTATCGGTGCGCGGCTTGAATTCGCGCTGCAGCAATGAAGCGAAATCGTTGCTCTCGAGTGTACCGACCGCGCCGCCGGCGGATGGGTCGAGTTGCGTGGCCGACATGGCTTAACCCTCCTTGCCCGGCTCGGCCGGCTTGGGCGCCGAGGCCAGGCTTTGCAGCAGCGCCGGATCGGCCAGCACCTTGCCGATCAGCTCCTCGGCGCCGGTCTTGCCATCCATATAAGTCATGAGGTTGGAAAGCTGCTGGCGCGCCTCCAGCAGTTTCGCCAACGCATCCACCTTCTTGGCGACGGCGGCGGGCGAAAAATCGTCCATGCTTTCAAAAGTGATATCGACCGCGAGGTTACCCTCCCCGGTCAGCGTATTCGGCACCGTAAAGGCCACGCGCGGCTTGATGGCCTTCAGCCGGTCGTCAAAATTATCGACGTCGATCTCGAGCATCTTGCGGTCCGCGATCGCGGGCAGCGGCTCGGTAGGTTTGCCCGAAAGGTCCGACATGACGCCGACCACGAAGGGCAGCTGAACCTTCTTCTCGGAGCCATACGTTTCGACATCGTATTCGATCTGCACGCGCGGCGCCCGGTTGCGCGCGATGAATTTTTGACTGCTAGCTTTCGCCACGACCAACCCCACTTTCTAAGCTTAACGCCCGTCTAAAAAACGCCGGTTAGGGCCAACACCTGCGTGTCCCAAGGTTTAATTGTCACCGGCGCCGATAACTATTTGCGCCTGGTGCAGACCGTCGGGCGCGATATCACGAAGAATGTCGATAAAACTCATATCCGCAAGCCGCCGAACCCGGTTCAGCAGCAGCGGGAGAGGACTGGAAGGTTCATAACGCTCATAATACGCACGAACAAGGTCCAATAACAACATGGCGTCGTCGCGCGTGGTGATCGGCATCAGCCGTGACGGTGAAACAGCGTTAACATTTTGGGCGGCTGCACCCGGCGGTGCGCCTGTAGCGCCGGCCGCAATCGCATCATCCGGTGCCGGCGCTTCACCTTGCACGGGCGCTACAGGGGTATAGCGCTCAACGTAGCGTTGCATTTCGCGTAGTAATTTGACCAATTCGGTCAGATCCGGCCCGCTGCCGTAGCCGGCCTGCCCATCGAACACGGCGTTGATGCCTGCTAGGTCGGCCAGCGCGCCGGAGAGTGCCTCGGCAAGCCGCGACAGTATCGCCGCATCGGTCTCCTGGAAGGCGCCGCGGATAGCCGCCTCCGAGGGCTTCTCCCGGTCCTCTGGCAATTCGATCGCGCCGGTGGCGTATCCGATGTCGCGCCAGGAAAACCGGCCGGCCCGCACCGAACTGACCAGCGGCAAGTCCCGTAACACGCGTAGCACGCGTCCCGGGTCGCCCAGGCGTAGCAGGGCGTTGGCGCGCAGCGTGGGATCGTTGTCGTCCTCAGGGTCCAGTTGCGGGTGTATGGCGCCCCACATCGTTTCCAGAAGCTGCCGTGTGCACGACAGCACGCCGGCGAAGCCCACAACCCCGCGCAGTTGCAGGCGGGTCACCGCCAGCAGGCTGAGCACGCGAAGGTCACGCGTGCGGGCCAGCAGCGCCAGCGCCTGAACCTCCACGTCCTTCCAGTCCGGTGGCTCGGCGGCCATTACCGTGTCGCCGAACTGCGTTTCGCCCTTGCCCTGGGCCGCGCGTTCCAGCGCGCCGAAATCGGGGTCGAATTCCAGATTCTCTCCGGCCGGCGCGTCCGCCGTTATCTCGGCGAGGAAAGGCGCCAGATCGCTCATCGGTTACTCACTGCTCTAGGACTTAAGAACGAGCTGCCACGCCGCATCGCGCCGGCATCTGCAGAACATTATGTGGCGCTCAGTCACAAGGCTTGTCCAGGGTGTACGGAATTGCGGCGGAAAGTGCAACTAAGGCAAGCAAAACAGGCGGTTGAACATTTGAATAGGTACGGCCTTGCCTCGCCCGTCGCACCCGAAGAAACGCTATGGTCTCACCTGCCGCTCTTATGCCCATACTCACGCAAGCCTTGATGTTCACCTGCCGGACCAGGAGAAGCGGAAGATGAGCGCGCCGCCCGACAGCAATCCACCCTCGCCGGCCGACGAGGTGCGTGCGATGGCGCGGCAGACGTTCCGGTCCGGGCTGGCAGGCGAGGCGCCGGTACGGAAGCACCACGCTCCGCAAGCGGGTCGCCAGCGTTATCCGTTCCGGCTGCTGGCCGCACTCGCGCTGGTGCCTTTGGCATGCGCCGCGTGGATAATATCCGGCTACCGTTCAGGCGGGGCGCCGGCAACCGAAACTGCCGGCAGCGACCCGCTTGCCGACGAGGCCGCATTGCTGGCCGCCAGCGGCCCGGGCATGCGTGTGTACCGGCTGTCGCCCGCTCCCGAAATCCGCGTGCTGCTGTTTTCGTCACTTACGCTGCAAGGCCACACGCTGAACCGCATCGGCGCGTTCGTGGAAAAGGCCGGCATGCCGCGCGACCGTGTGGTAAACGATACCGAACTGGACGGCGCGATCGCCAATGGACACGATAGCGTCGAGACTTATTATTACGGTCACGATTACCGCGCGGCCGACCTTGCGCGTTTCTTCGCGACTGCCGGCGCGGACCATATCGATCTGCGGCCCGAAGAGATCGCGCTGCGGCAGGTTCTTGTGCGCGAAGGCCTGCTCGCGCCCGGCGCCCAGGGCGCCATCATCAGCCTGCCGCCGCCCGGCAATGACGGTATCAGGGATGCGCATGGCCGCGCCGCCATTCTGCGCCACGAAATCTCCCACGGTGTCTATTTCACCAATCCGGCCTACGCCGCCTATGTACAGCGTTTCTGGGACAGCGTGATGGATGCAGACGAGCGGCAGAAACTCCGCCATTTCCTGGGCAGCGAAGGCTACGACACCGCCAACGACGACCTGATCCGCAACGAAAGCCAGGCCTATCTGGTGTTCACCCCCGACAAGCGTTTTTTCAGCGCCGCCGCAATCGGCATGTCGGGCTCCGAAACTGCCGCACTGCAGCAGAAATTTATCGATGGCATGCCCGTCGCCTGGCTGAAGTCTGCGGCGCTCGCGCAGGACATCCCGTAATGTGGACGAAGTCCACGCCTCACGCGGGCAACAACGGGATATTTCGCGGACTGCGTTCACTCTACGCCCAGTGCCCGGCTTCGCGCCCGCATCGGCCGGCCCTATAAGCCCGCTTACGCATCGTGGTGGTCCATGCAGAACGGCAAGCTCGGCAAATACGAAATCCGCGGCATCCTCGGCAAAGGCGCCATGGGCACGGTGTACGACGGCTACGATGCGGTGATCGATCGCCGCGTGGCGATCAAAACCATGACCAAGCCCGACCCCACCGACAACGAGGCGCAGGAGGAACTGGCCCGGTTCCGCCGAGAGGCGCAGGCAGCCGGCCGCCTGGCCCATCCCAACATCGTCGGTGTTTATGATTATGGCGAAGACGGCGACATCGCCTTCATCGTCATGGAATACGCCCCCGGCACCGAGCTGAAAAAGCTGCTCGACAAAGGTGAGCGCATGCCGCCCGCCGAAGCCGTGCGCATCATGCAGGGCGTGCTCGCCGGCCTGCAGTATAGCCACGAACGCGGCGTGGTGCACCGCGACATAAAACCCGGCAACATCATCCTTTCGCCCGACGGCACCGTGAAGATCGCCGATTTCGGCATCGCCCGCATCGAAAGCAGCAGCATGACGCAGGCCGGCACGGTTCTGGGCACGCCGGCCTACATGTCGCCCGAGCAGTTCATGGGCCAGACAGTAGATAAACGTACCGATATCTATTCCGCCGGCGTGATGTTCTACCAGCTTCTCACCGGCGAGCGGCCGTTCGACGGCAGCATGTCTGCGATCATGCACAAGGCGCTGAACACTGAGCCGCCGAAACCGTCGGATCTGTCGGTAACGGCGCCATCATCGCTGGATGCGGTGGTGGCGCGCGCCATGGCCAAGCGGCCGGAGGGGCGGTTCGACAGTGCGGCAGGTTTTTCCGCCGCAATGAAGGCAGCATTGGAGGCACCCCCGCCAGCCGTACCAAACGCTCTCGGGTGGGACGACGACGCCACGGTCATTGCGCCGCGTGGGGCGAAACCTGCCGCTGCGCCGCCCCCTTCGCCATCCGCCGCTTCTGCTGCACCAACCGGGAAAGGCAGAGGCGGGCTGATCGCCGGCCTCGGCGCGGCCGTTCTGGCCGTCGGAGGCATAGCTGGCTATTTTGCCTTGAGCGGCTCCAAACCCACGCCGGCGCCGTCGGCCGCACCGCCCCCGCCGCCGCAGATCGTCGCGGCCAAGCCGGCTCCACCGCCCCTTGCCGCCGTGGCACCACCTGTGCCGGCGGCAGCACCGGCGCAGATTCGCAGCGCTGTCGCAGCCGCTCTGCGCAACGCCTCGTGTAGCCTGACCGAAACGACTGTGCAGGATGGCACTGTCCTGGTCTCGGGTGTTGCGGGCGCCGATTATATAGACGCGCTGCGCAGCGCCGCCCAGGCTGCGCTGCCCCCCGGAACTCCGGCAGGGTCATTCGCCCTGCGCGTGCAGAGCTTCCCGGCAAATACCTACTGCAGCGCGCTCGACCTGCTGCGCGGTGCGTCGGGTGGATGGGTCCCGGTCAGTCTCACCACCGGCGACGCCATCCTGCGCGACAAGGATCCGATCATGCCGCGGATTTCGGTGCCCGATTACCCCGCCTGGCTGACCGTCGATTACTACCAGAATAATAACATAACGGCCACGCTGGTGCCCGACCCCAAGCACAAGGCGGTGCTTCAATCGCCTGGCCGAACCATTACCTTCAGCGACCGGAGTTGGGGGGCCGGCGAGCCATTCGGAACGGACATGATTATTGCAATCGCCTCATCTGCCCCGATCAAAGCCAGAGCCCCCGCAGGCGGGGAAGCAACAAAATCCCATCTCGCCGTTCTGAGCAGGGCTTTGCATGACGCAGCGCAGCATAATGAAACAGTGTATGCCGGTGCGACGCTCGTGACGACCAAACCGTAAGCTGGGCTGCTGTGCAGCCCACCTGCTCGGCCCAAAGCGAAAGTTCGGGTCGACTGGGGCACGATCTCAACCTTCCAGTGGCCATATGCTGCGCCGTTCGTGACACTGCGTCCGCGCTACGAGATAGCACCGTATGGCCATCAAGAGTCTTGTTCTTTTCTGAAGAAAAGAACCAAAAGACTTTTGTTTTTGGTGCCCGCGGATAGATCCGGGACATGGCCGGAGAGTTCAGCTAGCGCAGGACATAAAAGTCTTTTGGTTCTTTTCTTCAGAAAAGAACATGCTTTCTTTCTTTATCCCTCCAGCGCTTCGATCACCACCGCCGTAACATTGTCGTTCACCTTGCGTGCCAGCGCCGCCGCGATCATCGCCTCACTGGCCGACTGCACCGTGCCGCCCGCCAGCAGAGCCGCCAGTTCGTCATCATGCAGCGTCTTGCACAGCCCGTCGCTGCACAGCAGAAAACGGTCGCCGGCCAGGATCGGACCCGACACTTTATCCAGTTCCAGCGCCTCCCCGCTGCCGCCGACCGCCCGTGTGATCACATTGGCCCGCGGATGGTTCTCCGCATCCTCCGCACGGATCGCACCGGCATCCACCAGTTCCTGCACCAGGCTGTGGTCGCGGCTGATCTGCTGCAGGGCGCCCTCGCGCAGCAGATAGGCCCGGCTGTCACCCGCCCACAAACACGCAAAATGCCCGCCGCGCGCCGCCAGCACCACCAGCGTGGAGGCGATCACGCTGGCGGGCCCGCGCTGCGCCGCCGCCTCGCACAGCGCCGCATTGGTCTGCTCGATCCGGCTGCGTATCTCCGACAGCAGGGCGGCCGCGCCGAGATCGGCCGGAATCGACGAAAGCGTCTCCGCGATCATGCCGGAGGCCACTTCGCCCGCATCATGGCCGCCGGCGCCATCGGCCACCGCCCATAGTCCGCAGTCCGGCAGATCGACGAAGCGATCTTCGTTATGGGTACGCACCGCGCCGTTATGCGTGCTGGCCCAGGATCGAAAAAGCATCTCGCTCACACGCCGCGTGCCTCCGGATCGGCCGGTCCTGCCTGCAGCATGCGCGCGAACATGGCCGCATCGGGCAGGGTGTCGGTGGCGAATGCGCGCGCCGTCACCAGCGGTGCGCCTTCGGTGAACCAGGCGCAGGCCCCCGCCGGCACGCGCCACTGCGCGCCTTCCATGTCAGGCGGCGGCAATCTTCCTGCGAGCGCGTCCGGATCGAGATCCTCGGTGACGGCTTCGATGCCGGCGGCCTCCGCCGCACCAAGCCAGGCGAGTGATGGTGTTACTGTCTGCACATGATCAACGCCGACGCAGGCGAGGGTGAGGGGAAAATGCCGGCCGGCGCGGTCCACGCTCGGCATGAATACGCCACAGGCAGCACCCGGCCCGCACAACCCGCCGGATACATAGAAGCGCCAGACCGGCGCCACCATCCAGGCGGAAAGCCAGGCGTCCGCCAGCAGCAACCGGCTTCCGGCCATCACCTGCTGCAGCCAGCCATCCCAGCCATCGATGAAGCCGCGCGGCAGGCCAGCGCGCACGAAGTCGCCGCGGGCGGGGATCTTGCCGTAAAAGCCGAAGGAGACTGTCAGCTTGGTCACCCTGTCTGGCAGGTTTGGGTCATGGCGGGTGGACGGCGCGGACCGCACGCACCGAGCATAACGCAGCGCGAAACATTTTTCCAAGCGGCGCCCGTGGCGATCGCGGTGTGAAGCCGTTCACAGCCGATACTGGGTGGGGAGGGCATTCTTTCGTCGCGGATGCCGCAGGCGGCGATCGTCGCCTAAATGTCGCATCCCGAAACGGTCTGCCGTTGCAGGCTGTTTTGAGGCCAGAACCAGTGTTACAGCACACGCGGAATAGAAAACGGTTTCTTAATGGGGGTTAATCTCAAAAATTTGGCGATCGCCGGGGCGGTGGGGCTCGGCGTGCCTGCACTCGCGCGTGCGCAGGTGCCGGGCTCGCAGGCGCCGCTGGTGCCGCCCGCCGCCCGTGCGCAGGCGCCGCTCGTGCAGCAAGGCTCCCCGCTGCCCGGCATCGAACCACAAACCGGCCCAGGCGCCGCACCGGGCTTGGCGCCCGCCCCGCCGGCTGCCCCCGCCGCGGTGAACCCTGATCTGCAAGCCGCCATCAGCGATGTCACCATCGAAGGCGCCACCGCCTATTCCGCGGCCGACCTACAAAGCTACACCGCCGGCCTCACCGGCCCCACCGTGCCGGTCGCGCGCATCGAAGCCGCGCGCACCGGCATCCTCAACCGCTACCGCGCCGACGGATACGTGTATACCGCCGTGAACGCGCGCATCAGCGCCACCCATCTCCGCCTCGTCGTCATCGAAGGCCGCATCGTTTCGGTAAAACTGCGCGGCGATATCGGCCCCGCCGGCACCCAGGTGCTGGAATTTCTCAACCACCTCACCGAAACCCCGCACCTTCGCCAGGCCGATCTCGAACGCTGGCTGCTGCTGGCGAACGACATTCCCGGCGTACAGGTGAAATCCACCATCAATCCCGCGCAAACCGATCCCGGTGCACTGACCCTGATCGCCGATGTCTCTCGCCAGGATTTCTCCGTCTCGTTGCGTACCGACAACCGAGCGTTCCGCCAGACCGGCCCGGAGGAACTGCTCGCCACCATCGATGCGAACAGCTTTACGTCGTTGGGTGAACGGACTGAAGTCTCACTCTATCACACATACGACGATACCAATACGTTCGGCCAGGCATCCGAAGAATTCTTCCTCGGCGGATCGGGCCTGAAACTGCACATCTATGGCGCCGCCGGCGAGTCCACGCCTTCCGGCAGCCTGCGGCTGCTGGGCTATGACGGCAAGACCCGCGTGTTCGGTGCGGATCTGTCGTTCCCGTGGATCCGCTCGCGCCAGCAAACCTTGACTGTTTCGGCGCTGTTCGACGGGCTGGAATCCGAGATCGACTACAACGTCACCGGGCAGCGCGTGCGGGCCAGTTTCGACAGCTTGCGTGTGCTGCGCGCGCAGGCGCAGTATGTTCTGCTCGATGCTTGGCTTGCCGATCTGTTTGGCCCGAATTTTGAGGCGCTCAACCATGCCGACGCGCGTGTCAGCCAGGGGCTCCCCGCTTTTGGTGCCTCTGCCAATGGCAACACCCAGCTGCCGCGGTTGAACGAGCGCGTGGATTTCACCAAGGCGGATGCCGAAATCGACCGCCGCGAAACCCTGTGGTCGCCTTATCCCGGTGCCACCGTAAATCTTCTCGTTGGGGCTGCGGGGCAATTTACCAATAATGTGCTGCCGCCGGAGGAAAAATTCTATCTGGGCGGCCCCAGTTTCAACCGCGGCTTTTACTACGGCGAAGTCACCGGCGACCGCGCGTTGCAGACCAAGATCGAACCGCAATTCGATACGCCGCTGCCGACACCGCACTTCATTCCCGCCGAGCTTCATGCCGAATTCTATATGTTCTACGATTGGGGCGAGGTTTGGCAGCAGCAGAAACTGGATCTCGATCACACGCTGCGCTCGCTCGGCGGCGGCGTGCGTATTTATGCCGATCCCTATCTTGAGTTCGATTTCGAAGGGGTGAACCGGCTGACCCGCACGCCCGACGGGCCGCCGCCGGAAGTGTCCGCCCTGAAATCCGCAGCATTCTACTGGCAGGTCGTCTTGCATTACTAGAAATCACGGAACGCCCGAAATCCCCTCCCCCTTGTGGGGAGGGTCAGGGTAGGGGGTCTGGCTCGCCGCACGGGAACTGCGCAGTTACAAAGCCTTAGAAAAAACCTAGATTATTCAGGAGACGCATTATGGTGCACGGGAACAAGAAACCGGGGGCTCTGCCCCCGGACCCCCGCCGGGGCAGGGTGCCCCGGACCGCCGTTTCTCGCGCAGTACTGATGCGATCGACAGCACTTCAGGCGGTCGCTTTGGCGGTGCTGTCGCAGCCCGCAGCAGCTCAACTTGCCGCCAATACGCGGCCCTCCGGCGGGGTGGTCACAGCCGGACAGGCCAGTATCGGCGGCAATGCAACCACCACGCTGATCCAGCAAAACAGCCAGAACGCCGCGATCGACTGGAAAACCTACAACATCGGCAGCGCCCAAACCGTGCAATACGCGCAGCCGAACGCCAGCGCGATCACCCTGAACACCGTCATTGCAGCAAACCCCTCGCAGATCGCCGGCAAAATCTTGGCGAACGGCCAGATCATCATCGTCAACCAATCCGGCGTGGTGTTCGCAAAAGGCTCGCAGGTCGATACCGCGGGCCTGGTCGTTTCCAGCGCCGGCATTTCGACCAAGGATTTCATGGCCGGGCGGCTGGTGTTCAACCAGCCCGGCCATCCTGGTGCCTCCATCAGCAATGCCGGCAACATCACCATACGCCAGGCCGGGCTTGCCGCCCTGGTGGCGCCGCAGGTTGCCAATTCCGGTGTGATCACCGCCAAACTCGGCCGCGTGATCCTTGCGGGCGCCACCACCCACACGCTCGATCTGTATGGCGACGGCCTGGTGACGCTGAACATTACAGGCCAGGTCACGCAGGTTTCCCTCGACGGCAAACTGGTGCCGGCGCTGGTCACCAACACCGGCACCATCCTGGCCCCCGGCGGCACCATCGTTCTGACGGCCGCCGCGGCCGACAGCGTGGTGACCAACCTGGTGTCCGCCGGCGGCACCATTGCCGCCCCCAGCCTGGGCGCACAGACCGGCCGCGTGCTGGTGCAAGGCATCGGTGGCGGCGTCAGCATCGATGGCCAGGTCTCCGCCACCGGCACCGACGCAGGCACCACCGGCGGCCAGGTGGTGGTGAACGCCACCGGCAACGTGAGCGTCGCATCCGGCGCCCTGATCGATGCGTCCGGTGTCGCCGGCGGCGGCGTGATCGCCGTTGGCACCACAGCCGCGCGCGCCACGGGCGGTCCATCGGTGCATCCAAAACTCACTGCCCGCACCGTCAATCTTGCCGCCGGCTCCCGCATTCAGGCCAATGCCACCGCCGCCGGCCAGGGCGGCCGCATCGCCGTTCTCAGCACCGGAAAAACCTCGCAACTGGGCAACATCACCGCCACCGGCGGTGCCGCCGCCGGCAATGGCGGCTGGATCGAAGTATCCGGCAAGGATCTTGCGCTCGGCGGCATCATCGATGATGGCGCGGCGCATGGCGCGCTCGGATCCATCCTGTTCGATCCGGCCAACATCGTTGTGGGATCAGTCACCGGCACAGGCAGCCACGCCTCCACGCTGGTGATCGCGCCCAGTTCGCTCGACAGGTATACCGGCAATGTCATCCTGGATGCGGCCGGCACGATCGAGGTCAATGAACCCGTCGATCTGAGCTCGAAACTGGTCAAGACCTTTCAGCTGGAAGGCGACGAAGGCATCGCGATCGATGCCGCGATCAGCGCGCCGGGCATTGCTGTGGCACTCAAAAGTGCGAGCGGCGCAATCACCGAAAATACCGCGGGCAGCATCACGGCATCCTCCATCAGCGCCACCGCCGGCGGCCCGATCTCGCTCACCGGCCAGAATGTCAGCACCCTGATCGCGCCTTTCTCATCGGTCGGCAAGGTCGCGAGCGGCGTCGTGGCCGTCCTCGATGCCGATGGCTTTGCCGTGGCCGATCCCGCCACCGCAGCCAACGAAATTCCCGCCATCGCCGGCCTGGTTTCCGCCGGCGACATTTCCGTTTCCGTTTCGGGAACAAATGCCAATGCCACGCCGAACACCCTGTCCGTCACCGGCAACATCATCGGCACCGATGTGGCGCTCAGCGTCACCGGCACGGCCACCGGCTACACGGGCACCGCTTTCACCCAAACATCCGGCACCATCTCGGCGCTCGGGCTCGAGACAGGAACCAATTTCGGGCCCATCTTCACCCCGGGCACCGTGCAGATCACCACCGCGTCGGGCGAGATATCACTGGCCGGCCACCTACTCACCAGCACGCCCGGCACCACCACCGCCCCCAGCGGATCGACCACCCTCACCGCGCAGGCGGGTGACATCACCGAGGCCGCCACCGGCCGCATCGACACCGGCACACTCACCGGCGCCGCGACCGGATCCGGCAACACCAAGAATCTGCCGACGGGCAATGCGAATTTCGCGATCAGTGCCGGCAACACTGTCAGCACGCTCACCGGCTTCACCACCAGCGGCAGTTTTGCGCTGGAGGACGATACCGGACTCCTCGTCGGCACCGTCACCGCCACCGCCGGCAGCATCGCCATAAGCGGCCCGTCCGGCAGCGGCGCCAAGCCGACCGGCGGTCTTACAATCGCAGGCGCGGTAACGGCCGCGGGTTCGATCACACTGAGCAATGCCCTGGGCATTTCGGAATTTTCCGGCGCCGCCGTGCGTAGCACCGCAAGCGGCGTTGCACTCTCCACCGCCGGTTCGATCACCCTGGCATCCACATCCACACTGACCGGCGAAGAAGCCTCTGCCTCCGGCACCGCGGTCGCACTCAGCGCCGGCACCGGCATTTCGCTTGGCGGCACCGTCACGGCAGGCGCGATCCCGCGCGGCGCCACCGCCTATTCCGGCATTGCCGCGATCTCCGTTTCCGACGGCAACATCGCCGAGCTGGTCGGCAGCTCCCTCCGCGCCGGCACGCTGACGGGTGCGGCCCTCAGCACCGCCGCCACCCTTTCCGCCAGCGCCGGCAATGCGGATTTCGCAATCTCCCGC
>Ga0116226_10003835_pt1 | contig 13262 bp, 15 predicted proteins | sample S1TSphfallax_FD_89692 | JGI IMG/M metagenome (GOLD analysis project Ga0116226, IMG submission 89692) | Host-associated microbial communities from peat moss isolated from Minnesota, USA - S1T2_Fa - Sphagnum fallax MG | ecosystem: Host-associated > Plants > Peat moss > Unclassified | place: USA...
AAATATTCTCTATTAATATCTAAGCCAATGAATTTACTGGCTGTTGGAAAAGTATCTATTGCTGCTAATAAGAAACTTCCTTTTCCACAAGTTGGCTCAATAACTGATTGAGGATTAAAAGATAATTCGGGGTTGCTGAATGAGCGAATGGTTTTGCCCAAATCGCAACGAATTTTCAATAGGTTGAAATGTCAAACCATCCCGCAAATATGCAACCCCGATAATTCCTTTAATACATTTATAGCATTTCTTGCTAAACACTGAGGAGTCTGGAAATCTCCAAATTCACAAGTCTTAACATCTTTCAGCATTGTCTCTTAAAAAATTGATTATATATCTATCTATAGATAGAGGAGATATTTTCGGGATGTCGATTACTATTAAGGAAGTTCAGACAAAGTTTTCTCTTTATGCAAAAACATCCAGGAGAGAAGTGAGTCTGATGTGCATTCTCTCCCGTCCGGGCCGTGCGGCTCTGGCGGGAGAGAATTTGGCTAAATTTTCTGACTCTCTTCCTAGCGATCGCTCTATAGGCTCAAGTGCTAAGTAGGATACCAAAATAAAACTCTTGTTTGAGCCATCTACTTATCTGGGCGTAAATCAGAAATTACCCAGTACTTCTCCTACTGCTTGACAATAGACTTCTAATTTTGCCATTGTATAATCATCCGAAGTCAAAAGGATAAAGTTTTAGTCAATAATCTTGAATTTGTCTTGGGGTAGAATCATGAAAAGGGCTGAAGTACTGGCGATTTTAGCTACACACCGAGAAAAACTACAGGAATTGGGAGTAAAATCGCTTAATTTGTTTGGTTCAGTGGCGCGGGATGAAGCCCGTCCAGATAGTGATGTAGACTTTTTAGTAGAGTTTTATCGACCTGGTGGTTTTTTTCAACTTTTACAAGTACAGTATTATTTAGAAGATATTTTGGGATGTTCTGTGGATTTAGGAACTGAGGATGCTTTAAGAGAACATTTACGAGAACCTGTACTAAAGGATATTATTAGTGCCTTCTAGAAATTGGCGGATGCGATTCCAGGATATTATAACATCGATAACTGAAATTCAGCAACGAACAAAGCACTTAACTTTTGAGGAATTTGCTAACAATCAAACAATTCTCAAAGCTGTTCTCTACGATTTTATCGTGATTGGAGAAGCTGCTAGGAATATACCTCCTGAAATCCAGTTGCGCTATTCTCTGATTCCTTGGCGTTTAATAGGAGGAATGCGAAATGTGGTAACTCACGAATATTTTCAAGTCAATTTGATTAGAGTTTGGGAGACAATTCACAATGATTTACCAACACTTGTACCACAACTACAGGAAATTCTAGAGAGGGAAGTATACGGAGAATAGTTAATTGAGTACAAGCAATGCCATAAAAATGAATCCCTCTCTCCATCCTCGGTATCACAATAACTCTGGGAAATGGTCTGATTGACGGAATTAACTATGAAATCCAACCTTATCCGGGCGTAAATCAGAATTAATTTATGGCGAATTCGGTAAATTGGCGCATATAAGCATCATGAAATCCTAAGACGATATCTTCTCTCGCAACACCAAGTTCCATCAATTCGTCAGCAATTTGTACTTCTGTATTATTCGCTTGTATCCAAACTTTGCAGTCAGGTTTTATATCTATGTGTATAGAGCAACCATGTACTCGTCTATTATTATCCCAACCGACACTGAAAATCTGGTAATGGTCATGTTCCGAGTCAAAAATAGTTTGTACCTCTATTTCACCATTAATTGGTTTATAGCTTCCATACTTACCCAGTACTTCTCGTACTGCTTGACGATAAGCTTCTAATTTTGCCATTGTACAATAATCTCCTTTAATTGGTCATATACAATTAATTTAATTTGATTATTACGCATTACAAGCTGAGGGAAGTCCTGCACTTGGAGGAAATCTCGATAAGTTATTAAAGGTACTGCTAAATATAAGATTCGGTCAGGTTCAACAATATTTAATACATCTCGATAGCCAATAAATTGCCCAATCGCCCCATAAAATTCAGTAACGGGAGATTGTCGAAGGAAACTTTTGACTTCAATTGCTATTTTCTGTCCATCTCGTTCTGCTCCAATTACCCTTTCAGCGCCTAAATCAATATACAGATCGAGTTTTCCAAATCTAAGTTGTAGTGGATCTGATGTAATAACCCATCCTTCTTTTTGCAGCGCTACTTTAACAACTTGATGGAAAGTATCCCTAGCCATACATCTTGTCCATAGCTTTTTTGAACAAAAGTAATAAGTTAAATTTCAGAGAGTGTTTAGCTTACCATAATTATATCACTTTTTCAAACGAAGTAGAAAGGATAAAGTTTGGTCTAGCAATTCTCAATTTTAGACAGATTAAGGCAATGTAGGGTTAAAGCTCCGTATATTTGGGAAATATTTGGGAATTTCTGGGCTTAAAATCAAGTTCTCAGCTAGAAAAATCATCAATTACAGGGTTTTCCCTGCAAGCATTTTCAATAATTTAACTCGTGCGTAAAGCCGCAATACTTGTCCAGCCTTAAATTGAGAATTGCTGCTAGAGCGATCGCTCTACTTGACAAAATAAATCGAATGTGGGTGTAGGGGTTCGTATGCCTTACGCCCCTACAGTCTTTTGCGTCTTTCTATTTTAAGATGTCAATATCTATCTATAGATAGAGGAGATATTTTCGGGATGTCGATTACTATTAAGGGAATTCAGACAAAGTTTTCTCTTTATGCAAAAACATCAAGGAGAGAAGGAGTCTGATGTGCATTCTCTCCCGTCCGGGCCGTGCGGCTCTGGCGGGAGAGAATTTGGACTACAAGAAAATAGACTGATCACTCCTGTTTGGCGAGCTTCTAATCCTGTTTGTCTTCCTATACCCTCCCCGCTTTTTCTTCCTCCACTACGACAAGCATCCAAAATCATCACTACATTATCCGCTCCATAACTGCGTAAATAATTGGTGATGATATTTGTAGAAATACATGTATTTTCAATATCTTCTGGATCTCCATCCACAGGCATTAAATAATCCTGTCCATTGTGGGGAATCCCATGTCCACTGAAGAAAAACCAAAAATTATCCCCATCCTTCCTCTTCACGCCATCCCCTTACACCTTCAGTAGGAACCGTGTTTTCATCTTCTTCATCAGTTACAATTACAATGTATTCTTCTGTCATAAATGCTAATATCTAAATCTAGTAATTTCCTGTCCAATAGTTTAAAGCTCAGGTAATGCCCCGCAACATCCCATTGAAACTCGGTGACATGATGGTATCATAAACTTTCACTAGTATATTAATTTTGTGGATAAAAGTTAGACAAAAATTCATGCAAGCCCTCACCCTAAATCCCTTTCCCTCTCTTGAGAGGGACTTTGAATTTCCCCCTCGCCCTCTCTTGAGAGGGGGCTAGGGGGTGAGGGCAATACAGTAAATTTTCCATCCTCTTGTGAATCACACCAATAAAGGTAAAATTGAGGGATAGCTCAATGTTTGCTTTCAAGGATATTATCTTGTGCTATCATCACTGCTGACCGATTTCCGCATTATCTTTGAACGTGACCCAGCAGCTAGGAATTGGCTGGAAGTTTTAATTTGCTATCCAGGACTACAAGCTCTGTTATTCCATCGACTGGCTCACTGGCTAAATTCCGTTGGTATTCCCTTGATTCCCCGGTTGATTTCTCAGATAGGTCGATTTTTGACTGGTATTGAAATTCACCCTGGAGCAGTAATCGGTAGGGGTGTATTTATTGATCATGGTATGGGAGTGGTCATTGGTGAAACAGCAATTGTAGGAGATTACGCCCTAATTTACCAAGGTGTTACCCTTGGGGGAACCGGTAAAGAAGTCGGCAAAAGACACCCGACTTTAGGTGAAAATGTCGTTATTGGGGCTGGAGCAAAGGTCTTAGGAAATATCCATGTTGGTAATAATGTGCGTATCGGTGCTGGGTCAGTTGTTCTGAGAGATGTGCCATCAGATTGTACTGTCGTAGGTGTACCAGGTCGGATTATTTTCCGCGCTGGAGTCCGAATTAGTCCTTTGGAACACAATAATTTACCAGATTCGGAAGCGAAAGTAATTCGCGCTTTGGTTGACCGCATCGAGTCGTTGGAAGAACAAATCCAAGCTCTCCAACGCTTGACACCAGTTAAGCCTATGGTGTCAGTGGGTAATTTATCAGAGGAAATGGACAATATACCATTTCGTCATATCCAAGACAAAACAATCCAAGAATTTTTTGATGGTGCGGGAATTTAGCCTTAAGGGTTAACTTCCTCAACAGACCAGTTGTGATTCTCGTCTCGCCAATACATGGTTCTATTTTGTGGTTCACCACGGAGTTCCAAATAATCTACCTGTTCTGGATTAAGTATAAGCAGACAAAAATCAGGTTGTGGGCAATTAGGATCGGGTTGTGCTGGAGAAAACGCTTCTTTGTCTTTGATCCTGGGTTTAGCGGGAGATGGCCAAAGGAACTGTAACTGGGCTGCGTCGCTGAGTTCTCGCCAAGCAGCAGTGCGGTGGAGTTGTAAATGGTCTGGATCATCTTCTGCAATACATAGCAAATCTCCAGCAATCCTAAACTGCTCTCTAGTCTGGGGAAAGTACCAACATATTTCCGCCCAAGGATTTTGTAGTATATGTACAACTTTTTCGCTGCGTCTATCTGTGACGAACTTCAGATCATTTGTATCTGTCAGGAATCCTCTAAACACTACAGTCCGATTAGTTGGGCGACCATTGATGCCAACTGTTGCTAGTTGGAGGAAGCGAGCATGGGCTAAGTTGCGATGATGATGGAGGGCGTGGGCGATCGCACTTCGCCAAGGAGCAACAGTATAATTGGTAGACATGAACTTAAGAGCAGATAGGGCTTGGGTAAATTTAGTGATATTAGCTACAATTTTAAGATAAGCGCAAAAAGGGAATTTTGACAATCTTTCATCTTGAAATTAGTTGGCGTATATTCGTAGTTTATGCTTCAAGCAAAAGGAAGTTAAGAATATCTCAACTATGGTGCAAGAACTTGAACAAAAACCCCAAATAACTGAAGCCACCGCTAGAATCGGGTCTTTCGGCTTGCAGCAAGTGGCGTATTTCCCTGAAACTGCACCCGCAGCAAATCCAGTATTTTTTAGAACCTACAGCCGTCGTAGTCATACAGGATTAAGAGAAACATGGGATGAAGTTTGTACTCGTACTGTAGCGGGCTTGGTTGAACTAGGAAAGTTGAGCAGGGAGGAAGCTGCTATTCTAGACAAGATGCAGCGCCAGATCAAAACCCTACCTAGTGGACGTTGGTTATGGGTAGGTGGTACAGATTGGATGGACAAACCTCGTAATTTTTCTGGTGCTTACAATTGCACTTCTACCAATCTAGTTGATTGGGATGCTTTTGGATTGATGATGGACTTAGCTATGATGGGTTGTGGAACTGGAGCTATCATAGAACCACAATACATTAATCAATTACCTCCTATTCGCAACCGTCTACATATTTCGGTTATCGGTGAAATTGGTACTACACCCAAGCATTTGCGTCGTGAATCTACGGAAGTTACTCTAGAAGAAAACAACGTTAATATCTATGTCGGTGATAGTCGTGAAGGTTGGGTGAAATCTTATCAAGCTATTTTGGAACTTTCCACAGACGAAAGATTTACTGATGAAGTTTTAGTTCATGTTGATATTAGCGATGTACGTCGGGCGGGGGAAGTACTCAATGGTTTTGGTGGAGTGGCTAATCCGATAAAATTGCCTGGACTGTATCAACGCTGCGCTGATATTCTTAATCAAGCTGTAGGTAGGAAGTTAAATTCTATTGAATGTTGTTTATTAATCGATGAGGCTGCTGTCACAATTGTCGCAGGAAATATCCGCCGAAGTGCTGGTATGCGTCAATTTTTGGCTGAAGATGATTTAGCAGCTACGGCTAAAGATAATCTTTGGCAACAAGGTGAAGATGGTAATTGGCGCATTGACCCAAAGCGGGATGCACTACGTATGGCAAATCATACGAGAGTTTTTCACCGTAAACCAACTTTAGCAGAAGCGATCGCCTCAGTTCGTAAACAGTACTATAGTGGTGAAGGAGCAATTCAGTGGGCTGGTGAGGCTGTGGCTAGGGCTAATTGTGATTTGCTGACCACGACACAGAAGCAAGATTTTCTGATAGCTTATGCAGATGGAAAAGCTGAAGATTGGCTCAAAGCACATTACCCCCATCTGACAGATAGAGAGATAGCACATCGCATATCACGGTTTGGCTTAAACCCTTGTGGTGAAATTATTGGCGCGGACTTCCACTGTAATTTGTCGGAAGTTCATTTAAATCAACTTGACCCCCATAACTACAAAGAGCAAGAGGAAGCTTTTACGGCTGGAGCTTTATCTGTAGCAGCTTTGTTGAATCATGAATTTCTCGCTCCCCGCTATCAATATAGTCGGGAAATAGATCCCATCGTTGGTGTTTCCTTTACTGGATTGTTCGATTTCTTTGTCTATGCTTTCGGGGTAGATTGGTTACGCTGGTGGGCAGAAGGTAGACCAGAAACTCTCCGGGGTATTGCTTTTAAGCAAGAGGAACAACGGTATTTGAATAGATGGCGGGATATAGTACATCGTGTAGTTTGGGAGTATTGCGATCGCCATAATCTGAAACGCCCCAACCGTTGTACCACAGTGCAACCTAGCGGGACTAAATCTCTATTAACAGGTGCTAGTCCGGGATGGCATCCGCCCAAAGCCCAAAGATTTATTCGCCGGATCACATTTCGCAAAAACGACCCCATAGCCTTAGCGTGTATAGACTACGGTTATAATGTGATTCCCTCCCAATCTGACAAAGACGAGGAAGGTAATCTCCTCAACGATCCTTTTGATCCCAGGGTGACAGAATGGCTAGTAGAGATACCTGTTGCTGTTCCCTGGGCTAACTTACCGGGTGCTGATAAAATAGATATTGCTAAATTTTCAGCTCTAGCTCAATGGGATTTTGTGCTACAAGTACAGCGCCATTATGTCACACATAATACCTCAGCCACTTTAGAATTAAGAGCAGAGGAAGTGGAACCTCTAGGACAACGTATTTATGAGGCTATCCAAAATGACGAGGGATATATTTCTGCTGCACTTTTAGCACGATTTGACGATTTGCAATCATTTCCCCGCTTACCATTTGAACCAATAGATCAAACTACCTATGAGCAATTGCAACAAGAGGTAAAAAATCGTCGGACAACCGATGACTTTTGTGATGCTCTCAGTCGCTATGACTCTGGAGAACTAACAGAAGCTGGTCCTAGTGGTTGTGATTCTGATAAATGTCTGTTTTCTGACAAGTAGGCAGGAAGAGCAGGGGAAGAACCTGCTTTTTCACTCCCCTGTCTATAAAACTGCTTTCCAAGTTACGATTAATTAAGAAGTAATAATTTTTTTCTAGCAGTACTCGGAGGAGAAGAAATGTTTATTCAGGAGTTGACACCTATATTTCAGGAAATAGTCCGTTGCCCAACTTCATTTTTGGGTGGATTCGCCTCTGGAGTATTACGGCTTAATTTAGCAGAAGACCCCATCAAAAGCTGGTTAGATCGGCAAGCAGGAACATGTTTTACTGATAGCACTGATGGGCAAAATGGTAAAACCTCTGGACCACAACAAATTAGTATAGATTAGTGCTTTGAAACATTTTGATGCAGAGTAGGGAAGTATTTTTCCTTGCTCTGTACTTCTGACTGCTTGATTGTTGTATAATGGTTCAAGTTTAGACTAAGGTTAGGCTTAAAGTTAAATTTAGGAAAAATTAATAATTGATTGTAATACTCCATACTTTAAAAAATGTCACTATCAGTTATCATATTAAGCATATGCGTATGTTCAGTCTGGTAGCATCTGTAAAACTCAGGTAACTTGGTTCCGACAACCAATTTTCTGATAATTTCACAGTCTACTTGTCAGGGAAGGACTATGCAATAATTACAAGTTGCTTAGTTCCGCTTTCCACCTGAACTAATCGCGCTTTGTCGAAAATTACGTGACCCACATGACTATTTACGTTGGAAATCTATCGTACCGCGCCACTGAAGCAGATTTAAAAGCCGTATTTGCTGATTATGGCGAGGTCAAAAGAGTTGTCTTACCCAATGACCGCGAAACAGGAAGGATGCGTGGTTTTGCTTTCGTCGAGATGATTGATGATGCATCTGAAGATGCAGCTATCACTGAATTAGATGGTGCAGAATGGATGGGTCGTCAACTAAGAGTTAATAAAGCCAAACCACGAGAAGATAACCGACGAGAAGATAGCCGACGAGGTAGCTGGTCTAAAAAACAAGAACTTTAATCACAGCGAAACCTAAATTTATTCAATTATTTACGGTACTGCAATAGCCAGTTAATTCCTTCTCGATACTTAAGCTTGATTTATCCGGCATCCTCATCCTATCAGGATGCCTGATTATTTGGTGTAATTTTTATTACATTAACTAGCTAGTTAATCAATTAACCAGCAACTAGCAGTTTTCTAAAACCATTTCTTTATTTTATCTAAAATCACCTTTAAGTTATCAAATTACCTTTCTAAGATAGAGTTAGCAGTCCTAATCTGCCACAAAATCCTATCTTATGGACAATAGCGCCACAAAGTAATCAAATGACTCAAGTTTCAGAACCATCCAATTTATCCACAGATCATGGTACAGATAAAGCTTTGGATCGAGATTGCACCACTTTATCTCGTCACATTCTCCAACAACTGCGGAGTTTTTCTCCGGACGCACAAGATTTAAGTGCGTTAATGAATCGCATTGCTTTAGCTGGTAAACTGATTGCTCGTCGCCTCAGCCACGCTGGCTTAATGGAAGGAGTTCTCGGATTTACTGGGGAAGTCAATGTCCAAGGCGAAACAGTCAAAAAAATGGATGTTTACGCCAACGAAGTATTTATCTCGGTCTTTAAGCAAAGCGGTTTAGTTTCTCGCCTAGCTTCCGAGGAAATGGAAAATCCATACTACATACCAGAAAATTCTCCTGTAGGTCGTTACACCTTACTCTATGACCCCATAGACGGCTCATCTAATACAGATACTAATCTTAGTATCGGCTCAATTTTTGCTATTCGTCAGCAAGTAGGAGAAGATCGGGATCATCAAGCCACAGATTTGCTGACTAATGGACGCAAGCAACTAGCAGCCGGATACATTCTTTATGGACCAAGCACAATGTTGGTCTATACTATAGGGAAAGGTGTCCACTCCTTCACCCTCGATCCCAGTTTAGGGGAGTTTATTCTCACGGAAGAGAATATCAAGATTCCCCGCAAAGGTTCTGTTTATAGCGTTAATGAAGGCAACTTTTGGCAGTGGGATGAGGCTTATCGCGAATATATACGCTATGTTCATCGCACGGAGGGCTATAGCGCTCGTTACAGTGGAGCTATGGTAAGTGATATTCACAGGATTTTAGTGCAAGGTGGTGTATTCCTCTATCCTGGTACACTCAGCAAACCAGAAGGGAAATTACGCCTACTGTATGAATCAGCCCCTTTAGCATTCATCATTGAGCAAGCAGGAGGACGTGCTACTACAGGAATGGTAGATATTTTGGATGTGATTCCTCAGAAACTCCACCAACGGACACCTTTAATCATTGGTAGTAAGGAAGATGTGCATAAGGTGGAATCTTTTATCCAAAACGGTCATTAAACAAGGGGATAAAACTACAAAAGTGTTTTATTGATAAGTTTGTCCAACCTTTCCAGTGATTGATGAACTCTTTAAAAGGTAAAGTCAAGCTATTGTCAACAGTATAGAAATATAAAATAGGGAAGAGAAAACGTCTAGTTGCTTCCCTACTTTTCTCAATTTTCACGCTCCCAGTTCTGTTAACCAAAGTCCCAAAACTTCTCTTAATCTAAATTACTGTTATGGTCAATCTGTTAGAAAATCCCCTACGCGTTGGTTTACAACAACAGGGGATGCCCGAACCCCAAATTATAGTTATCTTCGGCGCTTCTGGGGACTTAACTTGGCGTAAGCTTGTACCAGCATTATACAAATTGCGCCGAGAAGGACGTATTCCACCAGAAATCACAATTGTTGGTGTAGCGCGGAGAGATTGGAGTCATGAATACTTCCGCGAGCAAATGCGCAAAGGGATGGAAGAAGCCCACGGAGGCGTACACCCAGAAGAACTGTGGAATGAATTCTCCCAAGGTTTATTTTATTGTTCTGGCGATATAGACAAACCGGAAAGCTACCAAAAACTGAAAAACTTCTTGCAGGAACTAGACGAAAAAAGGGGAACAAGAGGTAATCGGATGTTTTACCTCTCCGTTGCGCCTAATTTCTTCCCAGAAGCAATTAAGCAGCTAGGTACAGGAGGAATGCTAGAGGACGCTGATAAGCATCGTTTAGTCATTGAAAAACCTTTTGGTCGTGACTTAGCGTCTGCACAAAACCTCAACCAAATAGTCCAAAAGGTTTGTCGAGAAAATCAAGTTTATCGGATTGACCACTATTTAGGTAAAGAAACAGTTCAAAACTTGTTAGTCTTCCGCTTTGCTAACGCCATTTTTGAACCGTTATGGAATCGGCAATTTGTTGACCACGTACAAATAACTGTAGCAGAAACCGTAGGTGTGGAAGACCGCGCTGGTTACTATGAAAGTGCTGGTGCGCTGCGGGATATGTTACAAAATCACCTGATGCAGCTTTATTGCTTAACAGCAATGGAAGCACCCAACTCGATGGATGCTGACAGTATACGTACCGAAAAAGTCAAAGTATTACAAGCTACTCGACTAGCCGATATTCATAATTTATCCCGTTCAGCTATTCGGGGTCAGTATAGTGCTGGGTGGATGAAAGGTCAACCAGTTCCAGGATATAGAGAGGAACCAGGAGTCAACCCCCAATCCACAACACCCACTTTCGTCGCCATGAAATTCATTGTAGATAACTGGCGTTGGCAAGGTGTTCCCTTTTACCTGAGAACTGGTAAAAGAATGCCCAAAAAGGTGACAGAAATTTCCATTCATTTCCGTGAAGTTCCCTCCAGAATGTTTCCGTCGGCTGCTCAACAAGTAAACGCCAACATTTTAACTATGCGTATCCAGCCAAATGAGGGAATTTCTCTGCGATTTGACGTGAAAATGCCTGGAGCCGAATTCCGCACCCGTGCTGTGGATATGGACTTTAGTTATGGTTCTTTTGGTATCCAAGCCACTTCTGATGCTTATGATCGCCTATTTCTGGATTGTATGATGGGTGATCAAACACTATTCACCAGAGCAGACGAAGTAGAAGCAGCTTGGCAAGTACTGACTCCAGCCCTTTCAGTTTGGGACACACCAGCCAACCCACAAATCGTTCCTCAGTATGAAGCCGGTACTTGGGAACCAGCAGAAGCAGAATTTTTAATTAATCAAGACGGTCGCCGTTGGCGCAGACTTTAAGGCTTTTTTCCGACTGAAAAAGTCTTAAACTGGGGTGTAAAAAGCACCCCGCATCCTGAAACCTCACAATCAAAACGAAAAACCAATATGGCTGCTCAAGCTCCTACAGTTTATTCACTCCAAGCACCCAAAGACGTTTCGTTTACAGAAATAGAAACGGAACTAAACCAAATTTGGCAAAGCTACGGTATTTCTGGAGAAGATGGCGGACTCCCAGCTGCTACTCGCGCTACCACATTTACCCTAGTAGTTTACGAACCAGAAGAAACTCAATATTTGTTAACTGCTACAGGATATTATGCTGGACCAATTGATGGTATCCTCGGACCACAAACAGAAGCAGCTTTACGGGATATTCAGAGAAAACACAACTTGTCAGAAACCGGAACTGCTACTCCCGAAACCTTAGCTATTTTAAGAGAAGAATATGCTAAATCCCGGAACAATGGGGGAACGGGAGATAAAAATAACGGGATAGATTACAGTTTCAATGCATCTAGTCCAACAATCGCCGATGAAATTGCGATTCGCAACCCGTGTCGGATCATTGCTCTATGTCCCATAGCTGGAGAGGACGAAGGGGTAAAAGTGCAACTATCCGCCTATTGTCCCATCCAGAAACAATCTTCTAGTACCCTGGTTTGTTGCGAATACATAACGCTGACTGGTACTGCTGCTGCTTTAGAAAGAGTCGGCGGGATGATCCCAGCGCTGCTCATTGGTGGTTTACCGAAATTCCTCTGGTGGAAGGGAACACCAGACCCCCAAAATCCTTTATTCAAACGCTTATCAGCAGTTTGCAATAACGTGATTGTGGATTCTTGTCACTTTAATCAACTAGAAACCGATTTAGTTAGTTTGCAAGGATTGGTAGAAACCGGTGTTCCTATAGCGGATTTAAACTGGCGGCGGTTAGCAGCATGGCAAGAATTAACTGCTCAAGCATACGACTCACCTAATCGGCGTGCTAGTCTCAAAGAAATTGATCGCATCACTATCGATTATGAAAAAGGTAATCCCAATCAAGCCTTATTATATTTAGGCTGGTTAGCAAGCCGACTAAAATGGCTACCAATTTTCTATGAGAAAGAAACTGGCGACTACGATATTACCCGAATTCGTTTCGTTTCTCAAGACCAGAAGCAAGTGGAAGCAGAGCTAGCCGGAGTACCTGTAGCTAAAGATGGTGATATTAAAGGGGATCTAATTGCTCTGCGTCTGAACTCTACTAACAATCAAGCTAATTCTACTACTGTCATCTGCTCTGAAACGGGTGGTTGTATGCGGATGGAGACTCATGGTGGCGCTCAGTCTGCTGGTTGGTTCCAACAAGTGAGTTCACTTGCTGAACAGAAAGCAGAGGTATTATTGAGTCAGCAAGTACAGCGCTGGGGTCGAGAGTCCCTGTTTGAAGAAAGTCTCGGGGCGATCGCCAAAGCTCTCAAGTTATCTACACGAAATTAGTAGTGTAGTATACAAGTGGGTTGGGTTGAGCGATCGCGAAACCCAACTAACTGCTCTTATTAAAATATAATTAATTACAAGAAAAAGTGATTTTCTTGGAAAATCTACAGATGCTCAATTAAATGAAGCTTTAGCAATACCTTCGCCAAAAAAAGAGTATAAAGAGAGGGCTGATGTAGTAGAGTAATAGTCTTCCAAAACAAAAACTCGAAAACCGCATACAGCCCATGTTTGAGATACTAGCACTATTACAATGCTTATTGCCAGAAATAAAAATAACAACGATGAGACAATTGAGCCAGATTATCATGGGGATGCTAGCTATGAGCGGTC
>Ga0116226_10003836_pt1 | contig 13258 bp, 9 predicted proteins | sample S1TSphfallax_FD_89692 | JGI IMG/M metagenome (GOLD analysis project Ga0116226, IMG submission 89692) | Host-associated microbial communities from peat moss isolated from Minnesota, USA - S1T2_Fa - Sphagnum fallax MG | ecosystem: Host-associated > Plants > Peat moss > Unclassified | place: USA...
CTAGCGCTAGCTCTAGTTGAGACTGATCTGAATAGTAGTTATTAGCTGTTTGTTTTTTAAATAAGCATTTGGCTAAGTTTACTTTAGTCGAATCTCTATGTGGTAAGTCCTATAAACTTAATATCCCAAAAGTATGAGTGATCTCTCCTATCCTAATATTAGTTTTCAAGACCAGATTATTGGTCCAGCCCCATCGTCCAACCCTTGGAGAGACCAAATAGGTGTCTGCGGGGCGTTTGGAAGAGGCTCATCCGTCCCTACTCAAATCAGTAGTCTCAATGACCTAGCAAGTCTCTATGGATTAGACAGTAATGCGGGGTCCTTGTTCGTTCAACAAGCGATCGCCAATGGCTCTAGCAACTTTACTGTCTGCAGGGCATCAGCCTCTGGTAATCCTGGGTCAGCTACCTTAACCTTCTCATCCGGTAATGCTAATGTTCCTCCCAGAATTGGCTATACAGTAGTTGGTAACAGTCTTGTTCCTTCTACCAGTCGAACAGCAGGGATGCAGTTGGAATTGGATTATATAGGTGATGCGATTGTTAAAAACACTCTCTATTCTCCAGTCACCACCAATCCTGGCTTAATAACTGATGCGTCATTCGTCGGACAAGGTAGGTTTACTTTCTATGTAACCTCTGCTGTTGAAGGGGATGCTAGTGGCGGAGTGCTAAATGACCCTTCACGCACTTTAGCTATTCAACTCTTCCAAACTACTGTCCCAGGCTATCAAGTAGCTCTCATTGCTAAGAACGCTGCTAACTTCTCTCAGATTCAGCCTTTCTTACTCCCGGGATATTCACTAACTCAAGTCTCTGAAACTCCTAGCGACAAAACTATTATTGTTAGCAACCTGATTAACTTATCGCCATCCTTCTATGGACTGATTGTTAAATCTTCACTAGCTGTCTCTAACAGTCTGAATGGTGTTGTTAGTGTTGGAGCTAATGCTGCTACCACTGGTACGACAGTCATCTATGTCAATGGCCTAGTAATGAAGGATACTGGAACAGTTCTTCCTCCTAATACTAATCCTCAGTTCTTAGAGTCCATGCAGGTCTTGATTAATGGTCAGACCTATACTCAAGCTGCAGCTCCAGTCTTAGTTGATGAAAATGGTAATCCAATTATCAACCTCCCCTCAGGGTCTAGTTTAGCAAGTGTGACTGATGGTGCTGCTGGGGATGCGGTCATAGGGGATATGGAGTATGGTACTACGTCTAGTAATGCTTCTATCTCTACTACTGGCGACCCCAACACCAACTATAAGATCACCCTTAACACTCCAACTGCTAACATTCAAGCTGGAGTTAAAGTCTCCTTCCTACCCTCTGTCCTATCAGTTGTAACCTCAACTAACGAGATAACTGTTGAAGGTCTGCTCTTCCCTTCTGATGTTAACTCCACTAGCTATCAACTATTGATAGGGAATCAGATTTACACAATCGCTTCTACTACTGCCGTTACTCCCGCAGTTAGTCCTAACAATACTATTGGTCAATTACAGGTTATTCTGAACCAGCCTGTGAGTGCTTCATTGGTTGGTCAGCCAGTCTACCTACTAAATGCAGTAACTAACAACTATCAAGTTAGACTTCCTAATCTTGCCCAGTACGTCATTGGGTACACCTTTGACTCAAATGTAGGTTCTACTCTCTCTACAACTGGAGAACAGTATTACTCATTAGGTGGTACATACAATGATGGGTATGGTACTTACAACATTGATAACTACTTCATTCTCAACGAGACTGATGGAGGTGTCTTTAAACCATTTAGATATCTTCAAACTCCTGGTACTGCTGGAGTGAGTTTAACCTCTCCAACTGTATTGTCAGGGGGGACTGTCGGTATTGAGATTTTATGGGGTAATGCAGGAGCATCTTCACTGCCTCTTAGAACAGGTGGACAGTTCAATGTTCCTTTTGCTAGAACATACGTCACCGTCGGGCAATCAATCAACTCTACTCTAACCAATGACCCTGCAGCCTATGCTCAGGGCACTTCCCTGATTCAGGTCATTCAAGACTTAGAACAGGCTATATTAAGTAACTCAACGGCTGCTGCTCTCATTGGTACGATAACAGTTGATGAAGTGAGTATCTCACCCTCAATCACTCTTACCTCAGCTAATACTGGAGACCTTTCCAACCGAACTTACTGGAACTTGAGTGTTGCGTTAGTCTACACGGGCAGTGTAGTTCATGATGTTCTGTTGAATGGCTCTGCATCAAACTTTGGTCAGTTCTTTACAGTAACAGGTGGGTATGATGGAGCGACCTTTGCCCAGCAATACCTGTACGCTCCAGATGGAACGCTCCTATGGACTATTGTTGCGCTAACAGCAGGACAGTATGGCAACAAGTTGAATTGTTCTATTAGCGGTCAGAAGGTTGTCAAGGGATACGGAACTTTCCAACTGCAAGTAACAGACCTTAACCCTAATGTGGTTACAGCATCTAGTCAAACAATCTTTGTTGTTAATACAGCTAATGTTGACTTCGCAACTGGTCGATCATTAGCCTTTAGGAACATTAGTAATGTTCAGGCATACTTTATGCCTGCTGTTCAGGCTATTGCTGCTGGAGTCACTTTGAGTAGTACCAATCCTGTCTTCCAGATGACTCCCCAACGGGTTGCTCCACCATTACAACAACTCAGCTCCAACTTTGCATCAGGACCAACATCCTTTGTTTATCAAGGATTAACAGCCCTTCAAAGTTTCTATCTGACAGGTGGACAGGATTATAGTAGTTCAGTTGCTAACACCACTCAAGGCTTTGCTAACGGGATGCTGTCAGCTATCGCAGCCTTACAGAACTACAACATTGCTATGCTTTGTTTGCCTGGTATCTACTATGGCGACCCAACCTATCAGGCAGTGTTTGATGCTGCTATTGCTAGTGTTGAATCGTCTACAGCTGAAACAGGATTATGTATAGCTGTATTTGAACTTTCTCCTGGTATTAGCCCTCAGGTGGCACAGATACTAGCATCTCAGATTAATAGTGAGAGAGTTGTTCTGGTAGCTGGTTCTCAGTTAATGCAGAGCCTGAATAATATTCTTGTTCCTAATGTTGGTTCTAGCGGTACTTATGCTGGATATGTTCTGTCTCGTCAGCCTAATATCTCTCCCGCAGCATCCTTCCCAGGAGGGTTGATTCAAGCTGTTACCAGCGTGGACACCACATACAACTCCACCTATCTGTCAGCAATGACATCTGGAGGGACAGAAGTTCTAGTCTATGACCAGAACATGAGTGGCTTTAGGTTCCTTAATGGGCGTACAACCAGCTCTGATCCAGTATTGCAGTTCTTCTCTATTGTCAGATTGTTAGACCAGGTTAAGTCTGACCTATTCCAGACATTGCAGTGGGTTCGTTCCATGCCTAATGATTCTAATGTTCAGGCACAGGTTTCATCAGCCTGTGATGCTTACATGTCATCCAAGCTGAAAGCTGGCTGGTTTACAAGGTTGGCTAGTACTATCTGTAATTCACAGAACAATAGCGAAGCAGACCAGATTGCTGGAAGACTTAACATCCAACTACGCTTTACTCCAACCTTCCCGGCAGATGACATCCTGGTCACTTCGATCATTGACCTGACAGCTAACTTTAGTCTTCAAACACAATTAAGCTAGGAGCGAACCTATGGCAACTTATAATTCCGCTGTTTCAACTAATGCTCCTGGTAGCAGGATAGTTGTTAATAATGCAACTGAAGACCCGTTACAGGGTTTCCAGACATCAGTTTGGGTAAACGACCAAGCAACAGGTGATGCTGTGTTTGCTGGGGGTTTCACAAGTTTCCAGACAACTATGAGAAACGCAACTGAACCGTACATGCCCTTTGGGCGCAAGACTCCCAGATTACTTGATGGGGAGTTCCAATTTGGATGGGTTCTAGAACGAGGACTACTTGATATCAGAGTACTCCAGGAGGCTTTTGGTTTCCCTAATATAGGAGCTGAATACAAAGCTGACCCGACCCCCAGGTTCATGATTACGGTAGCCTTCAACGCTCCCGAACTGGATAATGCGCCAGTCTACTATGGACCAAATGGTGATAATGTTGGTCAGACATCTACGGCTAGTGGGACTACAGTCCTTGGGAATGTCAATCAACGGATGGCAATTGGGTCATACCAACTTTCCTTTGCGAAGATTGATAGCATCACCTTGGGTGCTATGGCTGGGAGAAACATTGTGGCTAACAGATTTGAAGGTCTTTGTGAGGATATTCGATTTGTTTCAGGCTCCCAGGTTTCCAACTACGCCTACAACGGTTCAGCAGCAATGGCAGTTGCACCACAATACAGTGGCAATCCTGTTACAACTGCTGTTTCTCTAACTGGTGTAACTGGAACAGTCAACTACCTTTTCGGTTAACTCCTACAAGCTAGATGAATTAGATAAGCTAAATCAAGAACCTCATTGAATTGCTCAATGAGGTTCTTGTCATATCATGGGTTCAGAACTCTAATAATAAAATGACAGCTTTACAATCTTATTATCCTGGTAAATCAGGAGGACAGTGGATTCTTGGCGATAACTGCCATCAACAGGCTAATGGTCAAGTGCCTGTCTTTGTGGTTACAGATCTAACTGGAGTGATCCTTCTATCCTCAGTCCCTACTCCTAGCAGTCGATGGGTCATCCAAAGGGTTAGAGCTAATATCACTCGTTTCTGGGAAGCCTCTACAGCCTTCATAAAGTGTAGTGTCGAACTGTTAGACCCTCACGAACCCCTTCCACCCCTTACCTTTGTTGAACCTTACAGACCTACATATCAGACAACTTCATCTGGTTCTACTCCAACAGACTTGAAGGTAGCTAACACCAGTTCTACCAGAGTGAAGTATCCTCTAGGAGAAGGAGATGAGATTTGTATATATGGTGGATATCTTAATCAACTAGGAATACCTCCACAGCAATCAGACTTGGGGACTAAACTGCTTAGAATATTGGTTTGCTCTATAGATACAGTTATTGACTCATCATCAGCTGCGGATGGCATTGCGTTCACTATAGAATGTCGTGACCGCATGAAGTACCTGATGGACTCTCTATCATCATTTAATAGCGCTGAGAGTGAACAGGTTCTATCAAGTATTGGTACTGCTGCGGGGACTGGAACTGGTAAGCTCAGTCGGGCTGATGTCATTATGGCGATCGCAAGACGAAGTGTGGGCGACCTACGGGACAACTCCACTTGTGGGATTACCAATTGTGGATTCTCCATCAATAACGATACAACCAACTCTCAGAGTGTTGACGTAACAGATGGTTATGATGGCTATGCTAACTACAAGCAGGGCAGTGGACATTACTTTCTAGGAGGAAGGACAACTGACTCTATTAGTGAAGTAACTGTCTTCCCGAACTTTGCTATTATCACTGGTCGAATGCCATTCTCAAGTGGCTCTGACTTACAAATGAACTATGTGGTGTCGGAGCGAGTACCAATAGAGTACATCAAGTATCTATCCCTTCAAGAGCCTGTAATGAGTGAGGTATTCGTTGACCATAGGACAGGCAACTATTGGTACTGCCCTAGAGGAGTTGACACTACTTCCCTATCTGACCCCAAAAGATTCTTCAGAACTTACTTCTCACGAGTAGCTCCGCAGGGTGTTAATACACTCTATGGAACTGGAGGGTCATCCCCTTACACTAGCGACCATGTTCATCCATGTCAGATGTTGATCCTATATAGAGAGGAGCAATCGACTATCTCTTGGAGATCTAACATTATCGTTGAGAAGGCTCAAGCTACTAGTACGGGTGATGACCTCTCTCTTCATTTAAGAGTCATTCCAGACCGCTTTCAAGGTAGAGCATTCGCGTGTACATACTTTACCGTCATTGACCCTTCTATATCCAGTGCGGCTGAAATGGTAGGAGTAGCATTAGCATATGCCAGAGCTAAAGGTAAGGAGGTTCGAGCTGCCACCTGTCATATGGTAGGAGACCCTTCACTTACTCCTGGAGAGGCTCTTCAGATTCTAGGGGCAGCGCCTAAAACTCAAATAACCACTCAGAGCCATGCCGATATCTTACAAGCTGCTATCCAGGATAAGACTAACTTCACCACTTACTATGGTGCATATCAGCAACTAGCTACTTCCATTACTCAGGCTATTAAGAATGACCCTAATGGTCAGACTAATATTGCTACTCCTGTCACCTTAGCTCCTGGCTACCTTTCAACTAGTGGCTCAAATGATGGGTCTACACCTACTATTACTCCTCTCAATAGTGGAATAACTGCAAGTCAGTCTATGTGCAATGTCACATTACAAGCGCCAGGTAGCGGGGACACTCCTCCAGCTAACAATCAACAGATATCATTTCAGTCAGACCCTACTACCATCTGGAGAGTAGAGGGCATCATCCATCGATTCAATGATGGTAAGCCAGGGTATTACACTGAACTAGCTCTAATAACTCCTTTCTAATATGGATATACAAGATGTCTTCCGCTCACGCCCTTCTGTTGGGATGCAAACAGCTTACTATAATCCCAGCAACAATCTCTTAATGGAGGGAGTAGTTCAGTCCACTGCTCCGAGCGACCGTCTGGATAGTACTGTTATTGTATACATCCCTCTTACTAGAAGTTATGTCCGCGCTCTGGTTAGGTTAGGCTACTCCAGTGTTAACAATATAGGAATATCATCTCCTCTAATTCCTGGGGATAAAGTTCTAGTCCAGAATGCCTCTGGTAGCAGTAGTTTCCCGACAGTTATTGGTTACTCTAATTGGTCTTCGCTCATTCCCAATTTGATAACTGATTCATCGAATGATTTACCATTGCCCACTAGTGTCTTCGCTGGTGGACCGCCTGGGGTATCCATACCTGAATGGTGGCAGTTTGGAGGAGCCGCTCACTCTCAGGTTTATCCAGTAGTTCAACAGAATACACAAGCTTTCCAGACTACTGCTCCAGGAGCATATAGTCTGTTTACTCCTGTAGGAGATAAATACTCTTTTGTTCCAGGGTTAACATCTACCTTTACCAACTCTGAAGTTAAAACAGTTTTATCTAACACTCAAAGCTTGAATGATACTCTGGTTGCTAATCAGGCTAATGTCTCTCAAGTAATGGCTCAGATTAAGAGTTGGTCTACACAGGGAGGGCTAAATTACACTGCTAATTCTATATCTTTTAATGGACCTACTCCAGCAGTTGCTGCACAAAAGGATAGAGCAGACCTTAATGTTACTTACTTCTCCTACTTACTAGAGGCGGAAAATGACCAACTAGACGATTTTGACCAAATGATAGCTGATATTAATAGTGAGTTGGACTGTATAGCTAACGCAAGCACTCAGACTAGTAAGAAGGCTCAATCTCCGGTTAATGGACTGCTCAACGACTTAATCAAACTGGGAACTTCCACAGCTCTTCAGACTCTTAATAAGTCTCTTCCTCCCCAACTCCAACTTGGAGTTACAGCCTCAGTTAATGCTTCTGGTCAGGCCGTCATTAGTGGAGCAAGTGTTGGACCAATTACGTATAACTCCAAAGCATCTACCATCACTGTTAATGGTCAGCAGTTCAACCTTCTAGTTAACAATGAATTAGCCAGTGCTAACAAACTTCTACCATCATTCCTTCAAGTCTCTCCTAGTGCTCTTGGTCTATCAGTTGGCAGCCTAGTTATTAGCACCGCCTCGATCAATCCTAATGCCACCCAAACCTTCCCCGTTAGACCTGGCGTGGTTGTTCTTAATCAACAGGGAACAATGTACCTTACTATGGGGTCCAACAGTTTCAATCTAGGATCTGTTGGCACTCTGCTAGTTAATCAATCAACTGCTAAGGGAGTGTCAGAACTAAACCAGATGCTCCCATCCCAACTTCAAGTCTCCACTTCGACTGACCCAGCAACTAAACAACCAGTAGTTAATATTGGTCCATTCTCACTAACAACAGCCGGAGTGAATGCTGGATTAACTGTTGATAAGACAGCTCTTAGCACTACTCTAAACAACTCAGTTAGTAAACTGTTCCAACAGCTTCCTGCTCCTGCTGGTGCTTTAGCTAGAGCATTATGGAAGGCTGTTCTACCATCTATAGCCAATACCCTTTCATCATTAATAGGAGTTAAGAAACCCTCTGTCCCAGCCAATCAGGCTAACATGGCAGCTCTTAATGCTGGCAAGACTAGCCTTAATCAGAAGATTGACCCCTGCGCTGGAACTGATAACTCTACTAGCCCAGTATCCTCTATCCCCCCAACTACAATCCAAGTACCAGCAGCTCCTACCATTCAGGATGCTAACCCAGTTAGTAATACTTCTCTCGCTTAGATGGTTTACTGCGACGAACTGTTCGTCGCATATACCCACCCTAATACATTTAAAATCTTATGAGCTTAATGTCCTTAACTAGTACACAGACTAGTCCACCAATCAATGCTTCTGGCTCAAGCAGCCTGTCTACCCAGTTATCTTTATATTCAATTCTTAATACAGATGGGATTGTAAACTCTCTTGCTGCTTATACTTCAACTAGCAGCCTCTACTCTCTTGTTGATTCATTGGTCTATATCACCGCACCATCTGAAACAACCTTAGGACTGTTGGGTGTTAAACAGGCTCTATTAACCCCTACATCTGTCAACACTCAGTTGTTAACCCAGTTGTATGGTAATAACATTAGCACCATAGCCAACACCTTAAATGGAGTCATCAGTCAATCAACTTTAACTAGCTATCTAACCACCTATCTAGGATTGCCCGACCTTGAGCTAACAGCTCTGTACGAACAGCCTGCAAGTCTGATTGATTGGGTGTCCACTAATGATCCAGCCTACAGTGCTGTCCTGACTGACTTGAAGAATCTACAAATCCTAAATCTGTTTGTTGACCTAATTAGTGTAAAAGGAGGATTACAGATCGCCAACTATCCTCAACCGTATTCAGCTCTTGTTTCTAATATAAGGACTGTATTCTTCCATTATGTTTTAGGGTCAGCCTTAGACTTATCGACCGTGCAATGATATGACGAATCCAACTTTTAATGTAGGTCTACCCCTGTCTCCTATGTCGCAGAAGGTAGGTTATGACTCAGATTCTAGATACAAAACAGAACAGCGTCGCGCTCTCAGCCTAATACAGTGTCAGCGTAATCTTATTAAGGATGCCACTGCCTATGACAACTCCTATAATAATGCGACTAACAAGACAGTTCTTCATTATCGGGATTACCTTATAGCTCAAGCTACGACTGCTTTTGTCTTTAATACTCAGTTTACTTCTGATAGTAGATTGACTCTCACACAGCAGGCTCAAAGGGCATGGAGTGTTTACTCCTTTGATGACTTCTGGGCATATGTTCCTCCAGACCCTACTCAGATTGAATCTCCAGCTAAATACTGGGGAGAGCTAGGAACTCTAGCTTTCTACCTTCAGTATGTGAATCAAGCCCAATCACTCCCACTAGTATTACAGTCTGGATTAGAGTTTGTCTGGTCTATTCTGGGAGGGGATTACACTCAAACAGCCTCACAGAGAGCAACAACCCTTCTCATAGACTTAGACCTTCAACCATCTGTTATTCAAGCGATCATAGCTCTGGCTAATTTTGTATTTAGTCTCAAGCAATCAGACAGTAACTATTCTATCCTTCAAGCCTGCCAGCGATACAACATCGTCCAGGACGACTACAATCTTCTACTTCAAAGGATTCTATTAGGAGAGTATAACAACAATCAGTTTGATGTTCTCACTGCTCTGTTAAACAACTACCAGCAGACCACTCTAGCAACATCACTCAATGATTGTTTGATGCTCCTGCGTCCTAGTGGAATGGAGCTAGTACTTCAAGCCTATATAGCTGAAGCCTATCTATCATCTGCTATCTATCTATCTAACCTAACTGTTGACCTTCAAGCAGTTCCACTATCAACCTTCATTGTTGATGCCACCTATGCCCCTCAGGCATTTACTGTAGCTCAGAACTTAGCTCTAGCGTATGATGCCTACTCTATGTTGAACTTGTTTACTACAAGGGCGGATGCGACTCAGCAGATGCAGACCTTAAGTCAGCAGATTCTATCTTGGGCTTCTTCTAGCAAGATGGCTGTTAGTGCTACTGGTGGAACAAGACTTGCTCCTCTATTACCTTAAACTTTATGACTGTAACAGTCTTTGACCCAACCACTCCACTATCAACAACCCAATCTGAATACAGCCAAATTGAACAGAATACAGGGACTGGCGCTTTAGGAACCACTCTTATTAATGCGGACTCCTACTCCTGTCCAGGAGCTACTAACATTAATATCGTTTACACTCCTGGAGGAGTGAACTACACTATTGCTCAAGTCAATCTAGGAACGAGTGATACTGCTCTTGCTACTATCAGTCAATCATCTTCTACTACCTTTGCTATTACCTTCTCAGGGTCAGGCTATGGAGCCTTTGTTGCTGTAGATCCTTCTGTTAGTAGTCCTATATCATTGACTGACTTTAGCAATCTTACTAGTTGCAGCAATACTGTCGTCATTAGTTCTTCTATTCCTACTGCTACTTCATCAGGATTACAAACAGCGAGTTCTAATCAATCCAGTCTGCTATCATCTCTTGTTAGCAATCAAAGTGTTTTACCTAGTGGAGTAGGAGGTAGTGGTACTGTACCTGCTATTCCTAACATTTCCCACTCTGCTTTACAGCAACAAGCAACTCAGCAGATTGTTGCCGCGAAGTCTGAAGCTGCTTACAGCGCTTTATGGGTTTCCAGCCTTACGAAAGATATTCATATTAGTGGTGAGTACCAAGCCCTCCTAACCTGGCTTCAGTCTTTCTCCCCCTCCCAGACTGAGACATTAGGGTATATGACTGATTACTCTAATGATGTTCAGTTCTCCTTAGAGTCATGGGCTACTTGGCAGAAGACTCGAACATGGGCATATGGCTCGGGCAATCATTACTCCAAGTCTACCTCTGACCGACATGAAGAGGCTCAAAGCTATCGATTGAATAGTGGGACGGTAATAGACCTTTACGCCCCCTCTGTGTATACTCGCTGTGAGGATACTACTATTCAGGCTAGGAACTATCTCTTATCCTCTGACCTTAATAGGAATAACAGTATCTATAGCTGGAATAGGTCAGATAAACTAGCAGTCACTCAATCAAAGGTAGGAGTACAATACTGCACTTCAGCCTTGTTCGCTTATGGCAGTGCTGCTTATCGTGTCTCTGGTTCTCTATTAGAACAAACAGGGCAAGCGAAGTTACAGGTAACTAATGAATATGACCTTGTTCTAGGACAGTTGAATGCGACTACCACTAGCAACTGGGTGGTGAGGTCAGGCAACCTTGTATGGCAGCAGAGTACAGATAGTACATATACAGTGAGCAACAAGGATATCTTTGTCTGCTCACAGGGAGAGAATCATATGTCCTCTCAAGGTGAAACTAATATAGTTTCTGGTACAGATCTATATACCTCCTCTCAAGGCTCAACTCATGTGTCAGCTGCTGGACAGTTAAGTTTAGATGGTTCTCTCATTCAAATAGGGATGGGAGGTTTTGGTCGTCCAGTTATCAACCTGGACACAAATACTATCTTAGGCGGCTCTAATAGTCTTTCCTCTCTTGGTATTAGTGGAGCATCATCAGCAGGGTCTATCACTAGTGCAGGAGTTAATATCAGCCCTTCTAGTGCAGCATCGGTAGGGTCAAGTGCTATAGGGATGGCTGCTGGTACTAGTGCTATCAATCAGTATCTTCCGTCAGCTGGCTCATCCAGCTCTGCTCTTGGGTCTGTCGCATCCGCATCTGTGGCTAGTGCTACTAGTCCAACTACCTCTCAGAATCTAACCTCACAAGGATTAGGAAATGTAAGCTTCGGGTCATCAACTCAACTAGCCCAGCAGGTTACGTCTGCCATTACTAGTGGTAATACATCTGCTCTAACCCAGAAGTTGTTCGCCACTGGACAGACTGCTCTGGCTAAGAGTATTACAAGTTTGTTTACTCCTACGACCTCAAAGACTGTTCCGGCAGCTCCTACTACAACTACAGTTCCTACACCACAGTCCTTGGATGATTACACTCTTCTAGGACTTCCTGACTTCGACACCACCTCTAGTAATGGATATTGGTCAGAATAATGTACGCTCCAGCCTCAACAGTCTTTATTCAAAGTGCTCCTACCTCTAATCCTAATTCCTATAGAGTAGCGAGCATTGGTACTAACACAGTCAGCATTCTTATCCCCTCTACAGCCAATCCTCTGTGTTTAGGACAAAGGATAATACTGCCTAGCTGCATTGGCATAGTAACTGCTCTAGGGACTAATAACTCTCCCAATGCCACAGTTACTATAGTCTCTGGGGATATAACTAAACTCACTCCTCAAGCGATCGCTAAGGTTGACCTGTTTGCTGCCATCCCACCAGTCAGCTATCAGGTTGTAGACTCTACTGTTGCTATTGGTCAGCTATCAGTAGTATGTTCTATCCCTTCCTTTACTACAGCAGGATATATGGGATGGTCCTTGTACCTTAATCAAGGTCTGGTTCTTAACGGCAATGACCTTAATCAGAGAGGAGTCTGTTCTGCTAATGGGGGTGAACAGTGGGCTGCGGGGACTTACACCTTAGCTGTGTCTCTATTTGAAGCTAATACCTTTTCTTTGATTAGGAGTAACACCAAGACATGGGTGTTGACTGCACCAACTTCTTATATTGGGTGTGGCAACCCAACAGACTTGGATAGAGCATTAAAGGTGTAGAGGTATAAGGGCATGAAGGATATCAGTTTTGATGAAACAGGAGACTTGGTTCTTACTTGGATTCAAGGGCCGCCTGTGCTGTTGGGAATAGTAGATAGGAGACTTGGCACTTTACCAGTAGAGTATGCCAGGGTTGTTCGTACCAGTAGTGGTACAGAGGAGCTGGACATTGATTATGGATCATCGTTACCTCAATATGTTTCTTATCCTAGTACTTCACTCAATCAACCGCTTATTAGTCAGATAGTCTCTAATGCTCTGGCTAATGAACCTGCTATTAATTTCACATCAGTTAACCTTACTACTAGTCCTACAAGCACTACAGCCTCTATTCAGGTTCTATTCACGGCAGTAAATAGCCAGGATATTTTAACAACAACTGTATAAGTACAACAAATATGTTTACTCCTAGAACTATAGATGATATACAAGCTGACTATGTAGCGGCGATTGCCCAGGCGGGGAGTCCTAATAGTCTTGACCTTACTCAAGGCTCGCCATTCTA
>Ga0116226_10003837_pt1 | contig 13256 bp, 11 predicted proteins | sample S1TSphfallax_FD_89692 | JGI IMG/M metagenome (GOLD analysis project Ga0116226, IMG submission 89692) | Host-associated microbial communities from peat moss isolated from Minnesota, USA - S1T2_Fa - Sphagnum fallax MG | ecosystem: Host-associated > Plants > Peat moss > Unclassified | place: USA...
AAGTTCTTTTTGCGGGGGGGGGGGGGGGAGCGCAGTGGCTATCTGCGGCAACCTATATCGCCTTTATGGCAAAGCCGTTTCGACGCGACGGCAAGCCTGATTTCCCGGATTGCTGAACGGATGCGGCAGGCGGGGAAACCTTTGATCGTGGTATATGTTCCCGACCGTGCACAGGCGCTGTTGCTTCAGCATGCGCGCGACTTTCCGGGCGTGGTCCCTCTGGCATTCGACACAGCCCTGGGCCGGTCTCTCAGCGAGCAAAACATCCCGTTTCTGGACCTCGATGAGGCGTTGGGGGCAATCGGCGATGTGTCGCCGCTGTACTACGTGGTCAACGATCACCTGACCAAGAAAGGGCATGCCGTGCTGGCCCGTGTGCTGACGTCTCGGCTGCTGTCATGGGACGCGCCGTTTCTTGACGGATGCAGGAGGTAAGCTCGACTTTCCGCATTTTTATGTGTCCTCCGGGCTACCGGACGGCTCAGAAGATATCCTCTGAAGCGATGAACCGGAGCGCGTCCTCGAGCGCTATTTGCGCATCCCCATCAATTCACTTCCACCCGGCATCGGCGAGGTGCCCTGAATCATTCCCCGCGGCAAGCTGGACTGCCCCAGAACCCAGCCCTCCCACTGCGTAATCCAGCGATCCGCCGGCAAAAAATCGGCCCGTGCGCCGGTCGCCACGCTCAGCACGCACAGCGCGCCCAGAAAACTATCGAAACGATCTTCCCCCGCGGCATCGGAACCAAAGCCTGAGGCAATGGCGGCGGCCGCGCAATCATCCGGCTGCGCAGATAGCCTGACCATCGCCGCATGCAGGGCGGGCGCATAGGCCTTCCGATCCGATTGGCGGCGCTTGCTGCCGGCCGGAACCAGGCCAAGCTGGCGCAGCGCCTCCGCCGGGTAGGTCTCGGCCACCACCACCCGGCCCGGAGCAAGCAAGGCCCGCATTTTGCCCTCGAACGGCCACAGACGCAGGTTTGGGCCCGCCCGCAAAGCCGGCGCCAGGCAATCGCGCCAGGCGGAGATGGCCGCTTTGCCAGACTGGTTGGCGCCCAAAGTCCAGAAAGGCGGCGCCCCGGCAGGCCGCTCGGTAGTTGCAAGGTCGCAGGCCCGGCACAGCGCGCCCGCATCCGGCAGGCCCAGCGCCTGCGCGTGGGAAAGCCGCGTCATGCCCCGCAGGCCACGCGCCGGATAGAACGGCCGCGCGGGGCCGATTTCGGGCAAGCTGGTCGCTGGCTGCCAGAACGCGGCGGCCTGCGGCAGCGCGCGCAGGAAGGCGGGGAAATTTTCTGCCTGGCCATGCGCGGCCGCATAGGCCCGGGGCAGCCCGATCGGACAATCGATCCCGAGTGCTACTGGCCCTCCGCAAGCCCGCACCAGCAAACGATCGATCAGCGTGCCCGGCTCCCCCACCGGTTCAGGCGCCGCCACGCGCCAGCCGCCTGCCGCCGCGGCAATCACCGTCATCCACCGCTTCGCGGCGGCGGAACTCCAATCGGCATGGACGGCAATCAGAGCGGCTTGTGCGCCTTTTCCAGAAAGCGGGCGAAGAAGCCGGGCGGTTTTGCCGGCTTGGCCTCTGCCTTGCGGGCCTTGGCAGCCGCTTTGGCTTCCTCGGCCGCCGCCCGATCTTTCATGGAAAGCCATTTTTCGAGCGACATGCCGGCCTTGGCGGCTCGCTTAGCCTCGTAGGCGCGCTGGCCTTCGCTCAGAATACGGGAGGGTTTGGACATGATGCACCCTAGCGTGGCGTGACTGCGTGGGAAATCCCCACGATCGGATCGATCGGCGCGATCATGTGATGGAAGGCAAGCATGTCCTCGCTCGCGCCGGCACCCGCCAAAACTGCGACATCACGAACCCTAAAGTAGTAAAAGTTTTTGGCTCTTTTTTTCAAAAAAGAACTGCTTCCTTCCTCCCCCGCCCAAGTTCGCATGCAATCGTTCCGTATTCGGCAAAATTTAGCAAGACACCCGCCGCACGTTTGTTATATAAGCGCATCGAAATGATTCCGAACCAGCATGACCCGGTCTTGAGTCGCGGCAAGCCCCTGCGCGGCATCCAGGCTCTTCGCGCGCTGGCCGCCATGGCCGTGGTATTTTATCACGCCGCGGATCTGGCACGCGCGCGGCTCGTTCCAGGGGCGCCTGCCTTCGGCCTGAATGGCGCCGCCGGCGTAGACCTGTTTTTCGTCATCAGCGGCTTTGTGATGGTAGTCTCCGCACGGCGCCTCAGCGTGCAGGCCGATGCGGCAAGAATGTTTCTGGGGGCCCGGCTCCGCCGCATCGTGCCGCTTTACTGGGCGTGCACGGCACTCAAGATCGCCGCCGTGCTGGCTTTTCCGGCGGCCGCCCACACTACCCGGCTCGGGCTCGCCTACTGTATCCATTCGTTCCTGTTCCTGCCGGTGCACGATATCGCCGGGCAATTCCGGCCGGTGCTGCCGGTCGGCTGGACGCTGAGCTTCGAGATGCTGTTTTACGCGCTGTTTGCCGCTTGCCTCGCGGCCCGGCAATCGCCGGCGCTGTTGCTGCCGCCGGTTCTGGCCGCCATTGCCCTGCTACCGCAGGGCAGCAGCGCATGGCACGAGTTCAGCAACCCGATCGTGCTGGAATTCGCGTTCGGCACCACGCTTGCCACCCTGTGGCTGCGCGGCTATCGCCTGCCCGCCCCGCTCGCCTGGCTAGTGCTGGCAACATCACTGGCCTGGCTGGTCGCCGCGCCGAAAACGCTGCTCGCAACCCGGCTGCTCAGTTGGGGCCTTCCTGCGGGCGCCCTGCTGGCCGCCACGGTCTCGCTGGAGCAGCGCATCGCTGGCCGGATCCCGCGCGAAATCCTGGCGCTGGGCGATGCATCCTACGCCATCTATCTCACCCATGGCTTCGTTCTGGCGGCGTTGGGATATTTCGCGTCTCGAATGCCTGGCCTGGCGCCAGCGCTCGGCCTTGCGACCGGCGTTCTGGCCAGCGCCGCCTTCGGCTGGCTGATGTATCGCATGATCGAATGGCCTCTGCTGCGATCGGGGGCGGCCGCGGCGCCTGCCGCGCCGCCCGCCGTGGTCGTGCTGGCCGGCGGCGGTTTCGCGCCGCTGTCCGGTGGCGTGGGCACATTGATGCGCAACCTGGTGGAGGCCTGGGCGCAAACCCCCGGCGCGCCCCGCATCCGGATGATCGATACACGGGGCTCCGGCGGCCGGATCGCAGCCGTGCCCTATTTCGTGAAGAGCTTTTGCATCCTCGGCTGGCTGGCCGCGACCCGGCGCACCAGCCTCGTGCATGCGCACATGACAACGCGCGGCAGCGCCTTGCGCAAAGCGTTGCTCGCCCTGCTGGCTATGGCGCTCGGCGTAAAGGTGATCCTGCATATGCATGGCGCCGATTTCTTCGAATTCTATCGCAGCCTGCCCCCGCTGCTGCGCGGGCCGTTCGCCCTCCTCCTGCGCCGGGCGCACCACGTGGTTCTGGGCGAGGCGTGGCGGCGCTTTCTGATCCAGGAAGTGGGCGTTGCACCCGCGCGCATCAGCATCGTGCCGAACGGCGTGCCGATGCCCCGCCCCGCGCCCATGCCCACCACCGCGCGGCCGGCGAGCAGCCCGGCGCACATCCTGTTCCTGGGCCGGCTATGCGCGCGCAAAGGCCTGCCTGACCTGATCTCGGCCTTCGGATTGCCCGCGATGCGCGGGCTGGCCTGGCACGCAACCATCGCCGGTGATGGCAATCCTGCGCCCTACCGGGCCATGCTGGGCTGGTTCGGCCTGGAAAACCGCGTTTGCCTGCCGGGATGGACGGGGCGCGAGGAAACGGCGTGCCTGCTGGCCCAGGCCGATATCCTGGTGCTGCCCTCCTACCACGAAGCGCTACCCATTGCCGTGCTGGAAGCGCTCGCCGCGGGTGTCCCCGTGATCGCGACGCCGGTCGGTGCCATTCCCGAATTCCTGCAGGATGGCGTTAACGCCTTGCTGGTGCCCCCGGGTTCCCCCGCCCTGCTCGCCGAGGCGATGGGGCGGCTGCTGGAGGATCCCGGCCTGCGCAAACGCCTCGCGCGCGCGGGCCACGACCTGTTCCGCCACCAATTCGAAATCGGCGGTGTTGCTGCCCGAATGGCGGAAATCTACCGCGCCGCATTGCACCCCGCGCGCCCCGTACCTTTGGAGGCCCAATGGCTTCGGGCGCCATGAGGTTGCCGGGTTGCGCGGCCGATGAGCGGGTGGTGGTTCTGGGCGGCAGCGGGTTTGTCGGCCGCGCCATCCTGCGCGCTTTGGCCGAGGCCGGCTTCCATCCGGTTTCCGCGCACCGCAACCCCCGCTTGGCCCCCCACAGCATGGGATCCGACGATTTCGAACACCAGGCCTGCAACGCGAAAAATCCCGAAGCGCTGATGCGCGTGCTGCGCGGCGCCGGGTGCGTGGTGAACGCCGTACTGGGGGATGCCGCCACGATGGTCGCGGCATCGCGCGCCCTGGCGGAAGCCGCCGCGGCAATGCCCGCATGCAAACTCGTGCACATCAGCAGCATGGCCGTGTATGGGAACGCCGGCGGCCTGGTGGCCGAATCCGCCCCGTTGCGCGGATCCAGCCGCTATGCGGCGGCCAAAATTGCCTGCGAAGCAGCACTCGCCGGCACCGGCGCCATCATTCTGCGGCCGGGGCTCGTCTACGGCCCCGGCGGCGAGCAATGGGCCGGCCGGCTGTTCCGCCTGCTGCGCGCCGGCCGCCTCGGCGATCTCGGCGAACATGGCGATGGGCGTTGCAATTTTGTGCATGCGCGCGATCTCGGCGCGGCCGTGGTCGCGGCCTTGCACAACCCGCTTGCGGCCGGCCACGCGATCAATGTTGCGCATTCCAGTGCGCCCCGGTGGAACCAGGTGCTGCTGCGCGGCGCCCGCGCCATCGGCGCGGTGCCCGCCGCGCGCATCCCGGGCTGGCGCCTGAACGCCGAGACACGATTGTTCGCGCCGCCCCTCTATGCCGTTCAAAAATTGGCCGGGCGGCGCGGACTTCCGGAGCCTATCACCGCCTCCCTGCGCGGCCTGTTCGCCCAGGACATTACTCTCGACCACAGGCTCGCGGATCGGCTGCTTGGGTTCGGGCGCACGCCGCCGCTGCAGGGGTTGGCGGAGTGCGCCGGCTGGTTCATCGAAACCTACGGGATCGCGAGACAGCAAGGCCTTCTTTTTTGAAAAAAAGAAGCAAAAACTTCTGGCGCCTCGCCGCCACGCAGCGCACCAAAGGAAGCAAAAGTTTTTTGGTTCTTTTTTTCAAAAAAGAACTTCTTCCTTAATGATCGAAGACGCCAACACCCTAGAAAGCGGCACACGTCTCGAGACCGATCTGTGCATCGTCGGCGCCGGCGCCGCCGGCATCACGCTCGCCCTGCAATTCGAGCATCGGAGGGAGCGCGTGCTCCTGCTGGAATCGGGCGGCCTGCGCCCGGAGCGCGCCACCCAGGCGCTCTATGAAGGCGCGATCGCCGCCGGCAGCCCCCACCCGCCGCTAGCCCGTTACCGAAGGCGCGTCTTTGGCGGGTCCACACAAATCTGGGGCGGCAGATGCGTGCCGTTCGATCCCATCGATTTCGAAACGCGCCCCTGGGCGCCCGGCAGCGCATGGCCATTCTCCTATGCCGACATCCTGCCGTTCTACGAAAACGCGGCCGAACTTTGCGAAACCGGCGAATTCGCGTTCAGCGCACCTGCCGCATTCCCGGCAGGCATGCAAAACCCGCTTTTCCCATCAGGGCTCGACCATTTTTCCGAAACGTCGATCGAACGCTTCTCCTGCCCCACAAATTTTGCAGCCCGCTATGGCCGCCGGTTGAAGGCCGCCCGCAACATCACCGTCTTGCTGCATGCGAACGCCACCGAAATCTGTACCACCGCGGATGGCTCGGCCGTCGCCGCGCTATCGGTCAAAACCCTCGCCCACCGCCACCTGGTCGTGCACGCCAAAAACACCGTGCTGGCCGCGGGCGGGCTGGAAGTGCCCCGCCTGCTGCTCGTTTCGCGCGACCGCCATCCGCATGGCATCGGCAATGCCAATGATCAGGTCGGCCGCAACTACATGACGCATATTGCCGGCACGATCGGCGAGATCACCCTGCCCGCCGGCGCACCAAGGCCAATATTCTACCAGCGTGCCGCCGACGGCGCTTATTGCCGCCGCCGCTTCGCGCTCACCGAAACGGCGCAGCGCGAATTGCAGGTGGGCAATTTCATCGCCCGCCTGCACCATCCGCGCCTGCATGATCCCGCCCATCGCACCGGCGCGCTATCGGCGGTGTTCCTCGCCAAACCGTTCATCGGCTTCGAATACGCCAGCCGGCTGCACGGGCAAACGCGCCTTTCAATTGCCGCGCGGGTTGCCCATGCCCGCAACATCCTGGGCGATCTGCCGGGCGTTGCTGCATTCGCCGCCCATTGGCTGCGCCACCGCACCCTTGCCGCCCGCAAATTCCCGAGCCTCGCCGTGCACCCGCGCCATGGCCGCTACAGCCTCGATTTTCACGCCGAGCAAGCGCCCAACCCCGAAAGCCGCATCACCCTCACCGACGCCTACGATGCGCTCGGCCTGCCGAAAATCCATCTCGACTGGCGCCCGTCGGAGGCCGATTTCCGAACCGTCGGCATCTCTCTCGCGGCCCTCGCCAGCGATTTTGCCAAAAGCCGCTGCGCCAGCCTCCATTACGATCCCGCCGACGTTGCAATTTCCGTTGTGCGCGACGGTGCCTATGGTGGCCACCACATCGGCACGGCACGCATCTCGCTCTCGCCCAGAGACGGCGTGGTGGATGCGAATTGCCGAGTGCACGGCATGAAAAATCTGTTCATCGCCGGCAGCGCGGTGTTCCCTTCGTCGAGCCAGGCCAACCCCACGCTGACGATTGTTGCGATGACGCTTAGGTTGGCTGAACGGCTTATGCAGAAAGAAAAGGAAGAAGTTCTTTTCTGAAGAAAAGAACCAAAAGACTTTATGTCCTGCATCCGAAGAACGATACGGGCCTTGGCCGGCATGGCGGAAACCGCGGGGAGAGTAAAAGTCTTTTTGGTTCTTTTTTTCAAAAAAGAACTTCTTTCTTCCTATGCCGGCAGCGTCTCTCCGCGTGTTTCCATCGCGAACGGAATAACCAGAATCCCGAGCGCGAACGCAAGCGCCGTCAGCGCCACCGGCATCCCGAGCGTGCCCATCGCCTGCACCCCCCAGGCAAGCGCAAAATTCACGCCCGCGCCGATAAAACGCCCGATCGAAGTGCAGAACGCGAAGGCCGTGGCACGCACGCCGGTGCCATACTGCTCGGGCAGCCACAGGCTGAACAACGCAAAATTGCCGCCGAAAAAACCAAGGAAAAACAGCACCGCCATGAACACCGGCAGGGCCACATGCGGCGGCAGGTAAAAGGCCCAGCCGAAACTCGCAGCGATGGTCACCGCCATGCCGGCAAAGAACACCGCCATGGTCCAGCGCCGCCCCCACCGGTCGGCGATCCCCGGCAATGCCAGGCACCCCAGGATCGTGCCAACCGAAAGCAACCCCGTGGCATAGGAAGCCATCCGCTGCGCATCGGGCAATGCCATGCCGGCCAGGGTTGCGAGCCTGATCACCGCCGTCGGCTCATACACCGCCCCTGCCCACAGCCCCACAATGGCCACGGCCACCAAAGCGGTGTTCACAACAGTGCGCCGACGCAGCCCGCCCGAAAGGATCTGCGCCAGCGGCGAACGCAACGCTTCCTGCCCCGCATGCGCCGCCTGCCAGCGCGCCGGCTCCTTCACCCGTAGCAGCGTCACGACGGAAACCACCACCGGAGCCAATCCACAGAGGAACATGGCGCGCCATCCAAAATGCGCCCCCACCGTGTAGTTCAATACCGCCGCCGCGAAGAACCCGGCATAATATCCGGTTTGCAAATAACCCGCCCCCTGCCGCCGCCGATCCTCTGGCCAGGCCTCGGCCACATAGGTGCCCGCCATCGCCCATTCGCCGCCAATACCGATGCCGGCCAGGAACCGAAAAAACCCCAACTGCCACACATTATCGGCCAAGGCGGCGGCGCCGGTGAAAACCGAATAGATCAGCACGGTGCCCGCCAGCGTGCGCGTGCGCCCGAAGCGATCCGCAATCGGCCCCCAAATGAACGAAAGGCCCCACCCCACCAGGAACAGCCCGAACAGCAGCGAGCCGGCAAACGCCACATCCGCCGGCGCCGCCGCGAAACCGGAGCGCGGCAGCAACGCCCGCATCGCCGGCGCCAGCACCAGCGCGTAGATGAAACTATCCATCCCATCGAGCATCCAGCCGGCCCAGGCCGCCCAGAATCCGGTGATCTGCTGACCGCTCAGCTTTGTCCTTGTCGTCACTTTTTCTCCCCTGGCTCCGAGTTAGGATAAGGCAAGCATTTCTTTTTTGAAAAAAAGAAGCAAAAAACTTTTAATTCCCCGCGGGTTGCACGACGCCGGTCAGGACCCGACCGAACGCGGCGCAGGACATAAAAGTTTTTTGCTTCTTTTTTTCAAAAAAGAAGTCCTTGCCTTCCCGCAGTGCAGCGCGATCTGGCATTGCAACCGCGGCCAACGCCGTGCAACAGAATAACTTGGCGCAACTGGTTTTGGGAGCAGAGTGCTTGAGCAATTCGCAGAAGGCAGCCCAGCCCACCCGCCGGCAGCTTCTCACCCGCATCGGCATCACCGCCGGCAGCGTTGCCATGTACCAGGCAATGACGAAGCTGGGCCACGCCGCCGGCACCGATTTCACCAGCCCGCCGGATCTTGGGGGCGCGAAGCCAGGCACCACGGTGCTGGTGCTCGGCGCCGGCCTCGCCGGCATGCTGGCCGCTTATGAACTGCGCAAAGCGGGCTATTCCGTACGCGTGCTGGAATTCCAGAACCGCTCCGGCGGCCGCAATATCAGTCTGCGCGGCGGCGATACCCTCACCGAACTCGGCGGCGCCACCCAGACCGTGAATTTCGCCCCCGGCAACTACATCAATCCCGGCCCATGGCGCATCCCCTATCACCACCGGGCCATCCTGCATTACTGCAAGCAATTCGGCGTGGAACTGGAGCCGTTCCTGCAGCTGAACCACAACAGCTTCGTGCATAGCAGCACCACGTTCGGCGGCGTGCCGCAGCGCTATCGCGATGTAATGAGCGATTTCACCGGCTACACCGCGGAATTGCTGGCCAAGGCGGTGAACCAGAACAAGCTCGATCAGCCCGTCACCCCAGAAGAAAAGCACGATCTGCTGTTCGCCATGCAAACCTGGGGCATGCTGCACGGCAAGTACGATTATACCAAAAGCGATCTCGTCTCCCGCCGCCGCGGTTTCGCAAAAGCCCGCGGCGGCGGGCCAGAAGGCATGCCGATCCCATCGGATATCCTGCCGCGGGGCGAAGTGATGAAATCGGGCCTGTGGGCCTGGATGGCGTTTTACATGGATTACGACATGCAAACCACCATGTTCCAGCCGGTCGGCGGCATGGACATGATCGGCAAGGGGTTTGCCAAACAGGTCGGCGATCTCGTCACACACAACATCGAAGTCAAGAAGATCGCCCAGAACACCGAAGGCGTGACTGTCACTTATAAGGATATGGCCAATGGCGGCGCGGTAGGGGAGGCGAAAGCCGAATATTGCATCTGCACTATCCCGCTGCCCGTGCTGAGCCAGCTCGATATCCAGGTGAACGCCGCGATGCAGGAGGCGATTGCCGCCGTGCCTTACGCATCCAGCGTGAAACTCGGGCTGGAATTCAAGCGCCGCTTCTGGGAAGAAGATGACGCCATCTATGGCGGCATCAGCTTCACCGATCAGCCGATCAGCCAGATCGCCTATCCCAGCCACGGCTCGTTCAGCGATGGCCCGGCCGTGCTCCTCGGCGGCTACATGTTCGGCCCGGCGGCCTACGATTTTGCCGGCATGCTGCCCGAAGAACGCATCGAACATGCGCTGATGCAGGGCGCCAAACTGCACAAGCGCTATTACCAGGAGTATATGAACGGCGTCGCCGTCGCCTGGAGCCGCATGCCATGGACCCTCGGCTGCTGCTCGATGTGGAGCGAGGAAGCTCGCCGCACCCACTATAAGGCCCTGACTGAAATGGATGGGCGCATCGTGCTCGCCGGCGAACACGCCTCCACCATCGGCTGCTGGCAGGAAGGGGCACTTCTCTCCTCCCTCAGCGCCGTAACGCGCCTGCACAAACGCGCCGTGGGATCCGCCTGATGCGCCGCTTCACGATCGGCTTCGCGGCGGCGGCTGCAGCGTGCCTGTGCGCAGGCCAAGCCTTGGCGGATGCGGCCACCACCAGTACTGGCGGCGGCGTGGCGGCCGTCAATGGCCAGGCGATCTTCCAGCACGTGTGCCAGGGTTGCCATATGGCCAATGCACGCGGCGCGATGGGGGCCGGCGCGGGGTTCCCGGCCCTGGCCGCCAACCCGAAACTGGAAGCGGCGGGCTACCCGATTGCAATGGTGGAAAACGGTCATGGCGGCATGCCGTGGTTCAACGGCATGCTGAGCGATGCGCAAGTGGCGGCCGTCGTGAATTACGTGCGCAGCCATTTCGGCAACAACTACAAGGATCAGGTGACGATTGCGGATGTTGCGGCTTCGCATGGGGCGGCGCCGGTAACGGAGAGATAGGAAGGAAGCACTTCTTTTTTGAAAAAAGAAGCAAAAAAAATCTTACTTCTTTGGGGCTGCTTCGCTTGCCAGAGGGCATAGTCGCAATACGCCGCCGTCGAGGTTCGAGACGATCTTTGCGCAGCCATCCACCCTTTTTAATTTGTAATATCGCAATACCGCTGCATCCTGCCCCGGCAATTCCGTAGGATCGTCAAGGCCCCAGATCGGGCCGCGCGCATCGCGGATGGTGGCTTCGATCTGCCGCGCCAGTACCGTATTCTGCCCGGGGTGGATCAGATTGTTGTTGGCGCCCACAAAACGCACATGCGGCGATGCGAAGGCAGCCACATAGGCCATCGGCGCGTCATCCATCATCACCACCAGCGCATCGTCAGGCAGGGCCGGCATCTGCACGCGCACCGCCGGCCCGTGCCGGCGGGCATGGCCCCACTCCGGATAAACCGTGAGACCCCATGCAAGTGCGGCCATCATGGCCATCGCCCCCCATGGCAACCACCGCCAGCGCCGCGCGGCCACCAACACCGGCATCGCGCTCAAAAATTCCAGCGGCGCCAGATAGCGCTGGATCGAAAATTGCGCTTCCCACATCACATACGCCGTGCAGAAAAACACCCACAGCACCCGCGTTTTGGCATCCGGCCACGCGCGTGCCCGCACCGCCTGCACGGCGATCGCAACCAACGCCAGATAGGCGATGGCCATGCGGGGATCGCACAAAGGCAGCTCCGCAATGCCGGGCGTGGCGCGCACCGCCCAGAAGAACGGATAGAAGACCACCTGCACAAAACCGTGCGGCTTGAAGCGGTCATCGGCAAGCCTCACAGGCGCATAGAACGGCGACTGAAAGAAATCGTTGAAATACGGAAACACCGGGCTGCCGAAACGATGAGTAAGCACCACCCACCACGGGCCACCGAGCAGGCACGCCGCCGCAACCCCCGCCATTCCAAATACTGCAACAGCCAGAATGCGCTTTTTGATCTGTGCGCCCGGTCCGGCCAAAAGGGCAGCGATCGCGCCGGCGCAGAATGGCGCCGCAGTCAGCTTAAGGCCGAACGCTGCGCCGAAGGTCAGCCCGGCAAAGCCGTAATACCGCAAGCGCGATGGGCGCGTGCACGCGGTCAGCAAAAACAGCAGCCCGGCCAAGCACAATGATCCCGATACCATATCGGAATCGGAAGCCCCGAGTGTCGGCAGCGCGCTTGCCCCCGTCGCACCGATCACCGCGGCCATGAAGGCCAGCACGGCACGGCCCGGAATGTCTGCAGCAATGCAATGCAATGCGATGCACAGGGCCAGCAGGGCCCCGGCGACATGCGGAAGGCTAAGAATACAGGCCAGCAGCACCGGCCACGCATTCAGGTGCAGGCGCAGCCAGTAATACAGCAGATCGAGCTGCGGCGCATTGAATGTTTGAATTTGCGCGGGAACGAGATCGTATCCGAACTTGGCGTTCAGCAGCGCGAACGGATTATACAGGTGATAGTTCCGCAAATCCCAGTTGGCATCCGGCCCGCGCCACACGGAGAGCGTGCAGAACCCGGCCAGCAAGAGACCAAAGCCGATAGCGCCACGATATCGCTCAAGGATTTTCAGCATCAACCCGCTTTCCCGCAGGAACTGCCTCCTCGCCACCGGCGCAGGACATAAAAGTCTTTTGGTTCTTTTCTTCAGAAAAGAACATTCTTCCTGTCAAACGCCGACACCGGCGCAGCCCCCTTGCGTTACGCCCGCGTGGCAACTCGCGCCCTGCACCCGCCGTTGAAGGGGGATGGAGGCCAGAATGACAAAAATTATCCACCTCGCCCCGCACGACCCCATCCCCGAGCCCGGTGCGCACGGCCTCGTCCTCCGCAGGCTGGGCGAAGATGACCCGGGCGCACTCGTGACCGAAATGATATTCTACGGAAAGCAGGGTGGCACCATCCCGGCGCATAAGCGAGATGGCACGGCCATGACGCTGGAGGAAGCCATCGATGCGGCGCGGGACGAGGCCGTCACGCGCGATATATCGACGGTGTTTGTTCTGGACCGCATGGAGGGGGCGCGCGAGCAGCAGGTTTTGCGAGCGCATGGCGGGCACAATTTTACGGCCGATGTGTTGAGCGATAGCGATCCCGAGGATGGCGAGCGCGGCAGCGATTTACGGGATCGGCCGCATGATGCGGGCTTTATGAGGTAGGAAGTAAGCACTTTTTTTGGAAAAAGGCGGAGCCCGCCCGGCGGGAAGCAAAAAGCTTTTAATTATCCACAACTTCCACGTTGCCGACGCAAAAGTTTTTTGCTTTTTTTCAAAAAAGAAGTGCTTGCCTTCCCTTGCCTGCCTTCGCCCGAGTGCTCTGCTCATCCCAACGCGCGCTTCTACCTGTCCTGCCGCGCAAGTAAGGTGCGCCTCAAAGGAGCAACACCGATGGCAAGCACATTGGCAAAATTGGCAGCAGAGCAGTTCGGCCCACGCGCACAGGCCTACGTGGCGAGCGCGGTGCACGCCTCGGGGCCGGATCTCGACTGGATCGAGGCGCATCTGCAGGGCCACACTGACGCTGCCTTCCTCGACGTGGGCTGCGGCGGCGGCCATGTGGCCTACCGCGCGGCGCCGCACGTGCGCGCCGTA